>Ga0209713_10002157_pt1 | contig 12131 bp, 7 predicted proteins | sample ArcOceMetagenome_3_FD_187444 | JGI IMG/M metagenome (GOLD analysis project Ga0209713, IMG submission 187444) | Marine eukaryotic phytoplankton communities from Arctic Ocean - Arctic Ocean- Svalbard ARC20M Metagenome (SPAdes) (version 2) | ecosystem: Environmental > Aquatic > Marine > Oceanic...
CCCGCGTGTCCCCCATTTTTTATGGGTACAACCAGCGCAGCCGTCGCCGCTCTACTTGTAATAAGGGGATGGTAGCGTGACAATTAGGCCTCTCTCGAGCTGCGACCCCCGACATCTCTCTCCGACATAAAATGCTGGCTCTCGTCTCCCAGGTCCAGGCCTTCCAGGCCCCGGCGCTCCGCGCCCCCGCCACCAAGCTCGCCTCGACGCGCATGGCCGCCAACGAGCTCTCGGACGACGGCTTCGGCGGCACCCTCGGTGTCCTCCCGCCGCTTGGCCTCTTTGACCCTCTGGGCCTCATCGAGACCCGCGACATGCGCCGCTACGAGATCATGGAGATCAAGCACGGCCGCGCGGCGATGCTGGGCTTCCTCCACGTGATCCACATCGAGGCTGGCGTGCGCTTCGAGGGCTACCTCTCGCCCACCCAGAACCTCAAGTTCGCCGACGTGCCCGCGGGCTGCTTTGCGTCGCTTGAGGCGGTGCCGACGCTCGGCTGGCTCCAGATCATGGCCTTCACGTTGGCGGCCGAGACTGGCTACTCCGGCAGCCCCCAGGGCCTTGTCCGCCAGGAGGGCGACAAGGCGCCCGGCGACATTGGCGGCCCGGGCTGGGTGCGGTATGACGATGAGGGTGAGAAGGCCTACAAGCTGAACGTGGAGCGCCAGAACGGCCGCGCGGCGATGCTGGGCATCACCGGCTGCCTCGTGCACGAGCTCCTCGGCGTCGACGCCCTGTACCCGACGGGTGGCTTTGGCGGCGAGGCCCCGGAGCCGATCATCGACAGCCTGACCTCGTTCTCGTCGTTCCCGTCCTTCGTCTAGAGCGCTCGCACGGCACAGGCGCCCCCACGCACGCGCTCTGTAGACGCCGAGCCCCAGCAGGAGGAGGTGCCCCCGCGTCCGGAGGGTGACAGAAGTGTTTTCTGACATGGTCGATGGGTATGTGGACGCGTGCGGGTTGTGTGCACGGTCGCGAGTAGAGGGGTTCCGAAAAATCCTGGCTTATTCACTTTTGAATTCAAATTCAAAGACACTCTCGCGCCACATGGCGACGCACACGTTCACCACAGAGCTCACCTCTGCTTCATGCGCCGAGAGAAGAATGGGTTGAGCATGCCGAGGGCGAACGCCGACCCGACGGGCGAGCGACTGGCGGTGCCGGCTGCCTGTCTGGCACGCAGCTCGTCCATTGCGGGCCACGCCTCGACTTCGCCGCGTGCGAGGACGTACTGGTAATACTGTGCGAGCTGAGTCGATCTAGCAATCAATACTTTAGATACTTACTTTAGATCATTTGCTTTGGCGAAAGTGCCGTCCAGTTGCCTGAATGACTGCCGGCCAGGAGGGCCCAGTCGGGATACAGTGGCTCCCCGGCCAGCATGCAGCGCGCCGAGTCGGATACAGTACAGCGGCACACCACCTAACTTTTCATAACAATCGAAGCTCATTTGCGAGAGCTCTCGCTCGCTCGACGCAAGTGCAAGCCACCTCCAGACATGCTCGCGTACATCTCCACTTCGGCAGCGGCGTTCCTCGGTGGCGGCGTGGCCCCCACGGCCCAGCGTGCGGCTATCCAGAACGTGGCTATGGTCGCCACGTCCGACGGGCCCGTCACCGTGCCGTACGAGCGGCCGGACGACAGCCTGCTGCCGTCCGGTGTGCTCCGCAGCAACACCCGCGGGAGGGCGTGGGTCGAGCAGCGGCCGCGGCCGCGGCGCAACCGTAAGACCGAGACCATGCGCAAGATGGTGCGCGAGAACATCGTCACGCCCGCCGACTTCATCTATCCGCTGGTGCGCCGCGCCGCCCATGCATCTCGCCCCAAGGAATCGCATGCCCGTGGCTGACTCGCGCCGTGCACGTCGGCAGTTCATCCACGACGAGTCGTCCAACGCCGTCATCGCGTCGATGCCTGGCTGCGAGCGCCACAGCCTCGCGTCGATGGTCGCCGAGGCCAAGGACGCCTGGCAGTACGGCGTGCGCTCGTTCATCCTCTTCCCCAAGGTGGACGACGACCTCAAGACCAACCTGGGCGAGGAGGCGTACAACCCGGCGGGTATCGTGCCGCGTGCGCTCGCCATGCTCAAGACGGCGCTGCCGGACAGCATCGTCTGCACCGACGTCGCGCTCGACCCGTACTCGAGCATGGGCCACGACGGCATCGTCGAGGACGGCCGCATCCTCAACGACGAGACGATCGAGCAGCTGTGCAAGCAGGCGCTGATGCAGGCGCGCGCGGGCAGCGACATCGTGGCGCCCTCGGATATGATGGACGGTCGCATCGGCGCGATCCGCGACGCGCTCGACTCGGAGGGATTCACCGACGTGTCGATCATGGCGTACACGGCCAAGTACGCCTCGGCCTACTACGGGCCGTTCCGCGACGCGCTCGACTCGCACCCGGGCTTTGGCAACAAGAAGACGTACCAGCAGGACCCGGCCAACGGGCGCGAGGCGCTGATCGAGGCGTCGCTCGACGAGATGGAGGGCGCCGACATCATGATGGTCAAGCCGGGCATGCCGTACCTCGACATCATCCACCGCCTCAAGCAGACGACCAACCTTCCCGTCGCCGCGTACCACGTCTCGGGTGAGTACTCGATGCTGAAGGCGGCCGTCGAGCGCGGCTGGCTCGATGAGAAGAGCGTGTGTCTCGAGACGCTCACGTGCTTCAAGCGCGCAGGTGCCGACCTCATCCTGACCTACTACGCCAAGCAGGCGTCCAAGTGGCTGGTGGAGGATGGGCTGCTCTGAGAGGATTCTGGGTTCTCCTGCGCGAGATTTGTGGAGGTGGTCGCTGATGGCAGGCAATGACACTAGAGGGAGCGCTTCTGCACGCGCGCCGTCAAATGCTTCAACCAAGAGCAACCGCGAGAGCTGCTCTTGCGTTGCACTTGCAGCTGCGGCGTGGGGATTACAGAGAGGAGCGAGAGCGTGAGTGTTACGGCTTTATGTGCTGGTCTTATGTGCCGCATATGTGTTTCTGGGAGTCTAAAGAGGTAAACTACAGGCTACTAGCAACACTACACATGGTGAACGTGTAAAGTACCACTTACCTACGGCATCAAGGCCCGAGCTGATTGCGACGTAGATGACGACGAGGCAGGTCGGTTTGCCAGCAACTGCAAACGGCTCTGCAAAGACTTTGTGGGTTCTATGCAGCAGCAATAGAAGCCTTTGGAGCCGTCGTCTATCGCCACGTTCATGCCCCCGCCGTTATTTGCATTCGGGCACGCAAATTGCTCAGTCCAGGAGCAGGCCCCAAACTGCCGATACCTATCGCACTCCGACAATTCCAGTGGTGGCGAGGAAAGAGGTGGAGCAGGAGACGGGGGGGGCGGTGGTGATGCGGGAGACGGCGGCAGAGACAGAGGCGATTCTTCCGGCATTGGTGATGGCGATGGCATTGGCACGGTTGTTGAATCTGACTTCCTCGTCGTGTTGGACATCCTTTCCTCGGCCGCCGAGTCCGACCTCCGTGTCGAGTCGGGTACATTGACCTCGGACGGTGTTGAATCAGACCACGTCGCATCGGGCACCCCTGAGCCGGACGGTGTTGCAGACCACGGCGAGTCGGGCACCTTGGCCTCGGACGGTGCTGCAGACCACGGCGAGTCGGGCACCTTGGCCTCGGACGGTGCTGCAGCCCACGGCGAGTCGGGCACCTTGGCCTCGGACGGTGCTGCAGCCCACGTCGAATCGGGCACCTTTACGTCGGACGATGTTGAACCAGACCATGTCGCCTCGGACGGGGCTGCAGCCCACGTCGAGTCGGGCACCTTAGCCTCGGACGGTATTGAACCAGACCATGTCGCAACGGGCACCTTTGCATCGGGCACGGTCACATTGGACAATGTCGAGTTGGAAAGCGTTGCGTCGGTCGCAGTCACGTTGGACCCTGTTGAATCAGGCATCGTCGTGTCAGGCATCGTCGTGCCATGCATCGTCGTGTCAGGCATCGTCGTGTCAGGCATCGTCGTGTTGGCCGTTGGCAGCGGGGGGAGCGGTGCTGTGTTTACAGCAAGCCGAGCGCGTTTCGATGCGAACTGAGCGTCCACACGCTCGTGCAGCAACAATCGGAGGGCCTTCATCGCGTCGGGCCTTGCCGCGGCCTCGTTGACGTTCTCAAACTCGTCGAAGCTCGAGCCATCGTCGCCCTCGTGGTTGTAAAGCTCGGTCGCTATGATTGTGTTCCAGTCCGGACGCAAAAGCTGTCCGTCCCATCGGTACCATTCGGTGAACCGCCACGCCTTGGTGCGCACCGAGTACCCCATGACTTGAATCATCGACCGGTCGGTAAACATGCAGTCGGTGTTTCTCCAAGTGCCTGGGGTGCTCTGGCAGCGAGGATACTGCGAAATGGCAATGCCATCACCCGAGATGCGCGTAGCATCTAGCAGCGGAAGCAGGCTCTTCCCGTCGAGTTGGCCTGGTGGCGTCGGCACGCCCAGCGCATCGGCCATCGTGGGGAAGACATCGATCAGCTCCACCACCTCATTGACTGTGCGGCCGCCGCCGTTCATCCAAGGCGCAGAGATGATCATCGGTACCCGAGTGCCATGCTCGAAGTTTGTCATCTTCTGCCAGACCCCATGTTCGCCCAGGCTGTAGCCATGATCGGAGTGAAGGACGACCATCGTGCGCGGTTGTTCTCCCGACGCATCCAGCTCCTCCATCACCTCCCCAATCAGGGAGTCCACCCAGGATACCGACGCGCGGTAAAACAGTCGATGCCTCTGCGCGATGCGGGTGAAGTAGCTGCCGGGCTCCTCGTACGGCCCAGCATCACTCTGCCAGACACCATTGTGAGCCACTGCTGGCTGCGATGGATCCAACACTCGGTGCCTCGCAAGTTTGATCTTGTCCATGGGCGGCAGTTGCTGCAGGAATGGTCGTGGGAAGCGGTACGGAGCGTGGGGTTTGCGGAAGCCGACAGCGAGAAAGAATGGCTGCTCTGTCGACTTTCGGTTGGCTGCGCCCAGGCGGAGTTTGAGCAAGGCGTCATCGGTGATGACTCTGTCGGCAAGCTGGTGCTGGGTCGCCGGGTCGTCGACCACCCCTCTGACTGAGGCGTCGACAACGCAATCGTCGTCGTCGAGCATGTTACAGTCCCATTGGGTTGCAACCGAATTGACCAGACGCATGGACAGACCCTCGCTCCATGACGGCGGGTCCATGTTTGGAGGCAGGCCAGGCCCATTCTCGTCTGGCACCAGGCTGCCCCAACCGCCTTCCTCAGTGTGGAAGATCTTCCCCGTTGACATCGTGAGCCAGCCACGATTGCGAAAGTACTGTGGCAGCGACTCGAGCCTGGCGCGATCGAGCGAACCAGACACTCCTGATACAGCTCCTTCTTCAAGTACTCCAGGATTCCACCCGCTCCAGAGCATGACGCATGACATATTGCCCTTGTGGTATCGCCAAGCGGCACACGCTGGATCTTCCGTGCAGAGCGTGCCGCACTGGTCATGGGCGCCACAGGAGCCCGGCCCGCAACCCTTGATCTCGACGGTCCTCAGTACGGTCCCGAGGATTGATTGACCAACGACGTTAATCCCGCACTCAGCCTGACGCCAGTGGCTGAGAAAGTTGTAGATGCGCAAGCTATCGGGCCGGTGGCCCGTAAGGAAGGAGTTTCGTGAGGGCGCGCAGATGGAGATCTGCGCGTGGGCGTTCATGAAGGTGACTCCTCGGTTCGCAAGAGCGGTGGTGTACGGCGTGTAGTGCTTTGAGCTCAGGTTGTAGACCTCGAGTTCCGGTCGCAGGTCATCAACGATCAAATACAGCAGGTTGGGCGCCGCGGCCGGAGGAGGCTGGGCTACGGGCTGTTGAGTGCCAGGCACACGAACGTACGCCGAGCACGCGCATTGGTTCACGACTGGCGACGTTTCATCCACAACAGCAGTTCGAAGATGGCAGCATCCTTGTGCCAATGAACATGAGGCAGCTCCGTACGTGCAACCAGCAGGGTGCCACGTGAAGTGCACGCATTCCTGCTGCTCGACGCACGTCCTCTGACACTCAGTTGCGGAAGACGCCTCTACCAAGGTGTTGGAGCCTCCAAATCCGACGCCCACGCCCTGTACGCAGACGTCACGTGAAGTAGGACTCGTTGCCGAGAACATGACACGGCCAGCGGAGGCAAGTGGACCCCTCGCCTCCGCCGCGTGTTGCCTTTTTTGGTAGAGTTCCAGCCTCGCAGCCTGCCCCCTGCCTCGGACACTTATGTCCTCGCGCGATCATCAGGATAGACGAAACACAACAACCACGACAAACACCTCAAGGTCGTCCGAGTCCACGCGTGAGGACACATCTCTGACGAGCACCGGGGATGCATGCTGACGGACACACCAGACGTACGACCAGACGGGCCAATAGCGACGTGTGCGAGAGCTGCGCCACTGGCAGGGCCACTGGCGAGCACCAGCCGATCCGCTGGACCGAGGGGGTGCCCATGAAGCCTCGCCGTGCTGCGCCAAAGTCGTGCGACAGTGAGGGAAGGGAATTGCGCGTGACCGTGCCTCAGAACCTCTTCGTGTCGCTCCCCCACGACCGCATCCGCGCGGCAGAGAGAAAACTCGCGAATCGGAAGTCCGCTCGTCCGGCATCCCAGCAGCCAGCATGGTGCTGTCATGGGGACCTCGAGCAGCGCCGCTCGCTGATCGAGCGGCCATTTCATGATTGTCTGTCGAGTTGGCGTCGGGCCGGCAGCATTCCTCATCGGCGGTAGTCTGGATCGTCCTTGGGATCCAAGGCTTGCTGCTGCTTGCTCCGTCCACCGCGCCCACCGCGACCGTTGGCGCCGTTGGCACGCGGGGCGGCGCTCTTTGGACGCTCATCCACAGCGCGACCTTCGCTGGAGGAGGGGGCAGTTGTGGCGGCAGCCGCGCCGCGGCCGCCGCTGCCTCCGCCGCTGCCTCCGCCGCTGCCTCCGCCACTGATCTCCTTGTCAGCACGCGCCTTCCTCTCCATCGCGAGTGCCTTGAACTCTTCGTCGGTCATCTTGCTCAGACGCGTGCGCAGATCCTCCTCCTCGCCGTCGTCGTCCTCACCGTCGTCGTCGGCACCGGCGTCATTGCTCCCCGCCACGCGCAGCCGCCTCCGGTTGCGGTCGTACGCAGCCTCGCGCGCGGCGTGCTCCTTGGCGGCGTACTCCTTCTCGAGCGCGTCGAGCGACTCCTTGATGAACTGGTACTTCTTGGGATTGCTTTGCGGCAGACCGGCGCCGCGTGCGCTCTCCTCCTCTGCGCGCGTCTCGAGCAGCAGCTTGGGCACCGGCACGAGCGGACCGCGCACCTTGGTCGTGCGGTAGACGTTCTCCGCACCGAGCATCTGCGCCTTGCGCTGCCGCTCGCGCCGCTCGATGTCCTTGGCCTCGGCGACGCGCTGGTCCTTGATGGCGTGGTCCTGCTCCCGCAGCCACCGCGCCTCCTCCTGTTTCGCGCGCCGCTGCGCGTCGCGGCTCGCGACGCTGTCCATGCCATCGACCGGCTCCCAAGCAATGCGGCCGTCCTTGCTGACGGCGACGAGCGTGACGCCGCCCATCTCCCGTGTGTCGCCCACCTTGGGCTTGGCGCCACCCTTGCCGCCGCCGCCGCCGCCACCCCCTCGGCCACCATCGCCGCCACCCCGACCACCGCCGCCCGGTGCGGTGGACGGCCGGTCCTGGTCATGGTGGACACCGTCGCCGCCGCCCTTGCCACGTCCCTTGCCGCCGCCGCCGCCACCACCTCCGCCTTTGCCGCCACCGCCCTTGCCGCGGCCCTTGCCACCACCACCGCCTCCCTTGCCACCGCCACCCTTGCCTCCGCCGCCGCCCTTGCCCGGCGGCGCAACCTCCGACATCAGCGCCTGGAGGCTGATGTTCAGCGCTGGCACGAGCTGCAAGCTGCGAGGGCGCGCGCGCGCGCGCGCGCGCGCGAGGGCGCGCGTCCCCACACAATTGCTGAATAGATAGCTAATTGCTGAAAGACGGCGAGAGCAGGAGCCAGCGGATTAACCGCCATCCTAGCAGTTTAGGCAAGAGCATCGCCGCGACAATTGAATCTATACGACCTGCTTTCCCGCTGACGTCCGTATAGACTCAATTGTCACGCGAACTGCAAACCCCACGCGAAATGACGGCATGCAATCGAATTGGCCCTTGTGCTTCCGACCCTTACTGCGTTTTGGCTGGAGCAAGCCTCGCTAGGTAGAGTAGCCACCAAGGCTGAAGCAATCGAATTGTGTTTAGCTGTTCTGCTTCATGCCACCACCAGCGTCGACCGCGTCGCTGCGCAGCCAGCAGCTACGTGCGTGCAGCAAGCAGCAGGCCGCGTCCTCGCCGTCGCTGCTCAGCCATCGGACGCCCAGCTGCGCTGGCGCTGCCAGCGCATACAAAGGACCCAGCGTCGCCTCCAACCGGCCGTGGGCCAGTCCCGAGAGCTACCAGAGGCACCTCAGCAGTGCCGGTAGCATCGGCCGTATCATGGGCAGCGTTCCGTCGTCGCCACTCGTCGGCTGCAGCTTCAGCTCCAATGACTCGACACCGTGCGCATCGCCGGCCTTCGGCGCCACGTCAGCGCCGCTGCGCAAGGCCTCACTGCAGCGAGCGGCATCCGTGCGAGGCCGTGCGACCGACGATGCCGCCACAAAGCCGGCGGAGCCGGTGGTCAGCCGACGAGCGAGCAAGGTTTCCTGGGTCGCACCCACCGATCCGAGCGAGAGCCACGGTGCTGCACCCAGCCCGACCGAGGACTCTCCGCTGCAGCAGACCGAGGCGCAGCGCCGCAGGTCTGCCGGTGACAAGTCCAGCCAGCACCGAAGCACCGGCTCGAGAAACGCTCCTATCCTGCGGAAATCGCTCACCGTCGGTGCGAAATCGCTCACCGCGGGTGCGGGCCTTGGCGCGCATGAGCTGGCACGGTGGCTGCGGACGGCGGCTGCTCCTGGGCTGGCCTCGGAGGGGACGGTTAGGAGGGACCATCCAGAGCGTGGCGCCTCGCTCTCTTTTGCACCGCGCAGGCATGGACGAGCAGGCGCAGGGAGCGGACGGCGCGTTGCTCGCGGCCGCCTTCGCGTCGCGCCTCTCGATTGCGCAGCGGTACTGCGAGATTATGCAGAAGGCGCCGGCGCGCCGCACCGTCGACGAGCTGGTCCTCCTGTCGGGGTGGGCGAAGCAGATCCAGTTCCGCGACGAGGAGGTGAAGAAGCACGTGCGCTTCGAGCTGCTCTGCCAGGTGATGCGGCTGCAGACCACCGAGTGCGACCAGCTCGTCTGCCAGCAAGGCGACGAGGGCGACGCCTTCTACGTCGTCTTCGAGGGCGCCGTCTCCGTCTACGTCGAGTACGGCGAGAGCGAAGGCGACGCGCCATGCAACAGGCGGCCCGGGCGGCACACGGCTGGCACCTCATGCGACCCAATGCCGGAGGCTGCTCACCCGGGACGCGGTGGCTCGCTCCCCCTGGCCGCGCTCTTTGCCAACGCCACGCCCCACCCCCCCTCCCTCCCACCCCCCTCACCAACCCTCGCTCTCCGCTCCGCAGCCAAGAGGCTCAGAGACTCAAACCCGGACGTGCGGGGGCTCGAGAGGCTGCGGCTGCTCGAGAAGCTCCACATTGTGCGCGAGCGCGAGCGGGCGGCGGCCGCGAAGCCGGCGTCACAAGGCGACGCAGGCGGCGGCGGCGGCACCACCGACCCTCGGGACGCTGCCGCCAACGCCGCGACCTCCGCCGGCGACGCATCGCTCGACGTGAGCAGGCTCAAGAAGTTGGCGACCATCGGGGCGGGCGCGTGCTTCGGCGAGATGTCGCTCATCCACATGGCGCCGCGCGCGGCGACGGTGGTGGCCGAGGAGGGCACCCAGCTGGTGCGGATCGACCGCGACGACTACGACCATCTGCTGCGCTCGAGCATGCTCGAGGCGGCGCAGCAGCGCGCGCGCTTCCTCGCGTCGCTGCCGCTCTTTGGCGCGTACCACCCACAGCAGATGGTGCGCCTCGCCTCCTTCTTCAAGCGCGAGCACGTGCCCCCGGGCGCCACCGTCATGCGCCACACCGACGAGACGGCCGACATGTGGCTCGTCGAGGAGGGCGAGGTCTCCGCCCAACGGCCGCGGCGGAGGGGCGAGCCCGCAGACAAGCACGTCCTCACGCTCGGGCGCGGCCGCTGGTTTGGTGCCGCGTGGGGCCACGGCGGCGGTGGCGGCGGCGGCGGCGGCGGCGGCGGCGGCGGCGGCGGCGACAGCGATGCCGACGACGACGCGCCCCACCTCGGGCTGGCGATGGTGGCGGGAAACGACTGCACGCTGCTGCGCATCCCACGGCGCGAGTTCACGTACCGCGCCGGTCGCAGCGCCACCGCCGCCCTCGACGAGCAGGAGGCGGCCGCGTGGGCGGCGCGGCGGGAGCACAGCGCGTCGATGCGCGGAGGCGATGCGACGGGCCAGCAGCCAGCGCGGCGGACGGGCGTTTACGATCGGCTGTACGAGCGTGCCGTTGAGACGCGCCCGCCACCGCCGCCGCCTCCAGTGCCGGTGGCTGCCCGCGCCTCTGTGGTGGCCACCCCCGAGGCACGCGCGCGCGCCGCTGCGTACGTGCGCGCCTCGAACGAGGTGCACCGTCAGAACGCGGGCAGCCAAGTGGACAAGCTGCTCGAGCGCTCTCGTGCGCGCCTCGAACGCGAGTTGCGAGGCAGCGGCCCGACCGCATGGCAGCCGTTCACGAAGCCAACCTCGTTGGCGGCAGACATGGCGCGCCAGCATCGCCGCCAGCGTGTTGCGCTGCGATCTACATACTCGTAAAAATCGATGTGTAAAGCTAAAGTTGCGCATAGTGGATGCCACTTGAATTTCCCGCACGGCAGCACGAGAAGACAAGGCCGCAGCTTCCGCTTTGAGGCGCTCGATTTACGGTATTGCGATGCAGTTGCGATCAAAAGAGCTCAAAGCGAAGCACTAAGCGATGAAGCCTTGCGGCCGCTCTATTTCTACCGCCTCACGCGAACGGGTCGAGGCTCGTGCCGTTGAACGCGCGCTGCCGTGTGACTAGCGGCGGCATCTGGCGCATCCAAAGCTCGTGCCGCGAGAGGTCCTCGTCTTCCATCTCGGCATCGTCGAAGCTGCCGCCGCCGGCGCTGCGGTACCGCGGTGAGGCGTCTCCGCGGTCGAAGCCGCCGCCGCCGGCGGTGCCGATGGAGCGCCAGACGACGTCCTCCTCGTCGAAATCGACCGCGTCGTTGAAGTGCTCGGGCATCGGATGCTCCGGTGTCAACGAGGACCGCGGCGAGCCGCCGCCGCTCAGGCGCTCGCCACCCACGGGGCTGGGCTGCCACTGCGCCAGCGCCAGCGGTTGCGAGTGTGGGTGCTGCGGCTGCACCTGCGCCTCGTACTCGGCGCGCAGCCCCGCGATCCACGCGCAGTGCTCGGAGAAGAGTCTCTCTTGCGAGGGCTGTTCGCACGCAAACAGGGGGCTGCCGTCAGATCGGCGGGAACGGGAACGGGCGGCGGCGCGCAGAGAGAGGGAGAGCGAGCGAGCGTGGCGGCGGGAGAGAGCGAGAGAGCGCGCGGCGTGCGTGGACTATCACTAACAGCGCTGCGGACCTGCTCCTCCGGCATGCTAACGTGGACCGTGCGACGGCGAGCACGCCCAGGGCGAGAAGGCGATCAGCCGCGTTCGCTTTTTGCAAACGTCGCGATGATCCCGAGCGGGGGGGGGTACCCAGCGGACCCCCGCAATCACTCTCATGCGTGCAGTCCAGTGTTTGGCCGACGTTAATGTCTGCGTGCCATCCCAATCCATCGCTCCCGTCCAACGCGAGCCCCCCAACCGAGAGGGGGCTACACGCCTACACCACCGAAATATCATGCTAAGAAACGGGTCTGATTTACCCTATCCGCCCGCCAAATCGCGGCTTCAGCTTTCATTGCGTTTCCCCAACAAACATGTGAGGCACATACCCCGGCGTGCGGCCGCGCGCGGTGCACTTCCGCGGCGGGTTTGGGGGTGGGTGAGCCCATGGGTGAGCCCATACTCCCCCACGGGGCCATGCCCCCGGCTACCCTGTACATTTGGGGCCTGGGCCCTGGATCTAGAAACTGGAAATTCTCACCAACGTATTGGCCAAACTGGAAATTTATTGCGGTTCCGAGT
>Ga0209713_10002158_pt1 | contig 12131 bp, 12 predicted proteins | sample ArcOceMetagenome_3_FD_187444 | JGI IMG/M metagenome (GOLD analysis project Ga0209713, IMG submission 187444) | Marine eukaryotic phytoplankton communities from Arctic Ocean - Arctic Ocean- Svalbard ARC20M Metagenome (SPAdes) (version 2) | ecosystem: Environmental > Aquatic > Marine > Oceanic...
TGCAATTAGCCCTGTATAGCTGAGGCCATATCCCACATTGGAGTAAAAATACCTAAGGCAAGCACAAGTACCATGGCTGCCACTACAATCAGTAATAAAGGTTCAATTCGGGCGGTTAACGTTGCTAAGTCATAATCAACCTCCCGCTCATAATAATCCCCAACCTCTACCAATAGCTCATCTACTCGGCCAGTTTCTTCGCCTACCGACACCATCTGTATAACAAGTGGGGTAAACAGCGCACTGGCAATGGTTGAACGCAATAAGCTTTCGCCACTTTCAATATTTGTTCGCATGGCTGAAATTTTCTCTTGCATAAAGCTATTATCTACCGCTTCAGCCACTAATGACAAACCAGTTGTCATGGGCACACCGGCTTTTAACACAATCGCAAAGCTGTGCGAAAAGCGCGCTAAAATTGAACGTTCAATGATACTACCAATAATAGGAATATTAATTTTACGTTTATCCCAATAATACCTGCCTTGCTTAGTCTGCAAAGATTTTTTTATTAATATAACTATAGCTATGGTGGCAACTAACATGTGTGGCCAATAATTAATGAAAAGTTCTGAACTGGTAATAATAAAACGTGTTGCTAGGGGTAATTCGGCCCCTAACTTAGCAAACATATCGGCAAAGGTGGGAATAACAAAAACATTGAGAATAACAATAGCTGCGGCAATAGCGATAAGTACCATAGAGGGATAACGTAGCGCTGCTTTAATGCGTTTACGGGTCGCTAAGTCTCGCTCTAAATAACTGGTTAATTTTAAAAAAGATTGATCTAGCTGCCCAGTATTTTCACCGACATGAATGAGTGAAATAAATAGATGGTCAAATATTTTAGGGTAACTATTTAAGGCCGATGACAAGGTATAGCCGCCCTCTAATTGTTTACCTATGTCTATGAGAGCTTTTTTAAGGGTTGTAGAGTTAGCAGACTCAACCATACCATTAATGGCTCTAAGTATGGGCACACCAGAGCGCATTAACGCATACATTTGCCGACAAAATATAATCAGTTCCTCTAGCGAGACCTTGCCATTATTTAGTAGCTCTGACACATCCATACTGGCAATATTTTGAGATGTTTTTTCTAATGGCACAATAGAGGTTGGCGTAATACCTTTTTTAAATAGCTTTTCAGCAGCAACATTTATACTTACTGCCTCTATACTATCTTTGACTTGGCTACCCTTAGTATTGCGGCCAATATAATTAAATGACGCCATAGTTCTCTCGTTTATTTACCATAGTTAGCTCTCTTAATAGGCTTTAGTCTAAGTAATATCAATTGTTTCAACTAGCCTTAACACCTCTTCTACAGAGGTAACACCTTGCGCGGCGTAATTAAATGCGGCTTGAGCAAGTGGTGTAAAACTAGGGTTTTGTTTTGATAATTTAGCAAACAGTTCACTATCATTTTTCTTTAATGCCGCCATCATTCCTTCGTTCATTTCCAGTATTTCAAAGACGCCTATACGGCCTTTGTAACCAGTATATTGACATTTTTGGCAGCCTTTACCTTGCTTAAATTGGCTAGATTTTGCTTTCTCACCTATTAAGTTAGTTAACCAAAACAGTTCTTGCTCATCAACATGGTAATCTACTGTGCAAGAATCACATACCCTGCGCACCAAACGTTGAGCAATAACTGCACGTAGCGCACTACCCACTAAAAATCCTGCGGCACCCATATCAATTAAACGCAGCGCACTGGTTATAGCATCATTAGTATGTAATGTTGATAACACTAAATGACCGGTTATTGCGCCACGCAAGCCCATTTCAACAGTTTCTTGGTCGCGCATTTCGCCGACCATCATAATATCGGGATCTTGACGCAGCGCGGTACGAAGTACGCTTGAAAAAGTTAACTCTATCTTCGCGTTAATCTGTACCTGATTAATACGTGGTAAGCGATATTCAACCGGATCTTCGGCAGTAATAATTTTTTTACTGGCGTCATTAAGTTCACTTAAAGCGGCATATAGTGTTGTTGTTTTGCCACTACCCGTTGGCCCTGTTACCAATACCATACCGTGGGGACGATTAATTTGTAAACGAATACGTTTGACAATATCTTGTGGCATACCAGTTTGTTCTAGAGACAGAATCCCAGCTGATTGATCGAGCAAACGCATTACCACTGACTCACCATATTGTACTGGCATTGTCGACATACGCACGTCAATACTGTGACCCGCAATATCTAGGTGAAAACGACCGTCTTGAGGAATACGTTTTTCTGATATATCAAGCCCTGCCATGAGCTTTAAGCGCAACACCATAGCCGAGGCAATTTTGTTTTCTTTGAGTATTTTTTCCTGTAATACGCCGTCAATACGTTGCCTTATACGAAGTTGGTGCTCTTCTGGCTCTATATGAATATCAGAAGCGCGCATTTGTACCGCATCTTCAAAAACTGACTGCAATAATTTACCTACGGTAGCGTCACCACCTTCATCTAAAAAAGTCGTGGAGAGGTCAAAGCCTGCAGACTCTTCATATTCTTCTTCTAACTGACTGGCAAAAGATTCTATTTCAGCGGTACGACGATATAAACTATCAAAGGCATCAAATATTTGTGATTCCATAACCACAGCTAATTCAATTTTTTTTGGCGATAACATTCGTTCAAGTTGGTCTAAGCCACTTAAATCTGCGGGATCACTCATACCTAAAAGAACAGAGTCACCAAGGTCTTTAATAATAATAGTCCGTAAGCGCCTAGCATGAACTTCTGGTAATAAGCTTGCTACCTCAGGGGAAATTTTTGTTTGTGATATATCAATAAAGGGAATATCAAGTTGCTGAGCTAAAAACTCGAGTAATTGTCGTTCAGACAGGTAATTTAACTCTATTAAGGTATCACCAAGCTTTCGCCCTGTTTGTTTTTGGCTGGACAGGGCTTGCATTAATTGCTCGTTGCTGATGATGTGCTTATCAACTAACAAATCACCTAAACGCATAGTTAATTTACGACCTACCATAATTTTTCCTATTGTCCTATTACTTGAATACGTTGCTTTATAAAGTTTTCAGAAGCCGCCGATAAATCATTTTTTGTGAGTGCTGCTTGATAGAATGTTTGCGCTTTTACAAAATCACTACTTTTATCATAAAGTACCGCCATGGCTAATGGCCATCGCCCTTCACCTGGCTTCATATCGATTAACACCTGATACGCAGCCAGCGCAACATTATTTTTGTTTGCTACCTGCGCGGTGTTTGCGAGCATCACTTGATATTGCTCATTTTGTAAACTGGCCAACGGCGATAAAGTATTTAAGGCTAAGTTGAATTGGTTTTGCTCAAGATACATACGCGCTTTCATAATACGTAAACTGCCATCTTTAGGGTTAAGTGCTATGCCTTGCGATAACAAATTAATGGCATCTTGATTAGCTTGCCGCGCAAACCAAAGTGCGGCGAGTTTTTTACGCGTTTGGCTATCACTCGGCTTTATAATAACGACATCTTCAAGTAATTTTTCAGCCTTAGTGATATCGTTAATTGACAACGCTTGTTCAGCTAATCGTAATTTCTGCGTAGCTAATTCATCGGCGGATAATTTCCGTCTAGAAACTTTCATGCTATTACGTGGCGATTTTTCTTTAATAACAACTTGAGTATTTTCAGTGCTTTGATTATCAGCTGTTGCGCTCTGTTTTGTAGGGGTTATTTTAGCTGTTGATATTGGCTGTTTACTAAGACTAGAGCTTACCAGTTTTGTTGTATACGCAGGGGGCTCACTCAGTTTTTGTTGACGATTTACTACGGGAGCACCATCTAATACTGTGGTTATTGGTTTAGGATCGGTATTGTGGTGTTTTACAAGTTTGCTGATATTAACGTTATTAGAGGCATTAATTTGCTTATTGTTTTTTTCCACTAGCTGCTGAGCATTGTTGTCCTGTTTATCAACATATACTGTATTAGCTTTTAGCAGTGAATTTTCATTATTTAACTGCCAAACATAAAAACCAAGCGCACATAAACAGAGTACACTTAATGCTGTAATAAACACTGTTTTTAAAGGTGAATGCTGAGTTATAGTTGGATTAATAGTAACTTGACTGCGTATTGTTTCGGCATTGCGTTTTTCTAAATCCTGTAGCATTTGGTTGATAACACTCATGAATTAACCATCACTAGGTAATAAAAAGTTACGCTAATAATGATAAGCGTTAGTACCATAACGGCGATATTTTTTGCTGTAGAATCTAGCCTAATACTTTCAGTATCTTTCACTGCTAAGTCGAGTAATGAATTACTCACATTATAATGTCCTTGGCCATAGGCTAACATCAAAATTTTATGACACAATATATTAACTACCCTTGGAATACCTAAACTGACTTTGGTAATCTTTTGACAAATTCGTGGCGAAAATAAATCAGCGCCCTTGTACCCTGCTATCAGTAATCTATGATGAATGTATTGCTGTACCTCGGATGCATTCATTGCTCTAAGTTTATAAGCAAAAGTAATGCGTTGCCTTAGCTGTCTAAACTCAACAGTGGCCAACCTATCATCTAACTCTGGCTGAGCAAATAATACCACTTGTAGGAGTTTACGCGTTTCAGTTTCTAAATTAGTAAATAAACGTAATGCCTCTAAACTTTCTTTTGGTAGCGCTTGCGCTTCATCAAGGATAAGAACGACTGAGTGACCATTCGCATGAAGTTCAAGTAGGCGTGTTTGTATTCTTTGTGTAAGTAACTGCACAGACATGCGTTGCGCTTGTTTAACGCCAAGTTCAACAGCTACTGCGCGCCTAAGCTCATCTGGATTTAAATACGGGTTAGGAATATAAGCCGTAATGAAGTGCTGTGGTATGTCGTTTAATAATTTACGACATAGCAAGGTTTTACCTGTACCTACCTCACCAATCACCTTAATAAAACCCTCTCCTGTTTGGAGTGCTGTCGTGAGCACAGCCAATGCGTCGTTATGCATAGCCATAGGTAAATAAAAATTTGTATTTGGCGTTAAGGTAAAAGGTAATTCAGCTAAACCAAAATGATATAAGTACATATACACCTATTTATTGTAACCACAGCATTAACCCGCTTCAGTCAACAGGTACATGAGTAAAAAATAACTACTGTTGCTGACATTGGGAGTGCTGCCTGGCGTAATCTTCATCCTTGCATAGAGTTTGACATTGCTCAGTTAACTTATTATCAGACGTTATGCTACAGCCATCATTTTCTTCTGGGAACCATTTAGTTAACATTCTACGCGCATCTTGTAATTGATTTTTCCAAGTATCTTGGCCAACCACAATAGGTTTAAGCATAATAACCAATTCTCGTTTTTGTGATGATTGCTCTTTGTTTTTAAATAGCTCACCTAAGAAGGGTATATCACCTAATAATGGGGTTTTTGATTCTTTATCAATGTTATAGGTTTCAATAAGCCCACCAATAATGACTACTTCACCAGAATTGGCACGAATAATAGTGTCAGACTCACGCACTCGACTTTGTGCTAAGGGCAATAATAATTCTTCACTACCAATTTGAATAAGTTTTTTTTGTTCCTCTGTAATGGTTACAGAGGGATGGACGTGTAAAATAACACTGCCGTCTTCACTTATTTGCGGTGTAACATCAAGGGCAATACCAGAGAAAAATGGCGTTAACTCTACTTGTGGTGTCGTTGTTGTTGAAGTACCTGTTGTAGTAGTGCTTGATATTTCAGTCACAAAATATTCGTCTTCACCCACTTTGATCACTGCTTTTTGATTATTTGTTGCGGTAATACGAGGGCTCGACAATACTTGCACATTACCTTGGGTTTGCAATAACTCTACTACCCCAGAAAAGTCTGTGCCGTTAGTCATTTTACTAAAGGCAACCGTATTTACACCGCCTATACTATCAGCAATAGCATTACCCACTATATTTCCTGTGGTAGAGTAAATAATATTGGCACTACCTACTTGGTCTAACACTTTATCCCATTTTATACCCTGCTGGAAATCGTCATTAAGAGTCACTTCCATAATTTTTGCTTCGATAATTACTTGGCGGTGAAGGTGACTTTCAGTATCTTGAATAAACTTTTTCACAGCCATAATTTCTTTTGGTAATGCCCTTACTGTCACTAAACCTGCTTGTGGCGAGACTATCACTGAACGACCATTACCTGAGCCAATAAACGCCTCAAGGGAAGTTTTTAGCTCTGTCCAAAAATCTGAATGGTTTTCAGTGTATAGATTAACCCCATTATTACCCTGACCGCCTTGGTTATTATTGCCGTTGTTATTATTACCGTTATTATTACCGTTGTTATTACCGTTATTATTATTGCCGTAGTTATTATTACCGTTGTTGTTATTACCGTTGTTGTTATTATTCTGATCGTTTTCTGAAACACCACCAGAGTTTATTGAGGTATTCGATGAACCAAATCGCTTAATAAAAAGGTAATTGAGTGGAATCGTCTCGGTGCGTATACCTGCAGGGAAAACTCTAACTGTATTTCCTAAACGCGAAATATCATAACCATAAACATCTTCTACAGCAGATAGTGCCTCATCTAACGTAACATTTTTTAAATTCAAAGATATTTTACCTGAAACGTCAGGATGAATAATAATATTGTAGCGAGAACCGTCAACAACAGCCTGAAAAAAATCTTTAGCGTTAACTTCAGTGGCTGCAATTTCTAAACGTTTTTCAGCTAAAAGTCCCTGCTTGGCTTGATTAATGTCGTTAAACAGTAATTCTTGCTGAACTGAACTAGGTATTTGTGTCAAAGGTTTGGGTGAATGCTTAGCATTCTTCTCAGCAATAGTTTGATCAAGAGTACGCTTAATGTCTGTTGGATCTTCTGGGACTGTTTGACAGGCCGTTAAAACAAAGGCTAATGAAGTTAAAATCATCGTGTAATGTATTTTTTTCATAAAACAGCTTTTTTTATTCATTAGTTAACTACCGTATTGTTTATTACTTTACTCGTAAAACCTGCACGCTTAAAAACATTTAACTTTAACCGCTCAGTTTTACTTCGTAATATAACACTATCACTATTAATCGCAGTAATCTGATATTCATCAATATAATCAAATATACGATATATTTTTTTATTAATAATTGCGGTATGTATGCCGTCACCATGAATAATTGAACTTAATACAAAGCCTTTGTTGATATCTTTTTGGCCTATTATTGTGTTGCTGTACTCAAAGGGTTTAGTTGGATCTTGTTCTGAAGCCAATGCTACGTTTACTATCACAACAGTAAGAACTAAATAGATACAATTAATAGCTGCTTTAAACACCGACAAACTCCTTATTTGCACCCAAACTATAAATAGTTATATCTACTTCATTGAGCGGATACTCTTTGACTTCTAAGTGAAAATCTTGCCAAAAGAAAGTCCAGTTTAATTGCTCTAATTGTGCTAAATAATTTCGTAATTGAAAATACTCACCAGATAATTTTATTTTCATAACATGTTTATAAACATTTAAGCTAACATTTCCTGAAGTCACTTGCTTTTTTGAAATTTTAAGTAAATTGTCAGTATCAGATTTTAATAAAGGTTGGGCAGCTATTAACTCGAACGAAAGTAATGATACACCCGGCTCTAAAGCTAAAAGCTTAATCAAAGCTGTTCGCATTTGGTTAGGGCTAATTAAATCTTTGTTAAGACGACTGAGTTTATTGTCTATTTCATTAAGTTCAACATTTAGTTGCTCTATCGTTTTATTAGTCTCTAGGTCGGTGTCTCTTGCAATCGCTATCTGATAATCTTTAATAAGAATATCAAGGGTTGAATTACCTTTACGCATTGTTTCAATTTGCTTATCGAAATTGTTCGCTTGGGCTTGTTGTTGGTCAATAAATAAAAATGACATGATAAAAAAGATTAAAGCTAAACCACTTAGCAATAATAAAATTTGTTCTCTACTCGATAATGTTATAAATTTTTGACTATAATCAAACCATATTTTTTTCATTGGCTTATCACTTTTTCAACTAATGAACTGACAACAAAACTGGTAATACCTTGTTCATTTTGTGCTAACTCAAAATTAGCAAAACCTTGACCTGATAATAGACGTGATTGCTCAAAACCGTTGAGCCATGCAGGAACATCCTGAGGACTTTTAGCTAAACCTGTAAACTCCATACCTTGACCCTTGATACTAATAGTTTGTATGGTAATACCTTCATTGTGCATACTAGATAAATCGTTCATAGCCATCACGAACCCCTCTGAAAAAGTTTGACTACTATCCGTTAGCTTCGATAATAAGGCTTTTTTTCTGTACAACAATAATTTTTTTGCCTCAACAGTTTTCAACAGCTCAGGCGAAATTGCCTTATTAACAAGTTGTTGTTGTAATTGTGTAGACATAGCTTGTTTTTGATTCTTAATCTGTACTAAAGTTTGATGTTCATTAGCCAATTGGTTAAAGCTTAGCTGTGTCATGAACGCCCAAAACATCATAATAAATAAAAGCCCTAACCAAGTAAAAGCCACACTATTGAGATTAAGCAATACTTTTTGCGGATAAAGCTCAGCTTGCAATAAATTGATACTGTGTTTAGTTAACATTAACTAGCTCCTGTGATTTTTCAATATCAAAAGCCGTATTTTCTAAACTAGCACCAATCGCTGTAGCAAATGCTCGATGTTGTTCGTAAGGTCGAGGTATTTCAAGTAAGCTAACAGGTACCGATGAATTTTCTACCAACTTATTAACTATCCTATCTTCAAGTTCTATTGGTAATAAAACTTTGATAGCTTTAATCGGTGCTTGTTTTAATTGACGTTCAAAATAATCAGTTGAGCGTTGAATTTCCAGGCTAATTTCATCAATAACTGAAAATGCTAACTCTTCAGCTGATTTGGTTGCAATATTAGCAAATCCTCGTAAGCGACGATGAAAAAATATTTGTTGTTGCTTAACAATGATCAGTACAATTTCTTCATGGGGTTGCTGACAAACGAGCAATACCGCATCTTTTTGCGCAGCCAAGAGATTTGCAAAGGCGAATTCCTGCGTCGTAATATGACTAATCTGTAAGCCGTTTTGCTCAGTCGCTTTAACAAGTTTTTTTAACTCATCCGCTGGTGCGCACACTACATTGATTTTTTCTTGCCGACCCGCGAGTAAAGGCACATCAAAATAATCTACTATCATGTTCTCAGGTGCTATAGTGACTAAGTCTTTAACCAACCATTTTAGCGCGGCATTCATCTCATTGTCGGGGAGGTTAGGTTTGTCAATTTGTACTATTTGCGATTGGGCTTCCCCTAACACTAAAAAAACTACGCCGTCTACTGTTGAGCTAGCATGCAATGATTTGATTGCACTAACGTAATCATTAGCAATCACTTCAATATGTTCAAATAACACCTTACCTGAATTGTGGTTATCATGTTGTTCATTAACGTTGACTTGTGGAATTAAACTTATGGCTAAACATTGATGCTGAATAGCAATGCCTACACGTTGAGTTGTGTTACTTTTAGAAAAGATTTGAGTGATTTTCGTTAAAAATGACATTTACCAATAATACCGCATCTTAGCAAAAATTATGTTTTATACTACCTCTTATTGCCCCTTTAGAGCAAGAGTTAGTAATGACTACTCATTAAGCTTCTTAAGTGTTTAACTTAGATTACTCTTTTGCAGTAGTTTTAGTATAAATTTGTTAGCCCTTCGCTGGTAATTTTTCTTAAAATTAATGTCATCAATGTTATTCTTTCTTGAATTCAAGCAACCTTTACCAAATAACACTTTTTAGTAGCCTTTTATGTTTAAACCATTATCAATCATACAAAAAATTGAACACCCATTATTTACAAAACATAAACTTGCGGTGCATATTAAACGTGATGATTTAATCCACGATATTGTTTCTGGGAATAAGTGGCGAAAACTTAAATACAACCTGTTAAATTTGAAACAAAAAAAGTATAACGGCGCGATAACTTTTGGCGGCAGTTTTTCTAACCATATTCACGCCTTTGCTTATGCTTGCAAGCAACACAGTATTCCCTGCGTAGGGATTATTCGTGGTGAACCTCACTATGCCAATAATTTTACCCTGTCTTGGGCAAGGCATTGGGGCATGCACTGTCATTTTGTTGACCGCCTAACCTATCGGCGTCGCTTTGAAGCTAATTACCTTAACGAATTAATGCAACAATTTCCTAATCACTTGATAATTCCAGAAGGTGGTAGTAATGCTGAAGCTATTAAAGGGGTTGCGGAGATAATTAGTGAGTTAACTAGTCAAACAACTTTTGATACACTACTCACCCCCGTTGGAAGTGGAGGTACCTTAGCAGGCTTGATTGCGGGTGACAGCCTTCAGTATAACAAAAAACACAAAATACTTGGCGTGGCGGTATTAAAACAAGCAGAATATTTAATCCGCGATATTAATCAGTTACTGCCTAACAATGCTAAAAATCATAATGATTGGCAATTACTTACCCAGTTTCATCGAGGTGGTTATGGAAAAATGACTGCCCCTGATATTACTCGTCTTAAACAAATAAACCAGCAAACAGGTATTATTTTTGAGCCAGTCTATTCAGGTAAAATGATGTTGGCGTTAATGGATCTCATTAAGCAAGGTTTTTTCCAAGCCAACGAACGGATTGTTTTATTACATACGGGCGGTTTACAGGGGCTTGGCGGCATGATTGAACAAGGAAGACTCAGTGCTAATGATTGGCCTAAACCTGCTTGTGCGCCCTGAATTTATCTTACATAAAAAGCTTATGAACTACCGTTAATTTCAGTTGCTAATATCTTAAAATTTAAGCTGGTAACGACCTTGTTGATCTGCACGACCAATAAAAGCCATGGCTGGCTTTAATGCTTCAGGAAATTTACTACCTGGTTTTATATACCCTTGCCCACTAGCCCGTTGCGAAGCCAGTATTAATTGCGCTGTAAAAGTTAAACCTAAATTATTTTTAGGGTTTATTTTAGCGAATAAATCGCCTTTGTCACACGACAAATCTGCACTGATATTACCTAACTTTATGGTATTGTCTAACGCTACTACAGAAGAGCGTAACCAAGTGACTCGACCACTTGCCTGCTGACATGTTAATTTATCGCTAGTATTTACCAGTAGTTTATCGACATTCAGATCAATATTACCCAAGGCATTAACAGGAATAGGTAAAGGTAACTGACTAGCAACTGCATTAGCAGCCATAAATAAAGTTGCATCAGTTAGTGTTAAAGAGTCGGGTGATACTACCAAGGTAAATTGACCTTCAGGACCGGTTGATATCGCGTCACCAAAACTCACCTCAATAGCGGGTGAAAAGGTGATTATTGACCAAAAGCTTAAAGCGCTATTCACATCTTTTATATCAATATTGTTGATAGTGATTTTAGCTATTTCTCCTTGCCAAATTGTCCCTGATACGCCAGCTATTTTTATATTTTTTGGAAGTTCTATATTGTTTGTTAATAATAACAAGGGCGTACTAGCTACCAAAAAAAGTGTATAACTACTTATAAAAATTGCGCTAAAAACAAACCATTTTTTCATTAAATTTCTCTATACTTTGTTGTATAACTGTTACACATAATAGCTACAAGGAGATCTATTTATGAACGTGTTAAGTGCAGGCGACGAACTTTGACTTCGCCCACCGCGTCACCTTGACTCAAATCAATGGCCTTTACTTGCAAACCTTCATTATTGGCAAGGTGCTCTAACCAAAAGAGTAACTGCGTAAAAGGTGTACTATCTATCCAAACCTGTAAATCATCACCTTGGGGTTGCATTCGAGTAACGGTAAGTTTGTATTTTCGAGCACTACTGTTAGCGACACTTGAAATACTGCCAGAATAGCTACTTTTACCTGCGGATTTTTTTGCTTGTTGATACAAAGATGTGTTTTCTTGTACCCAAGATAAAAGCTGTTGCTGCCGCATTAATTTACTTTGCGCATCAGCCAGGCCATTATTTAACGGTTGCCAAATAGCGCTATAAAAAATAAAAATGAGTACGGCAATAGCCATAACTAAAACCAGTTGTTGTTCACGCCCATTTAATTGTTGCCACCATGCCTTCATGATGAAGTCTCCTTAGAACTTTTTTCTCGTTGTACCTGACCAGTAGATCTTC
>Ga0209713_10002159_pt1 | contig 12131 bp, 5 predicted proteins | sample ArcOceMetagenome_3_FD_187444 | JGI IMG/M metagenome (GOLD analysis project Ga0209713, IMG submission 187444) | Marine eukaryotic phytoplankton communities from Arctic Ocean - Arctic Ocean- Svalbard ARC20M Metagenome (SPAdes) (version 2) | ecosystem: Environmental > Aquatic > Marine > Oceanic...
AGCAGCAGCAGCAGCAGCAGCAGCAGCAGCAGCAGCAGCAGCAGCAGCAGCAGCAGCAGCAGCAGCAGCAGCAGCAGCAGCAGCAGCAGCAGCAGCAGCAGCATCCCGGCACGAAGCGGTCGCGGGAGGACGCCTCGCCAGCAGAGGCCGCCGCGCCCAAGGCGAGCCGCGGCGGAGGCGAAGCTCCAGCATCGGCTGCCGAGGTCTCGATCACCGACGACGACGTCTCGGCGGCGGTGGCGGCGGTGCGCGCCAAGCTCGAGGCGCAGCACAAGGCGGAGCGCGCCGCCGACGCGCGCGACGTCAAGCTGGTGATGGAGCGTCACACGGCCGAGCTCGCCGAGCTGCGCGCCTCGCACGCCGCCACCCTCGAGTCGCGCGAGGCCGACGCGAGCGTGCGCTTCGCTGAGCTCTGGGAGACGAGGGAGGCGGAGCAGGCTGCCACGCACGAGCAGCAGCTTGGCGCCGTGCGTGCCGAGGCCACCGAGGCGCTCGCCGCGCAGAAGAAGGCGCTGCGGGCCGAGGCCGCCAAAGCGCTCGAGAAGCGCGAGCGGCAGCTGCGAGCCGAGCTCGCGAGTGCGGCCACGTCCACGCCCGCGCCCGCGCCTGCCGTCTCCATCGTCACCGCTTCCGACGACCACGGAGGCGTTGGGCACGCGCGCGCGAGCGGCTTCTGCGTGCGCGACCGTGTCGCGGCGCTGTGGAACCTCGACCCGTCCGGGCGCGGCGACTGGTACGAGGGCGAGATCGCCGTGGTGCGCACCGAGCTGGGGCGCAACGGCCGGCCGTGCCACAAGTACCAGATCAAGTACGACGACGGCACGAGCCCGTGGACCGACCCCGACGAGGTCACGATCGTCTTCGCGTGGCAGAAGCGGCTGCGTGCGATACAGCAGAAGACCGCGCAGGGCTCCGCCGCCTCCGCCGCTGCCTCTGCCGCCGCGCGCGCCGCCGCTGCTCAGGCGGCCGCCGCGGCGCGTCCTGCGGCCGCCGAGGCGGCCGCCGCGGCTGCGCGCTCGCGCGCCAAGTACGCCTCGATGCAGCTGTCGCGCGCGGGGGCGGCGGGCGGCGACGAGGCGGTGGACGAGCTGGCGTTCAACCTTCGCTTCATGGCGTTCCGGCAGTACCTCGAGCTGCTGGCGCGGCAGGCGGGCAAGGGCGCCACGCAGACGTGGAAGCTGCGCGTGCGGCGCGACGCGCTGTGCGCCGACGTGCTCGCCGCCTTCGCCGCCGCCGCCAAGAACAAGAGCCGCTTCTTCCAGCCGACGTACGTCACGTTTGTCGACGACTTCGGGCGCGCCGAGGAGGGCGACGACCAGGGCGGCCTGACGGCCGAGCTGTACACGAGCTTCTTCCGCGAGGCGCTCGCGCCCGCGGCGCGGCTCTTCGAGCAGGCCGCCGACGGCGCGGGCAGCAGCAGCGAGGGCGCCCACCTGCCGCGCGCCGACGCGCCGCTCGAGGAGCTGCGCGCGGTGGGGCGCGTGCTGCTCAAGGCGCTCATCGACGACCACCCCGTCTCCAACGGCCTCGCGCCCTTTGTGCTCGACGTGCTCGCGGGCGCGCACGAGTGGCGCGTGTTTGTTGACGCAGCGACGGCGCTCGACGCGCTCGCGCGATTCGACGCGCCGCTCGCCGCCGGCTGGCGCGCCGTGATGGGCGACGACGAGTCGGCGCGCGCCGGCCTGACGCTCGGAGACCTGCCCGGCTGCGCCGACGAGGACGCGGCGACGCCGCTCGGCGCCGACAACGCCGCGGCCGCCGTGCTCGGCGCGTGCCGCCACCGGCTCTACTCGGAGCGCGCGGACGCGCTCGGCGCGCTGCGCGATGGCTTCTGTGGGCAGCTCGACCTGCAGCTGCAGCTGGCGCCGTTTGCGCCCGCCGAGCTGCGGCTGCTCGTGCAGGGCAAGCCGACGCTCTCGGCGGCCGAGCTGCTCGGCTGCTTCGTGCTGCCGTCGTCGTCCGGCGCCGAGGCCGTCGCCGCCGGCTTCGTCGCCGCCGGCTCGCGCTCCGACGGCCTCTTTGTGGAGGTGCTGCGCGACGAGGCGCTCTTCTCCGAGGCGCGCCGCCGCATGCTCTTCACGTGGTGCACCGCGCTGTCGGCGCTGCCGTCCAACGGCCTCAAGGAGTACCTCATCCGGCTGCGCGCCTACCCGTCGGCCGGCGACTCGGGGCGGGCGCTGCCCGAGACGCACACGTGCACGCGCGAGCTCCACCTGCCCGAGTACGCCACCAAGGAGCAGCTGTGCGAGCGGCTGTGCATGGCGCTCGACCACATGCACGACGGCTTCCTCAACACGTGAGCGCCGTCGACGGGGGCCGCCGCGCGTGCCCAGCCCCCATTCTGTCCCTTCTGTCCGTCGTCTTATATTCCGCCGGTGCTGCCGCCGCCTCCACGCTGCGTACCGTGTTGCGGGCGCCTCAAGTGGCCCTGCCTTCGAGCATTAGAAAATGTGCTCGAGGCGTGTGTGGGTGGCAGGCGGCATGTCTTCTATATGGACCATGTGCGGTCCTCTTCCATGTAAACGAAAGTATTTATGAATGCAATTAAAATTTTGATGACTGATTTTGAACATGGCCGCGTGGTCGAGATCCAGAGGCCAGAGCATAGAGCAGGCGTCCGGCCGACGGATATCGCATGGCATGCCGCATGCGACTGGAGTGCGAGAAGACTCATGGCCCTGCGACTCGTGCACGCAGCAGTTTCCAGAGCAGTACGAGCATCCTGCGCGGATCGAGGGCGGTCATGAGGTAGGGCACGACGCCCGCTGCGGTGATGTGCCCCAGCTGGAGCGCGACGCCGCACGAGGCGAGCACCCACGGCAGCGTGACGCGCCACTGCTCGCGCAGCAGGTTGGCCGCATCGGCGACGGCCTTCGGCGCCCGCGCGATCGCCTTGAGCGTCCTGAGGTGGCGCCACGCAAGCTTGCCGACCGAGACGACACGCCGGAGCACGGCCTTGCCCGCGCGGCCGACGGCCTCCACCGTCCGTGGGGCGACGAGGCGCAGCGGCGCGCGCAGCAGCCGCAGCACGCCGCGGACGCCGCGGAGCGCCAGCACGAGCGCCGCGCGCGCGAGCCGCAGCGCCGGCCACCCGACCCTGCGGACGATCGCGCGCGCGCCGAGCGCCGCCGTGTAAAGCAGCGCGGCGAGCGGCGCGCGCAGCGTGCGCAGCACGGCGCGAACGACGCGCGCGACGGCGGGCATCGCGTGCACCAAGAGCGGCCTGAGCAGCCGCTCGCCGAGCGTGTCGAGGATGTGCAGCCACTCGGCACCGAGGTGCGCGCGCGCCGCGCTGATCAGCACGAACGCGCCCGCCACCGCACCGCCGGCGAGCGCCACGGGCACGCCGCCGAGCGGCAGGACGCCCGCGGCAGGCGCCGTGGCGATGACCGCGAAGAGGAACGCGAAGCCGACGGCGTTGGGCATGGTGAGCGGAAGTGCGCCCGCGGAGCCGCCGCCATCCTGCTGCTTCTCCGGCGCGGCCTTCCCCTCCTCCGTCCGCATCTTCCCTTTCCTCTTCGTGGACCATTTGCGGAGCGCAGCCTCGATGATGGTCGTCAGCGTGCGAGAAGCGTGCATACCGAGACAGAGGTACGAGAGGCCGAGCGAGGCACCCGGCAGGTGCACGAGGCCGACGGCGAGTACGGTACTCGCGCTCAGACGCGCAACCTCGTTGCTCTCAAAAAAGGTCGACAACGGTACGAGCGCAGGCAGCGCTGTCACCGCAGTGTTTGACAGCGCGGCCGACTGCAGCAGCAGCGCCGGCTTCGGCAGTGCGCCGCCCTTGAAGGTGACGAGCGCCCCAGCACCCATCGAGCCCACATCCTTGACGGCGTGCCATGCCCGATCCCAGCCCGTGCGGACGCCGAAGACCTCGCGCTGTACCTGTCGGCGGAGAGCAGCACGCTTCTGCCGAAGCCTCTCCTCAATCTGCTCCGCTGTCGGCGGCTGTAGGTACTCGAAGAAGTGGCAGGCAAGCGTCGAGTTGGCGTCGCACAGCGTGCCGTCGGCATGCGGCTGCGCCGTGGCCAAGGCTGCGTGTATCAGATAGACGGCCAGCATTGGTGCTTTTGGAGTTGACGCTTGCCGGCAGTAGCAGCAGCGCCGGCCGACACCCACAGTGCTCAAGATCCTCAACTGGAGGACCCTACCTAGCTGTGCGGCTTAGGCTTAGGCTTAGGCTTTATTACCACGGACTGTACCGGCTACGCAACGTCACGTCTAAGCGATGACTCCAGGCGAACCCTCAACTCTCTGCGTCGCGGACTACCCGACTTCCCTTCCACCTCCGACTTGTTCGGCATGATGGCGGGGGGCGTTCATCGCGCCCTTGCGGCGGTCGCGTGCAAGCCTACGGCTCGCTCCGCGGCTGTTCGAAATACGCACGGAGCCGAGATCTCGCAGTTGGTCTTCATGCAACGGTCTGTAGATAAGAGGGCATGTCCTACGGCTATACACGCTGAACCACGCAACAGGCACCCACCACGAACAAAGCGAGCGAGCGAGCGAGCCCCCCGCCCGCCCGACACCAATTCCCCTCCACACCATGCGCGCGCGCGCATCTGTTCGTCGTCGACCCCCAGAGACTGGCTGAGCGTCGTTCTGCTGGCTAATGAGTGTCGTCAGGGGCAATCGGATTCTCATAATGTTCGTGGCTGAGGAACTCGGCCAATACGATTGTGTAGAGGACGGGATACAGGTAGCGGCACGCGATGTCCAGGTGCTGGTCACGACAGCGAATCTTGCCGCTCGGGGAAACAAAGAACCGGTCGACGCCTGTCAGGTGCTTGTTGACGCGGGCCCGGATGTCGCCTGCCGTGCGCGGCGAGCCTCTGGAAGCCGCCGCCCACCACGATGTCTTGGGAGGCGGCTTACCCTTTTCGTCGTCGTGGTCCCGCTTGCCCCCCTCAATCCTCACCTCCGTCGCGTCGGCCGTCGTGGACGCCGCGGCGGCTTCGGCCGCCGCCTTTTTGAGCGCCTTCTCGATACGCCCCTCGATCCGCATGAGCCAGTTGGCCATCGCGTACTCGAAAATGGCAAAGAAGACAAAGAGCATCGAAATCGTGGTGAACTGCAAGAAGCGCACGTTGTACGGGACCTTGGGCAGCTGCGACGAATCGAAACGCGCGCATCACCAGTGAGAACGAGGCGTGGGGAGCGAGGGCAAGGGGGTGCCTGGGCTCACCTGCGCGAGGATGGAAGCCTGGGTGTTGGAGAGCGTGAGATAGCACACGATGGTCATGGCCACACGAGCGGGCGTGGCAGCGCGGGCAATGAAGAAGGATGACCATGCGATAACGACTGCGATGCAGACGGGCAGGATCAGGTATATCTTGTGGTATTTCGCCTTGCGCCGTAAGGCGACGACGAAGTCCATGTAGTCATTGTCCCGCACCGTAACGCGCGTCAGTGGTGTGCGTGGTTGATGCTCGTACATCAAGACGCACTCCCATTCGACAGAGCTCATGGCCGATTTCGTATCATCGTTGCCGTACATCATCTGCGCGTTGCTCGAGTTGGGAGAAACCAAATGGACTTCCGTCCTGGGGTGCCTGGCCAGGATGCGTGTGGTGCATTCCTGGTTGTCGAAGGGCATGTCGGTAAAGTCCATCGGGCACTTGATCCGATAAGCTGCGCCGAGGCGCGGGGCGGAGTAGTGAGCAGCAGGGTTCGGAGAGGCAGCTCAGCCTTGCCGGTTCGAGGCCAACGTGGCATACTCGTGCGGAACTGCCACCAGACCATCCCAGCAGGTGTGATACGGAACGCATTGCCGCGGGTCTCCCCAGTGGTATCCTCCGTGTCCGGATACAGATTCTCCAGTATCAGCATGGGAGCCCAAATCTTACCCGCGGGGATCTGGTGATTGTCCGGCATCATAGGTCCCATGAACTCATTGTGAACGACACGCTGAAGGCAGGAGGCATTGTACGCGAGACGAGGATCGTTCCAAATGATATTGATCTCGTAGTCTGCGGTGAGGCTCTGCAATCGGGTGTCGAGCCCGCCCAGCCGCACCGGATAAATGGCCAGCTCCACGACGGTCGGCCCGTTGGGGTCGGCATCTGGCTCGTTGGAGGCCGGGTCGCGGCAATACGGTTTGCACGGAGGCGGGCGCAATCCAGGATCGTACGAAGCATCCAGCCACACCTGCGCCATGTCCCTCGGCCCCCTTGGGCAGATTAGGTCTTGAGCCAGACCGGCGGCGATGACTACGGCCAGCATGGCTCCAGAAGCGCCGGCCGCTTTCGTTTTTTTATTTTCTCACACTCTCGCTTTTTTTTACCCACTGGCGGCAGGCCTACTTTAGTCTTTACCACTTGACGGGGAGGCGCGCGTGATAATGCACCGCCGACTTCAGGGCCGAGGACTTTTTGTTGTGTTTCACATGACCACCGTTTCGTGCCCACCTAGAACTTAGACCGCTCCTGACTCCAGTTCCGGCCTTCCCACACGCTCGACGGCGCGCAGCACATGACCGGCTGCGGCTGACGCCGCGCGGGCTACTGCCGCGAGCTTAGCGCCTCGACCCTCTCCCACCTCGTCGCGTACTTCTTGTTGATGGTGGGCGAGAAGGTGCAGGTCTCCATCTGCTTTTCGCCGTGCTGGATGCGCCGCGCCTCGGCGCGCATGTGGTGGTGGGCGGCGCGGCTGTAGAGGGCGTCGAAGACGGTGCGGCCGCCGAGCAGCTCGTTGCGCGGCGACTTGGGCGTGAGTCGCGCGCTGAGCGTCGGCGAGAAGGAGAGGCGCTGCGCAGGCCCGTCGCGCGCCCTCTCCGCGGCGAGCGCGCGGGCGTCGGGGTCGCGGACGTGGCCAATCGGCTTTGCCGAGAGCGACTGCTTGCGCAGGGCGGCCGCGTCGGGCGCGACGCCGGGCGGCAGCGGCAGCGGCAGCGGTGCGTCCTCGGACGTCATGAAGTTGTAGAACGAGCGGAACGAGATGCGGTCGCCGCTCGGCCCGGGCCCGGGCGTGGCGAGCTGTCTCCACAGCAGCTGCACGAGCGCCGCCTCCGCCTCGGTGTCGGCCGCCAACTCCGCCTCGGCGTCGATCTGTGCCGGAACGCCCGCCTCGCCCGGCGTCAGGATGCTCAGCCCGCCGCCGCCGCCCGGCGCGGCCGGCGCGGCCGGCGCCTCGGCCGCCGGCTTGGCGGCGGCGGGGCGTCGCGCGGGCGAGGGGGCCGGGGCGTCGTCGGTGCCGTCGTCGACGAGCGACGACGAGAAGGCGGTGGTGCGGCGGCCCGGCGAGGCGAGGCGGCGGCTGGGCGTGCCGGTGGTGGCGGCGGCGGCGCCGCCGCCGTCGGGCGGCGGCGGGCGCAGCAGCCCGACGCGCTGCAGCAGCGCGTGGAGCTGCGTCAGCGTGAGACCCGAGCGCATCGCGCCGAGGCCCTCGAAGTGCTGCGCCATCTGCCGCTCCTCGCGGCCCTGCGCGAGCCGCGCCGAGCGCGCCGACATCTTGGGCTGCTCGGCGATGCGCTTCGCCTCCTCCTCCGCGTCCGCCTCCGCCTCGTGCTGCCGCCACGCGCGCACCGCCGCGTCGCGGTACAGCTGGTCGACGAGGTTCTCCTGCGCCTCGACGCTCAGCTTGCGCGCCGCCGGGCGCACCCCCGCCGCCGACGACGAGCCGGCGAGGCTGGCGGTCGACGCGGCGGCGGCCTGCGCGGCGGCGGTGGCGGTGGCGGCGGCGTCGCCGCGCACCGCCGAGTCGACGCGCCTCTGCGCCGAGAGCGCGTAGAGCCGCTCGTGGATGGAGCCCTCGCGGCCGTTACCGGGCGCGTGGCCGGGCGTGCGCGCCGGCGTCGCGCCCGCGCCCGCGCCCGCGCCCGCGTGCCACGCCGCGGCGGAGCGGCTGCCGCGCGGCTTGCCGAGGTTGGGCGTGAACGTCTCCTGCTGCCGCGCCTCCCGCTCCCGCTCCGACGTCAGCTTGCTCTGCCGCTCGAGCTTGTCCATCTGGCGCCGCTCGAGCGACTCGACGATGTCCTGCTTTGGTCCCGCGCGCTCGTAGTCGCGGTTGATCGTCGGCTTGAGCGGGCACTTCTTCTGCTCCTCGCGCTGCGTGATGTTCATCAGGTGCTGCTTCTTCATGCGCAGCTCGTCCTGGATCTCGCCCGCGCGGCGGTCGAGCCGCTCGCGCCCCTCGTGCGCGCGCATGATCGCGCGCGAGTTGGTGTTGAGGCGCGGCTCGAACGTGCACGCCTGCGCGTCGCGCGCCGCGAGCACCGTGCGCCCCTCCTCGCGCCACCGCTCGCGCTCCTCGAGCACGAGCATGCCCTCCTGGTAGAGCAGCTCGTGGTACGACTTGTTCGCCATCGGGTGCTCCTCCTCTTCCGAGTCCTCCTGCGATGCGACGGCGCGCCGTGTCGGATGCGGTGCTCGCGCACAATGGATGCGGGGGTCGTGTGGCGACGGACGCGGGGTGGCGAGGGTCGGCGGGAGGTATCGGCACAGACCTCGGGCTCGGGCTCGGGTTTGGCGCGAAGGGTGAGTAGCACGGCATCGATGGCGTGTGCAAGTGTCTTGTGCGGGGCTTCCTGTGGTGAGGGGGCGCGGCGGGCCAGCGTGTGGCGGCTGGAGCAGCGGCGGCTGCAGAGCGTGGGGGCGCTCACCGAGGCGTTGGCCAGGTTGGCTTGGTATTGTTGGATGGCCGTCTTCTTCTTCTTGGTATCGTCGATGCCCATCTTGAGGTTGAGAGAATGCACCTCGTGCTCCTTCTTCTCGCGCAGGTGATCGAGCAACGCCTCGTTTGCGAGATGCGTCTCCTCTCGATCGTGCTTCTCTTTCTCGGATTCTGCATCCACAGGGGAGGGCGGGCGCTCCGCCTCGGTTTTAGCGCGACGGCGGGCGTCGCGGTACAGCCGCTGCGCCGCGTCGGACGCGCCCGTCTTGCGCGTGCGGCGTTGGGACTGTATCTCCTTCATGATGTCCTGCGCCAGCGCCTCCTTGAGCAGCGCACGGGGATCGTCGCCCTCCTTAGTCGCCCTCGCCTTGGCCTCCTGGACCCAGCCCACCACCTGCTCGATGGCGTCGACGTACGACGCCTGCGAGCTCGTCTGGCTCATGGTTGGCGGCGGTGGTCTGTGTGCGTGAGAATGGCGGCGATTCAGTTTCTCGCTCTGGCAAGCGTGCAAAACCACTCAAATGCACGAGAGAGAAGAATGGATAATAGAGGATGGGGTTATTGATGCGAAGGCAAGGTAAAAAGAAGAAGTTGAACCGCGGCAGGGGGGTGAGACACTCCAGCCCACGCACACGCGCATTTGACAAACTAGCGAGAGAGTGTCAAGCGTGTGTAAGGCACAACCAGCGCACCGACGAAACGAAAAAGCTGCTGGAATAGTTTACCATGTCAGCGGCTGCTGAGAAGGCCGCGCTCAAGGCCAAGATGGCGGCGCTGCAGGCGGAGCTGTCCAAGCTGAAGCAGACGGCAGCGCCACTGTCCGCGCCAGGGCCCGTGGCCGGCCTCAACGGCTCTCCGAGGCAGCCGGCGCCGGCGCCCACGCCGGTGCCAAAGCAGAGCCCGCTGGCGCTGCCGCAGGCGGCTCCGAAGCCAGCCGTGCCAGCGGCACCCCTTTCCGAGCCGGCCTCGGCTACTGCCTCTCTCGAATCTGCGCCGGTGGACAGACGAGCAGCGCTCAATGCGGCGAAGGCCGCTCGAGCGCAAGCGGCGTCCGCATCGATGGTGGCGGCGGCGGCGGCGACCGCGCCGGCGCCAGCGGCGCCGGCACCGGCAGCGCCGGCAGCAGCTATCAAGGCTCGCCTGGGCAGCGCAGCGCCTGCTCCGCGAGAAGCAGCCACTGCCGCGCCCGCCGCAGCAGCGCCAGCCAGTAGTGCGGGCGCCGACGCGGGCGGCGAGGTCCGCGTGCGCTCGTTTGCGGAGCTGATGGCGGAGAAGAAGCGGTCCAAGGAGCAGGCGGCGGGCGGCGAGACGAGTGCAACAGCAGCGACGCCGTCGCAGCCCGCAAAGAAGCACAAGCCGTCGGTGGAGATGGCTGCGAGCGTCAGGGAGGCGGCGGCGTCGCTCAAGCGGCCCGCGCAGGCCGAGCCGGCGCCGCTGCCCGCGTACGTCGGCTTCGAGGGCGGCTCCGATGCGGCGCCGGCGCCGGCGCCGGGTGGCGACGTCAAGGTGCGATCATTCGACGAGCTGATGGCTGAGAAGAGGCGAAAGAAGGGCGAGGCAGCGGCAGCTCCCGCCGCAGCAGCTGCGGCGCCGGCGCCAGCGCCAGCGCCGGCGCCGGCGCCTGCGCGCGCACGAGCGCCTGCACCGGCGCCGGTGCCGGCGCCGGTGCCGGTGCCTGCGCCCGCTAAGGCACCGGCGCCAGCACCCGCCGCCGGAGGAGAGGTCAAAGTGCGGTCGCTCGAGGAGATCAAGGAGGAGAAGAGGCGAAAGGAGGCCGAGGCGGCGGCTGGCGCGTCCGCGTCGCCCGCGCCCGCGCCCGTGCCTGCCCCTGCGCCGGCGCCGGCGCCGGCGCCTGCGCCCACGGCGGCAGCGACGGCGACGGCTGCTGCGAAGGGAAAGGCGAAGCCGCCGAAACCCACACCAGCCGCGCCGGCCACCGCTCCGGCCGTTGCCACACCGGCCGCCGCACAGGCCGCCGCACAGGCCGCGCCAGCCAAGGCACCGGCGAAGAAGCAGCAGCCGAAGGCAGCGACGCCCAAGGCGAAGGCCGCCGCGCCGCCCGCCGCCGCGCCGCCCGCCGCCGCGCCGCCCGCCGCCGCGCCGCCCGCCGCCGCGCCGCCCGCCGCCGCGCCGGCTGGCAAGACGCCGCTGCAGGGCAAGACGCCGCTGCAGGGCGTGCCGTCGGCGGAGTCGCTCGACGACGACGACCGCGAGCTGCTCGACTTTGTGGACGACGGCACCGACCCACCGGCCGACTACACGGAGGAGGACTTCGACAAGGAGCTGCTCGAGATGGACGCCATGCTCGCCACCTCGTGACGGCGCCTGGGGCCGCCGCGCGAGGGACGAGGGGCGAGCCAGGTCGGTAGTAGCAACCAGCATAGCTAGAGAATGGTTCTCAGGCCGGTTTTTTAAGCGTGTAACAAGAATGAAAACGCACGATAAGCGTGGGGTCTCTTCTGAATGACGTATGGTATGCATCATGCATCCGCGTAGAGCGAAATAGACATGCCTTCGCGCAACGAGTAGCGCGAGCCAGCGCGGAAGGACACCACGCACCGCGGCGGGCCTCAGCCCCAGCCGCCGCCTGGAGGCGCCGCGGGTGGTAGCAGCGTCGTGTTCGGGTCCATCCATAAAAAGTCCCAGGCGTGCGGCTGATCCGATGGCCTGCTCATCAGCAGCGGCAGCGCCGGGGCCAGCAGCGCGCACCAGCACCAGGTGCACCACGTGCAGCCGCAACACAGGCGCACCGTCGTTCGACAGCTACAGCATAGGTGGTGGAACACGCTGCTCGGGTGGCAGCGCCGCCTGCCGACCTCGTCGGTGCTCACCCGGATGAGCGGCGCTGGCAGCACCAAGGTGCCGCCCGGCAGGAGCGGCTCAGGGCTCGTGGGCGTCTGCGGCTCCTGAAAGCTGCTGCTCTCGCCGGCGTCGCTGGAGCGGCGCTCGCTCTGCTGCATCTCGTCGGCCTCGGCAAGCAGCTCCTCCGACGTGGTCGCACGAGCGTACTTGCTCTTTGGGCTGCGTGTCGGCGTTAGCAGCGGCGACATACTAGGGCGGCGGCGCCGAGTGTCGCTCGAGGCGTTGTCGTCCTCCTCGAGCGGCTCCATCATCTCAGTAGCCGTGACGATTGCCAAGGGCATGCCGGACTCTGGCTGCGGTCCAGCAGCTCACGCTGTTTGGGCTACGAGTATGCCACACGGAGCTTGAGTCCAGAAGTACACAGGAGTTTTGGCCAGGGGCTGAAGCACCCAGAGGCGCGCTAGAAGGGGCGCCAGCGTGGAGCTCAGCCTAGTCAAACCACACTAGTCCTTGGATGCTAGAGTGGTGAGCGTTTTGCGTGGGCTGTTTTCTCCTCGCGGGATTATTGAGGCTGTTTACGCTGTTTCGTTTCATTACGCTGTACGCACGCGTTTCAAGCTCTGGGTGGCGACGCCCCCCCCAGAGTGACGGGGGTGAGCGTTCGAGAAGGGGTCCCCAGGACCGGGGGGGCGAAGCCCCAAGTCCTTAGGCGCGCGCAG
>Ga0209713_10002160_pt1 | contig 12127 bp, 16 predicted proteins | sample ArcOceMetagenome_3_FD_187444 | JGI IMG/M metagenome (GOLD analysis project Ga0209713, IMG submission 187444) | Marine eukaryotic phytoplankton communities from Arctic Ocean - Arctic Ocean- Svalbard ARC20M Metagenome (SPAdes) (version 2) | ecosystem: Environmental > Aquatic > Marine > Oceanic...
TCCAAAGCATTTGTGGCAGCTTGCCGTTCTTATCCTCGTGGTAGCCGGCAGCCTCGTGAGTGTCAATTTCCACCAAGTCGGCGAGAAGTTTGACAGCAGATGCGTCCATGATGCAAAAGTTTTTGGCATATATCAACCCAAAGCCCGAATGAACGAACATAAACTACGATGAAAAAGGCAAGGGGGTTATTAACACTTGACCTAACAAAGCTTTCAGCGCCTCCGCCCGCCTTACCTTCTCCGCGTTTTCCTTTAGGCTTTTGCTGACCCTTTTGGCATTGGCCGTCAGTTCAATGAGGCCCCTCGTTACTTTTAACATGTTCTTCTCTTACTCAGTAAGTGGTGGCGTGCTTGGTACGACAACGTTTACAAAGTCCTGCTTCTTCCTCTCGTCGATTACCTCGGGCTTGTGGAACTGTTTCTCGATCTCCTCGAGGATAGCCTTGAGTGATGCAGTGGCCGCGTCGACATTCAATGCCCAAGGAGTTGCTTCGCTTAACCCTAACAAGCCCGTCGAAGCCCGAACCAGTTTGTTGTTAGCGAAGATGGACAACCTTGATTTAGCAGAGCTCACACTTCCTGAATCACTTTTTCCCTCGACGGCCCCAGCAAAGGATAAGGTTGACTGCTCATACTCGCACGCCGAGATTTTGCATTGTTGCTCTTGGCAACGTAGCTCTTGCTGCTTTCTTGCTGAATCTGCTTGAGGATTTTGCCTTAGAGAGCAGTTTGAAGACTGCAACCGAGGGGCGAAGGATAGAGAAGTAAAGGGACCGAGCATGGTGTCAGTTGTTAATGTGTGCTTTAAGGTTCAATTCGCTTTGCCCTTCTCACCTTCATATGTAAGGTCGTCGTCTTCAAGTGATTTTAGGTGAATCATGGTAGAGTCGTTCCCTTTCGATGCGACCACCTTCAAATCAAGGACGTACTCGACGACCTTTGTTTTGGAAAAGTGCTGCCAGAATACCACCCTGCTGTTCCCCTCTTCATGCAACATCAGCAAAGCGAGGAGCGAGGAGCGAAGAGTGTCAGTAACGTATCCAGCAACCCCTACCGTCGTCCCTTCTCACCTTCCTCTTGAATGCCCCATTATTTGCGTCCCTGGATAGTAATTTTTCGACGTTTTGCGGCGTATCGTGTATTATTCCCCCCATCAACACCTTTTTGAAGTCCCTGGAGTTGTCAATCAACCCAAAGACTGAACCTCTCTTCCTCAGCTCGGCTGATATACTAGCGTGCTCCTGGGCATCGTCGGAAGTGGATGAGAGCAACAAGCCGTGGCATTGGCATTGGAGGTTGGTAAGGTCCCTGTTGAGGGAGTTGTTGGTTTTATTCTTCTGCGAGGGTGAGGGGCGATACAACGAGTAAATAGAGTCAGTCGGTTTGAGCAAAATGGTCGATCTGACGGGGAGTGGTGTCTCTTCGCTGCCAGCTTCGCTCGCAGCCCCTCCTCACCTCATCGAGTGCCTCCTTCAGGGCCTTGATCTCTTCCTTCGAATGGTTGAATTTTAGTTTGCTTTCGTCGGGGGGGAAAGATCCTGAGAACTCATTATTTGGGTTAAATTTTGAAAGTAGTGTGAAGTCACTGGGAATACAGGAGGTAGTTCGAGCAGACTGAAGAGGACTGGCCCAATGGTAACGTTTAAGGACTACGGGTGCCTTGATAAGCGCGTGTGTTACTTATGAGTACTTATGGTGGGATTTTTTGGTTTAAACAGGCGTCAGGGGGATGAGGGGCAGGAAGGTTTGATCGAATGAACGACCTCTTAACAGAAATGGGGGGAATTTGGAAGTAAGTTAGACAACAGTTTGTGAACGAGCCAACAATGTCTCTTCTGAGAAACGAACGGCTGTTGAAGTTAAGTTACGATTGAACTTGGGTATTTTTACTTGAGTGAAATTGAATTTAACTCAGTCCGAATAACCCTCCACTGGGAGACTGGTCTGAAATGAACTTATCGATGTCTGTTCAAGAACCCTTTGGGAACCCCACTTCTCCTTCGGTAAAATAGTTGTCTACTCTACGCAAATCCATCGATCGATAATAAAATAAAGCGTACAGCCGCGGTGCTTTTTTTCTTTACAGTTGGGTCGCTATTTTGGTGGATTGTTTCTACACGCTCCATGCCTTGGCTTCCCCTCATTCCACGCACCCTTCCCGTCCCCCCCCCCCCCCCCCCCCCCCCCCCCCCCCCCCCTCCTCTTCCCCTCGCCCCTCAGTAGTCCCATTGAATATTTAGACAACGAGCTGCTTCATGAGACCCTTCTGGTGTTCCAGGACGACGTTCTCCATCTTCCTGTACTGAGCGATCATATCCTCGACCTCCTTGGCGTTGGTAATTTCTTCGTCATCCATCATGGTCTCGGTGTTACGGACCTCGGCCTCCATGGCCTGGATCCTAGCCATGCCATCCCTCCTGGTCTTCTCAACCTTCATGAGCTCAGTCTGGGACTCGAGCAAGTGGCTCTGGGCCTGGGAGGTTTTCACGGAAGCGGCGTTTCGGAGGTGGGTGGTCTTCTCCTCGTACTTGTTGAGGCCCCTCTCGGCGTCCTTGGCGGCCATCTCGGCCTCGGCCTTCTTCTCCTCGTGATCAACGATTTTGCCCTGCGCTGTTCTGATCTCCTCCTGTGCGTTCTCGAATTTTGCGACCTCGCTCTCGACCTCCTCGAGGGCGGTGGTGGCCTTGGCGACGTCCTTCAGGGCCTTTCCAGCGTTGGTGACGCAGGTCTTCATCTTCTGGGCGTCGCGCTCGAGCTGGAGGGACTCCTTGCGCTCGTTTTCGAGCCTCTCGGTGGCGCTGGTCATCTCTCTCTTCACTCTCTCGGGGGACTGAACGATCTGGGACGCGAGCTTCTTCTCTTCGGCCTGGCCCTCTTGGATGGCTATGGAGATGGTGGCGTTCCTGTCCTTGAGGTCGTTGGCCTTCTTCTTGAGCTCCCCGGACTCGTGCCTGATGGCGGCCTGCTGCTTATTGAGGATTCCAATCTTGGACTCAATCTCGGCGCACTCCTCCTCGACCTGCTCAATGATCTTGACCTCTCCGGCAGACTGTTGCTTGAGCTGCTCAAGCTTGCCATGAAGGGAGCCGTTGTCCTCCTGCGTCTGGCGAAGTTTCTCCATGATGCCCTCGCGCTGGACATTGAGCTCCCCGTACATCTGGAGGCGCTCCTCCCTGAACTTGGCAAAGTTGATGATTCCTGAGAGCTGCCTGCGCAACCTCTTGGAGTTAGGGTTGGTGATATCCTTCAGGCCGAAATCGACGAGACCGCAGATGGCCATCATCTTGCTGCAAGCGCGGAGGAACGAAAGCTCGGGGATGGAGTCCTCATGGAGCTCGGGGTAGTTGAGGGCCGAGAGTCCGGCAAAGGCGGGCTGAGACATCTCCTCACGGGTGACTCCGGTGCAAAGCTCGATCTGAGGGGGGATTTATGAACATAATTGATCCAAAGGGGGGGGGAATTGTCAGAAAGGATAGCAGAGAGGGCCAAAAATAGAGAACCTGAAAAGTGGCTGTTTGGATCGATCGAAGGTCTTGCACCTTTATGTCCAATTTTTCAAACAAATCCGTCTACTCACCAAGTTAATCATAGCCTTCCTGATAGCAGACTTATTCTTCTCGGGCTCCATAAGCTCAGCCTCCCCCAAAGGGATCTGCAGCTCATGCATACACTGCAAAATCTCCGAGCTTTTGAGCAAGGGGAACGAGAAAGTCTGCTGCTTCTCCTCCATCCTCTTGTTTTGTTTGGCGCCAAGTGACTGCCTTCCTGTACTGTTGTATCCTGAACCGAAAGCGGACATATTAATGTTGTAAAGATAAGATGGGGGGTGATTTACAAAAAATAAGAGGTTTGAGCAGAAACCAAATCGAGCCAAAAAGGGCAAATTGCTGAAGGTGACAATAGAGGCCCATTAACTCCATTTGTTGTGGGTATCATACATTATACAATGTCATTGTCCTTCATGTGTGATCCTTATGTCCTATAACATACTCATAAATTATAATATATCAATATAATTCGTTCTTTAGAAATATTTTGTCTCCTAAGTGCTCTCGGTCCTCGTTGGGTGAATCCTTTTGGTGTCATTTTTCTGCCCTTGGGTGGAAATTTTGGGGGGACTGTTGCAACGTGGTTGACGTTGTGGGTTGAAAATGCTTCGTCTTTTGCAGCGATCTTCATGAATCAAGTTATGAGATATGAAATTGGGCCTTTGTTGACATCGTCGTGCAATGCTGCGACAGAGGGATCATTTTGTTTGTGTTCATCTTGGAACTACGCGATAAACCCTCTCTCACCCGTGTAATCTCCGCTTTCTCTTCGCGCTTCGCTCAACGCAGTCTCACCATGGTCCTCGCATTCCGTCACAAGATGGAGATTTTCCTCCTCATCTTTCTCTCGTTCATTGCCTTTGCCTCTGCGGCCTCTCCCACCACGATTTGGGTTCAGTGGACAACTCTGGCCATTATCGTCTTTTTCGCGCTCCTTTTCGACCTGTCTTTCACAGACGATTCCTCCTTTGTCTTTGACCCTGATGCTGACAACTGGCGCAGGAAGACTGAACGCTAAGCTAGCGGGGGGTGACGTTGGGCCACGCCCGCGTGTTTTGTTAGGTATTAGCTGTAGGGAGGTGTGGTTCGCAGTGTGGGTTGGATGCGTGGTGGAAAGGCGGCAAGAAGGGATGTAGTGTTAAAGTACCGTTTCTTGAAGAAGAAAAAACCATAGGAAATTGCTTCTTTTTCCTCACAATTTTGATTTCATAATTTTTGTCGCTTGGCGTTCTTGATGCCCTTGTCAAGCCTGCCGCTCACCCCCGCCTGCTTCCCGCCAAAGTTCTTCTTCTCCTCCTTTTCCACCACAACTGCGTTGCCTATCTTCTTGACCCCGTTGACATACCTTCCCTCGACCTTGTCCTTGACCTCTTCGTTCTTCTCCATGTAGAACCTGTAGTCCCCGGGGTAGTTCACGATTTCCTTATTCTCCACGGCGCAGATTGTGGTGGCGATTTTGCTGATGAAGTACCTGTCATGACTAATTACAAGGATGCTCCCATCAAAGTTCTGGAGCGCCTCCTCGAGCATTTCCTTCGCTGGAATATCAAGGTGGTTCGTGGGCTCGTCTAGGATGAGCAGGTTCGCCGGACGCAGCATCATGCAACAGAGGGAGAGCCTCGCCTTCTCCCCTCCGCTCAGCTGCTTCACCTTCTTCTCAACCATGTCGCCCTTGAAAAGGAACTGTCCCATGAGAGCGCGAAGCTCGTTGTACGAGTGATTGTCGCTTGCTGACTGGACGGTCTCGGATACGGTCAACTCTAGATCAAGCACATCAGCCTGATTCTGCTCAAAGTAGTTGGCGACAACGTTCATACCCACCAGTCTTGCCTCGCCTTCAATGGGCTTCTCTTTCCCCACCACCAGCCTGAGCATCGTGCTCTTCCCGCTCCCGTTAGGACCTAGGAGGGCGATCCTGTCACCCTTCTCAATGAGCATGTTGGACTTCTCAAAGAGCTTATTGCCCTCATAGCCGTGGGTGACGTCGGTGACTAAAGCAACCTCGTCGCTAAGACGGGGAGCGGGAGGGAAGCGGAATCTGAAGGGCTTCCCGACAAATGGGGGCTTCTTGACGTAGTCTTCGCTAGCCTGGAGTTTTTCAAGTCTCTTTTTCCTCTGCTCCACCGCCTGAGGCTGCTTGGTCTTCATCTTCTGGATCCAAGCCCGCTCGTCCTTGACCTTCTTCTCCTGGGCGTCGTACGCATTTTGCCAAGCCTTCATCTTGGCCTCCTTCTGTTGCAAGAAGCGAGAGTAGTTTCCATCATAAGAAGTGGCCAGGCCGCCCTCGGTGTCGACAATCTTGGTGCAGACCTGGTCTAAGAATTCTCTGTCGTGAGACACGATGACCATGGGGATGTTTTGGTTCCTGAGGAAGTCCTCAAGCCACTCCACACTCTCCATGTCAAGGTGGTTGGTGGGCTCATCGAGGAGGAGGATGTTGGGGTCCGTAAGGAGCACCTTTCCAAGTCCGATACGCATCTTCCACCCGCCACTGAAGGCTGAGACGGGCAAGGTTGCGTCGATACTGTCGAATCCCATCAGGTCCATAATTTTCTCGGCTCTGCTATCCAGGGCATTCACATCCTTGGCGTCTGCCCTCCCCTGCAGCTTCTGCATTCTGTCCAATATATCCTGCATCTTGTCCGCGTCTCCGGGGTCGCAGATTTCGAGCTCAGTCTCGCAGGCCCTCAAGTTGGTCAAAATTTCATTTTCCTCCTTGAAGACACTCATGAACTCTTCCTTGAGGGTTCTTGTCATAATGAGCTCGTCGACAAATTCCTGTCTAAGCACCGAGACTCGGAGGTCGGTGGATGACTGCGATGAGCAAAGCGAAAAGCGGGGCGAGGAACGAAGCGAGGAGCAGAAGGTTGTTAGTTATAGGACTCGCTTCGCTTCTCCTAAGGAGGATCGAGATTAGCACGAACGGAAGATCGAGATGAGCAGTCGTCGCTTAGCTCGTCTAGCCCTCACCTTGACTACATCTCCCGCAGTGGGCTCAAGTTCTCCGTCAAGAATCTTCAGCTGGGTCGTCTTTCCGCCACCGTTAACTCCGACCAGGCCGACCCTGTCTCCCGTTTTCACGTCCCAAGTGACTCCCTTTAGTACCTCCTGGTTTCGGAAAGTGACGTAAACGTCCTCAAGCTTGAGGGAGACAAAGCCAGGTTGCACGCCCTCCATGACCCTGACCCTCGGGGGGGGGCGGGAATTGCGCATCTTTTCCTCGAGGGACAAGGAAGGGGAATCAAGGGGGTTGGCAGAATCGGAGTCTGCAGCTGCGATGAGCAAAGCGAAGAGCGGGGAGAGGGGCGAAGCGACGAGGAGTAGGTTGTTAGTTATAGTGGTAGGCGGTATGCTGCTGTCGATTCGCTCCAGCGATCCCTCGCGCCTCGCTCAGCCTCACCTGGAACTTGGGCATCCTCAGGAGGGGCCTCTTCAGCAACAACATCCGCCCCCTTCTTGCCCTTCTTGCCCTTCTTCTCCTTCTTCTTTTTTTCCTTCTTTTCCTGCTTGTCCTTCTTCTTCTTCCCACCTCCCATTATGAAATCAAGCTGCAACGCGGGGCGAGGCGGGGCACAGGAAGTGCAAAGTGGCGAGGGTGAGGAGAGTTGTGTTAAAAACATGACTGCGAACCATAACCTGCATGACTGCGAACCATTACATTCTGCAACTCGCTACACTCGTCGAGCTCGCCATCAAAACTCGTCGCCTCGCGCGCTCGCCGTCACCTAACCTACCTCATCTTCAGGAGAAAAGAAAGCCTCCTCCTCCTTCCCCACGACTGGCAAAGGGGATGCGGGAGCATCGACAACAACGGGCTCGGGCACGTCTTCTGCATCACTAGATACCACGGCGTCCTCAACCGCCGCAGCCTCGGCTGCTTGCTCAATGTCATCCATAGAAAGACTACCACCACCACCACCACCCGACTTCTTCGCGGCTTTCAGCCCGGCCTTCATCATTTTCTTCTTATCCTTCGCCGACATTGGCTCATCGACATCGTCGAAGGGAAGCAAGGAGGATTGGACAGCAGGAGCGGGAGCAGGAGCTTTTTGCGCCTTTTTCATCTGTTTCATTTGCTTCTTCAATTCCTTTCCACTCAAATGCACGTCGTCTGCGTCGTCATCTAAGGCCACGGAACCGCCTGCGTCCCCATCAGACCCACCAACATCACCAACCTCTTCTGCCTCGAGTTTCTCCAGAGCCTCCAGAGCTGCCAACTTTGCCGCGTTCACGTTACCCTTGGTCTTCTTCTTCGCGAAAAGGGTCATATGGGACGGAGGAGATTGATTTTTTGCAGAAGGGGAAGGGACAGGAGTGATAGTCCTCAATGAGGCAGGTCGGAAAAAGGGCGAGGTCACTCTGAAAGGAAGGGATGGGGAACATAATATTAGTAACACAACAAGCAGGATGGACGATATCATATTTAAGGGCTTGGGTGAGGTAGAAATTAGAAAAGACGATCTGGAAAAAGGGGAAGAACAGTTGTGGGGTGATGGGAAAAGGGGAAATTTTAAACGAGACGAAATAGCAATAACGGAGCGATTTTGCAATCAATAGATGCTGGTAGTAGTCAGCGTACCAATCGTTTTCCCACCAAACCATATGAACGAATATTGGAGAAAGTCTGCATAAATAACTTACAAACTACTAGTTACCTAAATTTGACTATATGTATCACCTATGTACAAATTTATATACTCAAAAGTACCTTAATGTACATTTTAAAAAATATTCATAATGGACCTTTCAAGAATATATAAACATTAAAAATTATATAATAAAGTACAATATATGTGTGATAGAGATGTTTATATAGAATAATATAGTACAAAATAATGAATTTTTATGAATTACCAAACTTCCAAAATACTCAAGAAAATATTTATCATACACAATTTCAAATTTGAAATATTTAAACAAAAAGTAATCCAAAATATATCCATTGAAACACAAATAATCCCGCTAATAGCACTTAAAAATAATTGGTTACGAACGCTCATACCGGCGTCGCGTGGCATTTACCCATATGCAAACACAGTCCTATCTTTAAATTTTATATTCACGCCCTTCCTACCCTAGTCAGGCCCATCTACCCAGGAATTATGAGCAAAAATTTGCCTTTAATGATCCGAACGCGCCTAAAAAATCCCGATTTGCTCGACCTGCACCTTTCCATCGCTGTTGAAAAAATCTATCCGTTTTCCCGCACGTTCTTGCTTTTTAATTCCAATTTAAAAAAACCAAACAAGGATGAGTGCGTGCGCTCCTGTTTTTTCTCCCTGCCAGACCATCCCTCCTTGATCCCCTATCTAGCCATTCTAACTACAATGGGCTCTTGTCAGAGCGTCCAGATCATTTTCCAAATTATTGAAGCGCACTTTGATGAGCGCAGACAGTGGCATGCACATCATCTTGGGCATTCACGCTATAATGAGGAATCCTCATCTAATCAATCTCCAAGTGAGACAAGGCGGCTGGAGGATCGGGAGAGAAGGGCCTACGAAGATCAAATACAAACTGTGATTCAGCGCTCTTTGAGTGACCAAAGTAGGGATGCCCAAAACCCCCCCAGAGAGGATTCTTTGATTCTATCAGCGAAAGAACTTCGCTTTTTACGAGTCTATGAGTTCAAGATCCCCCCTCCCGTCGAAGTCCCAGAGCCTTCTGTGCTAATAAGCCTCGATAACCCGGGTGATGGGTCACGCGTGTCGACATCTTATTGTCCTAAATCCCTCTTTGGACTGCTCAAGCTAAGGGAAAATGATCCAACCTCAAAGATTGACCAGAAGAAGGCCAGAAGCGGCAACGAGGACACTGTATGCCTTGATACCGATAACATTGACAACGATACATCCGTGATCCTGGAGAAGGAGGAAAAGGAGTATGACACTGCTTCAGAGGATGGCAACCTTGAAGGTGAGAGAGAGGTTGAGGTTGGGAGAAGAAAAGGGGGGGGGGGGCGCTAAGCGAAGCTGTCAGTTTTACTCGATCACTTGTCCTCGTCGCTCAGTTACTCCGCTCATTCCCTTCGCTTCTCCTCGCAGAGTGCGCAATATGCTGGGAGTACATTCAGGAGGGTGACAAGATGATATCACTGCCGGGCTGTTCGCACCTCTATCATGCACCCTGCATTTCAAATTGGTTGTTAAAGAAGAGCAGCCTATGCCCAATGTGTAGAAACGACATTAGTCCTTACTGCAAGGGAGAAAAGGAGGTAAGGGGGGAGCGAAGAGCGAAGGCTGGAGCGAAGCGACAGTAGCTAGTGTCTATGTCTAACATATATTTTCCTTATTTCGCTTGCAACGTCCTTGCTCATGCCTCCGGAGTTCGCCCCTGAGTTGCCCCCGGGTGAGCTCACTGAGCGTTTCCCCAAGAGGTTTGAGTGGAGGAGAGCTCTTGACTCCAAAAACGACGAGGATGTCTTTGTGATCTCGGAAAAGGTGAGAAGGCTTGCTTCGCTTCTTTTGGTCTCTCCTTCTCCCCAAATTCTCGACTCTTCTACACTGCTCACCCGCACCCCCCACGCATTTACCTTGGCCCCTTATCTTCCGCTCAGGAGAGGAAACTGATCAAACTTAATGCGGATTTGACAACAAGTATAACTGTTATTATTGGAAAGTATCGAGTTGTGGCAAAAAGGTGCGTAAGCTGCTCCCCTCGAAAGCCCCAAATCGTCAGCATTCCTCGCATCACTAACGCAAATGTTCGGTTCGCTCCTCTCAGGCACTTTCAAGTCACCGTACGAACAGCGCAAGGGTTGTGCCGGCACCCACCATCCCAACCATTACCGAGTAGGCCAACACAGGCCCAAAAAAGTGGCCAGTGGAGTGGAGTACGGCGGCCTAGGTAGCGGAGGCTAACCAAGACAACAAAAACACACAATACTGCAAATATAACCGCGATACTGCAATAACTACAACGATTACAACGAACAACAACAACCACGAAGGAGGAAAGGGACTGTTTTTACAGAACAGGATGTACGAAACCATCTAAGATGGCTAAATAAATATAGTAAGCACCATGCTTTTTAAATACAATGTGTTTCACCTTCTTTGTTTACATTCCCTCCCCTGTCCCCTCTTTGCCAACTCTGTCTTAAGCGATTGTCAAGTCATCGTTGAAATAGACGTGGATGACCGGCACGTAGTAGTCATCTGGGATGTGAAGCTTCTCGAAATTAAAGTCCTCGTCCGCCACCCCGTTGTCCTCGAGGTTCTTGTCCATGTCCATAACCACAAACTTCTCCCCGTCCTCGGTGAGCCTCTTCCACGTGTAGCTGGCGGCGTGGCCGTTGAAGGCAACGTACCTCTCCTGGATCTCGGAGATGGTCTCCTCGCTGCATACCTCGAGGAGGTGCTCCTGCTGGGTCAGGGTGTTGACGATGTTGATCTTCCTGGGCTTGGTGCTGAGCTTGCCGATAATGTAGTTCTCATTCTTCCACCACGGGGTGCCGAAGTCAGTATTCCACTCGCTCGTAGGCTCTGGCGGAGGAACATGCAAGAACCTTCCCATCGGAGTGTAGGGTAGCGTCAAAAGTCTATCAGGGTCCATGTAGGTTTTAACATCCCCGGTTTCCTCAAACCAGAAGGAAATGTCCTTTCCAGCAGCCTCGATAATCGGAATGGCAAGGGGACCGCGGTTAGAGGTCAAAAACGAAGAAAGGTCAAGGACATTGCCGTGGATGCTGACCCAGCAGTCGTCTGCTGAGTTGTGAAGGGCGACCTCCGTGCTGTGGAAGTGTTTTACCATCTTACAAAGATACTTGAGGTTCAGATAAACGACAAGGTTATAGGATCGGGGCAGGAAATTGGAGAAATAAAAAGATTTCTTCCAAAAGTGGAGCGTCAAAGAGGGAAATGCTGTGAGAGGGTGAGGCGGTTGTTGGAGGAGGTTAGCTCAGAAAGTCTCCATGTGAATCTAAATGAACAAAATAATCGCCCACAAGACGTTACGCGGTTACACTTAGGCCCAAATAGTTAAAATAAACGCCTCTAGACAAACGTTGTAAAACCTACCAGGCCAGTGTTGTTGGGGGTGTCCAGGGGGTGGGAAATAAACAATTATCTCTCCCATGCAATCCCTGTCCCTTTTATCCACGCTCCTCCTCGCTCTCTTACCCTCATCCCTCTCATCCGAGCTCGACGACGTGTGGCGCAGCTACCTCTCAGATCCCCCTCAGAAAGCGGTCTCACTTACGGCCTCCCTTCAGGCAAGGGCTGACACCCTCGCAGACTCCCTGTCGTCAAAAGGCTGGGAGATCGACCTCACAAATATCGACGTCGTCTGCAGCGGGGGGGGAAACTACGACGCTTTCTACGCGGGCGTCCAGATGATGATATCAAGGTTGGGGGGGAGGGTTGGAATATCTAGATACGCGGGAGTTTCGGCGGGGGGAATGTTCCCTTTCGAGGTGAGAGGTTTGGAGATCGTACTGCGACGTTAGCGTGGCAGGGGAGGCGTAGGCGGGGGATTTGAGGGTAAAATGAAACTAACAAAACTTGCGCTTGCCCTTGCCGCAGGTTGCGTTGAAGGGGGAGGAGGCAACTATTATATCCCACCTTTCCTATGGCGTCCTA
>Ga0209713_10002161_pt1 | contig 12125 bp, 8 predicted proteins | sample ArcOceMetagenome_3_FD_187444 | JGI IMG/M metagenome (GOLD analysis project Ga0209713, IMG submission 187444) | Marine eukaryotic phytoplankton communities from Arctic Ocean - Arctic Ocean- Svalbard ARC20M Metagenome (SPAdes) (version 2) | ecosystem: Environmental > Aquatic > Marine > Oceanic...
GCCGCCGCCGCCGCGGTCGCCCGCCGCCGCGGTAACCGCCGCCGCCGCCGCCGCCGCCGCCACCGCGGAAGCCACCCCCGCCCTTGCCGCCGCCGCCACCCGAGGAGGAGAGCGCCTCAAGCTCCGGAGGGATGACTTGGTTGGCGTCGCGCAGGATGGTGATCAACGGGCGCGCGTGCCGACCGTCGGCGGGCGACATGAACGTGCACGCGATGCCCTTGGCGCCGGCGCGGCCGGTGCGCCCGATCCGGTGGATGTAGTCCTCCGTCTTGGGCGGGAAGTCGTAGTTGATGACCATCATGACGTTCTTGATGTCGATGCCGCGCGCCGCCACGTCGGTCGCCACGAGGATGGGCGAGCGGCCGTCCTTGAACTCGTTGAGCACGCGCTCGCGCTCGCGCTGCTCCTTGTCGCCGTGGATGGCGTTGCAGCCGATCTGCCGCGCGAAGGCGCGCGAGAGCTGGTCGCACATGCGCTTGGTCGAGCAAAAGATGAGCACGCGCGAGCCGGGCGGCAGCGTGTTGATCTGGTTGATGAGGTGCGCGTCCTTCTCGTGGCTGCCCTGGCAGATGATGACGCGCTGCTCGACGTCCTTGTTGGCGGTGAGCTTCTCGCCGCCGCCGCCGATGGTCACCTGGACCGGGTTGCGCTGGAAGTCGCGCGCGAGGTTCTGCACCTCGCGCGGCCACGTCGCAGTGTACATGAGCGACTGGTAGCCGCGCGGCACCTGGTTGATGATCTTGCGGATCTGCGGCTCGAAGCCCATGTCGAGCATCCGGTCCGCCTCGTCCATCACCACGTAGTCCACTTGGTTCAGGCGCACCTGCCCCGCCTCGAGGAAGTCGTTGAGGCGGCCGGGCGTCACGATGATGATGTGGACGCCGCGCCGCATCTCGGCCAGCTGCCCGCCCTTGGGCGCGCCGCCGTAGAGGCAGACCGAAGACATGCCCGACGTTTGGCCGAACTTGCGGCACTCGTCCTGGATCTGCATCGCCAGCTCGCGCGTCGGTGCCATCACCAGCGCGCTCGGCCTGCCCGGGGACGCGGCGGCGCAGGGCGTGAGAGGAGACGCGCAGGCTGTGGGGGGGTGGCGGGGCATGCGGGGAGGCCTCCGCAGTGGAGGGCTGGGCGGTGGCAGGCGGGGCGCACCCTTGCTGCGGGTTCTTGCGCGCGGTCATGATCTTGACGAACGCGGGCACGAGGAAGCCGAGCGTCTTGCCAGAGCCAGTCTTGGCGATGCCGACGACGTCCATGCCACGCATGGCCGCCGGCCACGACGCGCCCTGGATGGGCGACGGCGACGGGAAGCCGATCTTCCCGATCTCCGCCATCACTTGAGGAGGCAGGTTGGCCTCCTCAAACGTGATGAAGGGGGCCGGGCAGCCCTTTCCGAGGACCACCTCGTTCTTGGCGCACCACCCCTGCACATCGCCCGACATCGCGGTCAGATCCTCGGACGCGAAGACGTCGCGCGCGCCGTACGACTCGCGGTCGTCGCGGCGGTCGTCGCTCCGCCCGCCTCCACCGCCTGGCCCGCCCGGCGGCGGCGGCGGCGGGCCGGGTGTGCCTCCGGTGGGCTTGTCCCACGCCGTCGCGTTGGTCTCCGTGTTCCAGTAGTAGACGCCGCCAGTGTTGGGGTCCTTGACCTCCTGCCAGCCGGGCGGCAGCCCGTCGCTCGACATTCTTGCTCGGGTTTGCTGCTGGAGGTCCTCGACTCGGCGCGGTCCGAAGGCGCCGCTAGATGCTCGCCGACTCTTCTCGACGTGGCCACGAGTCGTCGCTCGCGCGCGCGCGCGCGAGCACAAACCACCGCAACCCCAGCACAGCGACTGCACAGCCCGCAAGAAAGATAGATAGATAGATAGCAAGAAAGGCTCCTCCTCTAACATGCGCATGCACATGTGAGTGCGCGGAGAGACGTAGCAAGGTTTTGTCACGCCGCCACACGTAGGACCTCGGAGATAGCCCGCTCGGTTGGTGGTCTACAAAGAATGCATTGATTTGAAGCACGGCGACGAAACGATTTTTTTGTTCCTGATCGTTCGACGCACTCGACCACAGCGGCCTCCGCCGCCCGGCCAAACCCGACACTGCCATGGACTTCCTCCAGATAGGCTCCTACGCCTGCCGGCCGGACGACCAGCTCGTCGTGCTCAACGCGAGCCCGCAGCGCGAGGCGTGGCCGGGGCCGTGGCACCAGCCCGACAACCACACTCCGTGCATCGACTACGCGTGCAACGGCTGCGGTCGGCGCGCCTCCCAGAAGGGCGTCAGGCTCGAGAAGTGCGGGCGGTGCGGCGTCGCGCGCTTCTGTAGCAGCGCCTGCCGCACCAAGGCGTGGAATGCCCACTCGCGCTTCTGCCGCCACACGCACGCGAGCGGCACGGCGTCCGCGCAGCTGGCGACGGCTCGCCACCTGGCGCGCGGCCTGCGCGTGCTGGCGCAGGCGGGCGTGACCGTCGAGAGCCTGCACCCGCAGCAGCGGGAGCGCGCGAGCGCCATCGCGGCGGCGGTCGACGAGCATGCCCACGGCCGCAACCTCACCACAAGGGTGGCCTCGTCGTCGCCTCGCTCTCCTCGGGCGTCGGCGTCGGCGTCGGCGTCGGCGGCCGCAGGCGCCGCCGGCCGGGCGTGCGTGAGCTGCGGCGCGGCCGACGCGGCGCTGCTCCACTCGTGCGAGCTCACCGTGCGCGAGTTCGTCCTGTCGGGCCTGTGCGCGTTTTGCCAGGGCGACGCGACGGGCGTCGAGGACGGCTACGGCGTCGCCGACGTGGTCGGGTTCTGCGAGCCGCCGGTGGCGCCGCCGCGAGAGGCGATGACGGTGTGGGACCCGTCCCGGCGCCGGTGGACGGCGCTCGAGGACGTGGCGCGCGACGGCACCAGACTCGTCGCCGGCTCCGCCGTGTGGGCGACCGTCGACGGCGAGGACACCGACGCGGCGGCGCCGCTCGTCGCGGCGGCGGAGCCGTTCACGGTGCTCGGCTTCTGGTGCCTGGCCGAGGGGCGGCTGATCGGCTGCGGCCCGTCGCTGCGCGAGGTGGAGGCGTGGGCGAGCTGCGAGCCCGAGGGCAGCGGCGAGGTCGTCTGTCGCTCGACGCTCGGGAGCCGGCGCACGGTCAAGGTGCCCGCACGGCTCCTCGACGACGCCGCGCGGTCGGGAGCGCTGCGTACCGTCGACCCGGCCGCACCGGCGCGCGCGTTGGTCGGGCTGCCGGCGGCCAACCCGCTCGCGCTCGACCTCGTCGAGCTGCTGCGCATGGCGCCGCTCGCGCGGCTACTGACGCTCTGTCGCGTGCAGGGCCTGCGGCGCGACGCGCTGAAGTGGCACGCGGCCGACGTGCTCAGCAGCGTGCACACGCTGCTCACGAGGGTCGCCGCCGAGGCGGACGCGGCGCTGCGGCAAAAGGGGCCCGCTCGCGCGTGGGCCGAGGTCTTTCGGCTGATGCATCCGGCGCACCAGCACCTGGCCGTGGGTTGAGGAGTTCGTATGTGATTGAGGCAACACGTGTCATGTCTCGCACAGACCTCTGTAACTGTGATACCGTAATATCTAGGGGGATCCTCCAACACAAGACGGGCGGGGTAGACGGGTGGGCCCGCGAGAGCTTCCGCCCTAGATCAGGACGCCCTGCGATGATCCTCCTCCACTGTCGTCGGCCTGCGCGGGCGCGGGGCCCTGCGTCTGCTGCACGCTGACCTTGTGCTTGGCCGCAAACTCGTCCGCGTACTTTTGCTTGGCGGCCAGCGCCTCCCCCATTTTGTTCATCGTCTGTACGATGCCGTCGCGGTTCTTGACCACGGCCGGCATAACCTCGGAGACAGTCCGCTCCACCACGATGTCGCCGACCATACGGAAGCATTTCCGGTTGGGATCGAGCGGCTTGAGCGCGTCGAGCACGAGGCCATGCTCCGTCCGCTCCATGTCCAGCTCATTGATCTTCATCGTTAGCTCCTGGCAGATGGTGCGCAGCTGCTGCAATCGCTCCTGCGCCTCGCCCGGGCTGAGGTCCTCGTCCTCGACCACGGGCGCAGCGGCCGCTCCCTCGTCGGCCATGTGGTGCGCGTCGGCGAAGCCAAGTGTGCCGTTGGACTTGACCCTTGGTGTGCCCCCTCCCCTTGCTGTTTTGCCCTTTACGCTCCTAGGGATCGGAATAAGTAGGCTGGAGAGGATGCCTTACAGACCTCTGTGAGCGGGCGCCGACCGGACGCCCTAGTGCAGGGTGCTGGGGTTTCTAGCAAACGCGTCGCCTCAATAGCCTCAATAGCCCTTAGTTGAACGCTGAGGTGTAGATTGGGAATGGGTCCCATTGCCGCACTGACTTAGGTAATAAGAGGAGGGGCGCCCAGAGGCGGAGTGGGCGGCGACGGAGCGGTGGGAGAACCGGAGGAGGCCGAGCGGGCGGACGGGGCGCGAGTGGAGGAGACGGGCGGAGACGAGGCGACCAGCAGCGAGGCGGATAGCGACGGCGGCAGGGAGCGAGTGGAGCGGGAGGAACAGCGGCGGCAGAAGAGGAGCCGGCAGGACGCACTCCAGAGACGACGGAGATGCGGAGGTAGAGGGAGACCAGGCGGAGGCGGTGGGTGCGGACAAGCAGAGAGCGAGGAGAGGAAGTAGGCGGCGAGGCGGCAGCAGGAGAGGCCGACGGCACATCTCCACATCTCCCAGCAGAAGCATTCACTGCGTCGGGAAAACCAACTTAGAAGGACGGAAGGGGCCAAAAGCAGCGGAGACGCTATCCGCCAGAGAGCACCACAGGGAGGGACGAGGCAAGCCAGGCGGATACAGTGAGAGAAAGACGAGGGCACCCAAGAGGAAGAGAGAGGAGGGGGAGAGGCACGAGTTCCAGGTAGTGCACATAGCGAGAGCGGGGAAGAGGGCGATGGAGAGGATGGCCGGCTTGCCCAGAGGGGATGGGTGAGAGGTGTGGGGGAGAGAGAGGTAACAATCCCCCCCTCGGGGGGGAGCGCGCCCCCCCCTCCCCACCACACACGCACAAGCACCGCACACAAACCTACGCAGAGAGTTGAGGGTTCGCCTGGAGTCATCGCTTAGACGTGACGTTGCGTAGCCGGTACAGTCCGTGGTAAAGCCTAAGCCTAAGCCTAAGCCCCTAGGTACTTTAGATCATTGCTTAGGTAATAAGCCAAAAAAGTAGGAAACGCTGAACGCAATTCCGGCGTGAGGTCATGACTCGCCTGCAACCAGCCACGCCTGCAACCGACTTCTGTTTAGGCAGGTCGGATAAGAAATTAACTCTCTTGTTGACTCAGTTTGTTGTCCTCTGTCTCAGCTGGGTCGAGAGAAGCTCCCTACTCATTCGATGGAGTGGTGCGTTTGCGAATTCGTCGCAGGCTTCGTGTGTGTCCTCGTTGTCATCCTGTGCCCGCTCGTCCTCTCATGGTTGCGTCGAAACGACGCCACGCCGCCGCGCGTTGCCAAACTTTCGCCGACGCACCGCCGTCACCCTCCGCCACCACTTCCGCCACCACTTCCGCCACTGGCACCAACATACCATCAGGATTGGGACTGCGCCACGCTCCACTCACAGGGCTTGCAAAAGATGGGCGCCCAGGTTGGGCACGCACGGAATCGCAGCAGCAGCAGCAGCAAAAGCAGCCGCGCCAGCGTGGCCTCCGTCCTTGTTGTGATCTACGGTGAGGCGCGTGGAGACGCACTCCTCTGGTCGACGCAGTACAAGCACCTCGTCTTGCCGCTGCGCGCCGACGTCGCGTACTTCTGCGGCGCGGACTGCGCCGCATATGGTGCCTTCCTGAACACGGCGCGCTACGTGTGGACGCGCAGGGAGCCGTCGCCGGGCGCGTCGTGGGACACCCTCATCGAGCGGCGCGGCGACGCGGGTGCGCGGGCCATGGCCATCGCGCGTCGCATGTCCGCCGACTTTGCGCCGCAGGGCTGGGGCCTGACGCGCGGCGCGCGCGGTGCGGTGCGCCGCGGCTCGGGCGCGGCGTCGATGGAGACGCGGCAGCAGCTGCTTGAGGCCCTGCGAGCCTCCGGCGCGGACGCGGCCTACTCGTACTTTGTGCTGACGCGCCCGGACTACTACTTCCTGTGCGACCATCCCGCGCCAGCGCAGCTCGTCGCGCCGGGCGCGAAGCAGGTCGCCGTGCCGCGCGAGCTCATCTTCAAGGACGACGCCACGTACTGCAACGACCGCCACGCGGTCCTCGCGGCCTCCAGCCTCGAGGCGTACCTCGGAGTCCTCGAGCTCGCGCTCCAGCGCTCCGTGCTGCAGAGCAGCCTCTGGACGGGCCTCGGCGGCGGCGAGGCCAACATCGAGCGGCTCACGGCGAGCGCGCTCCACCTCGCGGGCGCGGCCGTGCGCCGCGTGCCGCTGCCGATGTTCCTCGCGCGCGTTTCGACGGATGCGACGCGCTGGTCGCGCGGCATGTGGCTCTTCAACACCAACCTCTCGCTCGAGCAGCGCAACGCCGTCCGCGCCGAGTACGGCCACCAGCCGGGCCGCAGCCCGCACGACGAGCAGCCCAAGTGGCGCGCGCGCGTCCACGCGGCGCTCGCGGCCCACCCTGCCGCGCTCCTCGACCTCAAGCAGTGCGTGCGCCTCAAGATGGGCGAGACGGAGGTCGTCGGCGCCGCGCAGGCGTGCAGTTTCTTTGCATATCCGCTCACCTGAGTGAGTGCATGATTGTGCAAAGCCTTGCTTTAGTTTCCCTTGTATTTTGCAGTTTCTTTTTCATCCCTTTGCCGCGCGGCGAGGCAAAATACAAGGGGAAACTCACAACTTCGCAAAGTTGATGTGATTGACATGATGAACCGAGGCTCGGTCGGCCGCGGCTCGGTCAACCGCGGCTCGGTCGGCCGCGGCTCGGTCAACCGCGGCTCGGTCGGCCGCGGCTCGGTCAACCGCGGCTCGGTCGGCCGCGGCTCGTCCTCACGCGGTCGCGGGCTCACCGTCGTCAAGCCGGCTCCCATACACCCCGACTGCGAGCGAGGCGCCCGTGACTACAGACGGGTCGGCTTCGTTCACGTCAACAAGGCGGGCGGTACCGCGATGATAGCTTTGATGCGCAAGTACGCCATGCACCAGGCGCTATGGCACCCCGCCGTGGCACCAGGTGCGACCCAGCGCATCGGTGCCCTCGGCAGCCGGTTCTTCCACGCTTCGGCCAATCTGCAGCGCGAGGCGGTGGGACGCGAGGCGTGGGAGAGCTCCTACACCTTTGGCCTGGTGCGCAACCCGTGGTCGCGGCACGTGAGCAACTTTTTCTTCTTGATGCAGTCCTTCTGCGGCAACGCCACGGTCGGCGCGCCGCGCGTACGGTTCTGCGACGAGCGGGTGATGCCGAACTCGGGCCCATGGATGCTCGACACTCAGCAGGCGGCTCGGCGCTTCCGGCAATGGGTGCTCGCCTCGGCCTCCGCATTCCCGCTCGGCTCTCCCAAGGAGCACCTCTTCTCCGCGCGCTCGCACGGCAACGAGCGCGATCCCTGGTTCAACGCGTCTCAGGCGTCCTGGTTCACCGACGCGCGCGGCCGTGACCTCGTCCAGGAGATCATCCGGCTCGAGGACCTCGAGGCGAGCTGGCCGCGGCTGCAGCGCGCCATCTGCGGCCTCCGGCACGCGCGCTACAGCGAGATGCACGAGCTCAACCCTAACCCGTCGACGCACGAGCACTACTCGTCCTACTACGACGACCAGACGCGCGACCTCGTCGCCAAGTATGCGGCGGGCGACCTCACGCGCTTCGGCTACCGCTTCGAGACGCCGGCAGCGGCACCGGCGCGCTTGTCATGAGTCTAAAGTATTCGAGTTCCATGGATCCTAGATTTTGTTTGCTATCCCTACTATATGTTCGCACATGGTGCACGGCACGCGGAGACAACACGCACCGTCCCCCATTGGGAAAAGCTGGCCAGTTTCCATCGCCATCGCGGGCTCGCGAGTGCGAGAGCCCAGCGTCATGGTGCGGAGATGTGCAGCACTCAGGCCTTGGGCAGACCGTGCTCGGCCGTGAGGCAGATCGACTCCCAGATCTTGGCAGGGATCGGCATCTCGCCCGCCGCCGTCCTCGCCGCCGCCGTCTTGGCCGAGTTCTCTCCCGGGATGCGAATGCCGGCGCCGGAGGCCTTGACGGTGGCCAGGATCGAGGCGGCCTTGCCCTCAAAGTCGTCGACGAGGCCGGCCGGCTGGATGGCGATGAAGGTGTGGCCCCAGCTCTTGGCCGTCTTCTTCGACTCGACCTGGCCGAGCACGGCACCGCCGCTGAGCGCACCCGCGAGCAGCTCGACGCACAGCGAGAGGCCCGCGCCCTTGTGCCCGCCAAACGTCGCGATGGCGCCGCCCTCCAGTGCCTGCGCCGCATCGGTCGTCCAGCCGCCATCCTTTCCGTAGGCCACGTTGGGCGGCAGCGGCTCGCCCTTGGCCTTGGCCGTGAGCACGCCGAAGAGCGCGATCGCCGAGGTCGCCATGTCGAAGCAGAGCGGGCCGGTCGACGAAGGGATGCCAAACGCGACTGGGTTGGTGCCGAAGACGCCCTTGCCGCCCGGTGCCGCGGCGACGAACTCGGGCGAGTTGGCCAGCGCGATGCCGATGACGCCCTGCTTGGCCATCCTCTCCACGTAGAAGGCGAGCTGACCCGACGAGGTCGCGGTGTTGTGCGAGGTGACGATGGCGATCGGCCCGGCGGTCTGCACCTTCTTCAGCGCGAGATCGGCCGCCGTCACCGCGGCGAGCATCCCAGGTGACTGGTTGGCGTTGACGACGGCCGAGGTGGCCGTCTCACGCTCGATCGTCGGCTTCGACGAGCCCGGCGATGGTGCCATCAGTGCCGGCTGATACATCTTCACCAGGCCCTGGTTGTTTCCGCACAGCTCGGCAGCGGTCATGATCTCCGCCTGGAGCGCTGCGTCCTCATCGTCCCAGCCGACCATGCGCAGCGCCGCTGCCGTCTTTGACTGCGCCTCTGCAATCGACACGGTGACGTTGCCCGGATCAGCGCACAGGGCGCGGCGCTGCATCAGCAGCGGCACGCCGCGGCGGGCGATGCGAAGGTTGGCTTGGTACAGCATTTCCCGTAGATGCTTCGCGAACGAGATGCGCGCTTCGTTGCCAGCTCAGCGCGTCGGAGGCAACAACACTAAAACAAACTTGTTGAGCCAAACTCACTGAGTATGTCAGTCAACGTACCTAGGGTACTGCTGCCGAGAGAGTCCCTCTCCGCTACCAACAACTCAACAAGAAGTTTGGGAACAAAAGCCACGAGCAAACTGCTTTTACAGATGCATTTCCGCCGGATCGAGAGACCGGCTCTATCCTCTAAGCACCCCCGCAGCCCACCACGCCGAGCACCTTCTTGCACGCGTCGAGGACCGAGTCCATGATCATGGAGGCGAACTCCGCCGGCGATCGTGCCGGCGCCCTGAGCGTCGTGGCGGGGCGCTCGCTCGCCTCGGCCGGAGTGAGCAGCTCAATCGAGACGCATGCGCGCCCGGCGGGCATGCACTCGACCCACACGCGGTCCAAGGAAGATCCCACCTTGTCCTTGAGCACCTGATCGCACAGGTCCTTGATGTCGACCGTCGCACTGCCGAGCAGCGTGTCAGTGCGGAGTGGGTCTTGGTGAAAAACGTCGAGGACGACGCTCGGCTCCCGAGCCGGCAGTGCAACAGGCCATGTCATGCGCCAGTTGAAATTTGCCGTACCTTTGGCAAAGTAGTGGACGTCGGTGGTCTTCTTCTCCAAGCCTAGTGGTACCGCGGAAACCATGGCGTCGACCGGCCCCTCGGACTTGATACTCTTCGCCTCCCACACGATGACGCGCAACTCGTGCGGCTGCTTGAAGGCGTCTTCAATGGTGCGCAGCATAGTGCGCGAGGTAATGCGAGCGCGGTGTGGTAAAAGGTAGAGCACGGACTGCGTGCAATGTCACGGCGGTAATCGCGGCTTTTGCATCCATTCTGCATCCAACCATTCCGTGGAGGGGCAACACAACGTGGCTTGCACGGATTTCGGGCGACACATAGATGAAACGCGCCACAAAAGCAAGGGACACAAACTAGACGAAATGCACACCAAAAAGATCCACCCTGATTTCAATGTTCACCCGTGACTTTAGCAGGCCGACTCCGCCGCTGGTTTTTTCTCGTTACATGTCGTCTCAGCTGCCGAGCCCGACGACGACGGCGGTGATGTCGTCCTGCACGGGCCCGTTGCGCCGCCAGCGGTCGCGCGCGACCTGCGCGATGCGGTCGGACGCCTGCTGCGGCGTCTTGGCCTGCATGGCGATGGCGACGGCCTCCTGCGACGAGATGTGGTCCCAGACGCCGTCGGAGCCAAAGATGACGAGCTGGTCGCGCTTCGAGAGGCGGTGCGACGTGACCTCGGGGTCGGAGATGACGCCCGCCTGGTTGGAGACGTAGACGGTGTCGCCCATCGAGCGCGAGGTCGCCAGGCCGTAGCGCTGCGAGCGGTCCCACACGCGCGCGGGGCCGACGAAGCCGACGCCCTGCATGCGCGACGGCGCGACGTAGCCGCCGTTGGACTCGATGCGGTGGCGCTCCTTGGCGTCGTCGGGCTTGTGGTCGACGGAGAGGTCGCGCGCCACGACGCGGCCGGTGCGCTCGTCGAGCGTGCCGAGCACCGCGCGCGAGTCGCCCACGTTGGCGACGAGCAGCTGGCGGCCGCGCTTGAGCGCCGTGCACGCCGTCGAGCCCGAGAGCGTCACGTCGATGCCCGACGTCTTGAGCGCCTCCTGCACGCGGTGGTGCGCGGCGGAGAAGGCCCGCTCGGCCGCCGCCGGGTCGCGCAGCTGCTCCGGCTCGATCGCCTTGAGCTCGCTCGCGATGCGGTCCTTGATGAAGTTGGAGACCAGGTGGCCGTGCTGGCCGTGGCCGTCGTAGACGCCGATGACGGCGTCGCCGCCCGCGTCGGGGTACCTGAGGTCGGCGGCGGCGGTCGTGGTGCTCTGCGCGGTGCCCGGCCGCTCCTCGAACGCCGGCAGCCCCTGGTACACGAACGCGTCCTGGTTGTGGCTCTTGCCCGGGTAGTTGCCCATGATCGAGCGGCTCGCCGTCGCCATCGTCGTCGGCGGGCCGGGCGTCGGCGGCGGCCGCATGTCGCCGGCCTGCTCGGCGGCGGGCCGCGGCGCTCCCACCGGCTGCATCGCCGACGAGTGCATGCTGCCGGCCGTGCCCGGCGGCGCCAGGCTGCGGGCCGGCGTCAGCGCCGACATGGGCATCGGCGTGTGGCCGCCCTGCATGTGGCCCGGATACGGCGGGCGTATCTGCTGCTGCGGCGGGTTGAAGCGAGCTGGCGCCCCCGGGGCCGCCCGACCCGATGGCATCCGCCCGTCCGGGAACGCACGCAAATTCGCCGTGAGCGGCGGCTGCATCGGCGTCTGCGGCATGCCGAACTGGTTGCCGCCGGGCCGCTGACCGGCCCGATGGTCCGCTGTGAGTGGCGGCTGCATCGGCGTCGTGCCGCGGCTGAACGTGTTGAAGCGAGGCTCGCCGCCGGTTGGCGGAGGAGGCCCGGCACCGCCAAAGGACCCAAGGCTGCTTCTGCCACCGCCGCGCGAATCGTTGAGCCCGCCGCCCAAGCCCGGGCGAAGCGCCGGCGCCGTCATCGCAGCAGCGCGGCCCTGAGGGGCGCCCTGCCGCATGTTGTATTTGTCCATGGGGTGACCGTTCTGCGTTGGCACCGCCGGGTTTTGGCGCATAAAGATGGATGGCGTCGGCGGCGGCCGGCTGTTGAAGGCCGAGACCCCGCCGCGGGATGACGGCATCGTTCGGCCTGGCGCCCACTGCTGGTACTGCTGCTGGCCACCGCCCGGGCTCTGCCCGTAGTGCTGCCCGTAGACGCTCGAGCTGCGCTGCCACATCCTGTCAGGCCCGGTGAATTAGTCGGTTCGCAGACGGAGGTTTTAGTTGCGTCACGCCGAATCGTCGGTGCTGAACGCGCACGGCGAGGAAACTCGCAACCGCGGGTGGGGTCAATATCACCTTCCACCTTCTATACACTAAATACAGACAGACAGAGACAGACAGTCAGTCAGTCAGTCAGTCTCTGCGCTCAGGTTCAATGACGGGTCCCCTCGTGGACGTCGCGAGTGGTCGTCACCCTGGGGTCTCGCTGCCACAGCCCAGA
>Ga0209713_10002164_pt1 | contig 12121 bp, 11 predicted proteins | sample ArcOceMetagenome_3_FD_187444 | JGI IMG/M metagenome (GOLD analysis project Ga0209713, IMG submission 187444) | Marine eukaryotic phytoplankton communities from Arctic Ocean - Arctic Ocean- Svalbard ARC20M Metagenome (SPAdes) (version 2) | ecosystem: Environmental > Aquatic > Marine > Oceanic...
TGATGGAGGTACTTTACCCGGGCGAAAGCCATTAATACGTTGCGTTTTACTCATTTGACGAAGACGATTATTTACTTCTACGTCGACTTTTTCTGCTGGAACTGAAATAGTCAAACGACGTTCCAAACCTTGTGTAGTCTCAACTGAAACTTGCATTTAAATACCTCAAAAACTTAGCGTTATACGCTTAAAAACATCATGAAAAGATAACTTGTATGAAAAAATCAGACTCGAAATCACATAGATGCACTGTTAAAAATTATGACGCGGAATTATAGCGAGGCTAAAAAAAAGTTGCAAGTTGAAACTATCAGCGAAATAACATTAACTTTAAAACGGCTAAGAATATAATTTTTTAAACAATAAGAAGTAAAAAAACCAACAACTATTTTATTCAAATTAATTAGCGTTATAATAATTTTTAAGAAGGAATATTAAGAAATGGTCGGTGATGCAAGATTCGAACTTGCGACCCCTTGGACCCAAACCAAGTGCGCTACCAAGCTGCGCTAATCACCGATATAATTCAAGTAAATGGGGTGGCTAATGGGACTTGAACCCACGACAACCGGAATCACAATCCGGGGCTCTACCAACTGAGCTATAGCCACCATAGTACTTTAGGGTATGGCACGCCCTGTAGGATTCGAACCTACGACCCACGCCTTAGAAGGGCGTTGCTCTATCCAGCTGAGCTAAGGGCGCACATTACCTACAAAGCACAACATCTCAACTTAGACAAGTATGAAATGAAGTGGACGGTGATGCAAGATTCGAACTTGCGACCCCTTGGACCCAAACCAAGTGCGCTACCAAGCTGCGCTAATCACCGATTACATCTATCTTAACAGCAAAGTAAACTGTACTGTTTCAACGGATGCGGATATTACCGAGTTGATTCACGCCAGTCAAACTTTTTTTATAAAAAAATAGTTGTTCGCTCACTTTTAACACAAGTCAATTAATTATTGAACAAACTATGCAAACTGTTAATTTCGTTACAAGTACAAAAATAAATATTGAAATCATACGATATCACTCTATTACCTATAAGATTTAAAATATTTATACTTGTATTGTTTAAGTTATGGCTCAGACAAGAGCTGATATCAAATCGTTATTTCATACCTGTTACACTAACTATAAATGGTTAAATACATTCATCCGTAATACAACAAGTTTAAACACAACTTAGCTTAAAAGTAATTTTTAAAATAATTTTAATTTTGAGTTTACGGTTCTAATACTATTTTTATTAACTTGCCAACATTAATTCTTAATAATCATACCTGTTAAAAATAGCGAACGATATAATCCTTTTTTGAATACAATATACTGTAAAATTTGTGTCACCCATAATATTCATTAAAAATCTAATTCAATGTTTACGTAACGTAAACTAAGCCTACAACATAAGTCAAATTTATGGCAGAATGCTCATGTTTTTATTATTAAGCAAGGCTTAAAGCAGAGCTATGACAGCATCATTGATTGACGGCAAATTAATTGCCAAACAACTTAGAAATACGGTTAAAGAAAAAGTTAGCCTCAGAATTGAAAAAGGGTTGAGAGCACCAGGTTTGGCAGTTATTTTAGTAGGTTGTGATGCTGCCTCACAAGTTTATGTTGGAAGTAAAAGAAGAGCTTGTGAAGAAGTCGGTTTTGTTTCTCGCTCATACGATTTACCTGAAACCACCTCAGAGCAAGAGCTATTAAACTTGGTTAATATGCTTAATCTCGACAACAACATTGACGGAATTTTGGTACAACTTCCTTTACCTGAAGGTTTAAATTCCGACCTAATTATCGAACATATTAACCCACTTAAAGATGTTGACGGTTTCCATCCAGCAAATGTTGGTAAATTAGTATTAAGGCAACCAGGTTTAAGACCCTGTACCCCCAAGGGTATTATGACATTAATAAAATCGACTAAAATTGATACTAGTGGTTTAGATGCACTCGTTATTGGTGCTTCTAATATCGTTGGAAGGCCGATGGGCTTGGAACTCCTTCTCGCCAAATGCACAGTTACAACAACCCATAGATTTACTAAAGACTTAGAAAGTAAAGTGAGAAATGCCGATTTAATCGTAGTTGCTGTCGGTAAACCTGGTTTTATTCCTGGTGACTGGATTAAACCTGGAGCAATTGTGATTGATGTAGGAATTAATCGTTTAGACAATGGTAAACTAGTCGGTGATGTAGCGTTTGATGTTGCTCTACAAAAAGCCGCTTTTATTACGCCAGTTCCCGGCGGAGTAGGTCCTATGACTGTAGCTAGCTTAATTGAAAATACATTAATTGCTTGCGAACAATCAGCGACATAACATCTTACTGCCATCAATAGATTTACTAACAGGCTTTAATGATCAATATATCGTTTTAAACAATAACGGGATAGCTTACAACTATCTCGCTTTATATTTGACCTAAATTAATTTAAAAAACTAAGCTAACGTTAAGCTTTTCGCCAAGTTGTTTTACCCGCACTGTCTTCTAAAACAACCTTCATTTCATTAAGTTTATCTCTAGCCTCATCAGCAAGTACCCAATTTTTATCGATTCGCGCTTGATTACGTTGTGCAATGAGCGCTTCAATTATTTCACTTTCTGAAGATTTGATATTACCCTGTAAGAATGCTGCTGGATCTTGTTGAAATAACCCCAGAATACTTCCCAGAAATTTAATTGTTGAAGCCAGTATATTCGCTAACTGATAGTTATTATCAGCTTTGGCAACATTGAGTGCTTTAGATACTTCAAATAAAACAGCTAAAGCCTGCGGTGTATTAAAGTCATCATCCATGGCCTGACAAAATTGTTTGACGAATACTGACTCCCTATCAAGTTTAAAATCATCAGTAGGATCTACATCTCTTAGTGAGGTGTAAACTCGTTCAACCGCAGATCTTGCTTGTGTTAAGTTATCAGTAGAATAATTTAATTGACTACGATAATGACCCGTGGTTAAAAAGAAACGCACTGTTTCATTATCATATCGTGCTAATACATCGCGAATAGTAAAAAAATTACCTAATGATTTAGACATTTTTTCTTGATCGACTTGAACCATACCAGTATGGACCCAATAATTAACGTAAGGTGTGTCGAGCGCACAACAACTTTGTGCTATTTCATTCTCATGATGTGGAAACGTTAAATCAGATCCTCCACCGTGAATATCAAAATGATGACCAAGCTCTTTTGCATTCATAGCGGAGCATTCAATATGCCAGCCTGGCCTACCTTCTCCCCAAGGTGATGACCAACTTGGTTCTCCTGGTTTTGCTGACTTCCATAGAACAAAGTCAAGTGGATTTTGTTTATATTGATCAACTTCAACTCGAGAGCCTGCCTGTAATAGCTCTAAATTTTGGCCACTCAACTGACCATAATTTTCATAACTTGACACATTAAACAGGACATCACCCTGTCCGCTTGTTTCTGCATCAGTGCCTGCAATGTAGGCATGTCCTTTACGCACCAATGTTGTAATCATGGCAATGATTTCATCCATATGGGTCGTTACTCTTGGCTCTAAATCTGGCCTAAGCATATTCAGTGCATCAAAATCTTCGTGCATTGCAGCAATAGTACGTTCTGTTAAAGCTTGTGGTGTTTCGTTATTTTCATTAGCACGGTTGATTATTTTGTCTTCAACATCCGTAATATTACGAACATAGTTTACATCATAACCACTAAAGCGAAGGTAGCGTGCTATGTTATCAAAACTAATATAAGTACGGGCATGACCAATGTGACACAAATCATAAACAGTACAACCACAAACATATAAGCCTACTTTACCTAGATTTATCGGTGTAAAAGTTTCTTTTTTACGACTTAATGTGTTGTAAATTTGCAACATGATATTATATGACTCCTGCTGAGTACTATTTATTAATTAGTTAAGCGATTGTACATCAACAAAACTTAAGGGTCATCAATACAGATGTACTTTATAGCAAGTTAGCGTACAATTATGACAATTAATTTATTACAACCTAACAAGAGATAGCAATGATCCTATTAAAAACAAATTTGGGCGATATCAAAATTAAATTAGACCATGAAAACGCCCCTGTTACTGCGCAAAATTTTCAACAGTATGTTGAAGATGGGCATTATAATGGCACTATTTTTCACCGTGTAATTAAAGGTTTTATGGCACAGGGTGGAGGCTTTGCTCCTGGTTTAGATGAAAAGGAGACACGCGCAAGTATTAAGAATGAAGCTAACAATGATTTAAGCAACAAGCGAGGTACTCTAGCCATGGCTCGAACCCAAGAGCCTCACTCTGCATCAGCACAATTTTTTATTAATTTGACCGATAATAACTTCTTAGATTTTACCGCAGAGAACATACAAGGTTGGGGTTATTGTGTTTTTGGTGAAGTTATTGAGGGTATGGATATTGTTGATAAAATGACTTTAGTAGAAACCGGTAATATGTTTGGTCACGGTGATGTGCCAAAAGAAGATATTGTTATCGAAACCGCAACTGTTGAAGAAGTATAAACAAGGCAATGATTAGCAATATAAAAACAGCTGTCACCTACTTTATTGCTGATTTACACTTATGTGAAAGTAGGCCTGATATTAGTGCCTGCTTTTTAACTTTTTTAAAAACTGATGCCCCCGAAGCAGAGCAATTATTCATTTTAGGTGATTTGTTCGAAACTTGGGTAGGTGATGACGATGATGATCCATTCTTAATTACTATCGCTGACGCTTTAACTACATTGAATAACTCAGGTACCAAGATATATTTTATTCACGGTAACCGTGATTTTTTATTAGGTAAACGCTTCGCTAAACAATCACACATAACTCTACTGCCTGAAATTGATATTATTAATCTTTATGGTCAAGAAGTTGTTATCATGCACGGCGATACTCTTTGTACACGCGATATTGATTATCAAGCCTTTAGAAAAAAATCTCGATCTTGGTGGTGGCAAACTTTAGTAACCCATTTACCTTTATTTATTCGTAAGAAAATGGCTAGAAGTTATCGACAAAAAAGTGCTGCAGCAACGGCTATAAAATCGCAAGATATCATGGATGTGACTCAAAGTGAGGTAATAAAATGCCTTGAACATCATCGCAGCCAATTATTAATTCATGGGCATACCCATCGACCAGCTATTCATAACATGATGGTGAACGGTAAAAAAGCGCAACGCATCGTTCTTGGTGATTGGTATGAACAAGGTGCCTGGCTTAAAGTTACCCCAAAATCTATCGAATTACTCAATCAACCTCTTAAAGCCTAAGTAGTATTACCCTTTTTGACTTTTCAATTAATCACTAAACAAGCATTATCAACGTAATAGATATTTACTTACAAACTATAAAAATTAGGCTTAGTAGATTTTTTATATTAAGTGTTCACTTGGTATACCGCTATGAAATTTGAAGTCATCATCTCCTGTTAAGATTAATTCGGCTTCAACCTGCCCAAAATAATCAACTCGCTCACTTATATCTGTACCAGAAATATACTCTGCCAGCGCTAAATAATCTTGAAAGTGGCGCGCCTCAGACCTCAGTAAAGACAAGTAAAATTTTTGTAACTCATCATCTAAATATGGCGCTATTCTAGCGAAGCGTTCGCACGAGCGAGCTTCAATATAAGCACCACAAATTAACTTATCAATTAAAGTATTTGGCTCATGTGTGGTTACATGCTTCATCATACCCTTTGCATATCTACCTGCAGAACTATTTTCAAAGGCAATATTACGGCTTTCCATTATCTGCAGTACTTGATAAAAATGATGTAATTCTTCTTTAATTAACAACACCATTTTGTTAATTAACTCTTGACTATAAATTGAATTAGTATTCACAAAGACTGACTTTGACAAACCTTCTTGGTTTGCTAAGGAAGTTAAATCACCTTCTTTACGGTACAAATAAGCCTCATAAGGCTTGAACCAATCAGCGAGTACTTTACCACTCTCTTTGGTTACAGCGTACTTTCTAATTAGGTGCATAGCAGTTTGTCCCGCTTTTAATTCACAAGCTAAATGATCACGTAATATAGTAGGTAAATTTTCTACTTTTTTTGCTTCATCGATCCATGATTGTGGTGTGTCACATTTTAAAAAGGTTAATATTGGCGTTAATAAATCTTCAATAGACACAGTAAAATCTCATAATGACAGCTAATTTATATTAGTATTTTATCATTTCATCAATATAGTTTCGCGTATAAAATCGTATAAAGATAAAAATTATGTAAACATCGGACGTGACTTAAATTTTTGTTATGTATTAGTCTATTAAGATAGATTCAATAAATAATATTTGTGGACATGAAATGAATAAAGGTATCTAGTATGAAAAAAGTAGCTAATAATACTACTGGTAAACAACTTATCAAACAGCATAATAAATTAACTCACAGCGAAAATATTAAAGTAGTTTCTCATGTGCAGCGTGAAGCTGGTGATTGGGTAATAAACACATTGATGATTGAGAATATTGAAGTAGCTTTCAAATATAAACGCAAAAAGCACTATCGAAATTTGCAAGGACAAAGAGTTAATATTACCTACTATCCTAGTGAACAATTAATTGCAGGTTTTAATGTAGAGGTAATGTCTGTCGTTCGTGTCAAAGTTAGTTAATTAAATAAATACTCTAAATATCGACTAGACCAATACACTATCTAATTATTAATATGCCCTGATATTTAACGTGTTTTTGAGACTGTAACAGATCTTATATAAAAACATAATTTACTGTGAATAATTTATTTTATAAGTAATAACTTATTAATAGTACAGAATTACCGTAACACTTTTTAATCTATAACCAAATGATCTGTTTACTATATTTTTGCGTAATAAATTAAGTAATTTTATTTGTTTTTTCGTTAAAAATTTTAGTTTGGTACACAATAGAGGCTTTTATGATACTGAATCACATATGGGGACTTTACACACACCCAAAAACCGAGTGGCATGACATTGAAAAACAGCATGAAAGCTTAATTTACAGTTTAATTCATACGTTAATAGTCGCACTAATACCAGCTGTATGCTTTTATTATGCGACAGCTCATATTGGATGGACAATAGGCGCTGGTGATGCGATAAAATTGAGTAATCAAAGCGCTCAGATTATGGCCATAAGTATGTATTTCGCACTAGCTTTTGGTGTATTTACACTAGCTTTCCTGATTCAGTGGATGGCAAATACATTTGATTCATCGCCAGATTATATACAGTCCCTAGAGTTGGCTACCTATACAGCTACACCACTAATAATGGTTGGTGTTACAGCTTTATTTCCTGTACTTTGGTTTGTAGCTATATCAGTAATATTTGCCATGTTATATTCAATATATTTACTTTATTCAGGCGTACCAATCATGATGAATATTCCAGAGGAAAAGGGGTTTATTTATGCTAGCTCAGTGGTTACCTGCGGATTAGTTATATTGGTGAGCTTAATGGCAATAACAGCTATGATGTGGACTACGGGTTTCGGACCAGAATTTATTATTTAAATACGGCAATCTTATGGTAACCAAATCAACAGCCTTTTTTTAAGGCTGTTGATTAGTATATGGTCTTTCAATTAACACCAGTTTAAATAATTAGTAACCAATATTTCTGTTTGATTAAATCTCAAATATACTATCCTAATTAATTTATTCAGCGCCTTCATTATACATATCTATAATGGAATCAGCATTTTTGTCTGTTACTTCTTTGTTAGTGTTATTACGTAATGCGTCAAGTTTTTCTAAATAATCCTGATTAATATCATTTGTCACATAATTACCATCAAATACCGATGTATCAAAATTCTTGATATCGGGGTTACCAGCCTTGACTGCCTCAATAAGATCGTCTAATGATTGAAAAATTAATTTATCTGCACCAATTAAATCACAAATATCATCAATTTCACGACCGTGAGCAATTAACTCATTTGCACTGGGCATATCAATACCATAGACATTTGGAAATCTAACTTCTGGTGCTGCTGAAGCAAAATAAACTTTATTAGCACCAGCGGCTCGAGCCATATCTATAATTTGCTCTGAAGTTGTTCCTCGCACAATTGAATCATCAACAAGTAATACATTTTTACCTTTAAACTCAGTATTGATTGCATTAAGTTTTTGACGAACAGATTTTTTACGCTGTTCTTGGCCTGGCATAATAAAAGTTCTACCAATGTATCTATTTTTTACAAAACCTTGTCGGTAAGGTAAGTCTAACTCTTGAGCAATTTGTAAGGCAATATCACAAGAAGTCTCAGGAATAGGAATAACTACGTCAATTTCTATGTCTTGCCACTGAGTTGCTATTTTCTTACCTAGTTTGATACCCATCTCAACACGTGAACCATACACCGACATTTTATCCATGGTTGAATCTGGACGAGCAAAATAGACAAACTCAAAAATACAAGGGCTATAAATAGGCTTTTCAGCACATTGTTGACTATAAATTTTCCCATCTTCACTAAAGAAAATAGCTTCACCTGGCGCTACATCACGCACAAACTCAAAAGAACAAGCATCAAGAGCTACTGACTCGGAGGCGACCATATATTCAATACCATGTGCAGTTTCTCGTTTGCCAAAAACTAAAGGCCTAATACCATTAGGGTCACGGAACGCAATCATACCATGCCCTACAACCAATGCGACACTAGCATAGGCACCACGAACATGCTGATGTACTTTCCTAATTGCGATAAAAATATCATCAGGATTGAGTGCTATATTTTCACTAAGCTGTAATTCATGAGCGAGTATATTAAGAAGTACTTCAGAATCTGACGTAGTATTTACATGGCGCCTCGCCTCATTAAATAGCCATGTTCGCAATTCATCAGCATTAGTTAAATTACCATTATGTGCAAGTGATATTCCAAAGGGTGAGTTAGCATAAAAAGGTTGTGCTTCAGATGAGCTAGAAGTCCCGGCAGTTGGGTAACGAATATGGCCAATACCAATATTGCCTTGAAGACGTAACATGTGTCGAGTATGAAAAACATCTTTTACTAGACCATTACCTTTTCGTAACCTAAAGGTATTATCATGGATAGTCACAATACCTGCAGCATCTTGCCCACGATGCTGCAGAACAGTTAGTCCGTCATAAATATATTGACTAACAGAGGTTTTACCAACAATACCAACGATACCACACATGAAATTTCTCCAAAAAAATATTTACAATATGACTAACACAATAAAAAAATTTGTTAGTCATATATGTTACCTGATCAAACTATGACCTGATAAGTTAGTAAGCACGAATTAACTTCGCCTAATCCTAATTGTTATTTATTAACTAGGTTAAAAACAACTAGGTTAAAAAACTGGATGAACCTTTGAGATACTCAAAAAACCACTCTACCACTAGGGTAAATTCTGGAATAAGTTGAGAGCTTTGCCACCATGAGGTATTTGCAGCCCCGGTAAAAGCATCGATAAAAAAGAGTAAAGCACTAATGATTAGAACACCTCGAAGCGCACCAAACACTAAACCTAACACTCTATCAGTTCCTGAAAGGCCTGTTTTATTTACTAATTGGCCAATTAAATAATTGAGTAATGCGCCAAGTACTAAGGTAGTAATAAAAAGAATGCCTATTGCGGCAGCATTTCGTAAAAGTTGATCTGATATATTGGTAAGAAGATTAGCTAAATTACCGTAGAAAGAACTGGCAATAAAAAATGCACCAATCCATATAACTAGTGATACAGCTTCTTTTGTAAAGCCTCGAACTAGACTGACTAGTGTTGATATACCAATGATTGTCAGAATGGCGTAATCTATCCAAACCATAACTTGGGTGTCTCGTTGAGTTCTCTAAATTAGAGGCGCGAATTCTAACAGAATATTGTAAAAAATACCTAATAATTTATAAACGACTGTTATTTTTTAGGAATAAAATAGGCAACCTTACCTTGAATGCCAGTAAGTTTTTTCAAAGCAGGTAATTGATTAACCATATTAGTTTTAATCAATTCAGGTCCTATAATTACTTTAGTTAGCATACCTTGTTTTGTTTTAATGGGATTAGTAAAAACGACGTAGCCATTAATTTTTAGCTTTTTTAATAACTGTTCAACGTTTTTTTTATTTTTGAAACTTCCTAGATGTATTACCCATGCCTCTTTTGCAATAGCTTTTTCAGGCAAGTTAGGTGGCTTATTATTATTTTCTGGGCGTTGTTTAACCTTTGGGCTAATAAGCTTTTGATCTTGCTCTGGGGGCTGTTTTTCAATATTCACTGATACTATTCGATTTTTGGGCATTAACTCTGTCGATGTTGTATCAATTGCACCTAAGTTTTTTACTGTTACATAACTATCGCTTTCATCAAATTCATCAATGGCAATTTCTTTAGATATTGGCGCAACTTGCTGCCTAACCAGCTTACTTTCAGGGAAAGGTTTGCTTATTAGCTGACCAGAAAAGGTACCAGCTTCGGGAATAGCTTCAAATTCTGCTTGATAGGTTTTTTTTTCACCATCGAGGAGATCGGGCAGAAAAATAATAATAATAGCGGCGACAATAATAGTGCCAACCAACCGATTTTGAAAGGGTGTAGACAAGAGATACTCCTTATGGATAAAAATGATGTTTTACAAAAAAACGTAGCTAGAAATACGCATAGTTAACACAATTAACATTAACCTTTACAACACTTTAATTAATAAAATTTATGCTTTAATTAGCTGGGCTCTAATTTTTGAAACTGTAAAAAAAGATCCAAAAACTAGAATTAAATCTGCTTTATTAGCCTGCGTATTCGCCATTTTAAAGGCCTCTTCAATATTGTCAAAGCAATTTATAGTGCCTGTCATGTCAATCAAGCTAGTATACATCTGTTGTTTGGATGCAGCCCTTGGTATGGCTAATGAACCAGTATACCAATAATCTACATCGTCAGTTAATGAGGATAGGCTTGCCATAATATCTTTATCAGCAAGCATGGCAACAACCGCGTATATTTTAAGATAATTACACTCAGCTTTCTTACGTTTAAGATAGCTAGACAAATACCTGGTAGCTTGGGGGTTATGACCCACATCGAGCACAATATCACAATGGTTAGTTTGTTTAATTAACTCTGTTCTACCTGGAACTTGTGTATTTTCTATAACTTGGTTAATAAAGTGAGTCGATAATGGTGATTTTAGCTTTTCAAGAACCATAATCGCTGTTGCGACATTATCTAATGGGATTAATGGCACTTTAAGGTTACTGAAAGTTAGGCTTGTTGACTGCCACTGCCAAACTGAATGATCTGAATCAACTAAATTTATTGAAAACTCTCTGTCACGAATCGATAGCTTATTGTATTGTTCAGCGCCTAAGCCAACTGCCTGTGCTAATACAGAATTGGGAGTATCAGTATCTCCAATGATAATATCTTGATCTCGACGCATAATCCCTGCTTTTTCAAAGCCTATTGCTTCTCTGGTGTCACCCAAAAAAGACTGATGATCAAAATCAACCGTAGTAATAACAGCAATATCAGCATTAATAATATTTGTAGCATCTAAGCGTCCGCCTAAACCAACTTCTAATAGTATTACATCTGGCGTTTCACTCATTATCACAAGAAATGCTGCCAATGTAGTGTATTCATAATAAGTTAACGAGATATCTTGACGAGCTATTTCTATTCGTTCAAATGCCTCAATTAAAGGCTGGTCATCTATGTTATTTTTATTAATCCGTAAGCGTTCATTAAAGCAATCAATATGAGGAGAAGAGTAAACTGCTACATTTTTTCTTGAATTCCCAGCAAAGTTACTCAACAATGCATTTTCAATAAATGCACAAGTCGTTCCTTTACCATTAGTTCCGGCAACAGTAATAACCTTGGCAAAACTTAAATCAATAGCTAATCGTTCAGCTACCTGACTAATACGAGTTAAGCCCATATCAATTTCACTACTGTGCAGGTTTTCTAAATAATAAAGCCACTGATCTAGATTAATAAAATCTTGATAGTGGCTTGCATCATATGTTGTCATTTTTTAGGTAACGCTATCTTTAAGAAATCAAGTTCATCAGGAGTCATTCAATCTAAGAGGCTATACTTTCATGCCCCATAAACTTACCGAGCA
>Ga0209713_10002165_pt1 | contig 12119 bp, 11 predicted proteins | sample ArcOceMetagenome_3_FD_187444 | JGI IMG/M metagenome (GOLD analysis project Ga0209713, IMG submission 187444) | Marine eukaryotic phytoplankton communities from Arctic Ocean - Arctic Ocean- Svalbard ARC20M Metagenome (SPAdes) (version 2) | ecosystem: Environmental > Aquatic > Marine > Oceanic...
CCTAGGCGAGGACCATACAACACGCAGGTCAGCACTCTCACTCCGTGTGGTAAAAATAAAAGCGACACTAACTCAGTATTCAAAATATACTGCGCTTGAATGGGAGAAATCACTTTGGCGACTAAGAGATAACTTGCCAAATAACTCACTACGACAATCGTGAAGTTGTAAAAAGAGAACTGCTGTGTGTCTGATCGGACCAATTTCTGTTCTTCTTTTGACATAACAACACGTTACTACAAAAAAAGATCAGCTTGATAGGCCACAACACAAAATCAAAGTACTATTACTCAGCCCCTATAGATCAAACTTATACTATTGATTTCGTGCAAGTATCAAAATGATCCACCCAGTGCGTCAACTTACTTCTACTTCCCCAGCCAAGTCAGGGGGCCACGGACGAACGGATTCTGCAGCGATCCAATCTGCAGCCCACTTGGGGCAGTCTGGAGGTTCGGAAGTATGGCCTAAAGCTGTGACAACCTGAGTGGTGGGCACCATTCCATTACTGTCAACTACTCCGCTGCGATAGAGAATTTGGTTTGCGCAGCGACCATCTTTTAGCAGCATTATCTGTTCGATATAAACAAACTTTTCATCCCAGTAAATTAACCGACTGCGCATCTCGATTAAATTGAAAGCTCTAATCCTATGGCGGTACCTGACGCTTGCTCCAGCTATAGTGAGACCCCATTTGTGCTTACGCAGTAACGCTATCAAACCAGTGCGTTGTGCCCAACCGAACCGGCCTAGATCGAAAATTGACAGGGTTCGCCCGTTGTTCAATTCGCCCCACATGTCTAAATCCCAAGGCCAGCAAATATGATGCGAGACATGCACGCCACCGATAGGCAGCCTCGTTGCCTTCCGATATTTAATCAGCTCTTTTACCGTGCGAAGAAACGGATACATTTGGGTTCTCCTTTGACAGCCTAGTCGCATCGCAAAAACGGGAGTTCAATACTTAACTAATGAGAGGGGTTGAAACCTGCTACCAATGGGGCCCCCAGAACACCGTCAGAAGATTCCATCTGGCTCAAATTCCCAGCTGCGCCGCAACACAAAGATTTACCTTAGGTTAAACTCAACAGTCAGCCTCAAACCTGACCAATCAGTCAAAGTCTCCCCACTCTTGCACTTGATGCTGGGCAACCATTGCCTGATAGAGAAACTCTGGTGGGTAGTTGGTACCATATCTGTCAGCTACTGGGGTAGAAAAGCGAGACCTGTGCCCCATCAGAACCTGCTGATAAACCTCGTCGACTCCTGCAGCCCTACAACGGTCAGCAAAGGTGTGACGGGTTGAGTAAGCCACAAGGCTTCTATCCGTGACCTTCAAGCTTTGCCTTATGACTTTGTTAAGAGCTGCACTGACATTTGTAGCCCCAGAAGGCTCACCATAACGAGGGAACAAGGGCGACCCTCTATCATCTGGCAAGTCATAGGTCTGTAAGGCAATCAAAGCATCACCCACTAATGCACAAGACCTCTCAAGGCTTTCCTTGTCCAAGCCTCTAAGGCTATTATTTCTTATCTTGATGTGGGGAATATTAGACAACAGATCAACGTCCTCTACCAAAAGTCCAGACGCCTCTTCCATCCGACAACCTGTCTCTATCATCAGTAAGCCAATGATCTTCAGCTCTTCATTTCTTGTCATGATAAGAGCCCTGTAACTGGCTAACTCAGACGGTTTGAAGCTGCGTCTATCCGAGGATGTTTTTGCCTCTAGCTTTTTGTTTCTGATCCCAGCAAATGGGTCAGCTTTTTTGCCAACTAGCTCATGCTCTACCAAAGCCTTATTATAGATGGACTGCAGGTCTCCAAACTTACGACCCACAGTGGCAGGCTTACTATGCATGAGTTGCGTTTCATAATGCCTACGGGCGTCCATTCTAGAGATGTCCACCAGCTTAGTAGCCATGCCAGCCTCAAGGTTACCCTGACCTATAAACTCAGCAAACCCCGTCACAGCCCGTTCTTTGGCCTGTCTGAAACGCTTCTGCTTCAGCAAATTAGTATTCCGTGAGCTTAGAGATATGTCCAAGTAAAGCTGCAAGGCATCAGCTAAAGTTGGTTCTATATTTGTGTTCAACTCACCACTGGCTACCGAGTAAGTAGCGTCCCCAACCTTAGCTGGATTAGGTGTTCGATAGGGTGTCTGGTAGCCGTCCCTGCCCCACGCACCAGATGCATAGTCTCTGTGCCGCTGACCTTCATCGATCAGGTCATCTGAGATTTCTGATAAGAACTCTTGTCGCTGCTCAAGATACGTTGCCTCAGCAGTTCGGAACTCCTCGTATTCTTCTGTAGTAGCACCTGCCCTCAATACAGGCGCTTGGTCAGGGTGCACACCAAATGCTATTGCCCGTCTGCTAGCTTCCATCAATACCTGAGACTGCTTTACGGTATCGGGCGATACATCCTTCCCAACGGCAGACCTTGCAAGTTTGATAGCTGTGTCAACACGCTCATTTACCCTTGCTGCAGCAAGTAAAGCTATCGGCATCAACTTAGTCTTGAGGGAGCGCTTTTCTTCGAGCTTACCGTATAAGGGGACAACGTCAGCAGGGATTCTGCGCCTATAGCTCAGCTTTCCCGTCTTAGGTGACTTAACGATGTATGTTGAGATATGAGCCATTGTGTACTTTTTATCGGAATAACTGTGTACCAAATATACGCACAGCACAGCTAATAAGTCAATAAAATATAGGGTTTATACAGTGTGTGTGAAGAGTTTATGGCGCACCGGGGAGGATTCGAACCCCCGACCCCTTGATTCGTAGTCAAGTACTCTATCCAGCTGAGCTACCGGTGCTTATGGCGGGGATGTAGGACAACACCCCCACCGATGCAAGAGGGAATGCAAAACAACGCAATAAAAACTGGATTTTCACCTAACGCACCCCAAACTAAAGCCGTCTAAGCTTTGATGTCAAATTCAACCTTTTGTTTGGTCCCTCAGGTGCTGAATTCACCCGTACTTCTTGATTTCAAGCGAGACTAAACCGTATACACCAAAGTGCCAAATCGGGCTCTGCCTCTGATGTGGGCATAACATCTGTGCAATAATTTGGCTCAACCCGCGCCGCTGGGTGTCTCTGAACATTACGATCGTTGCCTCCTAAGCTTCGCTAAGAACGGCCGGGCACAGCATTATTCACTTCGTTTTTGAATTCGCCGCGATCTATCGTTTGTGCGCCTTCACGACAATATTGAGTTGTTCCCCCGGCTCAGTTTTCGATCAAAGCCTACGAGGATTGTATAGAGCTCTGATAGCCTGTGTGATCGTGGCGCTGCCATGACAAATTTATACTAAACAAAACCTTCCATTCCAACAAAAGAATCACGGTATCAAAACTTTGGATCAAACACTTTTTCTGTGATGTCACATTGCAATCGCCTTACGACTTCCAAACCTTCACATGACCGAAATTGAATAACCTTCATTCCAAGTTTAGTTGCGTGACTCAGTACAACCGTATTGTCATCAACAATCATCGTCGCATTCGCATTCAACCCATAATAACGCAGGAGATTTTCCATTGTCCCTTTAATTTTCTTTGTCCCTCCCAAACGAAAGGAAAACATAACGTCAAAGAGTACTTTGCGGAACAAAGGGACCCTCCATTCCAAACCAGCCTGTATCAGCGGAGAACTATCCGTAAAAAAATGACGTGGTTTTTGATGGACCGCTCTATGAGAACGTCCCATAGGTTTCGGTTCAAGGTAAAAGCTTCGACCCATAACTCAGCAAGCCTCTGATCAACAGTTTGGATGGACAGCCGATCGCGAATAGCAGCACAAATCTCGGTTCTGGCATACGCACCGTTGCCGCATTTGTCATCAAAACCCGAGGCCCATATTTCGGCCTGCACCCTATTAATTGCCACCCCCGATGCCACCGATGTCGCCCACAAGCGCACAGAGTGGTCGAAGGCGCAAAGCGTCTTCCCCGGATCAACAAAAATTATTTTATAGCCATTTTTTGCATCCACATGAAAGTGATAAGGTATACCTGCAAGATCGGTTTAAAATACGTTGAGAACGTTTTGATGCCAAGCGCGTTTTACAAAGCGCCTTTCGGCAGGCTTATAAGAAAACTCGAGCCCTCTGCGCCCGTGTGTTGCAGCGTTAATGTACCACCGTGTCCTTTGAGCAACTCGGCCGCAATCGCCAACCCAAGGCCGACCCCGCCCTTTCTGCCACTGCCTTGAAAGGGTCGAAATAAATGTTCTTGTGCGATCTGAGGCATCCCAGGGCCGGTGTCAGACACCTCAATGCACCAAGCTGAATGTACCTCATGCACCGCGATGGTGATCACCCCGGGCCGACCACTGGCAACAATCGCCTGACGCGCGTTGCGTAGCAAATTTGACAAGATGCGAAACACTTGCTCGGCATCGGCACGAATTACGAATTGGTCCGGCACCTGCGTCACAAAATCAACCGATTGTCCAACGGCAGCAAGCCGCTCACTCTCGACCACATCCCGCACCACCTCTGCCAGTGCCATCTGCCGCAGATTTGGCGACGGTTCTTCTGCTTTGCCAAAAGCCAATGTGCTTTCGGTCAAAGACACCGCGCGGGCGATGGATTGGACCAACTTTGGTGCCATCCGCTGTACGATCGGATCCTGGCTGGTTTCGATCCGGTCGGTAAAAAGCTGTGCAGTGGTCAGAATATTACGTAAATCATGGCTCACTTTCGCCACCGCCTCACCAAGTTGGGATAGACGTTCTTTTTGCCGCAGTGCGCTGGTCAGTTGGGATTGCAAACTTGCAAGCGCCTCTTCTGCCTCGCGCAATTCGGTCACACGGGCCGAGGGGCGGATCATATTTCGCGCATCCTCAGGTGCCCGGGCATAGCCCTTCATATAGGTGACAACTTGCAAGATTGGTTTCACCAAGATAACCCGCACCGATGCGAGCAGCAGGATCGCTGTAAAGCCCGATATGATCATCGATAGCACCAGCACCCGCACACCATAGGCGATCATAGCATCGCGAAGAGAACCCGTGTCAGTTGTGATTTCAATCAGCAGTCCGGCATCACGCAAAGGCGCGCCAATGACGCGTATAACCCGGTCTTCGGTGTCCAGAAAACGCAAAGTCGCATCGCGGATCAATTCCAAAAAACTTGGATTCTGCAAGTCATAGGTGGCGCTGATTATGCCAGGAATTTCAGACGACAACATAAGTTGTCGCACGGCATCACGGCGCAACACGACGTTGAACACCCCGGCGTTGGTCAGCAATTCCTGTTCCAGTTCAGGCGAGATCATATCATCCGCCAGCAGCACCAACGATGCAATCTGCGCACGCTCCAGTCGCGCCAGCAGATAGCTCTCTCGAAACCGCGCCACAGAGGGAACAAAGAGCAACACTTCGGCCAACATGACAAAGATCATCGTCAGCAAAAAAAACCGTCCCGAGAGCGATCTCAACATACCAAAACCTGTTGCGCAGACTGTGGTTGCGTCTGCCTAAAAATTGCCTTTGTTTAGGCTTATCAAACTCTCAGTGGTAAAAACAGGCCTCAGTTGCAGGTCTTTCCGCTTTGCTCTGGGTTAGTTGGCTTAATTTGTACGCACCGATTGGGTGACCAGAGAAGGATGGCCACCGTGCCAGTCCAAAGGCGTCGGTGATCTTAGCACCCGTCCCAACAGAGTTTGAGGCGATCCGAAACTTTCATGGACCACATCCCTTAAAATGAAGACGGTGTAAAAATGTCACAAGCAATTGTAGAATTCATACCACTGCAGTGTACACAGACTGCCGCATTCACTGTCTTTTTAAAAAAGTTTGCGACTTGGTGGCCCACCCACTCTTTCTCACTTGCCGCCGAACAAGGGCATCGGCCAAGGAAAATATTATTTACGCCCAAGGTCGGGGACAAGATAACCGAAACGCTCTTTGATGGCAGCCAAGCAGATTGGCGCACAATGCTTGAATTTACGCGGGTCAGAAAATTAGCCATTGCGTGGCACGTCTCCACCACAGAAAAACGCAAGCCGCATAGACGTCGCATTTCGGGAAAATGGTGACAGGAGTGTTATCACGCTTACCCATTCCGGTTGGGGCGCTTTTGGGGATAATTGGCGTTCTAGCCGTGAAACCTATGATTCTGACTGGGTGATGGTCTTTACCAAAGCCTTTGCCGCTGCATGCGCATACAAAACCGGCAAGGCGTAAAAGCCAGCGATTGTATGATTACACAAAAAATCTCATCTTCAAGCTGAAAATAAGTGCCATACAGTCCTTGCTCCTTGTCAACCCAGCGACGTGATTTTCTGTATTTGTCCGATGGTTTTGGTTGATTGTAAACCACGCGTCACGGTTTGACGCCCGCCTGTCATCCGCGTCTGGATCGCCGTTTGACATATCTTATTACCCGCCGTATAGCACGAGCTTGTTATAGACCGAGCACGCGCGAATCTATTCGCCACCGCTCAAAAATTGGAGACGGAGCGATGAAACGCACCTTTCAACCCTCGAACCTCGTACGCAAACGGCGTCACGGCTTTCGTGCGCGCATGGCCACCAAAGCCGGTCGCAAAATCTTGAACGCCCGTCGCGCACGTGGCCGGAAAGAACTCAGCGCATAGAGCGTACAAAAGGTTTGCACGAAATGGCACCGCCGGCAGACACCTCGGAAGGCAAGATTGCCAGACCGACGTTTCCGCCGGCGGTGGCTTTTTTGTGTCAGACGCTCAAGAAACGCAGCGATTTTCTTGCCGCTGCTCAGGCTGCTCGACAATCCACTAAATCGATGACCGTTCAAGCCCGCAACCGCAACGATGGACGGGGCGACATCCGGGTTGGCTTCACCTGTTCCAAAAAGGTTGGCAACGCAGTGGCGCGAAATCGCGCCAAAAGACGTTTGCGCGCGGTTGCGCGCCTACTTTTGCCACTCCATGGCAAGGCAGGATATGATTATGTGCTGATCGGGCGCCCGAATCTCACCGCCAGCCGACCCTATACCCAGCTTGCACAGGATTTTCAGACCGCTTTAGCGCGTCTGCACACACCCCGCCCGCCATCACCAGACCACACATGACGGTATTGGCACAAATTCTTGCGGCACCCGTGCGCGCCTATCGTTTGATCTTTTCGCCGTGGGTCGGGCATAATTGCCGCTATCAACCCACCTGCTCTGCGTATGCTCTGGAAGCGCTGCAAACCCATGGCGGGCTCAAGGGCGGGTGGCTGACGCTGCGGCGTATCGCCCGGTGCCAGCCCTTTGGAAGTGCCGGCTATGATCCGGTTCCACCCGTCAAGCGGGCAGAACAATCCAAAACTGGCCATAATAGATGACAAACATACGCTATTGTTTGCTCAAAGGCGCCGCTGAAATGACTTTCCTCGCACACCCTTGTTTGGCATAAGCCGCACCATGTTAGATCACAAAAACGACATTCACCCGCTGTTTAACGGGGCGCCAAGATCGACCGAATTCAAAAAGCTGCGCAAGCGGTTGGTGCAGCAAACCTGCGAGGCGCTCACGCAGTACGGGATGATCGAACCTGGTGCGCGCTGGCTGGTCTGTCTGTCAGGCGGCAAAGACAGTTATACTCTGCTGGCCGTTCTGCATGAATTGAAATGGCGCGGCTTGTTGCCTGTCGATCTGCTGGCCTGCAACCTCGATCAGGGCCAGCCTGGGTTTCCCGCCACGGTATTGCCAGAATTTCTAAAGACGCACGGGGTGGCACACCGTATCGAATACCAAGACACCTATTCCATTGTAATGGACAAGATACCCGCAGGGCGCACCATGTGCGCGCTGTGCTCAAGGTTGCGCCGTGGCAACCTGTACCGCATTGCCCGTGAAGAAAGCTGCTCGGCCGTGGTGCTGGGCCATCACCGCGACGATATTCTTGAGACTTTTTTTATGAACCTGTTCCACGGTGGCAGACTGGCAACAATGCCGCCGAAGCTGGTGAATGAACAGGGCGATTTATTCGTTTACCGGCCTTTGGCCCATGTGGCGGAGGCCGATTGCGAAAAATTTGCCACGGCCATGCAATATCCAATCATTCCCTGCGACTTATGCGGCTCGCAAGACGGGTTGCAACGCCAGCAGGTGAAACAATTGCTGGATGGATGGGAACGCAATTCGCCCGGCCGCCGGCAAGTGATCTTTCGGGCATTGACCACGGCGCGCCCATCGCATTTGCTGGACCCCGAGCTGTTCGACTTTAAGGCACTGGTGCGCGATATCCCCTCTTAGGAAAAAAAGTCGCCCCGACGTTCAAACCGGGTTTCGCGTCCGCCTAGTCATCAATCCGTGGTCTGCTCCACCAAAGATCACAGTTTCCCAATAATATTACACGTATAAGGCGAGCAAAGGCCCTCCCTATGTATAATCTCCTTGACCTTTTGCGCCACACTCTGTTGAACGCAGGCTTGAGACATTCATCGTAGGTGGCAGCACTAAATGGACGACCAAAACAAAAACCTCATTCTTGCAACAGCTCTTAGTCTTGTCGTGCTCATCGGTTGGTTTGCGCTGTTCCCCCCCCCTGCCCCGTCCGTTACAGCCCCCAACGCCGAAGCGGTCTCGACCGACGCAGCGGTGCCAAGTGCCACCGAAAGCATCAGCAGCACCGCACCACAAGCGGTGATTGAAGGTGCCGATGCTCCACGGGTCGAAATCAGAACTGACCGGATTGAAGGCGCAATCTCGCTGCAGGGCGGTCGTATTGATCAGTTGGCCTTTAAAGATTACCGCGAAACGCTGGATGAGGGCGCAGACATTGTGACGCTGCTGTCCCCCTATGACGGGGAAACCGGATATTATGCGCTTTATGGCTGGCGCCCCGGTGGCGGCATGACCTTGGAACAAGTGCCCGGTCCAAACACCCTGTGGACGCTGGAATTCGGTCGCACTCTGACGCCAAGCTCCCCAATTGGATTGGTCTGGGACAACAACAACGGCGTAACGTTCCGCCGGCAGATCGAAATTGACGACAACTATCTGTTCAGCATCACACAATCAGCCAAAAATAACGGCGCTGGCGCTGCGGTAATTCAGCCCTATGGCACCTTGGCCCGGCATGGCGAACCGAAAGGTTTAATGAACTTCTTTATTCTGCATGAGGGCGTTGTCGCGATGGCGGACGGCGAACTTGCAGAAATTGACTATAGCGACATGGTCGATTTTCCATATCTTGACAACGAAGTGGCCCGCGCCGAAGTGACCCAAGTTGCCGAAAGTGGTTGGATTGGCTTTACCGATCATTTCTGGATGACCACGCTGGTTCCCACGGCCGGCTCGCCGTTTAAATCTGTCTCTAAATATGACGAGCGACGAAACTTGTATCAAACCGAGGCTGTGCTACCCACCGAGACAGTTGCCCCGGGCCAGACAGTCACCGTGAAAACACAATTATTTGTTGGTGCAAAAGAATGGGACACCATCCGCGATTATGAAGCGCAGGGCGTCTCTGGGTTTCTGAACAGCATTGACTGGGGTTGGTTCTTTTTCCTTACCAAACCAATATTTGCAGTGCTGTTCTGGCTCAATGGGTTGATCGATAATATGGGTTGGTCGATTATTGTTCTGACCTTGCTAATCAAAGCGGTTCTGTTTCCGCTAGCATATAAATCCTATGTCTCAATGGCGAAGATGAAAGAACTTCAGCCCGAAATGGAAAAGATCAAAGAGCGCACTGGCGATGACCGCCAAAAGCTCCAACAGGAAATGATGGCACTCTACAAGAAAGAAAAGGTCAACCCTGCCTCGGGGTGTTTGCCGATCTTGTTGCAAATCCCGATCTTTTTCTCGCTGTATAAAGTTATTTTTGTGACTTTAGAATTGCGCCACGCGCCCTGGATTGGCTGGATTACAGATTTATCCGCGCCAGATCCCTCTTCCATTCTCAACCTGTTTGGGTTGCTGCCCTACGCCGTGCCAGACCTAGGCATGCTCTCGATTATTTCACTGGGTATTCTGCCGATCCTGCTGGGAATATCCATGTGGGTGCAGCAAAAACTCAACCCCGCACCAACAGATCCAACACAAGCGATGATCTTTGCCTGGATGCCTTGGGTGTTCATGTTCATGCTGGGTACGTTTGCAAGCGGTCTGGTGGTCTATTGGATCGCCAACAACACCATTACCTTTACCCAGCAATACCTGATCATGCGCTCGCAGGGATATAAGCCGGATGTGTTCGGCAATATGTTTTCTGGCTTCAAGAAAAAGATTACACCGGATAAAAAATGATGGCAAAGATTACCGAAATCTGGCGACATCCGATTAAATCACACGGCCGTGAAGCGGTCAGAGCTGCGGCCCTCAGCGTGGCGCAAACCCTGCCTTGGGATCGTCAATGGGCAGTTGTCCATGACGCGTCAGATGTCGACGGCAGCACTTGGGCGCCATGTCAAAATTTCAGCCGGTCGTCGAAAGCGCCTGCGTTGATGGCGATCACCTGTGAGTTGGATGAGGCCCGTGAGACGCTGACACTGCATCATCCCGATCGCCCTGACTTCACATTCCAGCCGGACCACGATAGCGCGGCATTTGTCGACTGGGTCACCCCGCTGATGCCCGCCAATCGCGCGCAATCGACCCGCCTTGTCCGTGCGCAACAGCGTGGCATGACCGACAGCGACTATCCATCAATTAGCCTATGCAATATGGCCTCGCATCGCGCCGTATCGCAAAAACTGGGTCGCGATCTGTCGATCCACCGCTGGCGTGGCAATATCTGGCTTGATGGCTTGGCCCCTTGGGAAGAATTTGACTGGATTGGTAAACATATTCGCCTTGGCACGGCAGTGCTTGAGGTTAAAGAGCGGGTTGTGCGCTGTATGGCAACCACAGCCAACCCGAAAACAGGCCTGCGCGATGCGGATACTCTGGGTGTTTTAAAGACCTGGGGGCATCAGGAATTTAACGTCTATGCGGCTGTGGTTGAAAGCGGTCATGTTGCGGTTGATGACAGCGCTGAACTGATATGAAACAGCTTTCTTTTCCAGAGACCGAAGTCCCCGACGCCCACACCACAGAACAGGGCAGGATGCTGTTTGCGGGCGGCACAGATTTTCTCAAGGGAGTTGTCGCAATGTCGGGCCTGCCGCCTGCGGACAGGCTTGAGATATGCTTTGCAGGCCGCTCAAACGTTGGCAAGTCCAGCCTGATCAACGCCGTCACCGGACGCAAGGCGCTGGCGCGGGCGTCAAACACCCCCGGCCGGACCCAAGAGATCAATTTTTTCACCGCCGGCGAAAGCCATTATCTGGTAGATCTACCCGGCTATGGATATGCCAATGCGCCCATTAATGTAGTGGAAAAATGGCAACGACTGCTGAAACAATATCTTTCAGGGCGACAATCTCTGCGCCGGGCCTTTGTTCTGATCGACATGCGACACGGCGTCAAACCTGTTGATGAAGAAATCCTCAGCCTGCTAGACAGCGCTGCAGTTCCGTTTCAATGCGTAATGACCAAAACTGATAAAATAAAAGATATCGACCGTGAAAAAACTCTGGCACAGGTGCGCCAAGCCCTATCAAAACATCCCGCGGCCTTTCCAGAGATTGTCCTGACATCATCTGAAAAGGGCACCGGTATCGCGACCTTGCGCGCGATCATTGCGACATTGATCTGATCGCGAATACAGCAAAACCTTGCAGGCGTGAGCAAAATCTTTGATAACGCCCCCAGAGGGATCAAACGTGAAGACACAAAGCATGAACCGCGACTGGATTGCCACTGCAAGGACACTCTCTGAGGCTCTGCCCTATCTGCAGCGCTATGACGGGGCGATTGTTGTCATCAAGCTGGGTGGCCACGCAATGGGCAGTGACGCCGCCATGGAGACCTTTGCGCGTGACGTCGTACTGATGCGGCAGGTCGGGATCAATCCGGTCATTGTGCACGGTGGCGGGCCGATGATCAACGCGATGCTCGACAAGTTGCAAATCACGTCAGAATTTGTAAATGGCAAGCGGGTCACTGACGCCGAGACGATGGAAGTGGTCGAAATGGTCCTGTCGGGACGGGTCAATAAACGGATTGTCCAAGCGATCAATGCTCAAGGAGGTCGGGCGGTTGGGCTGTCGGGAAAAGATGCCAATTTGCTGATTTGCGACCAGACCGATGCGGCACTC
>Ga0209713_10002166_pt1 | contig 12116 bp, 4 predicted proteins | sample ArcOceMetagenome_3_FD_187444 | JGI IMG/M metagenome (GOLD analysis project Ga0209713, IMG submission 187444) | Marine eukaryotic phytoplankton communities from Arctic Ocean - Arctic Ocean- Svalbard ARC20M Metagenome (SPAdes) (version 2) | ecosystem: Environmental > Aquatic > Marine > Oceanic...
CACCCGACCTGATGGCCCGAGACTGCTGCGCCACCCTCGTGTGCGTGTGCGGCGGCTGTCTGCGACGTTGGATCTCGGTTGACTGCGTCGGCAACGGTCGCGACCCGACATGCCCCGGCGGCTGCGGCAAGGAGGTATCCTCTGCCGAGCGGCGTCATCTCTTCGAAAACTTCATGCAGGATTTCGAGAAGCTCGAGCAGCAGATGCTCGAGCGCGCAGTCGCGAAGGACAAAGACATGCACCGCTGCAAGACGCCCGACTGCTTGGGCAAGGTCCATTGGGCGCCGGAGCGGGGCGAACGCCGCGCGCGCCGCTGGGAGTGCAGGGAGTGCTACTTCACGTCGTGCCTGACGTGCGGCGTGAGGCCCTTCCACGACGGCAAGACGTGCGAAGAAGCGCGGGTCGCGGCCGAGAAGGCCGCGGCCGAGGCGGCGAGCGCGGGCGAGCAGCGCGCCGTGGAGGAGGCCAAGACGGCCAAGTACCTCGAGCAGAAAACCAAGAAGTGCGGTGGCTGCGGGACCGCGCTTCAGAAGAGCTCGGGCTGCAACAAGTTCCAGTGCCCATGCGGCCACCGCATGTGCTGGAAATGCGGCAAGTCCGCGGACGGGGTGACGGGACGCCTGCCGTGCGACTGCACGGGCGCAGAGCACTCGTTTCTCAACCCGCTCACGCACGTGCCCTACAAGCCCGAGGAACCGCAGCCGAAGCGCCAGCGAAGATGAATAGCTCTCATGTTTACTATGTACACATTTGAAATTACGCCGCGCCAATCTCCCTGAGCTCCTCCGGGGTCATGACCTCGGACCAGCAATCCATGAGCGTGCCCGGCGCGCTGCACATCAAGTGAACCAGCGCGCCGCGTGACATGTCGAGTGCCTTGGCATACGCGGTGAGGAGGGTGTCGCCCTCGCGCACATAATGGCCGCCGCCAAGGCCATTGCCCGACTCCAGGATGAGATCCTTCTCGAGCCCTTCGTACACCTCCATCGAGAGGCGATCCTCTGCCGAGAAGCTCTCCTGAGCATCATCCGCGCTCCCCGGCGGCGGCGGAGGCGCGACACTCGTGCCGTCGGCAGCCGGCGCCTCCGCAGCGGCGGCCGCCGGCTGGTCCGTCGCGGGCGTCGCGAAGAGGAACGTGAGCAGCCGCGCCACCACCTGCACCGACAGGCTGTTGCCGAGCAGCTCGTACCGCTTCTTGCGCGAGACGGCGTCGGGGAAGGCGAAGGCGGCGGGGAAGCCATGCAGGTTGGCAATCTCGCGCGGCGAGAAGAAGCGCGGCGAGAGCGGCGCGAGCGCCTCGAGCGTCTTCGGCTCGCCGACGGCGCCGCCTGCCGGCAGCGCCGGCGCCAGCACCGAGCCGGCGCCCTTGAAGTAGCGCGTGTAGTTTTTGGTGAAGCAGCACGAGCGGCGGTCGTGCGGCCCCACGACGTCCATCGCGGCGCCGTACCGCTCGAGCACGTGCGTCGCCACGCGCAGCGACTCGTCCTCGCCACCGCCACTGCCGCTGCCACCATCTGACGCCGCCGCTCCTGCCGCCGGTACTGCTACCACTGCTGCTGCTGACGCCGCCTGGGGCGCGGGCTGCTCGAGGTAGCTGGCAAGCGGCTCGCACTGCGCCTGCTGCGCCGCGCCGACTGCGCCGCGCGGCGGCGGCAGCGGCACGCCGTCGGCGCACGCGCGGTCGAGCGCCGCGGCGTTGAGAACCAGCCGCGCGAGCGCGGGCTCGGGCGCGGCAAAGTCGGCCAGCCGGCGCGCGAGCAGGAAGTAGCGCGTCCGCTGGTTGGGCACGCCGACGTCCGACGGCGACACCCACAGCTCGCGCGTGCGGTAGCCGCGCGCGCGCAGCGGCGCGAGCAGCGCGGCGCGCGCCGTCGACGACTCGAAGCCCACGACGTTCTCGAGCAGCAGGTAGTCGGGCAGCGCGCCGTCGGGCGCGTCCCTCAGCAGCGAGATCACGTGCATCAGCGCCGACGACCGCTTGTCGTCGGCGCCCTGCATGTGGCCCTGGCGCGTGAACGGCTGGCACGGAGGCGAGAGCAGCCACGTGTCGGCGCCGTAGGACTCGAGCGACGCGACGCTCAGCGAGACGATGTCGGCGCCGCTCGTCTTGGTGTCTGCGAGGTTGTGCCGATAGCAGCGCAGCGCAGACTCGTCGACGTCAAAGGCGCAGTACACGCGGTGCGGGACGCCGCAGCGCTGCAGCGCGCAGTGCAGGCCACCGATGCCGGCGAAGAGCTCGAGGACGCGGCGCTCGGAGGGGGGCTGGTGGCTGGGCTCAGCCATCCTACCTAGAGTAAGCGCGGACTGGGTGTTTACGTCCCCGCTGCATGCTTTGGCGCATGCCTAGGCTAGAGCTTCAATAGCCAAACGCGTGCGAGCGCCGTCATCAGTAAAGCGCGGCCTTCCTCCCTCGCGGGCTCTGCTTTCCATGCACGTTCTAAGCCGAGCCCCACATGCGCCTAGGAGGTCAAATACCACTCGTTTTGATGTTTTTGAGGCTCAAGACTTTTTCATGTTCTGTGATTTAATTCTCTGATTGAACCCATGCAAAGCTTCGACGCGCCAATCGTCGTCCTCTCCTACGCGCTCGGCGGCCACGAGCCGAGGTCGGTCGTCGCGGCCGTGCACAACGGCCTCGAGTTCACCTCGGCGTCCACGCAGGTCATCGTGCACGTGAGCAACGCGTCGCACGCGGTCAGCGACTCCAAGCGCCAGGCCTCGAAGCCCAAGCTCCGACTGGCGATCGGCGCGAGGGAGCGCGTGGTGCGCGCGCTCTCGACGCTGGACCGCGTCTGGCTCAACCCGCGCGCGCTCGCGACGGCCAAGGCGACGCCGGCCGTCCTCGCCGCCCACCTGAGCAACTTCGCCGTCTGCGTGGAGGAGCACCCGCGCGCGCCGTGCGGCCACGCTGAGTCGCGCTTCGTGCTGCTCGCCGCCAACAACGTGCTCTTCCGCCCGGGGCTCGAGCGCGTCGTGCACGCGGGCTCGCTCTCCTTCTGCGTCGGCAACAAGTGCGCCGACCCGCCCGGCCTCTCGCGCGACGACCTCACGCGGCTCGCGTGGCGCGGCACGCGCGACGGCACGCGCGACGGCGACGGCAACGGCGGCGGCGACGGCGGCGGCGGCTCGGCATCGCCACTGCGCGATGAGGTGCTCTCGGCCGTCGCGCGCGGCGACGACTTCGAGGTCGCCAACGACGCGTACATCGCGGCCTTCTCGTTCTTTGTGCGCGGCGGCCACGCCGGCCCAAAGTGGTCGCGCGACGGCCCCGTCAATTTCCATCCGCACGAGGGCGCCTACTACCCGGTGTGGATGATGCGCGAGGTGCTCCGTGCGGCGAGCGAGTCGCCCTTCGGAGAGGCCATGCGGGCGCAGCAGGCCCACGCGTCTCCGCTCGCCTCGCCGCACAAGGGCTACTGCACCTGCTGCGAGCTGTACGAGCCAGTGGTGATGGTGCACCGAGACGACGCCACGAAGGCGCGCGAGAAGAGGGAAGCGAAGAACGGGCAGCGAGTGTGCGCCGGAAGCTCCGGAAGCAGGCGCAACCGCTCGTGGTGGCCTGTGGAGGAGCGAGGCGACCGAATGTCGTCCCGCTGCCCAAAGAGGCCGAGGCCGTGGTTTGGGCTCGCGCGCGACTCGGTGCACGGGCGCGGCGCGTGCTGCCTCGAGGAGCTGCTGCTGCCGACCTACGCGTGGCAGCACCACGCGCCCCTCCTCGTCAACGCGACGCCGCCGCTCGTGATGCGCCTCAAGCCGTCGGCCTTCGCCGAGGATCCCAAGCTGGCCGCGAACACGCCCGAGGCCACCGCCACCGCCCACGGCACCACCAGGTCACGTCCACCAGAGGACCTGTCGGCGCTCCGCGACCTGGCCTCGTTTGTCTCGAGCGCGCCCGGCTTTGAGCACGTCGTCGCGCTCAAGGTGTGCCAGAGGGACTTTCTGCAGACGGCGTGCGCCATCTTCGACGACGCGAGCACGCGCCCACAGTCGCTCCAGGCCGCGTGTGCGAACTCGCCGGACTCGTCCCTGCCCATGCACGAATCGTCGTCCCCGGCAAGTCTGGCGAGCACGACTGCGGAGCCCGTGGATGGGAGCAGTCCATCGTCCAGCACCGAAACATGGAGCGGCCTGTTCGAAGTGCCCTCGTCCCAAACCACCCTCAGGGACGACCATCCTTTCGCAGCACAGCCTCACCCTCGACCAGCAGCGACGCCCCCTGAGCAGCCGAAGCTCGAGGAGCCGTCTCCTCCTGTCACGCAGAGCTCGAGAGAGGAGCGACAGGCTGCGTTCGAAGCGCTCATGGCGAGGCGAGGCACCCGATTCTCGGGGCAGGCGACGGCGGAGGACGTCGCTACGCCGGACACGAGCGACGCGGGAGGCAACGCTGCGCCGAGCGGCCACGCGGAGGGCCGCAGCTGCCACGCGCTGCACAGCCTGAGCCCGCACATCGAGGGGTACAACATCGCGCCGATCACGGCGCCGCGCTCCGTCGACAGCGTCTTTGCGATCGGCAAGGGCGGCAGGCTCAGTCCGCCCAAGCCGCTCGTGGGCGCGCCGGTGGCCAAGGTGCGCGGACTGTTCAACTCGGGGACCTCGTGGGTGTCCAACCAGCTCAAGGCCCTCGGCTTCCGGCTCGCGGGCGAGGAGGGGCTGAAGCCGGTCTCGCCGCCCGTCAAGAACACGGCAGGCTCAACACCCAACATGATACCCAACTACCCGAACACCAACATCGCGCCCTCGGGGCTGTATGGGTGCTGGAAGCACACGCCGCCGTGGCTGCTGATGGGCGTCTACGACATCCCCGAGTATTTGGCGCCCACGTTTGTGACGGTCGCCGTCGTGCGCCACCCCCTGCACTGGCTCGCCTCGCAGCTGCACAAGAGCTACGACATCGAGTGCGACGACGCGCTGCTCGGCCTCAACTGCTCCTTTGGGCCGATCCACCACGGCGACCCGTACAGCGGCAACCTGAAGTTTTGCCCAGGCCCGATGCGCGACTGGACCGTCTACCCGACGCTCGAGGACCTCTGGGTACGCTACGTGCGCGGCTACAGGGCGTATGGGCGCGAGGAGGGCCTGCCATGGCTGCACCGGCGGCGTGTGCTGCTCGTGCGGCACGAGGACTTTGTGGTGCAGAGCCCAGCGGAGATGAGGAGCACGCTGCTCGCCGGCTTGGTCGCGGGCCACCTCCCGAAGGCGCGCTCATCGATGGCGAAAAGGGAGACGCCATTGGTCTCCGCTCAACGGAGTAGAGACTCGTACTCCACACGTGTTGACAAGGCGAAGGGCGTCCTGCCCGTCGAGGCGGCCGTCCTCGCCAGCCTCGTCAATTCCTCCTCCATCAGATCGCGGCTGCACCCCGCTGTGCTCGAGCGCGTCGCACGGAACGCCGAGCTGCGCGCAGTCGCAGGCAGCCTTGGGTACGAGCTGCTTCCGTGCTGATACCGTGCTGACTGCTGTGTTTACGGTACTAAAACTTTTGTCTTTCTTTGTCAGATGGCTAGAGTTTACTCATCGACAATACCGACGCACGAGCCGGCGTGTGCATGGGTGAGCGGGAAGGCGATGCCGTGGTGCGCGAGCTCGAGAAGCGACCACACGGCGAACGGGTAGCCGGCGAGACTGCTCGACGATGAGCTGCCTTCGACTTGCCGTCCGTGCGGGTGTTTGGCAGTGGGGCGAGGGTCCCAGCCGGAGCCCATCCGCAAGGTCCAGAAGAAGTGGCCCACGAGCGGTGCGTCTGCAGCAAAGGTGTAGACGGAGAGCTGCTCGGCGAACATCTGGCGGAGCTCACGAGCTGTCTCCGCGTCGCTCAGGTCGAGCGGCGCGTCGTGGTTCGTCGCGAGCGACCACTCGCCCAGCATGACGGAGATGTTGGCGGCTTCGCACCAGTTCCAGTTTGCGACCGCCGAGTAGCACGCGCGCTCGTGAATCTGCGTCCAGTTGCGAGCGGATTTGTCGTCACCGATCTTGAAGTCACCTGCCCAACTGCGCACGGGCTGGAGCAAAGCCGTCAGTTAGCAAGTGCAGCGCCGGGGGATGAGCTGGGCATCGAGCCAACTCACTTGAGGTACCAATGTTGATCGAGCACGAGTGCGCCACCCCACGCCTGGACCTCCGCCATGAAGACGTCGAGGCCGCCGCTATTTGGGTAGATGAAGTTGAGAACCAGCGGGAGGGTCGGCAGCACCTTGCGTGTCGCGGCGAGCGCCTCTCTGTAGAACTGCTTGATCGGCTCCATGCAGCCGGCCGTGTTGAGCGCGGGCTCGTTTGCGATCTGCAGCGCGGAGATCACAGACGCCTCGTCGTGGGGCAGCAGAGCGATCCACCGCGCGAGATTGACGACGCTGTCGACGGCGACGTCAAACCAGGCCACGCCCGGCTCGCGCGAAGTTGGGTACACGCCGCTCTGGGCGAGCGTGCCTCCGCCCCTGCACCGCGGGATGCCCGCGGTGCTCACCTTGGTGCGATTGGGCGAGAAGACGAGCGGAGCGTCGCAAGACAGGCCGTTCGAGACGCACGCCTGCCCGCACGGGAGCGAGTGCATATCGAGGACAGCGGTGATGTGGCGCGCCCTGAGCTTGCGGAGCATGTCGCGCAGATGATTGAGGCCACCGGTCACGAAGCCCTCGTGGCTGAAACCATACTCGAATGGGCTACTGCCGCCCACGGGCGCCTCGGTGATCCAGTAACCCACAGGGATCCGCACCGCGTTCACACCGAGAGCCCGTGCACCGTCCAGGTCGGCCTCGGTGATGAAGCCCGCCCAGTGATTTTTCATCGTCTCGATTGCGTGCGAGTCGCCGCCCGACGCGCGCAAGTGGATGACAAAGTCGAGTTCCGACGCCGCTTGCACCTGGTCAAACATCCATCCAGGTCGCGCGTCCGGCGAGGCGCTGGGGCCAATCTTGGACGGGTTGATCTCCATGACCAGCCAGCCGCCGAGTGACACGCCCCGCCATGAGCCCCGAGGTGGCACATGCACCGTGGGAACATGAGCGGACGATGTCGTGAGGACGCTGCTATCGCTGCTGCCCAGAGAGGTCACGAAGCACGCCACAAAGTCGCACTGGCCAGTGTAGCACGTCTCGGCCCCGCCAGCGCCAGTGCTGGTGCAAAGGACATCGCCAAAGCGGGAATGGTCCGGCAGGTACTTGGGTGCGGCTGCAATGGCCCATGCGAACAGGTTGTGCGCAGTGGCTGTTTGCGGGAGGCGGATACCGACCTTGATCGGATAAAGATTGCCTATGCCATAGACGCCGCCTCCGAGAACCGTGTGCTCCCGGACGGAAGCCTCCACATGGTATCCAACGCTGGTGAAGTTCGCGTACTTGTAGGGCAACTCTGCCTGGAACATGTAGGTCTCGCCCTGCTCGCCGCTCCAAAGCACGAGGTCCTCCATTTGGTGCTCCACCTGCAGGCCGATGGCGATGGTCCTTGCGCCGCTCACGTGCAGCCCATGCTTGGAGTAGGAGGTGTCCGAGAGGCCGTGGCAGTCGTCGTGGTCCGCGTGCCACAGCCACGTGTTGTCCAACGTGATGTCGTCGCCTTCGATGGACATGTGCACGTCGGCGCGCGTCTGCAGGCACGAGGGCTTGTTCGCCGTCGTGTAGCTGAAAGCACCAACGCGTGAGAACAGGTCGTTCCCCACGCCATCGCTGCCCACCCAACGCATCAGCGGCTCCGTCGTTGTGGAAGCCACGCTCGTGCCGGACTCGAGTAACACGCCACTCACGCGCACCGAATCAGCAGCGATGACGAGCGCCGAGCGGCCCATTGTGGCGACGAGAGTGGGGAAGCCAATGCCGAGCACGACAAAGCCCTTGGCGGTCACGGTCAGCGGCTCTTCGAGTGAGTAGACCGCGGGCGTGAGGAGCAGGGCCCGCTTGCCTGCGATCCCGGCGTGGATGCTTGCCGCCGTATCCCCAGCGCGAGCGACGAACACGTCAGCAAATGAGATGGCGTCGCTTTGCGACTGTTGCGAGAAAGCGCGAGGGACGTCCCACCCCAACGGCCCGCGCGAGCCCTCGATCCGAGCCGGGACGACGATGCTCCACTCGCCAGCGTCTTCCCTCAGAAACGGCTTGGCGGCCACGCGCGGCGTGGTGTCCAGCACTGACACCCGTCCGTTTTCCGCCGGAGCCGGCGCGCCGTGGACGCCGAGAAACACGTAGTTCATGTACGTCCCCACCGCCCCCCTGGACAGCTCGCAGTTGCGCACAAGGTGCTGCTGCTGAAGGCCCATCTCGAGGCCGCCCTCGACGACCGAGTCGGAAATGAAGCCGCCGCTGACAGGTGCGTGCTCGCTGAGCGAGAGCGAGCCCTGGACGTGGACCCGGCGCAGTGGCGCGGCCTGCGAAGCAGCCCACGTGGCGTTGCCTCGTGTGCTCAGGCCGTCCACCGAGCGCCAGAAATTTGTCAGGCCGTCGCTGCAGCCGCCGCCCAGGTTGCAAGAGAGAGGAGCGTCGTCAACGCAGTTCCGATTGTGCGTCTCAAAAGACTCGATTTGCACGTCGTCAGCCGAAGCCCCAACTCCAACCAGGCTCGTGTAGTAGCCGACGGTGATGGTGTCCGTATAGCTCCCCGCGGTCAGTAGGAGGGCGTGCCGGTGCGGGCTGAACTCGCCTGTCGTATCGCAGCCTGTGCCGTCGTCGTAGAGGTCCCACGAGAACTCAGCGACGGCATCGCCAGGATAGAATACATGCACGCTCTCGATACCGTCGTACCACTCTTTGCGTCGGGCCACTGGCTCTGCCGATAGCGCATCAGGCTGAGCGAGTGTCCATATCGACAGCGCCATGACGGCGATGCCAACGAGGGAAAGAGCCCAAGTGGCTCCGAAGCGGATGACCAGTCGGGCGTTTGATATTAGCAAGGGCTCGCTGAGGCCGCCGGACGTCATTAGCAAGGGCTCGGCGAGGCCAGACATCTTAGGCGAGCTGCGTTTTCGGGGAACGCCGAGATCGAAGATGACGAAGCATGCAGCCCATGCAAGTGCAAGTGCGGTGATTTAGCCTCAATAGCGGCGGCGAAATCTTTTGCCTAGTTAACAATTTTCTCCCGCCTCCTGCTGCGGCTCCGCAGCAGCGGCCGTGGCCGCCGCGGCAGCGTCGTCGTCCTGCTGCGCGGCCGCAATGTTGAGGAAGACCTGCTCGAGCGTCGTCTGCGAGAGCGTGTACGTCTCGAGACCCAGCTCGGCCTTGGCCGCGTCGAGCGCCGCGAAGACCGGCCCGAGACGGAAGTAGGCGTCGGCGGCGACGGCGTCGGCGGCCGCGCCCGCGCCCGCGGCGGCGGCGGCGGCCTTGCGCGTGCGGCTGCCGCCGCCCACCTCGAAGACCTGGAAGCCGCCGAGGCCCTCGAGCTTGACGGTGCCCGGGAAGAGGCCCTCGACGACCCTACGCGCCCTCTCGGCCGTCTCGGGTGGGCCCTTGAGCTCAACCCGGTAGCCGCCGCCGTGCTTCGACTTGAGCTGCTGCGGCGAGCCGAGCACCTGCAGACCGCCGTTGACCATGATGCCGACGCGCTGCGCGAGCGCGTCGGCCTCCTCCATGTAGTGCGTCGTGAGCACGAGCGCGCAGCCGCGCTTGCCCTTGGCGTTGATCCGGTCCCACAGGAACTGGCGCGTGCCGACGTCGACGCCCGTCGTCGGCTCGTCGAGGAAGCAGACCTGCGGCTCGCACGCGAGCGCGATGGCCGCGACGAGCTTGCGCCGCGTGCCGCCCGACAGCTTGGTCACCCACTTGTGCGCGTGGTCCTGCAGGCCGAACTCGGCGATCGTGCGGTCGCAGTGGCCGTCGAGCTCGGCCTCGGGGATGCCCTTGAGCCGGCCGAAGAGCTGCAGGTGCTGCCGCAGCGAGACGCCGCGCGGGAAGAGCCCGCCGAACTGCGGGCAGTAGCCGAGCAGCTTGAAGATCGCCATGATGTCGGTGCGCACCGAGTGACCCGCCACCCACGCCTCGCCCGCCGTCGGCTTGACGTCCCCCGTCAGCATCGACAGCGTCGTCGTCTTGCCGGCGCCGTTGGGGCCGAGCAGCGCGAAACAGCCCGCGCCGTCGATGGCGAGGGAGAGGTCGGCGACCGCCACCTTGGGCGGCTGCGGCGCGCCGCCCTTCTTGGGCTGCGCAAACGTCCTGCGCAGGTGCACCATCCGCACCAGCGCGCCGTCGCGCGCGCCGCCCTCGACGGCGCGCCGCTCGGCGGCCACGTCGGGGTCCTCGTCGCGCGGCGCCTCGCCCGCCCAGTCGACCGGCGGCGCGGCGTAGTAGTAGCGGCGCACGTCGATCCGCCAGAGTGCCCAGAACCAAAAGGGCGCCGTCAGCAGCGAGAAGGCGATGCACAGCAGCGGGCCCGGGCTCTGGTCGGTGCCGCCGTCCACGTTGGGCACGTCGACGAGCCACACGAAGTAGTCGGCGACGGTGAGCGGCGACGCGGTCGCGTCGTAGGCCTGCTCGTACGCGGCGACCTGCGCGACGGTGTAGATGGCGGCGAGGCCGAAGGTGATCTGGTTGAACGGGATGAAGAGGAGGCCGTAGGTGATGGCCGACTTGGCGGTCGGGTCGTCGCGCACGAAGGGGATGGCCGAGAGGAGCAGCGACGGGTAGAAGACGACGAGCGAGATGATGTTGCAGTAGGTCTGCCCGACGACGTCCTCGACGTTGGTGCGGCACCAGAAGGCGAAGTTGAAGAGCGCCAGGAAGCAGAAGAGCGGCGGCACCGCGACGAGCACCGTCAGCAGAAAGGCGGGCGTCGCCTCGGCGAACGGCGTGTAGTCGCCGAAGGCGGCGACGAAGACGACGGGCAGCAGCAGGTAGCTCCACATGATGCCGCACCAGAAGATGCCGCTGTTGACCCACCGGATGAGCGGCGAGAGGCCCATCACCATCAGCTGGTGCGTCGTCTTCTCGACGAGCCGGTCCTTGACGAGCTGCTGGATGATGACCATCCCGACGAACATGAAGACGTAGCAGAGCGCCGGCGCCGTCACGAGCGAGCCCACAAACGACGGCAGCGGCGGCGGGTCGGAGCCCACGTACGGGAGCAAGCCCGCCCTGGTCTCGAGCGCCACCGACGGCGCCGCCAGCGCCATCAGCGCGGCGTCGAATGTGTGCAGCAGCACCGGCAGCGCCGACGCGGCCGACGCATTGTGCAGCAGCACCGAGTAGTTGCCGAGGGCGCCGCCGTCGGTCCGGTTGTCCCAGCTGGTCCAGTCGGCGCCGCCCGTGAGGGCCGCCCACTCGGTCGCCGCCGCCGCGCCGACGACGCTCGCGCCGAACGCGCCGGTCGTCGGCAGCTCGAGCGCCGGGTTGAGCGCGTCCACCGCCATCGCGTCGGCGGAGAGGTGCGCCGCGCCGGCGCCGTCGGCGCCGGCGCCGCCCGACGGCAGCACGAGCGGCGCGACGTCGGCGGGCGCGTACGGCAGCGGCGTCGACGGCGGCCAGGCGGCCGCGGTGAGCCGGACGAGCTTTAGCGCCGCGGGGTCGGAGTGGTTGGTCTGCGCGGGCGGCGCGGAGCCGTCGAGGACGGGCGGCAGCAGGAAGACCAGCGCGACGAGCAGCCCGGGCACGCCGAGGAAGGCGAGCGCCAGCGGGTCGCTCATCTGCAGCTTGATGAGCACGAGGCCCATCTTGATCTGCTGCCGCCAGTTGGGCGCGAGCCGCGGCCGCCGCCCGCCGCCCGCCGCCGCCGCCTCCTCGTCGTCCGTCGTCGTCGTCGTCGTGACGGTGGCGAGCTCGGTGGCGTCGCCGCGCTTGCCGCGCTTGCCGCGCTTGCCGCGCTTGCCGCGCTTGCCGCCCGTCTCCCCCTTCTTGTTGGCGCCCTCGTCGCCCTCGGCCAGCAGCTTGGTCTCCTCGAGCGCGACGAGCCGCGCGTCGGCGTCGGCGGTGATCTTGAGGAAGACCTCCTGAAGCGTCGGGATCGCCAGCCCGTACGACGCGATGCCCAGCCGCGCCGCCGACCGATCGAGCTCATCGAAGAGCGGCGCGAACCGTGGCGCCGCCGCCTGCGGCAGCGAGAGCGCAACCTCGTGCGGCGCCTCCGCCTTGATCGTCGCGCCCTCGCCCACGTGGCGTGCTGCGAGCGCGAGCAGCGCCGCCGCGGGCACGCCGCCGCCGCCGCCG
>Ga0209713_10002168_pt1 | contig 12108 bp, 4 predicted proteins | sample ArcOceMetagenome_3_FD_187444 | JGI IMG/M metagenome (GOLD analysis project Ga0209713, IMG submission 187444) | Marine eukaryotic phytoplankton communities from Arctic Ocean - Arctic Ocean- Svalbard ARC20M Metagenome (SPAdes) (version 2) | ecosystem: Environmental > Aquatic > Marine > Oceanic...
TGGCGCCACCAAGACGCCACTTTGACCATGCTGCCCTGCGAGTACTCCGGCAGCACGTTGCTCACCGAGCCCGACATGAAGAGCAGCGTGGGGCGCGCCGCGCTTGTTGTCGTGCTCGTGCTCGTGCCTGCCGCCGCGCCGTCGCCCGGGGCCGCCGCGTCGCATGACACCTCCGACGCGGGAGGCGGCGTCAGCTTGGCTAGCTGCTGCGGCTGCGACTGCGGCTGCTGCGGCTGCTGCGGCTGCTGCGGCTGCGGCCATAGCTGCTGCGGCGGCTGCTGCTGCTGCTGCTGCTGCTGCGACAGCAGCGGCAGCTTGGGCGGCGACGGCGGCGCGGCGACGGTAAAGTCGACCGGCACGACGACGTCCTTCGTCGGCTCGAAGCAGCGCGGCAGCGACAGGTTGTACCGCCGCCTCGCCCACGCGTTGCGCAGCCGCCCCTCGCGCGCGGCGCGCCAGCGCTGCTCGTGGCCAAAGAAGACCATCGGCTCAGTGTACCTGGATGGTCACGCCGAAAGCGAAACGCGAAAATGGCGACTTGGGCGGCCTCTGGCTGGGAGGCCACGGCCTCCCAGAGGGCTCTGAGGTGCTGGGCCACTCCTCGCGAGTGCGGAGGGCAGCCCCAAGCCGTCAGACGCAGTCTGTGAAGCCCGTGGTGGCCAGACGTGGTGCTTGCTGCCAAGACGCGACTTTGACGATGCCGGTGGTACCCAAAGTACGAGACGACGATCGACGCGCGCAGCTGCGGCGGCACCCAGCAGCCGCCCTTGTCCTGCGTCGTGACGAAGACGTGGTCGGCGCCGCCCGTGCGGTTCCACCACGGGTGCGCGTGGCGGAGGTGGGCGACGACGGCCGCGAGGAAGGGCTGCGGCTGCCAGAGGTTGCCGCCGCGCTGCACCTGGATGGTCCAAACACGCAGTGAAATCGGCACCTTGGGCGGCTTCTGGATGGAGGTCCACGGCCCCTCGGTGGGATCCGAGGTGCTGGGCCTCTCCTCACGAGTGCGGAGGGCAGCCCCAAGCCTTCAGATGCAGACTGAGGAGCCCGTGGTGAGCAGCCATGGCCTCGCCAAGACGGCCACTTTGGCCATGCAGCTGCACCAGCATCACGGGCACGAGGAAGAGGGCCGCGTGCTCGGGCGCCGCCACGACGGCGTCCTGCCGCGCTAGCAGCTGCTGCAGCAAGACGCGGTTGGCGTAGAAGACGCCGCGCGTCGTCGGGTCGTTCTGGTAGAGGTGGTGCATCGTGCTGAGCTCGTCGGGGAGGCTGTACGCATAGATCGGCACGTAGCGGCGCCGCGCGCCTCGGTGCTGTGCGGTGGGTGGTGGCGGCTGTGACGAGGGTGGGTGGGACGACGACGACGACGACGACGACGACGACGACGACGACGACGACGATGATGGTGGCGGCAGAAGCAGCGTGGGCGTCCGGCGAGGGAGCGCCGCGGCGTTCCATGCCACCGCCGCGCTGCTGTGCGCTGCGCTGGGCGTGGAGTAGGCCGAGGCGACGCCGGAGGCGGCGACGGCGGATGCGGCAGAGGCGGCGCCGCCCGAGCTCAGCGAGAGCGAGCAGTCCGCGCCAAACCAGCCGGGCAGGCACCTGCAGAAGCGCGCGAGGCACGCGCCGCGGCCGCTGCAGCCGTTGATGCACTCGCGCGGGTTGAGTCGCTCGCAGGCGACGCCGACGAAGCCGGCGTGGCACATGCAGCGCAGCACGCCGCGGCCGTCGCGAAAGCACGTGCCGCTGTGGCTGCACTCGCGCGGGCAGCGCGCGTTTGGCTGCGGCATCAGTCCGCTCAGCTCCGAGCTGTGCCGCGACATGAGCCGGTCGGCCTGCTCCACGGGAATGCTCGGCCCTCGCAGCTTGATGCGCACCCGCACGGCGGACGTGTTGCCAGGAAAGTCCGATATCGGCGGTTCCAAGCCGCTGGCGAGCTCGAAGCACGGCTTCGCTTTGACTCCGTTTAGCCCAAGCCGCTCCCAGCACGCCCGCTTGCAAGCGCACGACATCACGCCGGCAAAGCCCTCGCAAGCCATGACCGGCGAGGAGAGGCTGGTGCGGCAGGCTCCTAGGTAGGCGTCGTCGCATGCGCGCCCGCGCCAGCCGGGTGGACAGACGCACTGACCGAGGCTAAGGTCGCAGTAGCCAGGGCCGCAGGAGGTGGCGCAGTGGTGCTCCATGGTTGCCGAAAAAGAATGCATGCATAATAATATCTTCTTTTAGTGGACTGGTCAACACTACTATAAAACGTAGGTGCACGTGCGACGCAGCAAGCGCTGAGATCAAAAGCCGCGCGGGCTCTGGATCACGAATCGACAAACCACGTGATGCCGCTGCCGCCGTGAATCGGGCTGTCGCTATCTGTCGGCGCTGCGGCAGCAGGATGGCCGATGGTTGCTGCCGGAGGGTTCTGAGCATTGGCAGCTCGGCTGCGGTCGCGTTGACCGAGGGCGGCACGGCTGCGCTGTCGCAGCCTTGCCGAGGGAAGCGCCTCGCTGTGTCGAGGCGAGATGGCGTTCTGATAGGCGAGCTCCGCCATGTGCCGGCGCGAGCCGCGGGCGCGCACTGCAGCAAGAGGCGACTGAAACGCGATCATCTCGTCACGGCTGGGCAGCCTCGTCTCGCGCGGAGGAGGTAGGTCGCGTGGCGGCATCATCGGCAGAGGCTGTGCCAATGCAGGCATTGCAGGCTGGTCAGATGGCGACGAGCAGGATCTGGAACGAGGTGGCGCCACGAATGCCACCGGCGGAGGCAGTTGCATCGGCGGTGCGGAGCTGGCTGGCGATGAAACTCCAGCCAACGTCCCGCTGGCTTCACCATATCCGATGAATGCTGCCCGCTGCGTGTTCGGTTGGAGGGTCGGTGCGGAGACTGAGCGAGAGATGCTGCTCTGCACGGCACGCCCCAGCTCGCCATAACGTGGCATGGACGGCGAGCTCACGAGTCCAGTGGCCTGATACATCGGAGGCAGCTCGAGGTTGCGTGGCGTGCGTTTCGCACGGCGCGACGTTGCGTCACCACCTCCGGTGCCGACACGTGGGCCGGCCGCGGGCGAAGTAGCGACATGAGCCATGCTCTTGGGCGGCGGAAGCTGCAACGACTGCGCCAACGCCGCTGCCTCGTGCTGGGGCTGGCGCTCGTCGTCGTCGTCATTGCTGTCGCTATTCGCGGCAGCGGATGCTGGCGGTGGTGGAGGTGGAGGTGGAGGCGGCGGGGGAGGCGCGGATCGCACTTCCTTGGCTCGCACTTCCTTGGCTCGCTTTTGCTTTTCTCGCTGCTCGGACACGATGCGCCTTGCCTGACGCTCAATCGCAGCAACCTCTCTGACGGCGGCTGCACGCCGCACCGCCGCACGTTCCGTCGCGGCCTGGTGGCGAAGCTCAGCCAGAGCGTTGCGCAACCTTTGTTTGAGCGCTTGCACTTCATCGCGCTGGTCCGCCGCAAGCCGCGTCATGTGGCTGGCCTCTCGCACCGCCTCACGCGCCGTGGCATCGATGGCAGCGGCCTCTGCAGCAACCTTTGCATCGGCAACAAGCTCGCCGAGCGCACCCTTCCGTGTCACATGCGACTGAGAAGCCGATTTCGGCAGGCCGCGGGTGCTAGACGCGCCGATGACACCAGTGCGTGCGTGCTGTACCCGCCCGTCGTCGCCCTGCCGAGCGTCCTCGGGCCGGAGACGCACACGCGCAGCCAGTCGACGCTGCGTGCGGCCCTCGGCTTGCGGCGTGCCAGCCTCTTCGACTCGCTTCCGCTCTGGAGTTCGCGCCGCTCGAACACCTGGCGAGCGGCTGCGCTCGCCGTCCACGGGCGAGCGCTGCCTGGGCCTCGGTGACAACGGCGGAGGCGAGCTATGCGGGTACTGACCGATTCGCACGTACGCGCGACGGCTGGCCTCGCGCCTCTCGTCGTGACGAAGCTCGCTCTGCAGCTGGCGCACACGAAGGTCGACGCGGCGTTCGAAGGCCGCCTTCTTTCTGCGCCAACGCAGCTTGCGCCGTAGTTGCCGCTGAAGGGCACGCGCGGCGGCGATCCGCGGCGCGAGACGCCGGGCAGCGCGGACGCACAGCCCTCGCGCCGCCGCCTGGATTCGCATTGCAGCGTGGTGGCGCAGCTTCCGCTGCTCGGCCCTGCGGAAAGCCGAGCGTACAATGAGGCCGCTCCGCACCGTGCACTGCACGAGCATTGCTGCAACCTGCTGCTGCCGCTGCTCGGCCGAAAAGGCGCACCGCTGCTCGTGCAGGGCTTGTTCCGTCGCCTCGAGGGCCGCGTTGTTCGCTGCGAGCCGGTCACGCACGTGGAGATGGTGCTGCAGCTTGAGGCGCCACACGTAGAGCTTCCAGATGAAGCGCCGGATGAGCGCCTGCGTGCGGATGATGACGCGCCGCACGCGGTTGTACTCGGCTCGGTCGACGCGACGCCGCTCGCAAGCGGCTACCAGCGTCGCACTTCGTCGGCACTTGAGGAAGTGACGGTGGTGCGCCACCATCCGCCAAATGGACTGCATGAAGATCGCTGCCGCAATCGCTTGGCGAAGCGCGTGCCGCGCAATTCTCATTCGCACTTGGGACTGCAGCACTACCACGGCGGCGCGGCAGTGCCGCAGCCTGGCCCGCGGGATGAAGCCACGAACCAAGGCGCTGTAGCTCGTGACCGTGCGACGAGCGTGGCGCAGCTGAGCGCGTGCCACGGCGCCGCGAGCGGCTGCTTCGAGGTGGATCGCCGCGGCAAGGTGCTTCCACAGCCTCCGTCTCTCCAGCTGCCCGCGGGCGTGCGCATGGAGAGCAACGGCTGCCCATTGCATCTCCCGGTAGGCCATCAGGTCCGTTCGCCGCCTGCTGAACGACTGAATTGCGATTGAGGCGGACCGCGCAATTCGCAGCCTGTCCCTGCCAGCAGTGCCACGTGCCGTTGCCTGAAGCACAAGAGCCACGTGGCGGCAGCTCCGCATCTCCTTCCGGCTGGCATACCCACGCCACGCCGTCTGCGCGACAATCGTACCGCAGCGGATGCGACGGAACGCGAGCTCGTCACGTGTGCCGCGCATCTTCGCTTGCAGCGCAACTGCTGCACGGCGGCTGCGCTTTGCGTGGGCACGGGCACTGGAGGCGCGGTTAGCCGCCTGCATCCGAATCACCGCTCGACGGACGCTCCGAAGCTCCATGCGTGGCCCCTTGCTTCGTGAAGCTGCCTGAATTGCGATTGCGGCCGAGCAAGCATGCCAAAGCAGTACTCTCGCGCGGCGGCCCCGAGCACACGCCTGGATCCAATGGATTGCCCACAATGTTCGCTGTAGCATCAGCCGCGCCGCCTTGCCTCGCCAACGAGTCGCGATTATGATCGCCGCGCTGCGGCAGATATTGACCCAGCTGAGAAGCTTGTGCGTACGCCATGCTCGTTGCAGCAGAATCGAGGCCGTACGGCTGACGCGCAGCAGCTCGCGATCTCGAATGCCGGGCACCATCGTCTGGATGGATATCGCAGCATGCACGTGGCGTCTTCGGTTCCGTCGCGCAGCCGTGCCACGCGCCGCGGCCTGCAGCACCATCGCGGCTCGTTTGGAACGCTGCAGCCGTGATCGTGCCGCGCGGCCGTGGCCTGCCGCTTGCAGCAACAGCACGGCACGAAGCTGCAGGCGATACTTGCGGTGGCTCAAGTGTAGGCGGATTGTAGCTTGCAGCAGAACGACTGCTCGACGATGCTTCTGCAGCAGCACCCGTGCACGATACCCTCGGCAGGCCGACTGGATTTGCACCACCGCGGCCCGCTGCTGTACATGTCGCAATCGTGCAAGCTGTCCCCTCGCAGCGGCTTGCATTGCGATTGTAGCCGCGAGACAGCGCTGCAGGTGCCGCTTTGCAGCAGCAATCTGGATCTTGCCGCGTCCGGCAACCTGGAAGGCGATGATTGCGCGTCGCTGCCACATGAGTGAGTGCCGTGGTCCCAACCCGCGTGCGTTCGCTTGCAACACTATCGCAGCTCGTCTGCGGCGTTGTAGCTTCGAGCGCGCATTCCTGCCTCTGGCGGCAGATTGAATCGCAATGGCTGCTGAAATCGCCTCCATGAGCTGCCTCTGCGCGACCATTACCAGAAGCATCCATCGTGCGCCGACCTGCAGAACAACGGCCGTGCGCCGATGCCTCTGGAGGACGCGGCGCGCTGTGCCGCCGCGGCAGAGCGCCTGCAGGCGCACCGCCGCGTCCCGCTGCCGAATCAACTCCGCCCGAGGCTTCCGGCCCCTGACGGTGGACTGTACTGCTATTGCGGCAGCAATGTGCCGTTGCAGATTGCGCTGTGCGGCTGCAATCTGCAGCATCCCAAGCCCGGCGATCCAGCAGACGATGGCTTCGTGGCGCTGCTTGTGGAAGACTCGCCGCGCTGTGCCTCCACGGCAGAGCGCCTGGATGCGCACCACTGCCGCCCGCCGCTGGATGTAACGCGCTCGGGCCTGGCGCCCCCTCACGGAAGCTTGGATTGCAATTGCTGCCGCAATATGGCCCTGCAGATTGCGCTGCGCAGCTGCGATCTGCATCATCCCAAGCCCGGCGATCCAGCAGACGATGGCCGCGTGGCGCTGCTTCTGGAGGACACGACGTGCTGTGCCACCACGGCAGAGCGCCTGGATGTGCAACGCTGCAGCCCGCTGACGCTCATACCGCTCCCTGGCCACCTGACCCCTCCGGGCAGCCTGCATGGCGATGATGCATGCGATGTTCCACAGCAGACGCCGTTGTGCCGCTGCGATCTGGATGGCTCCGAGGCTGACAATCTGGATGGTCAAGATCATGCGCCGCTCTCGCATGAACAGGTGCCTTGCCGTGCCACCACGGCAGAGCGCTTGAATGCGCACGGCTGCTTTCCGCTGCCGTGCAAGCGAGATGCGAGCCCGTCGACCTCTCTGCGTTGCCTGTATCGCCATCGTGGCTACCAGAGCGCGTCGCAGCTGAAAAACGGCGGCCTTACGGCGGGCCTGGCGCTGGATGAGGACGACGGCAGAGATGTGCACGATGTAAGGATCGCGGGCTATCTTCATGCGGAAGGCTGTCTGAATCTGGCGCGCGCCGACGTGCTCAATGGCGCGTTTGGCGCGCTTCACGATGTAGTGCTCCTCCATCCTGTTGCCGATCATTTCTTCGGGCGTCGGCTGCTCCTCTTCCAGATCGAGAGCCTGCTGCACTAGCGACCGCCCCTGGCGAGGCTGAAGACACGCGACAACCGTCGGGTGCGTATGGTAGAAGGCTTCCTTGGCAATCTCGGCTCGTTCTCGGCGTCGCTCCTCCGCGGCCGCCTTCGCCTCGGCATCCTCCTCCTCCTCCTCCTCCTCCTCGTCCTCGTCCTCGACGAGGGGCTCCACGTACTGGATTCTCCTGATCTGCTGGAACGACGCGTCGGACGGCTCCGAGGGCTCCGAGGGCTCCGAGGGCTCCAACAGCTCGATTGGCGGCGCCTCGGGCGTAAACGGCTCGAACCGGAAGGGTCGGGGAGTGACTTCCTCATCACCAAAGTCCAGCTGGCGTCCTGTTTGGGCCGCCTCCATGGCACCGAGCCGCCGGTGCCACGAGACTGGCGACTCGCCGGGCTGGGGTGCGGAAGCTGGGCGGGCAGCCAGTTCTACCTCCACCGGGAGCGCACCACGCCTCGCGGAGCGCATGGGCGACGTGGCTACGCGGCGTCGCTTGAGCTCGGTCGAGAGCTGCATCTGCTTGACCTGGTGCCGCTTCAGGCTCTTGCGCAACTGGCTGTTCTCGATGATGAGCTGCGTCGCGAGCATCTGGACCTTGGGATGCGCGCCGTCGAGCAGCGACGCAGCGTCTACCGAGGCGAGGCTCTCCGCTTCCAGGATCATCTCGCGATACCTTTTCGAGCCCTCGGCTGGTTTGCCGCCACTCTGCTGGCGGTACAGCTCGAATGCGACCCGTCGCTTCCCGGCAAACTTGATGGCGCGGAAGCGACGCCAGGAGCTCTGGATCAGGATGATGTCTCTCCGGTCGCTCGCGTACTGCCGGCGTGCGAGATTTCCGCGCCACATGCGTTGCACCATGATGGCGGAGGACATCCGCTCAAAGGCGATGAACTGGGTCGATCGGCGAATCATAGCGACGATCTTGGCACCCGCGTCATGGTACGCGCGGATCACCTCCATGTCCTCGCGCGCAATGATGCCACGCGCTCGCGCCTGGATGACGATGGCGGACTTTGTTTCGATGTCGAGCTGCCGCTTCGCCTCCTCTGATCGAGCGGCCACTGCCATCTCGACGTCCGAGTGCCGCAGCTCCTTGGGCTTGCGGCCACCGCCCTGCTTGGGCTTGGTCACCTTATCCGTCACCGCCTTGCGCAAGCTCGAGGCCGGCTTCAGTACCCGGCTCGTGCTCTTTGGCGCAGGCGTGGACATCGGATCACCCTCGCCTACCGCCGCCTCTTCGTCTTCGTCCTCGTCTTCGTCCGGAAGCTCATACGTGTCGCCGATGTTCTTGAGAGCGCCCGCGGCAAAGCGCACGACAATCGGCTGGGTGCTCTGCAGCAGCCGTCGAAGGGGCCTGGTCGTGCCGCGGGTCACGAGGCACTTGGCGAACTCGAGGTTCTGGCTGATGTTCTGGATTGCAGCCGCCGCGTACATCTGCGTCACCCAGTCCGTCGAAGAAAGGTGCGGCGCCAGATAGTCGATGCCCTCGAGCTCGACGATGAGCTTCTTCGTCTTCCACGACTGCGGGTCGACCGCGTCCGACGCCAGATTGCCCAGGACCATCAGCACCTTCTGATGCACGTCCACGACCGGGTCCGCGAGCAGCTCGAGCAGCATTTCTATCCCGCCCGCCTCGCGGACGTAGTTCCCCATCATGAGCGCCTCCTCGCCGTAGGCGTCCTCCACGATCTTGGTCAGCTGTCTGGCGGCGAGCGCTCGATCGTGCACGTCCTCTGACTCGAGCCCCGTGAGCGCCTCGTCCAGCGAATCCAGGAGCGAAAGCACCTTGAGGGAGATGGAGCCCTGGTCCTCGGACGAGTACAAGGACATGGTGCCATGCGTCTGCGCTGTCTTCTGGTCCTCATCGTCCGAGTCGTCCAGGCCGTAGTCTCGCGAGAGGGGCGCCAGCATTGGGTCCGCGCTGCTACCCGCCATGGCGACCGCGGCGACGCCCGCCAGCGCCGCGCCGCGGGACCCCCCGCTTTTGTCCCCCTGTTCGACCGAGCGAGGCTCCCGGTTTCACCGTTTCTCCGAGGGCCATCGCTGTCCAAAAAAGGCACTGTCGGCTGATATGCCAGATGCCGGGCAGCGCCGGTCAGTGCCGGGCAGCGCCGCTGACTGAGCGGCGGGCGGACTGCTGGGCGGCCGTGCTTTTGCCTCGGCCTCCACGTGTGTGGCCCAGATGTCAGATCACATCTCTGTCTCATCGTGTGCGTAGAATGTTCTCGCCTCTTGGTGTTATCAGCCCCTCGTTGAACGGGCAACTTCGCGCGCTGCGCAAATCGATTGATAGATCATGGCCCACAACGCCCAGCCATCGACCGCGCTCAGCGACTCATCGTCACCCAGCCAGCACGTCGCCACGACGCTGCAGCAGCTAGGTGCGCTGCTCACACTCCGGATGGGCAGCCAGGCGAAGGGCGTCGCGATGGACGTCTTGGCGCGCGACGTGCTGCAGGAGATGCTCTGCAAGGATCTGAGCTCAGGCACCCCGGCGCCGGAGCCGTCGTCCATCGACGCTCGGGCAGCTGTTGACACCATACCAACAGCCAAGGCGCCAACGGACGCCACGCGCGCCGCATTCCCACCGGTGCAGCCTTCCACTGACGAGTCGTCCGCCGGCAGCTCGGAGGCCTACAGTGCCACGCTTGCTCCGTGGCGAGAGCTCCGCCTGGCGCACGAGCAGCGGCTGCGCTGCCGTGCGCACGACTGCACCATCACGCAGCAAGAGGAGCAGCTGGCTCAAGCGTCGTCGGCCACGTCGACAGCTCAGCCGCCGCCGCCGCCCCCGCCGCCGCCTCCTCTGCTCCCGACTCCGCCATCGACGATGCCGCGAGCAGCGGCGGCTTCATCGGAGGCACCGGCGGTGCCATCCTTGGAGCCACCAATGACGCAAGCCTCGCCAGCCCCGCTGCCAGCAGCGCCCTCGGAGACGCTCCTGCTGCCAGAGCCGCAGCCGCAGCCGGAGCAGCCGCAGGCGCCCTCGCCTCCGCCCTCGCCGGAGCGACAGCTCCAGCCGCCGCCGCCGCCGCCGCCACGGCTGCCGCCTGCCGTCCGGCTCCCGACCGCGCACCCACCGCCGCCCCGTCCACCCGAGCGCGTCGCCGCTCGTCCCGAGGTGCCAGGCAGCGGGGAGAGGCCGGCCGCCGTGCACCGCACGCCCACGGCAGAGCGGGGCACGCAGGCGGACCCGCCGCCGCCGCCCGCGACGTGGCCGCGGATGGAGCCGCCGCCGCCGCCCGCGACGTGGCCGCGGATGGAGCCGCCGCCGCCCGCGCCGGACGACAGCAGCAGCATGCTCTCTCGCTCGCTCTCGTGGCCAGACCTGCTGCCGACGGCCGCGGCGGCCCCGGCGGAGCACACCGCCTCGCCCGCTGCACCGCTGCCAGGCTACGGCGCGTGCGCCGCTGCCAGCGCGGCAGGCGACGCGCTCGCCGCCGCCCCGACGCGCGCAGTCTGCGACGGGTGGGAGGGCGACGGTGGCGGCAGCGGCGACGCCCCGCACCGCGTCGAGGCGCCCCGCGTGCACGCCGCCCTCCACGCCGCCCTCGGCGAGGCGCCCCCGCCCCCGCGCCCGCGCCCGCGCCCGCTGTCGTCGTCGCATCGGCCGCCGTCGCCCGCACGCTCCAAGTCGCCTCGGCCGCCGCCGCCGCCGCGCACGCCGCTCGGCGTTGCCAACGGCCCACGCGGCCTCTCGCCGCTGCGCGTGATGCCCGCCGCCGTCGCCGCCGCCGCCGGCGGCGTTGGCACAGCCGCTGGCACCAGTGTGGGCGCGGCGTGCGACCGCTATGGCCAGCTGGCAGCGTGGCCGACTGTCACCGTCGCGCCCGTCGTCACGCCCGTCGCCACGCCCGCCTTCCCAGCCTCCCCCGCCGCGCCGCCGTCCGAGGCCGCGGCCGAGCTGTGGCTCGAGATCGGGCGGAGGTCGGCCGAGCTCGACGGCGAGATCGTGCGCCGCTCGATGGCGGAGATCGACCTCTCGGCCTTCGAGCACCGCTCGCTGCGCGACAGCGTCACCGGCGACCTGCGCCCGTCGCTCCGCACGCGGCTCACGTCGCCCCCCAAGCGCGGCGGCGGCGCGCAGAAGGTCGCCGCGTGGCCGTCGCCCGACGGCTGCTGAAAGCACACGTGTGAGATTCCTGGTGGCTTGTCGCTTGTGTCGGGTGCGTTTAAAATATCTTCACAATTCATAAAAGTGAGACGAGAGCACTGCCACTGAGCACACGGATGCCTCGGTGCCCGCGGGGCATCTGATCGCTCACTGGTGCAGGTTGCACGAGGCGAGGCCGCAGACCGTTCGCTGGCAGCCGCCCATCGCGTGCGTGCCGTCGAAGCCGCTGCCGGCGCAGGCCTCGTTGCGGCCTAGGCCCGGCTCGGCGGCGCGCCACCCATCAGACACGTTGCGCCAGATGGCGGCGCGGACGGCGGCGGTGCGCACGCTCGCGGCGCCGTAGAAGGCCGAGGGCCGCCTGGGTGGCCAAACGGTCAGACGCAGCGAAACCGGTGAGTTTGGCTCGGCCCGGCTCCGAGGTCGCGGCCTCTCGGTGGCATGTGAGACGCTGGGCCCCTCCTCACGACTCAGCAGGCCAGTCCCAAGCCTTCAAATGCAGCCTGACGAGCCCGTGGTGGCCAGCCATGGCGCCGCGACGACGGCCACTTTGACCGTGCTGCGGCGCAGCGTCATCGATGTGAGGCAGAATCCCTGGATGTAGTAGTCGAGCGAGACCTTGACCAGGTTGCGCTCGGCGAGGTCCTGCGCGCCGACCTGCTGCGTGCGGTACATGCCGCGCCTGCGCAGACCACGGCACGTCACGTCGCGTCGTGCACGTTGCGATGTGAGAAGGTACTCTTGAACGGATGCGGGAGAGAGTGAGACGGCGGAAACGGGAAAAGCGTGCAGGACCACGGAGAGGAGAAGAAGGAGGACA
>Ga0209713_10002169_pt1 | contig 12096 bp, 5 predicted proteins | sample ArcOceMetagenome_3_FD_187444 | JGI IMG/M metagenome (GOLD analysis project Ga0209713, IMG submission 187444) | Marine eukaryotic phytoplankton communities from Arctic Ocean - Arctic Ocean- Svalbard ARC20M Metagenome (SPAdes) (version 2) | ecosystem: Environmental > Aquatic > Marine > Oceanic...
TTGCCCTTCAACTCCGCGGCGAGAGGACAGTCGCTTGCACCGCAGACCGATGGTATGCACGGGCTCGTCGGGGTTGTGACGCTTCATGCGAGCACCCTGCACGACTCGCGAGCTGAGAATTCCGCGCGACACTGTGTCCTCGACGCCCCGACCGACCTTCCAGGGAGACTACGCATGCGTGCATGCAAAGCCGAACTTGAAACGCAGTAAACAGAGTAACAGATTGGGCAAAACGATCCAGCGGTCAGATGATAGCTTGGCGTCTAAACTAGGAGTTGACATGCGTGCCTAGATCGTGAGCGTATCTGGTTGGTTCTATGCGGAAAGGTCCCTGCACTTTGGCCATGGACCGTCCTTGGTGGGGGCGAAAGCAACGCATGCAAGCTGTTTGTCGGCGGCGAGGAGGATCTGCCTGGGGGTCCGCTCACGGCACAGCAGCACCATGCGCGCCGCCGTTCAGCTGCTTTGGGCCGCAACGCAGCTGACGTGTGCGGCTTCAGCGACTGAAGTCACAACCCCGAGCGGCGTCCCTTGGTGCGTCGACCCTTCGGCATACGTTGAACAAACGTCTGAACTCTGTTCTGAGGACGATACGGCTACATTTGACACTTCGTTCCTGACAACCTCTCCTCCGACATGGTGCGAGTTCCGCAACGTTCTGTCAACCACGAACCTCAAATTTAGCGACTCGCAATTCAACTGTTACGTGGACGACCCGGAGCCCGAGGGGTCGGCATGCATGCCGTTGCCTTATTCGGGGCATAATGCAGTATGCGCAGACGACACGACGTACGGCCATGTGAACGAGCAGGCGCACTGCACTGAGGTCTTGGATGGCGCCCTACTCGGTGGCGACGCGGAGCAACGTCAGACCATCATGACACTCACGACTGCAAGCGGGCGTGTCGTGCTTGTCAATCTGAACAGGGACGAGACAGACTCCTTTCAGGCCACGACGAGTGGCGGAGCCCTTGACGGGTTTGGTGCATCTCAGGTCCTCCTAGCAGACGGAAGCATCGGCTCAAACCTCATTTGGGGCGCTGAGCCAGGCTCCTCGACGCTAATGTTCTGGTCAGCAGCTCCTGGCAGTACCATGCCGGGGGGGACTGATAGCACAGATTTGCACTGCGCCCAGGTGGATGTCGGCGGCGCAATTGAAGCCACCGTTGCCCTACCGCTGGAAAGTGGCGGCTTGGCAGTTGGCGTCCTCCTCACAAAAGACACCAGCACGCCGAATCAGGCCGTCATGCACTTCTATGAGGCGCCGTGGAGCTCCTGCGCCACAGGATCTGCGGAGCCGCAGCGGCGCGCGACTTGGGCAATTGCGCTGGACGCCTCGTCGTCTGGTACGATGCGCTTGAAGGCATTGCGTCACTACCGTCCCGACCTGAACGCAGATGAGCTTACGCTCAACGTGAAGTGCTTCCCAGCCGAGGCGGGCAGCGTGCGCTACCTCGTCATGCTCTTCGACGACAAGCATGTCGCACTGTACCACTATGATCACTTTGATGTGGCCACATCTGCCACCCCAAATGATCTTCAGCTCAGCTTCGGGGCGTCCGACGACCAGTCGCTCTTTTTCACGGCCCCCGAGGGCCGTGTTTTGACTGGGGCTACAGGCTGGGGTTCGTGCACCGCAAACGAGTGGGATTCAATCTTGCTGGCCTCGAAAAGCTCGGCGCAGACCCTGTGGCTGGCCACGGTGACCGAAACGGGAGACGTAGCCCAGCCTTCGCCTATCCTTGAGGTGCGTGCGCTCGCCGAATTCGGCCGTGCTCAGACGCATTGCCTGCTGGCCGATACGCACTTCGGGCCTCTCAGTGATGCCGGGTACCGTGCGTCCAACCCAGCCTGGCAATGCTCCGACGGCGCTTCTGCCGCCTGCTGCTACTCTGCGGGCGTCTCGAGGTGCGTTGATGCAGACGAATTCATCGACTCCAGCGGCATGTGCGTGCCTCGATTTATCATGAACGGTACGAATCACTCAGCGCTTGGCCTGCCTATCGATGCGCACGTGATTGACCTGGCTACTGGCCTGCAAACAGTCAACGAAGGCGCGTGGCAAAACTATGACCTCTCCTCGAGCACGTCGTCGTACGAGAGCACACTCTCAAGCCTTGGCCTGACAGAGCAGGTGAGCAGCCTCACTAACATCACCAACACCTCAACGAACGCCTCGTCAACGATGAGCCGGCTCAACACAGCGTCGTGCGGACTGCAACCTTGCAGCATCGACGACGAACTGTACCATGTCCTATTTGTGGCGACGAACAAGCGCGCTGTCAAGGTAGTTGCTCTGCAGGAGTCACTGTGCCGGGGTAACGGCGGGGCCGACGACACGATGAATGTTGTCGCACTGAATGAGGTCTACCTGCCAGGTGACCCAATCAAAGTGCTCGTGTCCCCAAATGCTCAGCATCTGTTTCCCATACAGCAGCTCCGTAAATGGCAGCTGGATTCGAGGGAGCGATTTCAGCAGCTTTGCAAAAACGCCTCTGACGCACCTGACGATCCATATTTCGAGCCGTGGACCCCTGTTTGCGATTCAGGACTGACAAAGCTTCCAATCAACATCTGGGACTTCCTCTCCTACTTCTCAGTCTGTCGGCAGGGAACCTCCTGCCCGTCGCTGGTGAATCCGAATTCCACGGACGTGGCACGCGGTGAATTCACTGCAAGACCAGTGCAGAACGCAGGCGCGTGCCCTCGAGGCTACTTCTGCATCGCGGGATTGCGCAATGAATGCCTCCCCGGCTTCGTGTGCCCCGAGGCGAACATGACGTTTCCTCAGCGGTGCAAGTCAGACTCCTCGGCCGGGACAACATGCTACCAGACCGCACTGACTGAGCCACAGATGTGCCCGTCTGGGTTTGCGTGCATCTCTCCGGCTTCTGAGCCGTGGGGTGCCGCTCCCGGTTTCTACTTTCCGGACTATCCCCGCGACACGTTGTACGAGTGTCCTGGTGGAGAGTGGTGCCCTTGGATGGCCTACAACGAGTCCAACACTACCGATGGGGGGACGCGAGTTGATCAGGACACAAGGTGCCCCGACAACTTCTACTGCATCGAGCCCTCGGTCATCAAGCCCGAACAGTGCTTTGAGACGAACTCCGAGGGTGAAGTCAACCGGTCGAGCATCATGTACTGTCCGAAGGGAACGCAGTTCCCCGAGTACTGCCCAGCGGGCTATCACTGTCGGACGCCAAACGTGAGCAAGGCGTGCGATAGTGGATACTATTGCCCGCCTGGCAGTGCTCTGCAGGACCTCTGCCCGGCTGGCACGTACTGCCCCACGCCAAACATCTCAATCACGTGTCCTGCTGGTCACTTTTGCCGCATTGGCGTCATCGAGGCAAAGAAGTGCTTTCCCAACGCTCATTGTCCTACAGGATCCGAGTTCGAAAACAACATCCTGAACGGCATCATCTTCAGCACGATCATCGTGTCCATCGTTGGTGCAGCCCTTGGCCTTCAGCTCTCGCTACGTGAGCGCAGAATGCGACAGTTGAAGTTGACCCTTGAGATTGGAGCGGAGGTCAAGCGCGCAAAGAAGATCCTCAAGGAAGCCGACCACCTGCTTCATGCAAGGGCAAAGGAGAAGAAGAGGCTTGAACGTGCCGCTGCAAGGAAGTCGGGCCGCATAGAGCTGGAAGAAGGGTCGATAGTCAACGACGCAGCTCATGGCCATGGAGCTGCGCATGAAGGCATCAGCCTGCGTTTGTTCAAGCAGTACGTTGTCTTCCCATTTCAAGTGGCGCTGAGGCCACCTCCGATGAACCTGGCAGAGATTGGGTTCGTCGACCTGTCTCTGACTGTGCTCAAGACCGGAAAGCGTGTCCTCAACAATGTCAACGGCGTGATTCGTCCTGCGCAGCTCACGGCGATCATGGGACCTTCTGGGTCTGGCAAGACCTCGTTCATGACAACGCTTGCAGGGCGGGCTCACTACGGCAATATGTCTGGCGAAGTCCTCCTCAATGGCGAGCATATCAACCCAAAGTCTAATGAGTACCAATCAAAGATTGGGTTTGTGCCCCAGAACGATATCATGCACCCAAACTTGACCGTGTTCGAGACGCTTCTCTACACGGCACGGATTCGGCAGCCGTTTAGTCTCAGGAGGACGGAGCAGCTGCGCAAGGTGAACCAGACCATTGGCCAGCTACGGCTCGAGAACGTACAGCACTCAATCATTGGTGACGAGGCTGTCCGTGGTATTTCTGGGGGACAGAAGAAGCGCGTAAATATCGGAATCGAGTTGGTCTCCGACCCCTCGATCCTGTTCTGCGATGAGGCCACCTCGGGTCTCGACTCCGGCAACTCGCTCCTCGTCATGCAAATGCTGCGCAAGATCGCAGAGGGCCACATCACGGTGATCACGGTCATCCACCAGCCACGTGAGGAGATCTTCAACCTCTTTCATGAGATCCTGCTGCTGGGTCATGGAGGTAGGACAATCTACCACGGTGAAACGTCAAAGGTCCTCAGCTACTTTGGAGCCCTTCGCTATGAGATGCCACCCAGCCAAAATCCGGCAGACTTCCTGATCGACGTCGTCGTCGGCGATCGTGAACCAGTGTCAACAGAGGCTCCGGAAGAACAGATCAACTCGCCCATCGGCCTCTCTAAGCTGCTCAACAAAAAGTTGAGCACTGTCTTCGAGAACCCCGCGGACCGCAATGCATACACCCTCTTCAAGCTCATGGACGAGGACAACTCGGGCAGAATCTCATACCTCGAGCTCGAGAGCATGGTTCGCCACCAGATGGACCTCAGTCCAGAACACCTGCCGGAGTCTTCGATCAAAAAGGTTTGGAACAACATTGACGACGACTTCTCAGGCTTCATCAGTGCATCTGAATTCGGCGACTTTATGCGTGCAGGTGAGAGAGGGACATTCAAGAAAATCTCAACGAAAGGCGACGCAAACTCGAGGGCTAGCAAGTTGCGGGCAGCGAAGCTTGAGAAGGCGCTGTTCGACAACTGGAAGAGGCTTCACGTCAGCCAGGGCGCAGAGGACGAGATTAGGAAATCGGGTGCGGCCACCGCATCAAAGGTTTATCAAGGTCTCCACAAAGAGACAAATGGCAACGATATCGACGTGAACGGGAAATCGTCCGGGCAACCGCCCGCTCATAAGAAACCTTCGCTGGTGATGTCGCTCGATGAAGAGTGCGCTCTGCATTCTCATCTGATATCCTTAGTTGCCAGTCGCCCCTCATTGCTTTCCTCCGTGCCTTTGGCAGGGTTGAATACATCAAGGAGCACCATCGCAATAGGTTCGTGGACTTCACCCTCGGCCTCACTCGCCAGTTCCTTGTGGGGCAGATTCTCTTCAACCGCGCAATGCAGCAACTGACTCGCGACGCGCAGGGCCTCATGATTGATCTCGCGCTGTACACTGGTGCTGGGGCTCTACTTGGCGCGGTATTCAAGGGCTCTGAGTTCATAGGGCCGCTTTCGGAGGAGGTCCAAGAATTGTGTCCTCCAGACCTGGCGCTCATATGCTCCTATCCACAAAGCAACGACCTCCCTGTGCAGGGCTCCTTCACCATTCTGGCACTTGGCCTTCTTGGGCTCGCATCTTCATCACGGTGCTTCGGCCGCGAGAAGGTGGTTTGGTTCCGCGAGAGTGAAGCTGGACTACCAACCTTGCCGTACTTCCTTGCCAAGTGCTGCAGTCAGGTGCTCATGATCTTAATTGCCCCTGGTGCGTTTTTGACGATGTACTACGCCATCCTGCAGCCCCGCTCCACGTATCGTGAGATCTACGAGATCTATGTCATCGCCACATACGTCGCGTTTGGCTTCGGCTACACCATTTCCATAATCCTGCATGAGAAACAGGCTGTCCTTGCCAGCATCGTGACGCAGCTTGTGTTCACCATGCTCGGCGGCGTCACACCGACTCTCAAACAGCTCAAGGCCAACGAGTTCACAAGCATCTTATCAGATGTCAACTGGTGCAGGTGGCTGCAGGAGTGGTATGTGCTCACGGAGATCAGATACTACGGCGAGCTGTACAATCTGACGACTGCATATGACTTTTACTCGTACGAAATTGACAACGAGTTCTCAGATCGCATGTACGCCCTGATCATTGGGACCATCATGCACTGCCTGGCAGTGTCAATCATATTCTACCGGGCGGGAGCCCGCGGGGACCAATTCAAGAACCGGCTTCTCGGTTCCTGCAAGGAGCGATTGCGCATCGGGCGCCGCCGCCAAAGGCGGAAAACAAACACCAGGTTGAGCTCATTGGTCAAAGATGAGTCATTCTTGCAAGTGGATACGCCCTGATTGTCCGTGCGCGGCCACACACTGGGCGCCTTGCTATGCCGGGCGCCTTGCTGTGCTCCCCCGCGCGTGCGCGTGCGCACTGGGAATCCGGGAATGGTGAAGGACGCATGAGAGGGAAGTGGTCGAGAACGACGACATCATGTCACGATGAGAAAGCAGCCAGCAATAGCCAATACCCAATAGTCACCATGATTGACTTTTCATCCACGGCACATCTCACCCCTCCCCCCCCCCACGCACACGCCACGTCGGGCTACACTGTAATCCCGACGAGAAGACTAGTTGGCGTTGTTACCTCTCGAGCCTTCAAGAGAATTTCAAAGTGATCGTTGTAATTTGTAAATGTAACTCACTTGTCTGAGAAGGCCTGTAGTGTTACATGCACATGCACATGTACATGTACATGTGCATGTGCACATGTGCATGTACATGTGCATGCACATGTGCATGTCAGTAGAACGTGCAGTAGAATAAATTCGTCTTTGGCATCTAAAAGTTGCATTTTTTGTCATTGATCGTAGACAGCGTCTCAGATACCGTACACTTTAGACATGACTCTCGACTCGCCTTCGTCTCGATGACATTGCTTATTACGCCATTATGGTGTTATCCCGAGGGTCACCCGACGCGGCTCACCCTCTCCCCTTTTCCTGATCCGCAGCAGCTGCCTCCGTCTCCGAGCTGTTGTCGAGCAACTCGGTCGCTGCCTCCTCGTGCCTCGCTTCGGCGGCCTTGAGGAGCAGCTTGTTGAAGTCGCCAAAGTACAGGTAGAATGCGCAGCACACCACGGCGCTGCCGACGGCGAAGGGCCTGGTGAGCTCGAAGCCGAACATGACTGAGGAAGCCATCATGGCGAGAATGACCGAGACGGAGGTCGAGAAGCCCTTGACGAGCGAGTCGCAGTACTTGAGGACCAGAGACACGCAGAGGCCCGCCGCCGCGTTGGTGAGGATGATGGTGAGCACCAGAGGCGACGTGAACTGCGGCGCGGTCTTGGGCTGCCACGAGCCGACGCAGAGCAAGCACCCGAACGTGTAGATCATCAAGTTCTTGAACATGAGCGGCGCCCGCGGGTCCTGGAACTTGATTAGCCACTCGTTGGCGACCGTGCTCAGCCCAGAGAGGCAGCCGTTGAAGACCAGGATCGTGATGCCGCGCGTCTGCCGCGTGGTGCCGCCCCCGCCCTGCGCGGCGTTGAGCAGCGCCTTGCAATCGAGCGTCGTGTTGGCCATCCCGAGGGCAAGCAGGACGAGCGCGGCCCACTGCACGGCGGAGAGCCGCCTGGCCAGGAGCAAGCTCGAGAACACCCCGACAGGGATCAGCTTGAAGCACGCCCACAGCTGAAACGTGGGCGGGTCGAGCAGCTGCATCGCAAAGTAGACCAGGTTGTTCTGCACCGCGAAGAGGGCCGCGGGCACCGCGTAAGCCAAGACGGTTGAGGCGCGCAGGCTCTCGAGGCCGGTGTACTCAAGGTGGCGCGTCTGCGCCGCCCACACGCCGAGCGCGATGACGAGCTTGACCGCCTCGGTGTAGAAGACGGCCGATGGCGTGTGAAAGGGCGCGTGGCCTCCGTTGCCGCGCTTGGCCACCTCCATGAGCAGCGGCTGGAGGGTGGCGATGAGGCACAGCAGCAAGGCAAATCCGAGCTGGACTAGGACGTGAGATGCCGACATGCTGCCGGCCCTCCTGTGCGGAGGCGCGCGACGGTGCGCGGAGACGCCCGAGCTACCGCGGCCCGCGGCACGGCGGTGTCGAATCGTCGCTCGCGCACGCGGCGTCTCGGCGAACGATACCCGGCTACTGTACACTTAGTTCCACGCCTCGCGCATGCTGTCCAACCTCGTCAAGGAGAGCAAGACGAGGCGTGCGGAGATTGCATCGGACAATGGTGCGCGCGCCTGCACGTCGCGCGCATGCTGGCCGTGTGCTGACTGCGTGTGTGCGCGCCTGCGGGTCACGTGGCGGCAGAACGGCTGAAGAAGGAGGCGATGGAGAGCGTCGGCTCTGCCACAACGGCGGCGATGGACGCTGTCAACACTGGCGTGGCCACTGTTTGGCACAACCAGCAGCAGCTGGAGGCCGAGGCGCGCATGCTGCAGCAGCACGCGCAGCAGTTCAACAAGCAGACGACACAGGTCGCCCGCCCCCGCGTCCCTGCCCCCCACCCGCCACCCGCCAGCCCCCCTCGCGGCACACGTCCTCTCCAATTTCCCACACGCTGCGTCCCGTCTCCCTCCATGGGTTGCGATGCCTTCTAGAGCTCGTGCGGCTGTCGCACCCTTGCGCACGCAGTGGCTCGCCACCTTCCAGAGCTTCCATCAGTCGCTCAAGGCGCTGGGCGACGTGGAGAATTGGGCGAGGACGGTCGAGTCCGACATGGCGTTCATCAACTCGTCCTTGGAGCAGGTGCAGCGCGCGAGGGAAGGCGATCAACCAGCAGCGCCGGAGGACGCCGAGGCGACGTTAGCGGCCGAGGCTGAGTAGTCGTGGCGGAGCTATTTTCCACGCCCACAAACACACACGCACACACGCGCGCACACACACCTGACAACATGATGCCGGCGTGTGGTGGTTTGCCTCCTTCTCAAGCAAGCAAGTCCTGAGTATCCCAGGACGGCGCGCGGCGCCTCAAAACGCGAGGCGGGGCGACGGTCTATACAGTGAGATTGCGGTCAACACGTCCATGTACAGCGTGCCTCAAGAGACGCTGCAGCCTCTTTCTGGCCGCGTGCTGCTGGCATACGCGCGGTACCTCGGCATCGATCCGGAGACGGAGCCATCCCTGCTCAACGTGGCACGCGAGGCGCTGACCGACCCGCTGCCGCTGGGTTGGGAGAGGCACCTGGACGAGGCGTACAACATGCCGTTCTTCTACAACACGGAGGGCGGGTTCACCTCTTGGCAACACCCGCAGCTCAGCCTCTACCTGTCCAAGATCGATGCGCTCCGTCGACCGCAACGTCCACCGACAGACTTTGCGGGAGGCGGGCAGCCACCCCATGGCGTGCAGCCGCAGCCGCAGCCACAGTCACACTCGCAGTATCACCCCTTGCACCCGCAGCTCCTGCAGCAGGGGGCGAGCACGTCTGCACGGCGGCACGCCCGCGAAACGAGAGCCGCGCACGCCACTCCGCCGCGTGCCGTGCACGAGTGGTGCCAGCCGCTGCCAACCCACAACCCGGCACCACGGCCGGCGAGCTCGAGCAGTGGCGGGGCCAGTGCGGCCATCTGTGGCCACGGCTCAGTCGGCAGTGGCAGTGTCGCAGGCGGCGAGCAAGCCAGCTGGGAGGAGCGATGGCGACGCCAGCAGCAGGAGATGCAGCAGGGTCAGCTGCAGCAGTGGCAGCAATGGAAGGTTGCGCCGAAGGTGGTGGAGACGCAGGCGGCAGCACGGCCACTCTACGGCGAGAGCTGGGAAAAGGCCTGCCCTGCACGTTGAACACGTCACGTCGGCAGTGTCACGCCAAGCCTGCCGAGCGCTGGCTGAGGCGCAGGAGTGCCTGCCCTGGTGGTCTGCAGCGTTCGCTCACAATTTTCCTCGTGCCGTGTGTTCAGGTCGGAGCGAATGGCGGAGTGCGTGACGAAGCTGAGGGCACTCCAGCTGGTGCATGCAGTCGGCACTTAGGAGCCCTCCAGTGCTCGGACCCTCTTGCAGCTGTATAGATAGCCTCTGGGTCTGCGCCCAGGGCTGCCTCGCGTCTGGATGCCATTGACTCTCCTGTCACAGGCGAGGAGGAGGACGACGAAGAGCCTGGGATAGGCGAGCTCGCCAGCTGGGTTGGGTCCGCAATGCGCCGGACCAGCAAGGCCGTAGGATCGGCCGCCAGCAACGCCGCTGCCGCTGTCATCAAGCGCTGCGCGGCGGGGCCTGTCATGGCTGCCGGCGCTGCATCCGCACCAGGCATGCTCTCTTCGGCAGACTTCGTGAGCGACGAGGCCGCACAGGCGGCGGCGCAGGTGTGCCTCCGTATATCCACAACAAGCCGATGACGTTGCAAGTCGCCCGGCCGCTTGCGCGAGGTGACTGTGACTGTCCTTCCCTCTGCTTGGCAGGCCAATTCTGCTGCGGCGAGCGCTGCGGCGACGGCGTCGAAAAGCATCGAGGCGGACACTGCGGCGGCACAGAGCGCTGCGTCCGAGCTGCGTGTGCTAAATGAGCTGCACGAGCAGAAACTGCAGCGGCTACGCCCGCGGCTGCACCCTGCCGTGTCCACTGCTCTGCGGCGCCAGCTATCCAATGCACATGCAAGGCTCGAGCAACCCCACCGGCTCCGACAAGCGCCACAACAGAGTAGCGACAGCACTGCCGCTGGTGATGGCGAGACCATCGGTGGCAGCACGGCTATTTCTGAGTGCGATGCCAGCTGCGCGATCCTGCAGCGTTCGAGCGATGCGCGGCAACGAGAGGCGCAAGCAATGTTGCTGGATTTTGAACGTCGCATGGCAGCACTCACGGCAGCTGCTTCGACGGCAGCCGATGACGGCGCGGCTGCCACCGCAAGCGCAGCGCAGCCTCGGGAGCAGGCGATGGCACAGGCGATCATCGAGGCTGAGAAGGCCCTTCGCGAGGTTGACACGATCGCAGCGTTTGAGCTGGAGCAGGAGCTTTTCCGCAGCGGTCTGCGAGGCGACACACTGAAGGTGCGGGTCGGCTCCGAGGTGCAGCGCCTGCGCGATGAATGGCAGGCGCACCTCGCGGCCCTCCAGCAAGGGGCAGGGGCCGAGGCCCAGCGCAAGACCCAGCGGCTTGCGAGCATACGGCAGTATGCACAGCAGTCGATGCACGCGAACGCGACCGACGCCCTTGCACAGCTCCACTCGATCGCAAGAGCGGCTGCACACGAGCTCAGCTCTCACGCCCTGCAGGGCCTGGCGCGCCATGCCCGTCAGATGCAACAGCGCAGCTGGATGCGGGCAGCCGGCGGGGCAGAGCCTTCGACCGAGCCGACGGGTAGCGCGGAGCAGGCGGTGGCGGCGGCCGTCGCTACCTTTGGGACGGTGACGAGCGGCGGTGAAATGCTCGTTGCTGAGCTGCACCGTCAGCTGCAGGTCCTCGGGGGTATGTATGCGACGACGCGTGATGATGTGGTGGCCGCCTTTGCACAGGCGGCTGCCGAGCGTGCGACGACGAACGGCAACAGCCACGACAGCACCAAAGGTGGGGGCAGCAGCGACGTGCCCGACGGCAACGAGATTGAGCGGGCTGCGAGACGTCACGCCGAGGAGTTTGAGGCAAGTCGGCAAACGCTCTTCTCTGGTCTGGTCCAATCGGTCGCCGCAGCGCTGCCCGTGGCTGAGACTCTGGCGGCAATGATGTCCGTGACTGGCATCGCGTTGCCTTCGACAGACAGCCCCCTCAACAACACTCCGCAAGCAGCGACACGTTCTCGAGCTGCGGCGCAGGCTTCCCCAGCGCAGGCGCCGACTGCTCGACAGGTGCAGAGCCCCGCGGAGCTGGCACCTGTGGTCGCGACACCTGACGCTCCGCCAAAACAGGCAGCGCCGGTGCCGCAGCAGCAGCCCACAGCGCAGCCAGCGTCGCACGTGCCATCGGCGGACGTGCCATCGGCGGTGCCGCCACCGGCATCACAGCCTGCCGAGTCTGCGGTGCGATCTTCTCAGCAACATGAACATGTGCATGCGGTGCGACCAGCCTTGCTAGCAGATCCCGTGTCGCCGCCAGTGCGGGAATTACAGCCGCCAGCATTCAAATATGTCGCCCCCCTAACGCCTCCGACGACTTCTCCGTCCCACGCCCAATCGAGGCCTCTCGTCCCCGCGGCAGCAGCGCCGCCG
>Ga0209713_10002171_pt1 | contig 12090 bp, 3 predicted proteins | sample ArcOceMetagenome_3_FD_187444 | JGI IMG/M metagenome (GOLD analysis project Ga0209713, IMG submission 187444) | Marine eukaryotic phytoplankton communities from Arctic Ocean - Arctic Ocean- Svalbard ARC20M Metagenome (SPAdes) (version 2) | ecosystem: Environmental > Aquatic > Marine > Oceanic...
GGAGCCAATGCAGGCTGACCACCGGTGATCCCACACCAAAGAGCAGCCCTCCCTGCCTCCACAGGAGCATGCAACCCCCCTTTGCTGGTATGTACAGCAATGCCAAATGTTTGCCATGCAGATAGCACACCCAACATTACTAGCACTGTGACACCCAGCCAGGCCCAGCCCAAGGCCCCGCCATATGGCCATACCACCAAGGGCCACCCCATGCCCAGCCCACTTCTGCACCCTGTGCCGCCACATGGCCATACCACCAAGGGCCACCCCATGCCCAGCCCACTTTTGCACCCCGTGCTGCATGCAAAGCGGCAGCAGCCAATGCAGACTGGCCACCTGTGATCCCGCGCCAAAGAGCAGCCCGAAACTGCCGCCCAACAACCCAAAGGTGGGCATGGTGCATGCTGCAGATGCAACGGATGCTGCAGGAGCGGTTGGGAGGGAAGGGCTAAACGAATAGATATGGGAAGGACTGGATGAATAGTGGATGATATTATTTATTCCGTGCAATTGAGTTGCTTGAGAAAGATGCCAGCACAAAGACACTGTCTACTGCAAGAAATCATCCTCGTTGTCTGCCAGAATTTTGGCGCTCCGAAGTGCATCGCAGAACAGCAAGTCCACATCTTGTGCATCCTGCCGCAACATACAAGATGGCATACGCTCGTAAGTATGCGTGCATACGTATATATATACATATATATACATATATAAGCATGCCTAGTCCATATTATATATATGTACTAGCGTAAGCTTGAGAAAGATGCCAGCACAAAGACACTGTCTACTGCAAGAAATCGTCCTCATTGTCTGCCAGAATTTTGGCGCTCCGCAGTGCATCGCAGAAGAGCAAGTCCACATCCTGTGCATCCTGCCGCGACATACAAGATGGCATACGCTCGTGAGTATGTGTGCATATGTATATATATACCAATAATATATATATAAGCATGCCTAGTCTATATTATATATATATATACATATATATATAAGCATGTCTAGTCTATACATATCTACGCCTTATTATTAGTATTCGTATTAGTACTACTTTTAGTATTAGTAGTAGTATTAGTAGTATTACTATTAGTATTACTATTAGTATTGCTATTAGTATTACTATTAGTATTAGTATGAACATCATTCTATTGCATGGTGGTGTTGATTAACACCAGGATCATAGAATACCCTGCCTCCACAGGAACATGCGACCCCCCCCCCTTGCCTGCAACCCACACCCTACATATGCCTAATCCCGCTGTAACATTACTTTGCCTTCCACACACCATGCAAACGGTTCCCGCGGCCCTGTTACCATACGATGCCTGCCTTCCCGCACCATGCCAATACCACCTACTGCTCGCCACCACTGTCACTACTGCTATCACTTGCCAGGATTCTGCGCGCGCGCCGTCGTCGCTTAACAGGCCGTTGCGGCTCGGCAACACAGATGCCCGGACAGGTACTAGGAACGGCGGCGTCGGTGTCTGCAGACACTTCCGAACCTGTCCCCTCGTCCATGTCAACAGAACACACCGGCGCCACAGGAGACCGAACCGCCAGTTCAACGCCCACGGCTTTAAGCCCGACGCCGGCAAACACAGTAGCCCCATCGTCCGCAACTACATCTTCAGTCCACAAATCCGAGCGTCCATCACTGGACGACCCGGAGTGAGCCACCTGTTCGTCGTCCCCAGATGCTTCCTCGTCACAAGAAGATTCGATGGCCCCATTGTCCACAAACACATTTCCAACCCCTTCAGAGAAGTGTCCATCATCATCATACCCACCGGCGGATGACACAGAGTGAGCATCCGCATCCGCATCTCGAGCCGCATTCAACGCATGATGGATATTCATATGATCTTCACCACTACTTACCGCACTGGCATAGTCCTGGTCTCCACCTACAATGCCATCTCCATCATCCTCGATGAAGTCTTCACCAGACCAGTTATCTTCACCAGACAACTTACCCCGTCCCCAATTAAAAAGCTGACTCTGGGCCTCGCACACGTATGTTGCATCGTCCACACGCGGAAAGAAGCCCCTGATACCGCGCCCGATAGGTTTCCCGGCCTTCGGATGTTTCAATGGCACATTCGGGGCAGTAGCGGATGGCGCTCCGACCTGCCGACCAGGAGATAATGTCTGGGTCAGGAACTGTCTCCTGCGTTGTCGGGGGCGGCGCGATGCCCCCTCCTCATCCGATACACTCGCCTCAGCTGAAACATACCCGAGCATCCCATTCGGAATGGCATCCAATTTTTGGCGTATCAGCACCGAACACGCCGTTCTTCGCTGCAACGGGAGCGCTGGATCGAACCACGGCACAGACGCACCCCGAAGTAAATCTGCGATAAGGGCAGGCAGCCGACCCAGGCTGGCTGCCAGCAGCATCTTTCGGACAAAGGTAGCCACAAAGACGCCACACGAAACGAAATCACCCTGCTGCGGAACGCGCACACTCACCACACGCGGCACAGTACGCACATAGGACGGCTCCTCAAACCCCACAGGCAGAGTGCTCACCGTGGCGGCCGTCGCAGGGGCACCGGCGGCCCCTACAGAATGCCCCGTGCAACCATCTACCACTACCACCGCCGCCGATGCAGCAGCCCTTGCCGCAGCCTCAACGGCAAACCACGGCTTCAGCTGCTCCCAGACAATGCGCAGGAAAGGGATTACGCGCCCACCTATCTCGGCCGACTCATGAGTCCCACGTAAAGGGTCCATATGGATGACGACATGCCCGCCATCTACACGTGCTACTACGAAGAGAGAAAAGTGATGCTTATAAGTGTTATAAGTCAAACATATCACATCGACGGAACTGCGAAAAATGCCCGCATATTTCTTACACATACGTCTGCTGAGGAACCCATGACGCGCCTCAAGATCTAACTCACGCCCAGCCATATACTCCGTGAAAACATAAGGTTCCACAAAAGCAACCGGGCAAGTTAGCCTTGTATTAACACGAGTAGTAGCCACGACAGCAGCGGCAGCAACGGCAGCAGGAATAGCAGTAGTAACAGTAGCAAAAGCAGGCATAGGTGGTTGTTCCGTGTATTTTCTAGCGTGGCTTCCGAACATTGCTAAATAATCTGCATCGTTGACATCCGATTCCGGGATCTGCACTTTTCCGCGGGCCATTGCAAGTACTCTATCCAAGCCATCGCATGTGTGCCCATGGTTCCAACGCAATGGTTCAAGATCTGCATTGTGCTGGGACATATCCATTGCCCATTCATATGATGGTGATTCCTGATCTACTTCCACAAGCAGACTCATGTGGAATGGTGTGACGGTCTCGTGTCCTTCCATCGCCTCTTTCAACTGGGAGGCATCATCTGTCTCCCGATATTGTCTACCCATTGCATCTGTTTCTGCTGTGCGTTCTGACACAATATCCGCCATCATCTTCAACCGCATTTCCACAAGCTTGCGATCAGTGCGATCAGCACATACACCTTCTTGCTCTGTGGCTGACATGATTGCGGCCTGGGGCTGATCACGCGGCCGGGGATATTCACGTCTATGCCAGTAACAGCCGGATACAACGCCGCCCACATCGAACCGACCATCACTTGGATGACATCATCAGATGCAAATATTTCCAGATTTTTGGCCGTAAGATACGTATTCAGATCCACAGTTACGTACCTGGCCACATTGCCCGAACACATCTTCTCCGCATGCCACACCCCTCGCTCGGCCTCTGCAACCACAGTCCCCGCAACAGGACCATCCCCTGTAAAGTTAAAGTCACACCTTCCGGTTTCGGCAAACGCTGCACCATTGCTGGAAGCCAGCGGCGGACCAACACCGGTTGCTGCCGCACTAGTGCCGATAGGAAGCACAGCGGCTGCGGCCGACGCCGGAGTGGCCACCGGAGTACCCCTCCGGAGCTTAGCGGTGTCTGCTGCGTACTGAGTGGCGGGCGGCAGCACATACTCACCAGACGTAACCACGCATTTGTACAACACCTCAAACACGGAGCGCCGTACAGCGACGCTTGAAGTTAACACACGCGCGATATCGTTGAGTGGCTTACGCCGGATAAGCTGCCCCACTGCTACCACAACATTGGCACCGCAAGGCACCCCACGCCCCTGCTGCGGACAAGTGCCAACTACCGAAGTGCTTGGTTCTTCCGGATCAATACACGAAGGGAGGACCCACGCAAGAGGCGGACCAGTCGCATCTGTGGCCCGGTTCTCTTTTATCCAGCCCTGTAAGCGCGGCGTGAAACCCAATTGCTTGCCTGCAGACACAAGAATGCTGACACGACGGAGTGCTAAATCATACAATGCCAGACGGCAGCCGCCATTATCATCGCATGCCTTCGGGTAGGTGAGAGTGCTCAAGGAATCATACAGTTCGAGCGAATTGGCCTTTGGCGAGTACACAATAAGAACCCAATGGAGCTGGCACAGGTTGGTTGGAAAGTACACCCGCTCATAATCAAACAAGGAGCGGCGGCCAGGACCAGTATACCCACCGCCCGGCTGCTCCGCAACAAGCCTGCACAACCGATCCCAAGCCTTTGAAAGGGACACGGTACCCGCCAGACCATCCAAGGCCGAGCCCCACTTCCCAATAGCGGTCGTATGCATGCTCGTGGGTAGCACGGCAATATCGCTCAACATAACCAAGGACTCAAGCAACACGGCAGGGACGAACATATCAGCGGTGGATCCAGCCAACATGACCTGCAAGGCAGCCGTGATAATAGGCCCCTCGATGAACTGCCCATTCACGCACAAGCTAAGCAGATCCCGCTCAGTCACAGTACTTACTTGATAATGGCACATATCGATGAAGATCCCAGAAACGCCTCTCCGGTATGGCGATTCAGGCGCAATCAGTCTTGGAACACTAACAGACGAACTCAAGGGCGACACGCCCTGCTCACAGGCAAACAGCATGTTCACGTGTGCCGAAGCACTCCAGTACGAGTTCGCACCACAACGGCTCAACCGATCGAAGGAGTCGACACACGACTCTCCGCGCAGGATCCGCACATGCGGCCGCACGAGCACCAGATGCCTATGGCTACCCTGCGTGCATACTCGATCAGTAACCCAATCGCTGTCGTCCTTGAGGAGTTGATTGCGCGAGTACAGAAGCAACGAGTCGGCATCAAACGAACGGCTGGCAGCCACATCAAGCACCACCTTGAGATGAGATGCAATCATCCGACGAAATGACCCGACGGTGCACCCATAAACGCAAGGCAAGGTGAGGGTGGAGATAAGGCGGTCCGACGAACACTTACTGTTGACAGGGCAGACAGGAGTGTGAGGACAACGCACCAGGCCTTTGCGTTTAAACTTGGGAATTTCGCCCGGCAGGACAAAGGCTACACGACAACTCATCACTACCGAATCTGACCGCCCAGACTTGCGAATTGTCCTACCCGGCCGAAACCGCTTCCTTGGCAGTTTCACAGCACCCAACGAGGGAAGGCGCACTGCGACGCCACGGCCGCCGAGGCCTAACTCACGGTTACCCTCACTGGCAGCGCCGTCACCGGAACCACCGTCAACGGCGTCACGACCCCCAGCACCATCACAGACATCGGTACCATCCCCACCAGCACTCAGGTCATCCTCAAAGCCAAGATCAGCTTCAAAATCACTGGAATGGTCCACCAGCGTCGCCCTGCACTGGCTGCCCAATAGCACACGGCCCACCACAGGGCTGGGCCCCAGCGCCAGCGCATCCCGACCTATGAGACGGATTTCATCTGCCGCAGACGCATACCCCGCCATACCCACAGCACAGTCCATTCCCGGACTCAGGATCCCCAGGGCCACACACACCGGCAGCCACCGATCAACAGTCTTCGCTTGCAGAATCTGCATTTCCCGCATGAACTGGCGCCGCTCATCGTGCCACAGCGCACACAAAGCTTTGTTCTTGCTCCGGAAGAAGCGGTCCCTAGACAAGGCTACTTTGTTACCCTTAGCATCCGTGTCAAGAAGAATGACCAAGTTCTCCTTCCCGGTTGTGCGAGAGAGGGCCACGTAGTCGACACCGGTCATGACATACTTGGGCTCGATACCCATCTGCACCTCGACAACATACTCGGGCCCAAATGTCGCACCCTGTGCTTTATGGAATGTCTGAGCCTCTGCGCCAGTGAGTGGGATCTGGGTCCGACTACAGAAATGCGATGCCCCCCTCGTATACATGGTCCACTCAATGGTCACAAGGGGCACAGGTACAATCCGCTCCCAGTCCAGGTCATACTGAATGCCATATGTGCCGTCTGCATTAACTGTAGTTACGGTGCCTTGTGTCCACACCCTCCCCCCATACTTCCCACAGACGCTCGCGCCCACAACATACCGCGGAGATACAACACATGGCTCGTCTGTTTCCGAGAGCAGAGACCTGACTAAATTGCCAGCAACCCTTCCCTCGAAAGGGCCCTTAGGGAGGTAGCCCTTCAAGCTCTCAGCGCCTGGCCACACCGGCCCGCAATACATGTCAAAGTATGTCGCCACAAACTCAAACTTATGCGAAGCACCGTCGGCATCCGGGGCTGCCCCGCCAAGCATCACGACCAAGCCCTTGGCATTCTTGACCAGACCCGCCTTCTTCCAGAGAGTCGTGTCAAGCATCACCTGCATACCGCGGGATAGATGGACAACACGTGCGAGCTGCGCCCCATGCTCCTTCTTCGTACCCTCCACCTTGCTCAGGGCTAGCTTCGTAAACGCCTTTCCTGTTGTGCCCTTCGCATTAGGAACCGAGGTGAACCGATTCAGGGCCCGCACAGTGGTCACAGGCACACCGTTCTCACCGGCCAAGGCAATTGCACGATCCATGTTGTGATCCCGACACGCATCGTTAGAGCGACAGAAACGCACCCGCTTGCGCCCCGCCACATACTGCTCATACGCGTCGTCGTCGCCAGCCCCACCCATGTGCTTGGCCATGTGGCTCATCTGGCTACAATTGTCTCTCAGCCAGGTGTGATCATCCGAAGTCTGCCGCCCGTCATACAAGTTGTTAAGGACCCGCTTGAGCTCTGGATCCCCTTTCTGCCGCATATTCGCTTTCAGGATAATACACGCGGTCGGACGAAATGCATCTCTTCCCTGAAGGGCGACTGTCTTGCGGTCCTTCATATAATGTTTATTGAAAGCTGGGTTCTTCATCAAATCCCGGTGCTGGGATGGACTGAAAGGAGCAATGAGATTGACCCCACCCAGTTGGCCGTAATCGCCGCAGCTGATGGTACAAAGGCTCTGCGGGGCACCGCGTGTCAGCTGCTCAATCCGACGCTTTTTAAGGCCGTATGTCTCCATGCCCATCAAGCTACACTCATCAATTAGAAACATATGAACCGCTCGCCACATCCTCTGCTCCCTCAGCAGGACACTCGCGTCAGTTATGTCAGTGTCCCACCCCTTGCAATTCTCTGCCACAGGCAGGTGCAGGGCTCGGTGCACCGTATCAGCATCGGGCCCAAGGAAGAACGCGGCCTTGTTAGTGGTGGCGGTCATATAGACCGCGCTGTGAGGTGGCTCTTCACCAGCCGATTCATCGCGCGCGTCGACGCAACCGCGGGTTTCTGCAAACTCACTCACAAGGTCCGCGCCACCCTTCTGCAAGGCGCCAAGACAGTGCGACTTGCCGGCCCCCGCCCTCCCAAGCATTTGCATATGCATGTCCGCCAGGCAAGCCTTCAAATGGGCATCATCGCGGCAGCCCACATCACCTGGTACCAACGAACCTCCATCCTCACAGGCACCGAGAAGGAGCTGCAGCTTCATGTGCGCAAGCGGGATGGCAGCGGCCAACTGCTGTCGCCCGTTCAATTCTCCCAGTTCCACAACCTTCAACCGTGCCACACGCTCCAGACGCACACACCCCTCACTCCTCTTCTGCATGAGCCACTTGCACGCGTTCGCATGCACGACATCGGTCAATAATTCCTGGGGCAACCTGTGCCAATCATGCTCGCCCTCGACCCCGGCCTGACCCAGCACATCGTCAGGACCGTCCGCAGGAACGTCGACGTCCGCCTGCTCCTCGGACGAGGATGCCATCGGCACAGCATCATCATGATCATATGGCGGGGTCCACACGAACCTATGCGTAGACAGCAAAAACTCTTTACCCGGGCACTTCGCACTCACCTGGAACTTATCCCAGGCGACGGAGAATGGTAACAGCTCGTCCATTGCAAGGATGGCCTCAACCGAGATGGGGTCACCAGGGAACAGTGCAAAGTTAGCCTTCTGGTATATCTTGTGCGACACGATCGGAACGTACAGATGCACCAGGTGTTCCATAAACCGCTCATACTTGAGGCGACGCTTGCGCGCGGCCCGATCCTTCTTCGTGGTGCTGCCCGTCAGCCGGTGCACCTCTTCCTTTGTCCAGTTGCAAGGACGCCTCGCGACTGTGACACCAGGCTTCCAGTTTATGATTGCCAGCGGCCTAAATGTGTTCCCTGTGCATTGAAACGAGTTGCGCTCGATGACCCATTTCTTCGGGTCAGACCGAGCAGCGACAACAGGGACTGCGGTCGCGTTCTGCTCAGAATCACCAGTTCCCTTAGGGGTCTCGCCGGCACTGTCGATACAGAATTTAAATATCTTATAGAATGAGTCACAAGACAGGTCCCACAGCCGCACAACATTATCACTGCTGCACGCGTTGTCATCACGCCACGCGACATCATCGATCCAACCATGCGCATTGAAACGCTTGATGTTCTCCGGAAGGTTGACATCATAAGCCAGACAATTCGATGGCCGCACCTCCGTCTTCCGCTCGGACCCTTCGTCCGCACACACATCCTGCTCATGCCTGCGATCACGGTCGCGGTAGAAATACTCCGGACGCGTTGCGTACGCGCGAAAGGGATTTATCTTCTTCTGCATGATCGGAGCATCCTTCTCAGAGAGGAAATTATTCTCGGTGATGCACGCGTACGAAGACGCATAGTTGATGGTCACAGAGGAGAGGCCAAACTGCCGGACGATTCTAAGAGACGGGTCGATCCGCATGATCATTTCCTGGGCGCCCATGTCCCGCTCGCGTGCGCTTCGGATCGAAATGGACGACATGAGCTGCCTCAGGGTCATGTTAGCGCCCAGCTTCTTATACGCAGCCACGGCATGCTTGCACATGTCGGAGGGCTTCTCACCCTTCACCTGGTACTTCAAAATATAGTCCGGGCCCGCCTCGTCCATGACCATGAGCGCTATGTCCATGTTCGCGCGGTTGAACAGGAACGACACAATATCGGACGCATTCTCCATCGGAGTGTTCCGGATACACTCATAGCGAAACGTGTCAGACTGCTTCGGGTTCCACGTCTGCCTCACGATCTTAGAAACTTTGCGGAGCTTCTTACCCTTGCCATGGAACCCGTACCTACAATAGAACCTTACCCCCCTGCCCTTCGTGCTGCCCCCTCCACCCCCCTCACCCCCGCCACCGGCACCCGCATTCTCGGTGCCCACCGCACACCCGCTATCAACGCTCTTGTTACCACCCCCCGGACCCGCGCCAGTGGACTCAGCAGAGGACTTAGCAGAGGACTTGGCAGTGCCACACTTGCCCTTCTTGCCCGCAGCCGCCGCGGGAGTATACGCACGAGTGCAGTTCGGCGCACACTTATGCCTCATACCAGTTCTACGGATAGAGTCATGGAGACCCATGAGCGCTTGCTGCCTAGCCCCACACGAGTCCGCCTGCGCGAGACCCCCCACACACTTCAGCACGTCCTCATTTGACGGATGCTTGCTCCCGGTCTTCTTAGCCACATACCTACGGATACCTTCGTCGTATTGATTATTCACGGCATGGATCATCGCGTCGCCATACACGCAAGTGTCGACCGCCCAACACTGAAGGCCTTCGAGCCCTGCCTTTGCAACCTTCAACATTTTTGCCTGATCGTCCGTGCTCATCCCATCCTCCAGCTCCGCAACATAATCGTCCATCATAGAGGGCAGCGAACCAAGGAGAGTGGCATACGCATCCTCCTCAAGTGGCCATTCATCCAACTCACTACCCTTCACCTGGCCGAAGCACAAGATGCTGTTCAACTTACGATGGTGCGGGATACCGAGCCTGGACTCCCCGAAGGAAGCCGTGTAGTCATACAGGAAAGGCTGCCCCTGCAGCCGGTCCTGACGATGCGCATGGATCGATCCCCGCGCCTGGAACTCATAGCGGAGCAAATACGACATCGAACCATACAGGTTCCTGAGGACAAGCTCCCCAATCTGCTGCATCCGCTCCTGGAAGAAGGCAACCACGAGCCCCGGATACCGCTCGAGATTATCCATGCGCTGATGAGCGGACCGCCCAAACGACAGACCGGCTACCTTTGCGCTCGCCTTGCTGTCCTCACCCAGGTACGCGCGCAGACCACGGTACAGGACCCCGAACTCTGTAATAAATCTGCGCTTGCCGTCAACTCGTTTCGCAATAACATGTTTCCGTGCCCTGGGGTTCCTCTTCACGCCCGGCTTATTCCTCCTCGCTTTCAAAAGCCTACGCACCTCCGTCGAGCACATGCGAAAATTGTATTGCGGGGACGACTCTATAAATTCGTGCAGGTCCGGACTCTTGAGGTCATCAATGCTATAAGTCGTCCAAATCCCCAAACCCGGCACCTGCTTATGGGCGCACATGAGTTGACGGCGCCTCTGCCGAAAATAGTTACACGCGCCCTTCTCCTTATGCGAACACGCACTGAATCTAGAAAGGAACGCGTGGCCCTTGCCCCCCGACTTGAGCGCCCCAAGAATCTCGGAAACCCTGGTATCCTTGTCCTTATCAGACAAGCGGGAGAGGAACACGTTCGCGTCCTTGAACCTATTTGCCCTCATGACAGCATCAAAAGTGGCCACACGAGCCCGGCGGTCCGACTGCACAAGGCCGCTATAATGCCACCAGACATGCGTCATGAAGCGCTGGAGCGGAATTCGCTTCACATGGCCGCCCTCACCGCCAGTAATGTCCCCATGGCCTGTCGGCCACATATGCGGGAACTGGAGGGCAAAGAAGCCGGGCTCATTACCCTTGGCAATCCGCGCATCGGCTGAATAATGCGGCAGCACTTCATTCACATTCACACTCTTCTTCTCCAGCACCGCGGCAAGGTCAGCCGGGCGCAACGGACAGACCGCCAGGGCATCCCCCATCAGCTCGGTATCTCGAGAACATGGCGTGGCCCCCACACCCAAGTTGAGTCTCACCTCGTACTTCCTCTCCTGCACATTACCCAGGCCGTGCCCATTCCCAGGATCTACGTGCGCTATGACCCGCCCCTGTAGCACGACGCGGTCCGACTGCCGCAGGTACAGCACACGATCACCCACACTAAAGCCAGCCGCCGGACCAAACTCCATCGCAGTAGTCAGCTTCGTCCGTGTGGCTTGCGCAGCCAAATTGGTGAATGCACGAACTATTTTCTGAACCTCTGACATCTCCCGGTTCACTTTCCCAATCTTCTCGTCGTGTGGGTCAATACATATGCCAGGGAGGTCGACACCACCACTACTACCCTCCTGCTCGTCCATATTCGCAAAAACATTGTGGCGCCACCACTTAACACGACCAGAGGCCCTCAACAGCTCCCTGTCAAGCCGCACACGGGTCGATTCTTTCGACCGAGGGACGATTGCCTGCTGCTCAAGGAAACGCAACACCGTCTCAAACAAGACATGGGTGGAATCTGTAACAGAAGCTCCGTCCGGTGTCACCCCCAGCGCATGCGCATCCTCGAAAGCTGACATCTGAATACGAAACTGGATCGGATCCAACTTCTTGTTGCCGTTCAATCTAAAGAGCTTGATTTTGCGATCCTTTTTACGTTTAATCGATGCCTTGCGCTGCATACCAAACACCGTCTTCAGAATGGATGCATGGGTCAAACGCTCGGGAGCCACGGCTGCCTCTCCGCCGATACCCACACCCGGCGCCCCCCCACCTACGCCTACACCCGCTAAGTCTGGCGCACCCACGGCTACGCCCTCTCTGCCGATACCCACACCCGGCGACCCCCCACCTACGCCTACACCCGCTAAGTCTGGCGCACCCACGGCTACGCCC
>Ga0209713_10002172_pt1 | contig 12087 bp, 11 predicted proteins | sample ArcOceMetagenome_3_FD_187444 | JGI IMG/M metagenome (GOLD analysis project Ga0209713, IMG submission 187444) | Marine eukaryotic phytoplankton communities from Arctic Ocean - Arctic Ocean- Svalbard ARC20M Metagenome (SPAdes) (version 2) | ecosystem: Environmental > Aquatic > Marine > Oceanic...
GCATACTGAGGGCGCACGAAACCGGACCATCGCACGCTGTATGGGGTGCCGACCGTGAGAGAAACGGCGGGCTTGGAGTTAGCAGCAAGGCTGAAATCAACCGTTGTATCAACCCTCGTTGAGACCGGGCTCGAAAGGTCTTCGCTGGAAAAGTATGTTGCAGACAGCCCTCCCACGATGGCAAGGGACGCGAAGAGAGAATGTGTGCCGGACTTCGTGGGCACTGCTCCTGCAGCGACAATGTCGAGAGGCTGGGACCGCAATTTTGCAAAGTTCCTTAGTGACGACTCCTGGGAAGATCCGTCACGCAGCTTGAAATGCACTGCTCGTGCGTTGGTCCCCGACGGCGGTACCAGACGGACCGATAGGCTGTCCTTCGCATCGTGAACAGAATTATTAAAGGAGTCACCAGCCCATAGTTTGATCTCCACGGCCTGCCCTCCCACCGCCCTGTCCACAGCAGAAACAACCTGCAAACCGTTTGCAGACAAGCCACCAGGAAGGATCTTCAGGGAGAAAGGACTTCCGAGTACATGTGCACTGCCATAGCACAGCGAGTCTGGAGGAACTGCTGTCTTTGCGTTACCATTAAAAGCGCCGGCCCAGTTCAAGCCCGGACGACTCCGTGGTGGTGCCTGGTGATAATGAATCGTGATCTCCTCAAGAACATTAGCGAAGAGTTTTACAGTGCCCTGCCTAACCGCTGAAAAATCAGAATGTCCCGTGTTGTCGATCACGTACTGCCCGCGAATCGACACACTCGCCACCTCGTCGTGTGCGGTGCTGAAGGTGAAAAGCCCTGAGATTGGCGGGCGGACGAATCCTGTCCAGCGCACGGGCCCAAGATGCCATGGAGCCTGCAGCGTGTGAGGGTGAGACCTTGCTGCAGGGCGCCGCTGTAGATGGACATGCCCAACATGCGCACCGTTGCGTGCGCTCACGCACACGCGCAGACACAGACACGCGCAAATTCACGGGCAGCACGGACACAGCTCCCACACGCGCCTCAAACCTGCGTCCACCCTTGCAGGCTGCTGGAGTTATCGAACGTATCCAGCTGCACAACCTGGCCCGCATGGGCGCCATAGTAAGTCGCCCACAGTGAACCACACTTTACCAGCATCAGCGAAAGGCTCTCGCTCCCGCTCGCCGCCGCATCGTAGGAGCCGGCGTATGTTGCGGTGCCGGGCGTGTGCTGCACGCTCGCCCGGGCCGCCTGGACGCCCAGCCGTGCCGCAAACGTGGCCCCGGCGTCAAACACCACAGGGATCCCAGCATCGTCCCGCGCGGTGATTGTAAACGTCTGCGTGACGCCGGCGGTGGCCAGCGTGAGCGACGAGCCCGAGACAGAGCTCATCGACGCGCAAATCTGCGGCAGGGCCTGCGCCTGGTGAAGCGGCGCACATGCTGCCAGCAACACCAGGATCGCCCCCTGTCCCAGCATTATCCTCCCCGCGGTTCAGCACCCCGCCCGCATGCGCCCCATCTCCCGGTATGAGACCCCGCCCGCGGCCGCCGGAGCGCGCACAGGCCGTCGCCGTGCCCCCCTCCGCGCGGGCTCTCGAGAGAAAAGAAGCCCTTCCGTACGAATCCCCCTTTGGTCTCTTCAACCAAAAAGAGACCTCGGAAGCTGGGGCTCTTTAGGGAGTCTAATTTGCCCCAGCCGGACCAACCGACCGGATATCGAGTAGGTCCGCACGGGCCCAGCGAACGACCTTCGCTGTCTGCAGAGCGGACGGAACGACGGCCGTGCTCGGGGGGGGGGGGGGGTGGGGTGGGGACGGGCACATTTATGGCGGAGGTACCGGGGGGCGCGGGCCCGCACGCCGCGGGTGACGCGGGCCAGCCCCCGGTGCTCGACGAGGCCTTGAAGCGCGGGGCGCACGATGTGTGCGTGTACGTTACGCGCCCAGGCGAGGCGACCAAGAAGATGGTGGCCGTGAAGCCGTCTGACACCTGGCAGGCGTTTTTGCACGCCGTGAGCGCGAGGCTCGATGTGCAGGTTGGCCGCGTCTTCAATTCGCACGACGAGATAAAACGCGTCGCTGACCTGGTGCAGGGCGACATCCTCTTTGTCAAGGCTGTGTCCAGCGACAGCATGTCGCCAGGGTCCCCCCAGTTCTTGGGACGCGGGCTGACGCTCTTCAACTGGATGCGGATTGCGCGTCTCTCTTTACTGCAGTGCGTTGATGGATACACCGTGACGGAGGCGGTCAAAACGGGCAAGTACAGCGAGACGCTGCGGGCTAAGCGCGTTAGCGACGGCTTGCATGTAGTCATCAAGCGCTTCTCAGCGAGGCCTGGCCTCAGTGTTGCGACGCTACAGTCAGTCATTCCAGAGTGTTGGAGCATACGGCATCCGCACTTTGCACACAACCTCGACATCCTTGTCAAGCAAGATCTGCGCAGACCGTTGGGCGGCTCCAGCGCAATCAGGCGTGCGAAGAGGACGGGAAAGTGCGACGTGATGGTCATTGTCCAAAAGCGAGAGGAAACCAGCCTGGAGAATGTACTTACTGACCACATCAAGCTCCAAAAGCAGATTCCCATTGAACAGATCATCTCTTGGGTTACACAAATACTAAAGGTGCTCAAGTACATGCACACTGAGATGCGGGTCGCCCATCGCAATGTCAAGCTGGCAAACGTGCTCATCAACGAACAAGGATATGCACAACTGAATGATGTTGCGCTGCCAAAGGTGGATCCCGGGGCTACAGCATATCACATGCGAAACATGTGTAGGAACTGCTGTGCGCTCAGAAAAGGTCAACAACCAGACTTCGCGGGGCACGTCAGCCCTGAGGCTTTGCATTCGGGCTGCACGAGCGAAAAGGACGACATTTGGGCGCTGGGTTGCGTCCTTACAGAACTTGTAACACAGAAAATGGTGTCTGAGCGCGGTTCTGGCGAGCCATTCGGGAAAAGCCAGGGTGCCGTGGCTCAGGCAGTTGCTGAGGTTACGATCAAAGACACCAAACTCGGCAAATTTTGCCGTGTGCTGCTGGAAATAGACCCCTGCAAACGCCCCACTGCGTCGGAGACACTCTTGAAACACATGAGAGGATTTGCTAATGTTACGAGCCTGGAGGTGCCATGTCTCTCTGCTTCTGAAATGAGCAACGTCAGCTCCCTGGGAAAGAGCAATGATGTGCCGACCCTTATTTCAGCCATCCTCAAAGATGGTTCATTCGAGGCTTCCGAAGCAGCATCTGAGCGCTTGAACGACATTCTGTACCATGAGCCGGCGAAAAGAATTTGCATGAAAGACATATATGCGACGCCGTTTGGTCGCATGTCAGGTATGGCGGCTCTGTGTCACTGTGTGGGAAAAGGATCACCCCTCGCACAGCAAAGATCGGCATCTGCAATCAGGAACGCACTCCTGGATGATGAGATGGAACAGCACGCAGGCTTGGCCGAAATACAAGCTTTGGTCGGTGGTGTTATTGTGGGGACTCCGCAGACTCAGAGCAATGCAGCCGCAGCTCTGGCAAATGTTTGCGCAACGCGAAGCCAGGCCCGGGATTATTTGAAAGCTGCTGGCGGAATGGGAGCCCTTGCTGCCCTGATTGCATCCTGCACTGGCCAGAGCATGACCGGAACGGGTCTGCTCAACAGTGCAATACTGGAAGCTGCATCCGCCGTTCGAAATGCATGCATAGGACATGCTGCAAATCGCGAGGATTTGATGAAATCTCAGGGCGTCTCTTCTTTCGTCAAGATTTTGGCGTGTGACTCACATGTGCCTGCCTCTCTGCGTGACAAGCAGACGATAATGCATGAACAGGTGGCTGGTGCTCTTCGAAATGCCTGCAACCAGCACACAGGAAATTGCATGCAATTTGCTGAGGCAGACGGCGTGAACTGCATGATGCGTCTGCTTTCGAGCGCCTCTGTCACCGTGCAAGAGGAAGTCGTTGGACTCATACGCAACGCTTGTGTTGGGTACCATGGCAATAAGAATCAACTGACATTTTGCGGGGCCTTTTGGAGTTTCGCACAGATGCTCAATCAGCCGAGTTTGGCAGACTCGGTCAGGGAAGAAATCGTGTCTGCTGTACACTACGGGACTGTAGGCCACGAAGTGAACAAACAAGCTGCAGGAGAAGCTGGTCTGATACGTGCGCTCGTCGCAATGTTACACGCAGGCCCAAATGAAGGCTCATTGAGGGCAAAACAGGAGGTTGCTGCTTGTCTCAGAATCATCTGTGATGAATCAGAATCAAACAGTGCAGAAATGGTCAAATGCTCTGGTGTCTTGGGACTACTCGACCTCATGGCGATAGGCCCAATTGAGGCCAAGGAAGAGTCAATAGCAGCAATTGCAAATGCATGTTGCGCATACTCGCAGAATCTTGAATACATTACCGAGAAAGCGAGAGCAGACTTGCAAGAGGTGACGTTGTCACCAGAATTCGGTGATGAAGCCAAGCTTTATGCAAAGTGCATCTTGATATCATGGAGCAGCTCTCGGCAGAGAGCCAGCAGAAGTTTCTCACTGATTGACGACACTTCTGCTCCGACTGACTCAAGGAGCACATCTTGGTGTCCGCATCGGACAGATAAAGGAACTGATCAATCAAAGAGCAATTCTTTTGCATTCATTCAGGCCCAGAGACACCAAGCCCAAGAGTTGCCGAGAATTTCAAGACGTCGATGGGGCAGCAAGCTCCCACAAACAGGAGAAGGGTCGTGGCGATGGCCAGAAATCAAGCCTTCGCCACAAACGCTTCTGTCGGTGACGCACACGCCTTTGACGGGTAAGAGACAGATGATAGCTACCCAGACGTTGGAAGCCAACAGAGGCTTGAAAGGGATGACTTCCCATCGAAACCCGGCTGGAGTTGTACTTCTCCACTACCCCAGCTGACTATTCGGTGCAGGTAGGGAGGGCGCGCAATGTATAGCGACAGCAATCGCGCAATTGAGAGTGCCTTGAGGGATATTTTTTTTTCAATTGAGAGTGCCTTGAGGGATAATTTATTAGGAACCAGAACTCCCACGTCCGCCGGTCCCAGAGGCGCCGCCTTCCAGGCTTCGCATGACCGAAGACATATTCAGAACCTCTTTAAGTTGTATCATCACACATGGATTTGCAGCATTCATGCAGGGTAATTCATGCCTCAATAAACCGAATAAGGAGATCAGCCCCGTCCTAGCATTACGATTCTGCGTCTGATGATTGACACATTTCGATTAGGAAAGTGTCCAAAAAATTATAATTTCCTCTGACGTTTGTTACCCAAATCGCAGCCACCACACGAGCACGCGTGTCGCAGAAACAAACAGAGATTATCAAAGAGCTTGAGTTGTCCAACTGATCATGATATCAGTCAACACCTGCAGCGTCAAATAAACAGCATCAGAAGCAGGCACGGCTGGAAAGGATGATAGCGTTGCTGAGAAATGACGACTGTCGGAGATAATAAGATAGTACAGTAGCCGTGGCGCAGTCATTAGCAGCAACCAGAAGCAGATACAGGCAAATTACCGAAGGTGCAGGCACAACGAAAGCCTCGGACGACTGGTGTGTCTCCTCAGCGCTTTGCTTGCTTTGTCGAAGATCCTTGACGTTATCCCCAAATGTGAAGTGTAAAGTCGAGACAAATGGGTCGAAGTAGATTGAAAATGGCGCCATGGCCTGGCCATTCATCAGAGCTGATATCGATCGTCCCTGCAGAGCATGAGCATCCAAACCCATAATCACGATTTCCTCTAAAATCAGCGAGTGCTGAATCTTGGGATCGAATTCGGGAAGGTAGCCCCGCTTCAAAACCAACGACGACAAGTTGCCCGATAAGCCTCCATCCATGGCCGAACACGAAAGCTTCAAAATTGAGAAAGAACCGCGTTCGATGGTATGCAGTGCTTCAGCATCATCCAGGAACAACTGGCCTTCACTCGATCCAATACTATTACTCGCAAAGTAGTAAGTAAATGGCGTGCGCCGCCCTGCTCACTCGCAGTCAATCTCTCAGTCCATTTTTCTTCCTTCATTCTTAGGGCATGTATGTGGGCCATCATTTGTTGGTTCAGCAATCGCAGCAGCAGTAACAGAACAAGGCGAGAACAAAACCTAGAACGCTTGTTAAAGCAGGGCGTTGTAGCGGGACCGCATGTCCGCCTTTAATGTGGAGAGGACAAGTGCCCAACGGAGCCGCGACTATCACTCGTGTCATCTGTGCCATTAAGAAAGTCGCGCAGCGACCGCATACGAAAATCAAGAGACAATGAGGTCATCGCACAACATCGAGTACAAACAATTTGATTTTGACAAAATACGCTCTTGTAATTGTGGATCACCATTGGTCGATGATGACGACAAACAAGCGCACATTGCCTCTTCTAGGCGGCATTGGGACCAAAACAAAACCCATCAACACCAGCAAATAATTTACGAATCAAGCGTGAATAAAGTATGGACATGAGTACACACGCTGATATAAAACATCTCCGATGAGCATATGCAGCGAGTGGGAGTGCGCGTGTGTATGTGCAAACATGCACACATGCATATGCAACACGCACTTGAATATATGCATGTGCAATGCATACACATACGAGTGTACAAATGTATGAATATTCAGTGAAAAGTATGCACATTTATGACCATGCGTTTGTGCGTGTGTACAGGTGCACGTGCGTGGACATAACACATCACGGCGCATGCTACATCCTGCGCCGAATCTGCGCCACGACTAACTTCCATCACCCCAATCCATACCGGAGGTGCAGATGAGAAGACCAAAGGCTGTGCAGGAATGCGGGGCTCAAGAGCCGCACCCGTATCAAAATTATACCACGCGCCTGCCGGAAAGATACCCGACACGTTGTCCCACCCCTCGTGCAGCACCGGCGTCACCAAGAGGGCTGCCCGATGCTCAAAACGTGTTAAAAAAAGCCTAGAGATGATCACACGTTCAACCCCTCACGACAACACTTCTCTTTCTGGCACGGTCATCCCAAAATGTAGGCAAGTAACACAGACCTGGTCCAAGCATAAATTGCGAGTCTGTGCTCAGGTGCTCGAGCACCTGCCGCCTCTCCCCTGTGCCCCGACGACCTTTGCCGAACGGAAAAGACGCACCAGGCCCCAACAATTCATGCGCAAACTCCATGACCAACGATCTAGCCACCGGCACACCAGAGACGGAGGCAGAGTAGAAAAGCGTGTAGAGGTAGGGCAGCAAGCGGTATCGTCGCTCAAGCGACTTTTTCATCATGACCTGGCATGCGCCAATGTCACAAAATTGGCAGGTTCCAACAACGTCGAACATGACGGGACTCCACACAGGCAGCAAGTATGTTTCAGACTGCGAGCGTGCGTGAGAGATGGCACGCATCAGCGCCGGCATGCGCGCGCCTACTCGGCAAGGCAAGCAAGGCCCAGACCTGTGCCTCAGAGTCCCACGACGTCGGTTCCTGGGCGCGAGTGTCCAGGGTGTTGTGATTGCGAGAAAATGGGTATAGGGCACCTAGTTCAGTCCAGCGAATACATAGCTCGCGAGTGGCCTCCCCAGCAAAACCGCAGATGTCAGCCCCTACCAACGGCACTCCGCTCAGTCCCTGCATCAGACGGAGGAGGGAAGATGAGACCGAGAAAAATAGAAGGGGGAGGCGAGAGATTAGAGAAACACATAAATGCCAAACACGTTCATGGCAGGGATGGACAAAAAGGGACGTTAAGAGAGCCGACAGGGCAACAGGGCTAAAGGAAGGGGAAGCATGCAAGAACGGGGTGGGTTCAGCAACAAACCATGGTGAGCATGGCAGGAATAGATGCTTGCATGTCAGACCATGTGGCCTGCAGGTCATAGCATAAACGTCATCTGAATGAAAATACCGTGGTTCCGGCAGCAGCACGGGCAAAACCCCACAACATGCACTGACTTTTGACAGAGGGCAAAGTTCAAATATTTCAGGCGTAATGGACCGAGCCGGCAAGGCCGCGGGCACCATGCATACGCGCACACGCTATCTTGACGGGGGTGCATGCAAAGCCAAAAGAAGACATGAAGAGGACCTCGTTGTCCCCGAGCCAGTGCCCAGCCCACACCCCAGAGCCAGGAAACGTAGATCTTGAGATGACAAAAGGTCGCTTTCCAGTTACGACCTCGAGCGCCTGTGTCGTCAATCGCGTCTGAGCCAGCCCGTATAAGTTGTGTGCATCATAATGTGTGGTGTCGATGCATGAGTCGTCTTTGCCTGCTCCTTCCGCGGCTCCTGATCGGCCGCGAGATCTGTGGCGTGTGGCGAAGAGGAGATGGTCCACGCAATGACGTGTGTCCATGCGGAGGGAACGAGACTCGAGGGATTCCCCACCGGGAAGATATGGAGGCCGCTGCACATCTCTGCGTTTGCCACCTCTCTTTCGCAGCTTCCATGCTGCGTACACGTGTGCCAAACGTTCTTGCTCGTATCCTTCATCTCTTGCGCACGCTTCTGTATCGGATTGCAGTACTCCCTCACGTTCTTCTACCTTGAGCCGTTTCTGAGCATCAGCGGCCTGGGACTTGCGCCAGGCCAGAATTCGACCGTTATCAGCCCACCCTGCAGTTTCTGCACGACACAAGCAGTCCCCATCGCAGAAATTGGACGGCTCGTTCATATCCAGCCACACTCCGTCAAACGCTAGCATTGAGTGGAAAGAAGTCAGCTGTTCTAGCCAGTATGCAGAGGCATTCGGATGCAGAAAGTCGGGGAAGAAAACGTCCCCTGGCCAGACCCTACCTTCTGCTGGAGCCGATCCCGAAGCATCACGAATGAACACCTGCTGTCTGAGCCCTGACGAGAGAGGCAGATACAGCTCCTTGCCAGGAGCAGATGCGATCCCTGTCAACAGGGCGGACACAAACAATGCATCGTCAGTCATAGCCAGCTGAGTCTATGGAAGTGTGACCTGTTGACAGGACCCATCGAATACAAGAGAGGCTTTAGTTTAGATATCATGCTTGAAGAAGTAGTGACCTGGGTCAACGATCATGACATAGCGCTGGCCATGAAGATGCAGATCATCTAGAAATTCCCGCATCTCCTCGGGTGCGAAGTTGACGGAGTCCAATGTGAAGTCTTTGTGCGAGTCCATGTGGTCGATGTCATTCCACTGCACATCCTGCGGGATTTCTGCGTTCCGCATGTCCTCGACAACCTTGCGCGTGGCTGCTGCAGACCCGTATCCCCAGCGACAAAGATGGAAGCCTAGCGCCCAATATGGCGGCAACGCTGGCTTTCCAATCATGGACGTGAGCTGCCCTAGAACATCAGCGGGCGTCGGTCCCATAAAGATGTAGAGGTCAATGATGCCTCCAATGGTGCGGAAAGTGGCCGTGTCCTGTGCGAGCAGCACGTCCATGGCATTTGAATTCAGGAGCAGCATGCCCGAGGCCAAGCCGGTCTCAGGAGACACCTGCATCAGAAAAGGATGGCTGCCATACAAACCATCCCCGCCCTTTGCAGAATGTCGCGGGGTGCCGCCACGATCACGTGCATAGAGCGTGTAGATTTGCAGGCTCTCGGCATTCTTGTGCTTGCCCCCAGCGGCCGAGGATGAAGACGATCTGGCAGCGGGTGCTGGTCCTGCCTTACCGCGGGAGCCCACAGGCAGACGGAAAGGAGCGTTGTGCTCTGCCAACCCGTAGAGAAAGGGATCATGATGAACAACACTGCCATCGTTGGAAGCTGCCTCACTCTCAGCGCCGCCGCGGGTAGCGAGGCGTGTGGAGAAGGATATAAACTGTTCCTCAAAACTCAGTCCATTCATCCTGCCAGTTACGGGCGTCGAATTGAACACGACCTCCTCCCCACCCCCTTGGTCGCCTTGCCTGGTAACGGCAAGTCCAAACGGGTAGGAGGTGTGGTGGACAGAGTACTTGCGAGCAGCTGGACTGTGACGTCGAGGTGATACGTGCGGAAAGAGGCGCATTGGTACCTCCCACCGGTCCGTCGACGGGTCCGAGATGCGCACACGCAGTACCGACTCCGTTTCGTAGGAAACATCGAGTGCAAGGGGACAGATTTCGGAGCCAAAAGGTCCTATGTGGTATGGAGGACGGCCGTTTCCCCCCTGGTCGTGAAGAAGGAAATAACAGCGCGACCCAAAACGAGCGCATGAGAAAAAGAGAGGAAGCAGACCAGCGATGCAAGGGAGAGAAGAGAGAGAGCAATGGACAGAGACGGTGGTTGAAGTCGGATGTCAGTCAACACAAAATCAGACGCATCGAGACAGCTTCATGTCCCATACCTGCCCGTCGCCGTACCGACTTTTCCCCGAGCACTCGAGCTTGGCAGTAATCCCTGCGCTAAAGGGCCTCCAGGACGTCACGTTGTACGCGTTGGCGGGGAGGGGATAGAAACAGGCCGGCGTCCCTGCGGGTTGCGCGCGTGCTGTCTCATCGTCCCAGCAGCAGCTACGTGACTCGCACAAGCTCTTGGTTCCATTTCCCTCAGGAAAGCAGTCCACTCGTTGTGCGGGTGCCGCAGGAGCACAAAACGACTCGCACTGGGTAATTCCGTCGCCGTTGAAGCCGACGGGGCAATGGCAGGAAAAGCTTCCCTGAACATTCAGGCACGTGGCATCTGCTGCACAGTTGTGCGTGCCTGCCGCACACTCGTCAATGTCGTGGCAGGCGGCGTTGGGAGCGGCCTGCCCGTAGCCCTCATTGCACACGCAGTAGAACGAGCCAGGCGTGTCCACGCACGTGCCCTGACGGCCGCACACGTTGTTGCGCGTGCGCTTCCTGCGCCCTAGCACCACCGTCTCGACCGGCTTGCACTCTGTGTGTGTGCATATATGTGCGTGGGTGTGTGCGTGCGCAGTGCGTGCTTATGTGTGTGTGTGTGTGTGTGTGTGTGCGCGCGCGCGCGTATGCGTGCGTGCGTGCGCGAGGTAAAGTGCGCATGCGCGTGCGTTCGTGCGTGCGTGCGTGCTGTGTCCTTGCGCTTGTGGCTCCTGCGCAATGCGCAAACAGCTTGCTCAAGTTTGTTGGAGCATGCTCTCTTACCGTCTACGTTTTCGCATTCGAAGCCGTCGCCCACCCAGCCCTTGTTGCACTCGCACACGTAGCCGCGATCATCTGACGCCCGGAACGACGCCACGATGCACGTGGCGAAGGGAGAGCACCGGTGCAGGTTGCCCGCGCACGCGTCGTAGTCCACCAGCGCCTCAATGTCCCCGCGGATTTTGGCGCCAGTGCAGAGGCGCGCACACAGGCAGGCGACGAAGAGCAGCGGCCGCTGCACGCACGAACATGTGCGCTGCACCTGCACGCACGTGCGCGTGCAGCGGCGCCCCGCGCCATGGGGGCCTGACGCCAGCTTCCTCATGCCGCCTAGCGGCGCTTCATATTCAGCTGGTGGTCCTGTACACGGTCCTGAAAGTGGGGACCGTGACCGCGGCAACCAAGGCCTTGAACCGATGTCCTTTTACCACCTTTCGGAGAGAGGAGGAAAAAAAAGCCAGAAGCAGCGGGCCCGGGGCCTTCGACGGCGAAGCATCAGCTCTGTTCGGCAGGGCCCTGGCAGCTGTTCGGCAGGGCCCTGGCAGCTACGGACTCGGACGCGTGGACGTGCTCGCAGCGAAGATCGGCCTCGGGGTCCGCGGGATGGACCTTTTCACGTGCTGCAGCCAGCGCGGAGAGGGCGGGATGAGCCAGCTCAAGCGCAAGCAGTCTGCCTTTCACACCGACATGGTTCTGGCCAGCTACAGCCGAGCGCGCGGACGAGATGCCAACGCACCCGCCGCGTTTGTGGTTGCTTGACGGGCGCGCGCCATGACTGCTGGCTTCGCTGGTGTGCAGTCTGGGATCGGCATCATCTTCCAGCGGGACTATGATGACACGGGCCCGCTCATTGTCAGGGCCTTTGTGCCTCAGGGAGCCGGCGAGGCCTGTGGGCAGGTGCCTCCCTGCCTGCAAAGCTCGGGAGGGGTTTTCAGTTGCGGCGAATGCGCTCTCGAGTCTTTCAAAAGTCCCCGTCCAGGAGCAAAGGATACTAACAATAAACAGCATGATCACTGGGTACAGGTGCGCTCCGCGTCGGGGACTTTTTGAAGGCCCGCCCCCGCTCCCTCCTCCTCCCCCCCCCCCC
>Ga0209713_10002173_pt1 | contig 12087 bp, 5 predicted proteins | sample ArcOceMetagenome_3_FD_187444 | JGI IMG/M metagenome (GOLD analysis project Ga0209713, IMG submission 187444) | Marine eukaryotic phytoplankton communities from Arctic Ocean - Arctic Ocean- Svalbard ARC20M Metagenome (SPAdes) (version 2) | ecosystem: Environmental > Aquatic > Marine > Oceanic...
AATGCGTCGACTGGCCCGATGAGCATGCCGGGCGCAGAAGCAGGCGCAAAGCAGCGCACGCAACCGGGCATACATCGAGCCGCGGCCACTTCCCCGCCCGAATACGAACCGAGAAGGCAAAGCGATATGGGTACGGCGAAGCTGACCAAGATTGCGGACGACCTCGCCAAGAAGGTCCCGGCCGCCGAGGGCGCCACGAGCACGCAGATCGACACGTACAAGCAGCTCCTTGAGCAGGCGGACGACGCCGCGCGCACCGCAGAGCAGGGCCGCGCCGTGGTTGCGAGCAAGCTCCCCAAGGTGCTCTTCACCAAGTGCCTCCCGGCGACGATGGACTTCAACAAGTCGGGCGCGCGCATGGAGCACGACTTCGAGGAGGGAGCCCTGTGCGCCGCGTCCCCTCGGGTGCCCGGGAGTGGGTGGGCGCGCGCCAGCGCCCGGCGGTGGGCAGACGGAAGGACGCGGCGGACGCGCGCGTGACCGGGGCCCGTGCGCGGACGCGCGTCGCTCATCACGCGCCCACGTACGCTCGCAGGTACAACTGCCTCGAAGTCACGCAAACCCTGCTCCAGCTGCCGAGCACCCTGAGCAACACCGACCTGCACGACCCGCTCGTCAAGGCAGGCGCAGTCAAGGCCGTGTCGCACCTGCTGTCCGTCTTTCTGTCCGGCCGCGACAGCTACGACGTCGAGCACCGCGAGCTTGCGTGCTCGAGCATCCTCGGTCGGCTGCGCACCCCGCGTGCCCGCCCGCACTCCCTTCGCGACGACAGCGCTGACAGCGGCGTTTGGCGCGCGCAGAACTCATGAGCTGGGGCGGCAAGGCGAAAGAGGAGTCCAGGGGCGCCATCTTCGCGCACGGTGCGATCACCCGCCGCAACCCTGGTCCAGCTCTGCCTCGCTCACGTCCGGTCTCCGCGCGCGCACCGCAGAGGAGGTCAAGGACCTCGACCCGCTCGAGGTCCTCCGCCAACTGCCGAGCCACCTGTCGCAAAACATGATGATCAACCTGCTCTTCTTGCTGGGCTCCAAGGCCGCCAAGTACCGACGCGACGCGCTCGGCGCGTTCTTCGCGTCGCCCGAGGAGCTGGTCGCCGCCGAAAAAGGATTCGCCAAGGAGGGCTCGGCCTCGTCGGAGTACATGCAGAGCGTGGCCGCGGCCGTCGACAAGCTCAACGTGGCCGAGTACACGCGCGTCGCGACGGTCTCGGCCGACGAGAAGTGCATGATCTTCGGCTCGGCGCTGCCCACGGGCCGGCTGCACTTTGGAGACACGATGCTCACGGTGGAAGCGCCGGACGACGACCACTTCCACGACAAGTCGATCCGCTACGAGAAGAGCGCGGTGATGTTCGAGCTCAAGCCCCAGGTCGCCGATCAGCCGGACGGCAACTGGATCGTGACGCTGACGATTAAGAGGGAGAAGGTCGACGAGCTTCGCAAGCCCGGCGTAAAGCCGTCGAGGAACATCGTCTGTCGAGCCGACGTGAGCGCCGCCATTGCGCGCGAGCCCCCGCGAGCCCAAACTGTGCGCCTCACGCGTGCTCCCTCGGCTGGCAGGCTGCCACCGCCGCTCGACTGCGCGAGCGCATCGTCGCCAACCTGCCGCCCGACGTCAAGGTGAGGGACAACCCGCCGACGCCCACGGGCGAGCACTCGAGCGCTATCTCGGTGCGCACGCGCGCCGCTGGTGTTGGCAGCTGATGGCCTGTGCCGTGCTCTCAGCGCGTGGAAAAGTCGCCGGCGGGCGAGAGGTGATCAGTGGCCAACGCAGGGCTGCCCTCTCTCACGCGCGCCGTCGCTTTTCGCATTCAGATGGGCTCGGCAAACGGACTGCTCCCCAAGGCCAAGACGCCAGTCAAGAAGCCCGTGCCGCCGACGCCGAAGAGCAAGGGCAGCTCGACCTTCGACGAGCTCGACGACGACGAGCAGCCGCCGAGCAAGCCCGCCGCCAAGACGCCCGCTGGCAAGTCGCCCGCCGCCAAGACGCCCGCTGGCAAGTCGCCCGCCGCCAAGACGCCCGCCGCCAAGGCTCCTTCCGCCAACGGACCCGCCAAGGCACCTGCCACCAAGGCACCCGCCACCAAGGCTCCCGTTGCGAAAGCGCCCGCCGCCAAGGCACCGGCCACCAAGGCGCTCGCCGCCAAAGCGCCCATCGCCTTCGACGACGAGCTTGAGGATGACGAGCAGCCGTTTGGCAAGGCCGCGGCCACGAAGGCGCCACCTGCCGCCAAGCCCTCGTCAGCCAAGGCGCCCGCCGCCACGAAACCTACCGCGGCCAAGCCGTCGGCCGCCAAGCCGTCAGCCGCCAAGCCGCCAGCCGCCAAGCCGTCGGCCGCCAAGTCGAGCAGCGCGGCGGCATCCGATCCGTTTGACCCCGATTTCGACGACCTGGACGCCCCGCGCCTGGAGCGACGCGCAAAGCCAGCCAAGCAGCCCAAGGCGCCCAGCGCGCAGCCCCCAGTCTCGAAGCGCGACGCCGTCTTCGCCGACACGGGACGCGAGGCCGGCAAAGCGGCGTCGCTGGCGCGGCGACCGGATCACGGCTCCAAGGCGACCGGCAAGCAGGAGATGGTGCGGCAGGCGCGGGAGTGCGCGGCCGTGGCCGAGGCGGAGCGCTCGGTGGACTTCGACCGCGCGCTGCAGCAGGCGTCGTCGAAGGACGGGCGCGGCACCTTCACGACTCCGCTGGGCGGAAGCAAGCCCGCGGCATCCGCCAAGCCTGCAGGCGTCGAGTCTGACGAGGACGAGAGCGACAACGAGGCGCTCGGCGCGGGAATGTCGCGCACCGACCTCAACAAAATGAAGGTCGACGAGCTCAAGGAGATGTGCAAGGATCGCTCGGTCGACTTCGACAAGAAGGACAAGAAGGCCGACCTCGTCGACAAGCTGCTGCATGACATCGAGACGGCCGCACAGCTCGACGCGGCCGAGGAGGCCGAGGAGCCCGACATCAGCTCGCAGATGCAGAGCTCGCAGAAGAGCGTCTCGTGGAAGAGCAACCTGACCGGCCAGGGCTCGCCGGCGGCGGCCGCCGCCGCCAACGAGGAGGACGAGGACGAGCCATGGAACGGCGGCATGAACTCGGAGCCTGCGGCGGCTGATGACGACGAGGCCGCTGCTGGGGGCGAGGCGCAGGAGGAGGAGTCGGAGCAGCTCGGCTGCGACGACCAGTACTGGCTGATGGACCAGGCGCAGCAGCGCAAGAAGGACTCGCAGGATGACGAGGGCGAAGATGAGATGGAGGAGGGCGAAGATGAGATGGAGGAGAAGGCCGACAGCCAGGTGCCTGTGCCTGGCGGCACCACGGAAACCCCAAACCAGGTGGCGGTGCCGCAGCAGCACGAGGATGAGCCCAGCGCGGCAGTCGACGAGGACATGGACGAGGAGGAGGACATGGACGAGGAGGAGGACGGCGGATTCGATGCTGCTGCTGCCGAGGAGCTGGCTGCCAAGGAGCAGCGCGAAGCGGAGGCCGCCGAGGAGAAGAACCGCGCTGAGGCCCAGATGCGCGAGGAGAAGAAGCGCGCGAAGGCCGCCGCTGAGGACAAGAAGCGCGCCGAGGCTGAGGCGGCGGAGGGTGCCGCCAAGGAGGAGAAGAAGCGCGCGAAGGCCGCTGCCGAGGAGAAGAAGCGCGCGGCGGCCGCCGCCGCCGAGGAGCAGAAGCGTGCGGCCGCCGCTAAGGCTGCGGAGGAGGCGGACGACGGCGATGACGACGACGACGAAGATGAGGACGACGACGACGGCCAGCAGGAGGCCAAGGTCGAGGCGTCGGACAATGGCGGCAGCGACGACGACGACGACGACGATGAGGAGGAGGGCAGCGAGGGGGAGAGTGACGACGAGGCCGCGTGCACGCAGGAGCGCAAGGAGGCGGCCAAGAAGGCCAAGGCAGCGGGCAAGGCTGCGCCGAAGGCGGCCACACCGGCCAAGAAGCAGCCGGCCAAGAAGCCGGCCCAGAAGGTGAGCGCCGAGAAGATCCTACAGAAGCCCAACAACGGCCGTCAGCTCTACATCCACCGCAAGAAGAGCGCCGTCCAGAAGAAGCACCCCGCGCTCAACATGACGGAGGTCAACGCCAAGCTCGGCGACATGTGGAAGGGCGAGGGCAAGGAGGGCCAGGCCGAGTGGAACGAGCTCGCGCAGCGCGTGCCCATCGTCGGCACGGCGGTGCAGGTCAACGACGGCACGGGCTGGCAGCCGGGCCGCGTGACGGCGCTGCTGCAGGCGGGGCGCTTCCGCGTCGAGGTGGATGACGAGGAGGTCGATTTCGACGTCGACAAGCCTCAGAAGTGGCGCCTCGCGATGCGCGGCGCGTTTGCGACCGAGGGCAAGGCGGCGGCTGCCGCCAAGGCGGGTGGCAAGGGCGGCCAGCAGCGCGCCTCCGCTCCAGCGAACGCGCCGTCGTCGGATGACGACGAGGAGGACGAGGAGGGCAGCGACTCGGGTGAGGACACCCCGGGAATGCTGCTCCAGCAGCTCCAGCAGGCTGTGTCGAGCCAGGCACACAAGCGCAAGCGCGGTGCGGCGGCTGAGGCGGCGGCGCCAGCAGCGGCGGCGCAGCCGGAGGTGGATGACGACGAGGCCGAGGCGGACGCGGACGAGGACGACGATGATGACGACGAGCTGGCCGAGGCGTCCGACGAGATGGCGGGCTCGGGCCGCCTCCGCCACTCCGCTGCCGCCGACGGCGCGCAGTCGCCCAGCAGCGCCAACTACCTCTCGGTGGGCGCGGTGATGGAGAAGGCGGTTTACAAGTTCCAGGGGGCCAAGCAGAAGGCCCTCGCGCAGATGGCGAAGCGCTCGAAGATCGAGGTGACCAAGTCGCTCGAGCTCGCCAAGGGCTCGGTGGCCGAGGCCGAGGCCGGCGCGCGCGCGGGGCCGAAGCCCTCGACGACGCGGATCGCCGACTACGACAACCTGAAGGCGCTCAGCCTCGAGGTCAAGAGCGTGAAGGAGCACGAGACGCAGATCAAGGAGCAGGGCAAGGCGCATGTGGACGACGAGATGCGCAAGCTGCGCGACCTGACCGCCAAGCTCAAGCGCAAGCTCGATGCGGTGGGCGGCGAGACGTACGAGCAGATCTTCGGGCTGCAGGCCGCCTTCGACGACACGCGCCGCAAGGCGGTCAAGAAGCAAAAGCAGCATCAGATGGAGTTCAAGGCGATGCAGCTGATCATGCAACAGCAACTCGCCGCGCAGGGTGCGTCGGATGGAGAATCCGACTGATCGCAGCCCCGAGACGATGCGCGGCAGCATGGCGCCGCGCGCAGCGCGCAACAACGGCGCATTGCGGCGCAACGAGGGTCAAAGTGCGGGTGCACGGGGCAGGGTGGACCGGGAGATGGCAACGAGCGGCGGTGCGGGCAATAAGGCCGCCGCAGAACAACATGGTGTATGAGCCGTGCGCCGCGAGGACGCTTTGAACATTGCGCCTCGGTGAAGAGCGCGCTTCGCAATTCTGAGTTGAGCTGGGTAAATTTGGGCTGCGCAGTTTGAGAGCGTTCGAGGGAAAGAGAAAGAACGCACGTTTTTAGCCTTTTTTCAAGTGACATTTTGAGACCTCGAACAAAATCATCTCATCTCTCTCTCTCTCGCGTGCGTGCAGCTGCACACTGCGCCTCACACACGTGTTGAACCCCACGCCCCATGCGGCCCAAAGATGCCCCGCACCGTGTCCCCCCAAATCGGTACCCCCTCATGTCAACTCGCCCCGCGTCGTTCGTGTGTCCGTGTTCACTGTGCCTGAGGCTGGGGGGGGGGTCAGAGCCTCTGCGCGGCGCGCGCGGCGGTGCGCGGCGTCATCGCCACGTCGGCAGGCGACGTCGGCAGGTCGAGCGGCGGCGGCGGCGCGCCCGCGGGGCTCGCGTCCGCCTTCCTCCCTCGCCTGCTGCCGCTGCTGAGCGGCACGTCGGGCGGCGGCAGCGAGTTAGCGTCGGGCAGGTTGTCGCTGCTGCCGAGCCCGAGCTTCGGGATGCTCGGTGGGCCGCGCCCGCCGCTGCGCCCGCCGACATCGCGGTCGCGGTCGCGGTCGCGGCTCGCCGGCGCGGGGCGGTCGCGGTCGCCCGAGCGGCCGCCGCGCCCGCTGCTGCGGTCGGCCGAGTCGCGGTCGCGGTCGCGGTCGCGGCCGCGCGGCGCGGTGCGGTCAAAGTCGCGGTCGCGGCCGCCGCGGTCACGGTCACGGCCGCCACCGCGGCCGCGGTGGTCGTCGTAGGAGTCGTCGCGGTCGCGGTCGCGGCTGTTCCAGTTGCCGCCGGGGCCGCGCGCCGAGTACGAGTCGCCGTAGTCGGGCTGCGGCGTGAGCGCCGGCGCGGGCTGGTCGGCGTCGTCGCCGTTGAGCGAGCGCCACGCCTCGGCGGGGTTGTCGGTGATGTTCTGCTCGATGAACTCGGCGTCGAGGCCGCCGACGTCTTCGGGCGAGAAGGTGAACGACATCTGCCGGCCGCGCCCCTGCTTGCGGATGTCGTAGACCTGCACGAAGAGGTACGGCATGTCGTCGCCCAGGAAGACGAAGACGCCGTCGACGCCGTCGGGCGTGCGGAAGAGCGCGCGCCGCTCGCAGCTCGCCTCGACGAGCGAGTCGGGGTCGGGGTGCGACGCGCCCGACGCGCCGACCGGCAGGTCGTCGTCGTCGTCCCAGCTGCCGCCCGTCGGCTGCGGCCGCGCGCGCCGGTTGCCCGACCAGCCGTTGCCGCCGCGGCCGCGCTTGGGGTCGTCCTCGTAGTCGAGCGGGTCGGACGGCTCGCGGTTGCGGTACCACTGCGAGCCGAAGACGAGCGGCGTGTGGTGGAACGGGTACGGGTACTCGCGCTCGCGGTTGGTCACGTGCAGCACGACCACGAGGAGCAGCTTCCACACGCAGACGATGACGGTGAGCGAGAGGGAGCCGTAGACGACCGAGTGGACGTCGAAGACCTCCTTCGAGAAGCCCGAGTCGTACATCGGCTCGAAGTCGACCTTGACCATCATGATGATGACAATCTGAAGGAAGAAGTTGGGGATGAGCTGCGTCGCGAGCGACGCCGTCATCAGCATGTACTTGATGTCCTTGTCGGTCTGCGGGTCGTTGCTCAGCAGGTCGAGCAGCCCGCCGTCGACGAGCGAGCACGCGAAGACCATCCCCGACGCGAACGGGTTGTTGGTGAGCTGATCGTGCGAAAAGGTGTAGTGGTTGAGGAAGGAGATGCTGAGGGCCATGTTGGTGATCAGGCTGATGCCCATCGTGAAGAGCAGGAAGCGCATCGCGTGGAAGCAGTGGTCCTGGTCCTCCTCGGACATGCCGTTGCCGTAGATGCCGCCGTCGGGCCCCTTGTACTTGGAGCCCTGGTCGTAGATGGCGACGAGCACGCCCATCATCAGGTACTGGATGACGCCGACGCAGCACGTGAGGCCGTCGCCAAAGTTGGGCAGGTACGAGTAGAAGCCGCCCTCGTTCTTGCGGCGCAGCCGCGCGCAGACGGTGACGACGATGCCGCGCGACGCGTAGACGATGATGTGAACAGAGTAGACGAAGATCGAGAAGCCGAGCAGCGGGTCGATGTAGCCGGCCTCGTGCGGGAAGGCGATCGGCTGGCCGGTCGTCTCGTTCATCGCCTGGAACTCGCACTCGGCGCGCGCCTGCGGCACGGCGCACGGCTTGCGCAGGTTCTCGTACGTGGCGACCATGCACGAGAGCAGCGGGATGTCGAAGAAGGCCGCCCACAGCCCGAGCTTCGAGATGTTGAAGACGTCGTCGCGCCGGTCGCAGAACCAGCCGAGCAGCTCGGGGTGCATCGCCGAGAGCGTGAGCGCGACGACGGCGCCGCCGGGGTACTCCCTCAGCCGCCGCTTGAGCGTGTCGGTCGAGTGGCGCACGAGGAACCACGAGATGCCGAAGAGGTTGGCGATCATCGAGATCATGAACCACGCCAGCGCGAGTCGGTACTGCCACGAGAGCGTCACGATGTGGTTGAACGGCGCGTCGACCGCCGGCATGCCGAAGGAGGCGGGCGGGTCGATCGACCAGCCCTGCACCGACTCGAGGTTGGCGGCGTACGCGTCGCGGTCGCCCGTGTACGCCGCCGAGTTGAAGTAGATCTGCAGCATGCCGAGCAGCCCGAAGAGCCAGCGGAAGACGCACACGGCCGTCGACGCCGCCTGCGAGATGCGCGAGAAGGACGTGTGGCGGTCCTTGGCGGGCGGCTCGACCGAGTCCTGCAGCCCCGGGTCCTTGGCGAGGTCGTCCGAGTCGGCCGCCATCCGCCCCGCCACGAGCTGCATCACGAGGCGCGCCACCTGCCACCAGATGATCGGCGCCGCGATGACGATCAGAAAGTAGAGGTAGGTCTCGACGTCGGAGCCGCGGAAGTCGACCGAGCACGGCTTGTGCTGGCAGTCGAGCCGCGCCGCGACGTGCGACGCGATCGCGGTGATCGGGATGCCGTGGAAGAGCAGGTGGAGGAAGGCCGAGTCGCGCTTGGCGATGCGGTAGCCCTCGGTGGTCTGCGAGAAGCCGTTGATGAAGCCGGCGTTGAGCAGCGTGCCGACGCCGAGCGCGGCCGTGCCGACGGAGCGCCGCCACAGCATGTCCGACTGGAAGTGGGCCTTGAAGCGCTCCATCTTCACGTAGACCGAGAGCAGCGTGAAGTTGGCGATGCAGCCGAGCACAAAGAGCGCGACCGCCGCGCCGAAGCACGTCTGCAGGTACTGGCGCAGCTCGATGACCTCGGTGAGCACGTCGCCCGCCTGCGCCGTCAGCGTGTACGTGTCGGCGTCGTACAGGTAGAGCCACGGGTCGGCGCGCTCGAGCCGGTGCAGCTCGGCGTTGATCTCGACCGAGATGTCGTCGGAGCCGCGCAGCATGTCGGAGGCGATGTCGCGCAGCACGGGCGGCACGAGGTCGTAGGAGGTGTCGTAGACGCCCGAGCCCATCTCGTCGATCTGCGCGAGCTCCGTCTCGTTGCGGTAGATGCGGAGCGTCATGTCGGGGTCGTAGCCGACGAGCGTCGCGTTGAGGCCGCCCGTGTTCTCGAGCTGCAGCGTGAGCCACTCGATGGCGAAGTTCTTGAAGAGCGACGCGTAGTCGAGCCACGCGATGAAGCAGAGGATGAGCACCGAGTGCGAGACGAAGAAGGGCAGCGCGACGAGGTCCTCCTTCTGCAGGTTCTTGTACATCGGCACGCGCGGCTCGTCCTTGATCTCGGCGCCGAGGAAGATGATCCAGCCGCGCATGATCTTGAGCGCGAGCGTGATCGACGTCCACACGAGCGCCACCGAGACGAGGCCGTACCAGCCGTACTCGTACAGGAAGGCGATCTGCAGGCAGAGCGTCGGGATGCCCTCGGCGAGCGACGAGAGCAGCGCGAGCTTGCGGAAGGAGGCGTGGTCCTCGCGGTCGGGCGTCAGGAAGCAGAGGAACTCGGTGTTGATCATGCCGAACATCATCACCATCACGCACTCCTCGGGCCGCTCCTTGAACTTGCGCTCGAGCTCCGTCTCCTCGCGCAGGCCGCTGCCGTCGTCGGTGACGCCCTTGCCCGACGAGCGCACGACGAACATGACGATCGCGAGCATGTTGGCGAAGACGGCCAGCGTGATGAAGGCCCAGAAGAGCGAGTGCTCGCCGTAAAAGTCGACCTGGCACCAGATGGCCGTCGCGACGTGCAGCGAGAAGTCGATCGACGAGAGCGTAATCGACGCGAGCGTCGACGACAGCTCGCGCGTCGCCGAGAGCTCGTTGGCGATCGACGCCGCCGACGAGGTGCGGTGGCGGCGCCCCTTGCCGCCCGAGCCGGGCGTGGGGCGGGGGCGGTCGCGCGAGTAGGGGCTGCGGTCGCGGTCGCGGTCGCGGTCGCGGTCGAAGTCGCGGTCGCGCGAGTCGCGGCCCCGCTCCGAGTCGGGCCCCGAGCGGCCGCGGTAGCCGTCCTCGTAGCCGCCGCGCGAGCCGTACTCGTCGTCGCGGTAGTCGCGGTCGCGGTCGTCGTAGTCGTCGTAGCCGTCGTCGTAGCCGCCGTCGCGGTCGCGGTCGTAGTCGTCGTCGGGCGGCGGGCGGTCGTCGTAGCCGTCGTCGTAGCCGCCGCTGTCGTACGGCGGCAGCGCCTGGTCGGGACACGACGGCGGCGGCGACGGCGGCGACGGGCCGAGCGGCCGCTTGGCGCTGCGCGCGATCGCGTAGCCGGCCGCCGCGGTGCCGACGCCCGCCGCGGCGGCGGCGATGCCGGCGGCCGCGGCGGGCGTCGCCTTGCCGCGCTGCTGCCATTGCTGCTGCCGCTGCTGCTGCTGGTTGCCGCGGCGCGGCGACTGCTTGGTGGTGGCGGCGTCGTCGCCCGCCTCGCCGCGCATCCGCGCGAGCTTGGCCTCGTACGGGTCGACAAAGGCCTTCTTCTGCGCGGCGTCCCAGCCGAGGAAGTGCGCGGTGAAGAGCGCGGGCTCGGCGCCCGCCGCGACGCTCACGACGGGCGTCTCGGCCGCGTAGCCCCGTCGCTGCGCGTAGGCCGACGCCGTCTCGAAGGCGAGCGCGCGCTCCTCGCCGTTGGCCTGCGCGCCCACCCACACGAAGAGCGCCGCGTACGTGTCGAGCAGGAAGACGTCGTCGTCCTCGAGCTCCGCCTGCGCCACCGGCACCCGCTCGCTCGTGAAGTAGCCTTTGGCGTTGGAGCAGCGGAAGAGCTGCGGCTCGCGGCCGCCCTCGGCCGCCGCCTTCTCGCGCGGGTAGGCCGCCCGGCCGCCGAGCGCCTGCCAGAAGGCGGCGGGCTCGCCGCCCTCCTGGACGGCGCCCACGCCGCGCTTGGCCTTGAGGCGCGCCGCGACGGCGTCGGCGCACTTGCGCTCCGCCGCGGAGGCGAGCTCGCCGCGCCACACGAGGCACTGCGTGGGCGTCAGCAGCACGAAGCAGTCGCCGCTGTTGAGCGACGCCGCGCGCGGCTCGACCTGCGCCGCGCGCGTGCTCGCCGCCGTCGCGCCCTTGACGTGGAAGAGCGCCACGCCGCCGGCGCCGGACGCGTCGGCCTCCGCCGCGCTGCGGAAGCCCGACGCCTTGCCGCCCCTCCGCACGACCATCTTGCCGTCGAAGAGCCGCACAAAGTGCGCGGGCTCCTGCCCCTGCGCCACGCGCACCTGCGTCGCGCCGCCGCCGAGCTCGTCGTCGACGCGCTGCGCGAGGATCGCCGACGCGCCCACCTCGTCCTGCGACGAGTGGCGCCCCTGCCAAAAGTAGACGACGTGCCGCGTGCGCCCCCCCTGCCCCGGGTACGAGTACTTGAGCACGTACGAGTCGCCAGAGTAGAAGAGCCCGACGTCCTCGCGCTCGACGCCGACCTTCTCGAAGCCCTCGACGCGCCACACGGCGAGCCTGCCCTTGCCGCCGCTGCTGTCGTCGTCGAACGACGCGTCGGCCGCGAGCCCCGCCTCGGCCGCGCCCGCCGCGCCCGCCATGCCCGCCGCCAGCTCGGAGGCCGACTTGGAGGCCTGCCGCTTGGCCACGTTGCCGCGGCGGACGCCGCCGAGCGAAAAGTCCGTCGGCGCGACGGCCTCGGCCGCCCAGCCCGAGAAGAGCGTCGAGAAGAGCGGCGGCTCGGCGCCCTCGACGACCTTGGTCAGCTTGGTGAGCGCGGGGCGGCCGCGCTGCTTGAGGTAGTCGGCGGCCGCCTGCATGCCGCGCCGCCGCTCGGCGGGCGTCGCGCCCTTGCCGACCCACACGAAGACCTCAGAGGTGATGTCGACGATGAAGACGTCGTCCGTCGCGAGCATCGCGCGCGACAGCGGCGCCCGCGCCACCTCCTCCATCTTCATGCTGCGCGCGCAGAGCGAGGGGGGCGGGACAGGCGAGGTGGGGCGGGCGCGTCGGTGGGGTGGGGGGTGTCGGGAGGAGGGGACGGGAGGAGGGCAAGGGAGGGCGGCGGCGGCGAGGCGCGCGATGCGAGGGGTGGGGAGGGTGAGGGGGAGGGAGGGGTGTGAGGGGGGGGGGGAGGGGGAGGGGGGGCGGGGAGGGCGCGGCGCACGCGCGCGGCGAGGGCCCCGTGGGCGGCTCACCTGCCGGACGCGTCGCTGACGCGCGTGAGCATGGGGAGGCCCTGCGAGCTCCGGTCGGCCTCCTCGTCCGAGCTGGCAG
>Ga0209713_10002175_pt1 | contig 12085 bp, 6 predicted proteins | sample ArcOceMetagenome_3_FD_187444 | JGI IMG/M metagenome (GOLD analysis project Ga0209713, IMG submission 187444) | Marine eukaryotic phytoplankton communities from Arctic Ocean - Arctic Ocean- Svalbard ARC20M Metagenome (SPAdes) (version 2) | ecosystem: Environmental > Aquatic > Marine > Oceanic...
CCAACTCGCGCGTCTTGAAGAAGTGAAAATCCGCGCGGAGCAGACCGCGTTAGCAAACGAAAAAACCGAGCTGGAGCGTCTGCTAGGTTCCGATGCTCGGCTTAAGACGCTGGTAAAAAACGAGCTCAAAGCAACCGCCGACGAGTACGGTGATGCGCGTCGATCGCCGTTAATTGAACGCGGCGAAGCGCAGGCCTTTAGCGAGAAAGACCTGTTAACGGCGGAGCCAATCACCGCAGTTTTGTCGGAGCGCGGTTGGATTCGTGCGGCCAAGGGGCACGATGTCGACGCTACCCTGTTGAGCTATAAATCGGGCGATAGCTTTCTCGCGATGACCCGAGGGCGCAGTAATCAGAGCGTTTTTCTACAGGACACGAGCGGTCGATTTTATGCGTTACCCGGCCATACACTGCCGTCTGCCCGAGGGCAGGGTGAACCAGCCACCGGGCGCCTCAGTCCTCCAAGCGGAGCGCAGTTTTGCGGTATTTTAATGGCTGGCGACGAGCAAAAAATACTCCTTGGCAGCGATGCAGGCTATGGTTTTATAACCCAGGTGGGTAGTTTGTACACCAAGAACCGGGCCGGCAAAGCGGTGGTATCGATTCCCAGTGGCGGTCGTGTTTTTAGGCCGAAATTGATCGATGATGCCGATGCCTTGGTAGCGGCAGTTAGTAACGAGGGTCGCATGCTGGTGTTTGCGGTCGCCGACCTGCCGGAACTATCGCGCGGCAAGGGCAACAAGATCATCAATATTCCAGCATCGCGTCTGGCAAATCGCGAGGAATACGTAATTGACTATGCGATTATTGGTCGCGACGAATCGTTGGTGGTGCACTCGGGCAAGCGTTACTTGGTGATGAAACCCAAAGATCTAGAGCACTATCGCGGCGAGCGCGGCAGGCGCGGTCACAAACTGCCCCGCGGTTTTCAAAAAGTTGATCGACTGGCGCTCAACATCACTTAGGCGCCGCGGATGGTTTCGGGTTGCCGCCGAGCAGGTTGAAACCTTTGAGAATGATGACGGCTTCTTGGAGTTGATTGTCGTCGCTGATGTCTTCGAGTTCCGGCCCAGGTTGGGCGTCGTCAATGTTCGGTAGATGCCCCTGCAGGTCCTTTTCACGCAATTCTGGCACCGCGTCGAGTAAGCGGATTTCAGCTCTGGGAACGATGATATCTGGGGCGATCCCCAGCGCTTGTATCGACCGTCCACTGGGGGTGAAGTAGCGTGCTGTGGTCAGTTTGACGGCTCGACCATCGCCGAGGGGCATGACCGTTTGCACCGATCCCTTGCCAAAGCTCTGAGTTCCCACGATCGCGGCTCTATTGTGGTCTTGAAGGGCACCGGCAACGATTTCCGAGGCCGATGCGCTGCCACCATTGATCAATACGACGACCGGTACGGAGGCCAGCATATCGCCCGGTGTGGCCTCAAATCTTTGGTTGGAGCTGGCGATGCGACCCTCGGTGTAGACGATGGTGCCGCTATCGATTAGGGCATCTGCGATCTGCACCGCCGCGGGAACCAGGCCCCCTGGATTATTGCGGAGATCGATAACCAGCCCTCGAATCGGCTGATCCGGCGAGGTTTGCGCGTCTAATTCCTCGATGGCGGCGATGAAATCGCTGCCCGATTTTTCCTGGAATTGTGCGATTCGCACGTAACCAATGCCCGGTTCTAAGAACCGACTGCGCACGGCGCTGTTGTAGATGATGTCGCGGATGATGGTGAAGGGCAGGGGACCGTCTTCGCCCTCGCGATATATTTCGAGATCGATAGCACTGCCCTTTTCGCCGCGCAATTTATCGATCGCTTTTGGCAGAGCCATGCTGCGCACTGGTTGACCGTTGATTTCGATAATTAAATCGCCTGATTCGATGCCGATTTTTTTAGCTGGGCTGCCGTCGATCGGGGCAATAACTTTGATCAGGCCGCGCTCGGCGCTGACTTCAATACCCAGACCGCCGTATTCTCCCGAGGCACTTTCTTGTAGATCTTGGTAATCGCTAAAATCCAGATAGGCAGAGTGCGGATCGAGTTCGAGCAACAGGCCGACGATAGCGTTTTCGAGGAGCTGTGTGTCGTCGACTTCATCCACGTAACCGCGGCGAATTTGCTCGAACACCTGGGTAAATGCACGCAGTTCTCGCAGCGGCAAGCGGCTGTCTGCAGCAGCGGCTTGCGGCTCTTGATCCCGACCATCGACGCCGTCGGCAAACGCCGTTGAGCAGACTGCTAGGGCGAGGCCGATTTGCAGCAATATGACAAGGCTGTTCATTTTCTTGATCTCCTTGGGCCGACTCGGCTGGGTGCGAGTACTTGGCCCACAGTATAGCGGTTATGGCTGGCGTTTCAGTCGCTCCCGTGTGCGGAACTGGCGATCGGCGCGCCGGTTATTTGGCTTTTAACCAGGCTTTGGGGTTGCGTGGTTTGCCCTGCTTGCGGATTTCGAAGTATAGCGCTGGATTATCCAGGCCGCCGCTGTCTCCTGAATGGGCTAAAATATCGCCGGTTTCAACCCAGTCCCCGGTATCTTTTAACAGTTCTTGGTTGTGGGCATAGAGCGACATAAAGCTATCGCCGTGATCGACGATGATTAGCAAGCCAAACCCCCTTAGATAGTTGGAGAACACAATTCGCCCCTGATGCACCGTGTTTACCGGTGTGCCGGCGCGGCTGCCGATCAACCAACCCTCCCAGCGCAATGACCCGCTGCGGGTATTGCCAAAACGCTTCAGCAGACGCCCTTTGAGCGGCCAATTGAGGGTTCCCTTGCGGGAGGCGATCGGGACGTAGTCATCGGGCAGCGTCAACTCGCGGGAAGCCTGCTCCACCTTGTTCAACACTTGCTGTAAGCGCGCCCGTTGGCGTTCCCACTGGCTGAGCTTTTTTTGGTCACTGGCGAGTGAAAGTTGCAATTGATCGAGAGTTTTTTGGCGCTGTTGTTTGCGCGATAGCAACTCGTTTTGATTGTTGGCCAGGGATGCCTGGGAGTTGTCGATGTCGGCGCGTTCTCGCTTGATGGTTTTCAGTACATCGTCGAGTGCGTCAACGCTGGTCTGGTGAGCGGCAATTTGTTCGGTTCGCGACTGCGAGAAATAGTTGTAATAACTAAAAACGCGCGAGAATTTACTCGGGTCACGCTGGTTGAGGAGTAATTTTATCGGTTCTTGAGCGCCCATTTTGTAGGCGGCATTAAGGTGTTGAGAGAGCGCTTTGCGCTGCTCTTCAATGCCCTTTTGAAAGCGGTTTTTTTGCTGCAGAAGTTGCCCTTGGCGCTGCTCTAACGTAGTGATTTTAGCCCCCAGTTCACGCAGCGAGCCGTTTAATGCAGATACTTTGAGCTCCACCGACATCAATTCGTTTTGTAGAAGATTTTTTTCTTGCCCGCCCTTTTGCAAGGTCTTTTGCAATTCTGAAATCGAGCGCTGTAGGGCTTCGAGTTGCTCGCGATCTTCCGCCTGCAGATTGCTACACAGGCATAACCCGATCATTAGGGCGGAGGCTTTAACCGATGCCCAGAGCGTTTTCATTGTTTGACGAGCGACCGACCGGTCATCTCGTTCGGTTGTTCGAGGCCCAGTAGCGCCAGCATGGTCGGCGCTACGTCGGCCAAGCTGCCGCCGCTTGCGAGGCGAAGATTGCGCTCGCCGACGAACACCAAGGGCACCGGCAATGTGGTGTGCTGGGTATGCGGTTGGTTGATTTTGTCGTCAAACATGGTTTCGACATTACCATGATCGGCAGTCACCAAGGCTTCGCCGCCGACGTCGGCAAGCGCGCGAAGGACCTCGTCGAGCGCGCTATCTATGGTTTCAACGGCTTGCATCGCAGCGCTGTAACTCCCGGTATGACCGACCATATCGCAATTGGCATAGTTGCAAATAATCACATCAAATGTACCCCCCTGGATCGCCTCGACCAAACTTGCGGTGACTTCGGGTGCGCTCATCTGCGGTTGAAGATCATAGGTGGCGACGTTGGGCGAGGGTTTTAATATGCGCTCTTCGCCGTCGTAAAGCGCCTCTTGGCCACCGCTAAAAAAGAACGTTACGTGGGCGTATTTTTCGGTTTCAGCAATCCGCAATTGACGCTTTTGGTGGCGGGACAAATACTCGCCGAGAGAATTGACGATCGGTACTGGCGGAAACGCGCAGCACTGGGTCAGCGAAGCCTCGTATTCGGTGGTCATCACAAAGTGCGGCAGATCTCTTACCACGCTGCGCTCGAAACCGTCAAAATCGTCCCCATCAACCAGCGCGTGGGTCAGTTCTCGCGCTCGATCGGGCCTAAAATTCATGAATATAACCGCATCGCCGTCGTTAATTTGAGCGCTGTCCGAATGCCCATCGCCGATGCAGGTGGCGCCGACAAATTCGTCATTTTCGCCGCGCTGATAAGCGGCCTCGAGGCCGCTGATGGCGTCGCTGGCGCTGTAGGGTGCCGAAGCTTGCGTGAGCAGTTCATAGGCCATGGCAACGCGGTCCCAGCGGTTGTCGCGATCGAGCGCATAAAAACGCCCAATGATCGAGGCTATGCGTCCAACGCCGAGAGATTCAAATAGCGCTTGGGTCTTTTCCAACGACGGCTTGGCGCTGCGGGGAGGGCAGTCCCGACCGTCTAAAAATGCATGCAGATACACCCGGCTGGCGCCGCGTTGCACCGCCAGTTCGATGGCGGCATTGATGTGATCTTCGTGCGAGTGCACGCCGCCCTGCGACAGCAGGCCGAGGATGTGCACCGCGCCGCCGGTCTGGATGGCGCCATCGATGGCATTGCAGTAGGCTGGGTTGGTGTGAAAATCGCCGTCGGCAATGGCCTTGTTGATGCGGGTGAAGTTTTGGTACAGCACCCTTCCCGCACCCAAGGTAATGTGACCGACCTCAGAGTTTCCCATTTGCCCCTCGGGTAATCCGACCGCCAACCCAGAAGTCTCAATCAACGTTCTAGGTCGGGTCGTCCACAGCTCGTCCCAGACCGGCGTGTGGGCATTTTGGATGGCGTTGTGCTGCACCTCTTCGCGGTAGCCAAAGCCGTCAAGGATCAATAATACTAAGGGTTTTTTACGCATAGTTATCCGTTATCTTGCGCCCTGAGAGCGTAAGTTTAAGCCTAAAGCCATTATTTCGCCACGCTAGACGATTAAAAAAAGCTTCGGTTAGAGGGCAATGGCTAGCCCTGATCGAGCACCTCCCAGCGGCTGTAGCAGACGTCTAGCGCGTGCTGCGCGCGCTTCAATTCGCCGCTAAGTTGCTCGCCTTGAGTGCGATTATGGCTGTGGTATTGAGGATCACAGAGCTGCTCGGATAACCCTGCAATCTGTACTTCTAGACCTTCGATTTCTGCTGGCAAGGCGTCTAACTCGCGCTGATCGCGGTACGATAGTTTGGCGACAGTGGGGGAAGCCAAACTTTTTGGCGTGTCCGCTGTGGCGGTTTTGAGGGCTACTTTGGGGGGTTGCCGCTGGCGCAACCAATCGTCGTAGCCGCCGACATAGGCGTTGATCTTGCCGTCGCCCTCAAACACCAGCGTGCTGGTGACCACATTGTTGAGAAAGCTACGATCGTGACTGACCAGCAATAGCGTGCCCTTGTAATCGATCAATAGTTCCTCGAGTAGGTCGAGGGTGTCGATATCCAGGTCGTTGGTCGGCTCATCCAGCACCAGTACGTTGGCGGGTTGAAGAAATAACTTGGCCAGTAAAAGACGGTTTCGCTCGCCGCCCGAGAGCACCGAGACGGGTTGCCGGCAGCGCTCGGGAGCAAACAAAAAATCCTGCAAATAGCTGATCACGTGGCGAGATTTATCGCCGATTTGTAACATATCGCGCCCGCCGGAGAGGTTATCTTGAACCGACTTGTGCGAATCGAGCACCGTTCTATACTGATCAAAATACGCAATATTTAGGTTGGTGCCGGTTTTGATATGCCCGGTTTGCGGCTGTAATTGACCCAGTAACAGTTTTAATACGGTGGTTTTACCGACGCCATTGCGGCCAATCAGGCCGATTTTTTCACCGCGTTGGATCAGCGTAGAAAACTCTCTGACGATCTGTTCTTCGCCATATCGAAAATTGATGGCTCGTGCTTCGGCGACGATCTTGCCAGATTTTTCTGCCTGCTGAATATCCATTTTAGCGGTACCCAATTGTACCCGCCGGTCGGCATAGTCGCGGCGCATGGCTTCGAGGGCTCTGACCCGGCCCTCGTTGCGGGTGCGCCGGGCTTTGATACCCTGCCTGATCCAGCGCTCCTCCTGCGAAAGCCGCTTATCGAACAGCGCATTGTGGCGATCTTCGGTTTCTTGCATGTCCCGCTTGCGTTGCAGGTATTCGCTGTAGGTACAGGCAAACTCGGCTAGCTGGCCTCTGTCGATTTCGATAAAGCGGGTCGCCAGAGCCTCCATAAAGCTGCGGTCGTGGCTGACAAATAACAGCGCGCCATCCCATTTTTTTAGGAATTGTTCCAACCATTGGATCGATTCAATATCCAGATGATTGGTGGGTTCATCGAGCAGCAACAAATCGGGTTGGCAGACCAGCGCGCGCGCCAGCAACACACGGCGTTTGTAGCCACCGGACAGGCTGCTAAGCTGCGCATCGGTGTCCAACTCCATCTTGGTAATGATCGCTTCGACCCGTTGATTAATGTCCCATCCGTCGACCCGTTCGAGCTCGGTTTGACAGCTTTCCAACTCGTTTAGCAACTGTTGGCTGGTATCCGTAGCGACTGCCTGAACGAGTTGATGAAAGCGTTTTATTAGCGCTCCCTGCGCGCCAAGCCCCTCGGAAATAACGTCGAACACCGTGCCTTCAACATGTTCCGGAACGGCCTGTTCAAGCTGCGCAATTTTGACCCCACTACTGACCTTGAAAAAGCCTTCATCGGCATTGACTTGACCACCGAGAATTTTCAGTAAAGTGGATTTCCCGGCGCCATTGCGCCCTATTAAGCAGGCTCTTTCGCCAGAATAGATCGACAAATCGACGGCGTCCAGCAGCGGCGGCTGCCCATAGCTCAGGGTAATGCCCTGTAGATTGACCAACTGCATGATTTATTAGGGCGCCTTAGAGTCGTGGGCTGAATGGTTGCCTGGGGGGCCAAATGGCCGGGTTATCAGGATTAATTTGGGTAACAGGGTCATCGACCCCAGTAGCGCCGCAGTCATTGCTAGACCGGTGAGCAAACCAAAATAAATCGACGGTATAAAGTTCGACAATGCGAGGATTGAAAAGCCGACGATGATGGTCGAGGCGGTGTAAAAAAGCGCGCGCCCGATGCTCGCGTGGGAGCGGTACATCGCGGCGATGTAATCGCCATCGACGGCGACTTCTCGCCGAAAGCGAGTAAGGTAGTGAATCGCGTGATCGACACCGATACCGACTGTGATAGCGGCGATGGTGATCGTCATCATGTCGAGGGGTATGCCCATTATGCCCATTCCGCCGAGCACCACGGCGGCGGCTAAAAAATTCGGGATAACCGCGATCAACGAAATGGTCAGCGAGCGAAAAAGTACTAAAAACATGGCCATAATACCGACAAAAACAGCCCCCAGCGTAACAATTTGTGATTGGTATAGGCTCTGCAACATGTTGTTGTACAGAACCAGTAGGCCGCCGAGGCGGATGTCTTGATCGGCTATGGCTAGCTCATCGGTGGCGTAGAGGCGAATTTTTTCGAGTAATTCAGAGCGCCGCAAATTGCCGCTGGTTTCCTTGGTACGCAGTTGAATGCGCGTCTCGTCGAGCTCTTCGATTAAATACGGCGCGACCAGTTGCCGATAGATCTCCGGACTCAGGCTCTGACGTAAAAAAGCCAGCTCGAAGTCGTTTAATTGATGGCCGCTCAAGTCGTTGGCGACCTGATAGATTTGCGCCAGTGAACTAACTTTTCCGATCTCCGGTTGGGCCTCTAAAAAGGCCTGCAGTTTGCTTAAATCTTCGAGCCCTGCAGTTGACATCCAGTAACTTTGCGGTGGACTTTCACTATCGTCGTTCGAGTCAAAGCCACCGTCGTCGGCGTAGTCATCATCGCCGTAATCGTCATATTCATCGTATTCGTCAAACCCGTCTGCACTGGCGCTTTCATTCGCGGGTTGCGCGGTTTCTGCGGATATACTGTCGACCACCACCACCGCCGCCGCTTGGCTCGGCGCCTGTATCACAATGTCGAGTGGCGTTGTGCCACCCAGAGCGGTGTCGATGGTCTCCATACCGCGGTATATTTCGGTGTCGCTGTGGAAGTAATCGATGAAGCGATTTTCAACCTCAAGCCGCAGGATACCGACGCCGGACGCGACGCCTATAAGCGCCGAAATGGCGATAACCAGTCCGCCATGTCGCTCGGTAAACCTTGCAAATACGCGGGTGATGGACACCGAATCGCTAAACGAGACGTCGCTTCGGCGACCCATTAACATCATGCCGGCGGGGATAACGATAAAGGTGACTGCCAGCGCGACCACAATGCCGAGCGTCATCATCCAACCAAAGTCTATGACCGGCCGAATATTGCTCACCACCAGCGAGATGAAGGCGACCGCCGTGGTCAACACCGTGTACAGGCACGGCTTGCTCATCGATATCACCGTCTCGCTGACCAGTTGCAGTTGACTGGCGTCAGTTTGTCGACTCGACAATTCTCGATAGCGGACGATCAAGTGAATCGTCAGCGCCAGGGTAATGATCAGTAGCAGCGAAACAAAATTAGACGATATCACCGTCAGTCGCCAGTCTATCCAGCTAAACCAACCGAGCATAATTGTCAGGCTGGTAAAGCAGGTGACCAAGGGCAATACAACCCATTGCAGTCGGCGAAAAATGACCGCTAAAGTCACTACGATAAACAGCAAAATACCGTTGCCAAAGAGGATCAAGTCAGCCTTTAAATAATCCACCATGTCGGCGGTAATCATATCCGGGCCGCCGAGGTAGAGAGTGCCGCGATCGCGAAACTCTGCGGTGATCGATCTAACCTCAACAATCATTTGCCGACTCTTGGCCGTCTGTTCGGTGCGATGATCGAGAAATTCTTTACTGACGCGCAGCAATTGCGCGCTCTGATCGTCGTCTAGGCCCTCGCGGTCGCGCTTTAAGCGCAGAGCATCGCGCTCCTTAACCAGTCGCAGAAAGGTCTCGTCGAGTTCTAGATCGAGCATGATCCCGGTGGTCTGGCCATCGGCGCTCAGCAGGGTGTCTTTGTAGATTGGACTGGTTAAAAATTCGGTTTTCGCCAATTGTCGGTCGACGTTAGGGCTGAGCAGTTGGCGCAGCTCTCCAGAAAAGTCGGCAACAGTAATTTTTGGGCTGTACAGCAGCGGAACGTCGAGTAGCGAAAGTACCCCGGTGACGCCTTTGACAGTGATCAGGCGGTCTCTCAGAGCTTTTAAATGTTGCAGATTGTGATCGTCAAACAGATCCCCTTCGCGCGGTGTGTAGGTGATTACTAAGTAGTTTGAGCTGCCGTAACGACCGACCAGTTCTCGGTAGTAGTTGAGGTCTTCGTCGTTTTCTAGCGTCAGCGAATCGGCCGACGCATCAATTTTGAAGTGCTGCAACCCGACGGCCATGCTCGCGGTCACCGCAAACAGCGCGATCAATGCCAGCAGCGGGCGGTGGAGAACCCAGCGCGCATAGATTTGGAAAAATTTTTCTGACATAAAAATGTGTTCCCTCAAGTGCTCGTCGTGCAGACAGTGTTGCTGGAGCTGGGTTAATTATAAACCACAGATTTGCCCGCTCCTAGTATTTGCAATTAGCGTTATAAATCGAAGGCTGTATCGAGTTTTTTAGCGACTAGAGCGTTTTGCAGCTTGGCGTATTTGGGCAGTCCATTGGCGTAGGGTGGGTAGTTTTCACCAGCGATCAGTGGCGCTAAGTACTCGCGCGCCTTTTGCGTGATGCCAAACCCGTCGGCGCTAATAAAATCCGCTGGCATGAACTTCTCCATATTGGCGACCTCGGAGAGTGAGGCAGATCCCAGTGACCAGTTATACTCCGGTCCGGCACCACGCTCGATTGAAATCATGATCGAGGTCTCGCCCTCCACCGCGCGATCCACCGCGGCGCGACCTACGGCATAGGCCTGTTCGACGTCGACATTCGACGCGATATGGCGCGCAGAACGCTGCAGATAGTCCGCTAGCGCCCAGTGGTATTTGTGGCCGAGGGCATGTTTTATCATGCTTGCCAGCGTCGGGGCGACCCCGCCGAGTTGTTGGTGTCCAAAAGCATCGCGATTTAAAGACCCGGAAATATGTCCTCCATCGGCGTATTTGGCACCCTCAGAGGCGACCACCACGCAGTAGCCTTCGCGGTCTATCGTCGCTTGCACCTTGGCAATAAAGAGCTCGCGATTAAAGGCGATTTCGGGAAACACGATAATGTGCGGTGGGTCGCCTTCGCGTTCGGCGGCTAGGCCACCGCTGGCGGCGATCCAACCGGCATGTCGACCCATGACCTCGAGGATGAACACTTTGGTCGATGAATCGCACATCGATGCGATATCTAGGCTTGCTTCGCGGGTTGAAATGGCAACGTATTTGGCCACCGAACCGAATCCCGGTGAGCAATCGGTGAGTGGCAGGTCGTTGTCGATGGTTTTGGGGATGTGGATAGCGCGGATGGGATAGCCCATCAGTTCTGATATCTGCGCGACTTTTAGGCAAGTATCTGCCGAATCACCGCCACCGTTGTAGAAAAAATAACCGATGTCGTGCGCCGCAAAGACTTCGACAAGGCGCTGGTATTCGCTATCGCTGGCGGCGGGATCTTGCATTTTATACCGGCATGAACCAAAAGCGCCGCCGGGTGTGTGCATTAACTCGGCGATGCTCTGCGTGGACTCCACGCCGGTGTCGTAGAGCTCTTCGCGAAGAGCGCCAAGGATGCCATTGCGGCCGGCATACAGGTTGCCGATGCGGTCGCTGTGATGGCGTGCAGCCTGAATAACTCCGCAGGCTGAGGCGTTGATGACAGCGGTGACTCCGCCAGATTGGGCATAAAATGCATTTCTTTTTACGTTAAACATAGTTTTCTCTGCTGCTGCCGATAGACTAGACCGCATGCCGAAAGCGTTGGCCAGATGGACGGCGATAATGAGGGTCTTGGGATCCAGCAATTATACTCTATGCGCGGCTGACTGGGGCGATTGACGAGATATTTTATCGGCTCCAAGCGTGGTTTTTTGATTGTTAGGGGCGAGCGACAGATGCGATACTCGTCGCCAGAGGAATTTTATGCACATTCATATTATTGGAATTTGCGGTACCTTTATGGGTAGCGTTGCCCAGTTGGCAAAACAATTGGGCCATCGGGTTACCGGCTGCGATGCCCGGGTCTATCCGCCGATGAGCGACCAACTGGAGTCCGCTGGCATCGAATTAATCGAGGGCTATGACCCACAGCAATTATCACCGGCGCCGGACTTGACGCTGATCGGTAATGCTCTATCGCGGGGTAATCCCTGCGTCGAGTATCTGCTCGATCATCGCTTGCGCTATATGTCCGGGCCGCAGTGGCTGGGCCAGACCCTGTTGGTCGATCGCCACGTACTCGCAGTGTCGGGTACGCACGGCAAGACCCCCACCAGCAGCATGCTGACCGCGGTGCTGCAAGGGGCCGGGCTGAAACCGGGGTATTTGATTGGCGGCGTGCCCCTCGATGGAGGCACCTCGGCGAGCCTCGGCGGCGGTGATTTGTTCGTGGTCGAGGCGGACGAATACGACAGCGCGTTTTTTGATAAGCGCTCTAAATTTGTGCACTATCACAGCGATACCTTGCTGATCAACAACATCGAATTTGATCACGCCGATATCTTTGCTGATTTGGCGGCTATTCAGCGCCAGTTTCACCATCTGGTTCGCACCGTGCCGGGCTGTGGGACGATTATCTATCCGAGCGCTGACCAGGCGATTGAGGCGGTCTTGGCTGCCGGTTGCTGGAGCGATAGGGTGACATTTGGCGACGGCGACGGCGATTGGCAGTATCGTCTCCTCGCGCCGGATGGATCGTCCTTTGAAGTGTTGCGCAACGGCGCCGGCGAACCAACAGAATACGGTCGCGTTAGCTGGCGTCTCACCGGTCGT
>Ga0209713_10002176_pt1 | contig 12085 bp, 7 predicted proteins | sample ArcOceMetagenome_3_FD_187444 | JGI IMG/M metagenome (GOLD analysis project Ga0209713, IMG submission 187444) | Marine eukaryotic phytoplankton communities from Arctic Ocean - Arctic Ocean- Svalbard ARC20M Metagenome (SPAdes) (version 2) | ecosystem: Environmental > Aquatic > Marine > Oceanic...
CGCCGAGCTGCCCGTGATCCACGGCTTCAACTGCAGCTCGGCCGGGGCGGGTCGCCTGGTGGAGCAGCGTGTTGCGTGAGTCGTTGTTTCCTTTAGATACTTTAGAGCTTCTTTGCATACTTTAGGTCTGCATCGTTAGGCGGTGTGTCTCCTGCTTCATTTCGCTTGAGTAATTTAGCGGTCCGTCTGCAGCGATCGACCACGCTGCTCGATTGACGCAGCATCATACCGTCGAAGATGCGCGTGCCATGGCCGCGGAGTCCGACCAGCATGAGCCCGCGCCAGCGGACACGACCACTCGATATCTCTCTCGACGAGCCAGACTCTCCAAGTAGCCGCTCGTCGCCTACGAGTCCGAGTCGCTGGCTCCGGCTGTTGCCTCGTTCGCCCGGCAGCAGCAGAGGCTCGAGCAGGTCGTCGTCTCCGTCTTCTTCTCCGACTCTCACTTCATCACCAACGACAGTGCTAGCCACTAGCCTACCGCCACCGCCACGGGTCGCGCGCGCAAAGCGCTTAAGTCGTCGCGAATCGTTCGTGCGCCCGCCGTCCTCGCCGACTCAGCCAGACCAACCGATGCGACTGAGCCGCCGTGATTCGTTCGTCCGTCCTACCAAGAACTTGCCGGCGCCGCTCTTCGCGCAAGGAGCGCCGCCGGCACCGGCGTCTCACCGCCGCAAACCCAAAGAGCTCTGGCAGTCGCCAGTTACGGCTGAGGCCACGCCGCCGCTCGACCCTGTTGAGCAGGCGTCGCGTCGACGCTGCGAGGCGCGCGAGCTCGACGTGGTGGTGGCACCGAAGCTGGAGGTGGTGGAGACAGAACAAGCAGTGGTGGAGCCAGAGCAAGCAGTGGCGGAGCCGAAGCCGTCGATGCGGGAGTCGGAAGCTGTGGAGCCGAAGTCGCCAACGACGCAGTCGGAAGCGGCTGTGCAACAGGGAGTCGAGAAGACCCGCCGGGCTGTGCGCCGCGTGCTCTCGTGGTCTTCATCGGCGCAACGGGCAGCTAGCCGTGTCCCGGCTGCCACCGCCACGGTCAGCGCACCCTCTCCCTCGGGCGAGGAGGCGGCGGCGCCAGACGTTTCCTCCATGCAGCTGCGCGACGCAGCAAACGGAGCGTTGGCTCGCGCGCGCGCCTCCCGCCTCTCGAATCGTGGTGGGCTCGCACAGGGCCAGGGGGGCAGGGCCAGCCAAGCCACGCTTGGCACCAGCGCGAGCGCGGCCAGCCTGGTGGTGCCACGGCAATGTGTGGGCGCGGTGGTGCAGCAGCTTCAGTCGCAGCGGCAGCCGCAGCAGGAGTCGCAGCCGCGGCCGCAGCCGGGCAGCGCGGTGGGTGACGCAATCCGGCACCTCAACATGAGCGCGGCGGCCGTTGTGGTGTCGCCCGCCGAGCCGCTGTCGCTGCTGCGCACGTGCAGCACGGGCGCCCTGCCGCTGCGTCAGGCGGCCGAGGCCTCGGCGACGGCGCGTGCCAAGACGGCGCCTGCGCCTGCGCCGCCTCCGCTCGCCGCCGCGGCCAAGGTGGCACCTGCGGTGTGGCCGCCACCGCGCGCAGAGGAGGGCGCCAAGGAAGGCGACGACGTGGCGGAGGAGCCGCTGCATATACCCGCAGTCGGTCTGACGCCGGCGCAGGCGAGCACGATGGACGCTGAGGAGGAGGCGCCAGCGGAGGCGCGCGTCGAGGCGGCCGAGAAAGAGACGGACAAGGAGGCGACGGATGAGGAGACCGACGCGGCCGTGAGGGCGGCCTTGGTGGCGGCCGCGGCGGCCGTGGTGGCGGCTGCGCCCAAGCCTCCGCCGCCGCGCGCCGAGCCGCCGCTGCTCGGGCTCCCGCCGATGCGCGCGGTCGCGACCTCGGCGGTGCCGGTGGCGCGCGTCGGCGCCGCGGCCATCCTTCGCGAGCAGGCGGCGATGCGCGGCGCCGCCTCTTCCGGCGATTCCGACGACGACGACGACGACACCGACGACGACCGTCAGCTCGCGGCCGTGAGACGGTACGGCCACGCGGGCGGCGCCTCGACGCTCATGCTCTACACCGACCTCGCGTTTGAGGTGAGGCTCGACGACAAATCTGGTGACGACGACGACGACGACGACGACGAGGAGGAGGACGACGACGACACGCGCTCGATCAGCTCAGCCAAGGCCTCCAATATGAGCCCCTTTGACACTGACTCGAGCGCGTCGCCGTCCTTCAATGCGAGAGGCACGTCGCGTCATTTGGAGGAGGAGGACGTACCCACAGTCGGCCCGACACCGGCGCAGGTGAGCACGATGGGCGCTGAGGAGGAGGCCGCGGAGGTGGAGGGGAGGCATGCCGATCCCAGCGGGCGCTTCTTGGCAGCGTCCAGCGTGCGTTCGTTCGTCTCGCGCGCCGCCTCGCCACCGCCGGATGCGCTGAGACACCTGCAGCTGGGCCGCGCGCGGCGTGCTGCACCGAGGCCTCGGAAGCAGGCGTCGAAGCGGCAGCCGCAGCCGCAGCTGTGTGGGCAGCAAGTGCAGCAGCTGCAGGGCGAGGTGGAGGAGAAGGAGAAGGCCTCCGCGCCGATCGTCGTCGGCATCACTGTGCAGCAGCAGCAGCAGCAGCAGCAGCAGCAGCAGCAGCAGCAGATGGTGGTCGAGGAGGTGCCGTTCGTCCAGCAGCTTGGCGGCGGTGGGGAGAGTCGAGTGGCGTCGGCGGCGCAGGAGGCGGCGGTGGTGGTGATGGTGGAGGTGGAGGAGGAGGAGGAGGAGGGAGAGGGAGAGGCGGCGCTGCTCTCACGGATCTACGGCGCGATGGCGGAGCAGGAGCAGAAGGAGGCCGCGCGGAAGTGGCAGGAGGGGCGCGAGCAGCACCACCACCAGCGCGTGCTCGTCGATGCGCAGGTGCGCTGCTTGCAGGCGGCGCAGGTGGCGGCGGCGTGGGTGGTGGCGGCCGAGGAGGCGGAGGCCGATGCGGAGGCGGCGTGGGCGGTTGCGCGGGACGCGGCGGAGGCGGCGGAGGCGGCGGAGAAGGAGGCGGCGGAGAAGGAGGCGGCGGCGCAGGCGAGGGCGGCGCCATCGACTGCGTTGGCCTCGCCGACGAACGCGACCGGCCCGCAAGCTACGGCAGACCGCCACAGCGACGACGACGACGTCTCGACGGCGGCTTCGCTCGGCGCGATGGGCGTGCGCGTGCTCGGGTGCGAGGCGTGGGGCTCCGGCACGATCGCCGTCGAGGTGATGGGCAGCGACGGCGTCGCGGCGACGTGGCTCCTCAGCGCCGACGGCACGCCTCCCATGCTCGCCACCTCGTCGGCCGCCGGCGCCGTCGCCGCATCCTCGTCGGGTGCCGACGTCACCTCGACACGCCGCCTCCGCGTCGATCTGACGGCCATGGAGGCGGCGCGGCCACAGCAGCCGCCGCACGCGTCGACGCCGCTGCGCGCCGCGTTGGCGCACGTCGCCAACTGGTTTGGGCTCAACGGCCACGCTCCGATGGCCGCCGTTCCGAGCGCGCCCGCGGTGCCTTCGCCGCAGCCGCCATCGCCGCCGCCACCCCCACCAGCGCCGCCGCCGCCGCCACCGCCACTCCGTCGGCGCCACTCGCCTCAGCCCTCATCGCTGCCGCCAACGCCGCCGCCGCCACCTTCGCCGCCGCAGGCCGCCTCGGCGAAGACGCGGCGGCCATCGGTGGACGACTTGCGCTGCGGTAGGGCGGGCCTCAGGAGCAACACCGCCGCCAGCGTCGACGCGGGAGCGACTGCGCTGCCCGCCAAGGCGGTGAACGCGCCGCGGCGTTCGCGGTATCACAGCGATGGTTCTGCTGCCTGCGCCGCATCGACGGCCGCGCCCGCTTGCGGCGCCGGCGGCTCAGGCGGCGTCTCGTCGGTCATGGGCGCGCTTCTGGCGAGCAGCAAGTTCCAAAAGCTGAGCTCGCGCGACGACGACGACGACGGCGACTCGTCCGCGGACGAGGGGGGTGGCGGGCGGGACGGCGATGAGGCGGACGAGGCATGGGAGGTCTGATGACCTCCGACGGGAGCATATGTTTGACGTCCCGCGTCGCGGCTACGTACTTTGCGTCGCGGCGCATGGTCGTTTCATTTTATCATGCTAGTAATTATTTCCCCAAACGCTCTACCATATCTCACACACGTGTGAGTCTCACTTGCTCCGACGCAGAGCACTGGCGAGGGCGAAGCCCCCCGCCGCGAGGAGGACGACCACGCCCGTCTCGATGAGCGCGGCGCGCCGCCAGCCCTCGCTGATGCGCTGCTTGAACTCGGCGGTGTCGTTGACGCGTGGGTACGGCTCTTCGGGCACGGGCACGCCCAGGAACTCGCAGAGCGGCGCCCAGCCATCGGCGGCGCGGAACACGAGCAGCTTCTCCTTGGGCACGGTGGCCTTGACCCGTGCGTTCCATAGATCGAAGCGCGCGGCGAGGCGGTCGTTGTCGAAGATGGCGCCCGAGGAGACGCCGCCGTCGTGGTCCTCGAAGAACCTCTTGCGGAAGGCCTTGGTCATCGACTGGAAACTGGGGATGAAGGGCGCGAGCACCCACGAGAGCTCGCCGGCGTAGGGGTTCCAGATCGTGTCGCGGACCGACCGTGCCCAGCCCTCGGCGTCGCGCACCGAAAGGATGACCTTGGCATCCGGATACGCTGCCATCAGCTCCGTGTACGCGACCGACGCGGGAAAGTCGACCGTCGCACGGAAGCCAGCGAAGATTGCCGGCCAGTCGGCGCTCTCCGGATAGTTCAGCGCCTGCTCCCACAGGCGCTCGTGACCGTTCTTCTTCACCTCGAACATGTGATATGACGGGTAACCGAGGATCTCGAGCGCACGCTTGAGTGACGCGGTGCCGGTGCGGCCACACCCGGCGCCGATGACCTCGAGCTTCTCCTGCGAGAACATAATTTAGCGCGTTGCACACTGTATGCAATCAACTTGTGCATGCATCATGTGAGGGGCCATCTGTTTTGCCCTATTTTGCACTGTAATTATGGCCGAGCGCAAGTCGAAACCGCCGCTAAACCGTCTCAAGCTGCGCAGGGCGGGGCCTTTGCACACCCACGCGGTTCAGCGCGCTCGGCGCGTCGATCTCGGTCGGCGTCGAGACCACGCACGCGCGCGCGCGCCGCTCGACTGTTGAAGTGACGCTAAACCGGGTCAAACAGCGCGCGGCGGAAGCCTTTGTTCACACGATTCAGTAGCCAACTCGGCGCCTCGACCTCACGGTGTTCACCCCATTGAGGCTGTCGTGAGGCGAAGCTATTCCGCCTTTGTGGACCTCCGGCCCCGCGCACGCCATGTTCTCCAGCCGCAAGGCGAGCGCGTCGCGCTCGGCCAAGAACATCGTCGCAACGGTGGCCGACGCCGACACGGACCACCTGACGCTCGAGCAGGTCCTCAAGGGCATCGAGGCCAAGGGCGGCAAGCAGGCGAGGCAGGTGCCCCGCTGCCGGCTCGCGAGGCTCGTTCACAAGTTCTCGGGCGGCAAGGAGCGCATCGGCAAGGGGGTGCTGCCGCAGCTGCTCGAGTACCTCGAGCGCGGCCACATGGTGCAGGAGGAGCTCAACGAGCTCGCGATCGCGCTCGAGGCCGCCGAGCAGCAGGCGCACTTCTACAAGAAGCGGTTCGAGCAGCGCGAGCGCTCGACGTCCAACGCGATGCAGCTCAGCCAGCTCAAGGCGATGGCGTCGGTCGCCGACGAGAAGCGCGCCGAGGCCGAGAGGGCGCGCGCCGCCGCCGAGAAGTCCGCCGCCGCGCAGGTTGCGTCGGCGGCCGCGGCGCTCGCGCGCGCCGAGCGGCTCGCGGCCGGCGGCGCGGCGCTCGACCTGTCGGGCGTGACGCTGCAGGACGACGACGACGGCGCGGAGGACGCACCGCCGGGGCAGCTCCGTCTGCCCGTCGTGCACGACGACGCGACCGTCGGCAGCGGACAGCTCTGGCGCGTGCAGACCTGGCTGACGTCGCTGCCGCTGATTTCGCTCGTGGCGCGCGCGCTGCTGAAGCCGCTCCGCGCGGTGGTGGGCGGCGGCGCGGGCGACGTGGCGCGCGCCGAGTTTGAGTTTGCGCGCGGCCTCGGGGAGGACGACCTCGCGGCTCTGCTGGGCGCCGCCAAGCTGGGCGGCCTCGCGCCCGTCATCGCGGCCGGACTCGCCCAGCTGCACACGCAGGCGGCGGCGACGGGCGAGGAACTCGCCTCCAAGTTCGCCGTCTCGGCCAAGTTCGAGCTTGCCTTCGGAGGGCTCGACACCTTCTTCGCCGGTCTGGAACGGATGGTCGGGCCGCCCGCGCTCATCGACGGCTCGCTGCTCAAGGCGATGGCCTTTGAGCACGAGGCGGCGCCCGACGCCACGACGCCATTCTCCTCGTCCAACGGGCTCACGTCCACGTCGCACGCCGAGTGGGAGTTTGTGGCCAAGCCAAAGGACGGCAAGAAGTACGCCGAGCGCGAGCAGCTGCGACCCGACTGGCGCCGCGGCGCGATGCGCGTCGACGAGCTCAAGCGGCGCATGGCGGGGCGCAACGAGGTGCTCGTCGCGGCGGGTCACACGGAGCTGTGCGTCGAGGAAGTCGTGGGCGGCCGCCTCTACACCGGTCCGATGTACGAGAAGTACAACGCCGTGCTGCGCGCGCAGAGCGGCACCCCCTTCCTCGCCGCCAAGTTCGAGACGCTCTGCGGCGACAACAACTACCGCACGACCCTCCACGCCATCAACTCGTGCGTCATCAAGCTCTCCAAGGTGCAGCCGGTGTGCAAGCTCTACCGCGGCTTCACCGACGGCACGCTCCCCGACACCTTCTGGCGCAAGGACGCCCTCGGCGTGGCGGGCGGCTGCGAGTACGCCTTCATGTCGACGACCACCGTGCGGCAGCAGGCCGTGCACTACGCGGCGGGTCAGGCGAGCACGATCTTCGAGCTGCACCAGGGGATGGTCGACCGCGGCGCCGACATCTCGCCGACATCTCGTGGCTCTCGCAGGTATGCACGACCCCGCCTGCATGCCCTGCCTCACACCTCACACCGCAGCCAACCATGTGGAACGCCTCTCTGTTCTTTTCGTCGCTCTCGCAGTACGAGCACGAGGCCGAGGTCCTCATGCCGCCCCTCTGCGGGCTGGAGGTGACCGGCACGCGCGTCGAGGGCCAGAGCCTGGTCGTCGAGTGCCAGCTGTCGCTCAACCTCAACTCGCTCACGCTCGAGGCGGTCGTCTCGAAGCGCCGCGCCATCGTCGCCGACATGTGCACGAACATGCAGCTCGAGCTGCGGCAGGAGCTGCGCCAGAAGGACGCCGTCCGCAGGGCCAGCACGTCGGTCGCCGGACTGGTCGCCGGACGCGGCTCGGGGGCGGCGGAGCAGGAGGCGCCCAAGGGGTCGAAGGGCTGGCCGGACCTGCGCGAGCTGTGCGGCGACTTCGACGTCGACGCGCTGGCGACGTCGATGCTCGACGAGCAGCTGGTCTCCATCAGGTCGCAGGACGTCGAGCACTACAACGACGACAAGATGCTCTCGCGCGCGGTGCAGGCGGCGGTGCACGCCAAGGCGGCGGTCAACGGCTGGCCGTCGATCATGGAGGAGGTGCTCGCGGCGGCGCTGCTCGACGAGGTCTCCGACGACGAGAACGAGGGCGACGAGGAGGAGGGCGACGACGAGGAGGGAGACGACGACGGTTCCGACGGCGACGACGACGATGACGAGGACGATGAGGAGGAGGAGGAGGACGACGACGACGACGACGACGACGACGAGATGGACGGCTTCAAAAAGGAGCTGAAGGCGCAGGTCGCGCGCGCGGAGAAGAAGGCCGGCCTGGCGAAGGCGAAGACCGACGAGGAGAAGGAGCTGCGTGCCAAGGCGGCGATGATGCACGCGGTGCGCGGCAGGACGCTCTGCCGCACGCCGATGCCGAAGAGCATCGGTCTCGAGGAGAAGCACGGCGACAGCGGCTGCGGCGCGCTCGGGCTGTGGATGCGCTGCCAGGGCGGCGCCCGCGTGACGTCGCTCAACATCTGCGAGTCGGAGCTCACGGCGTGCGGCTTCGCGCACATCTGCGCGGCGCTCCAGGCGTCCGGCGCCACCCCCAAGGTGCTTCTGCCCCTTCTGCCCCTCCTCACCCGACAGCGCACGAGCCTCCACGTGCCTTTCCCCGCCCTTCACCCGCCACGACAATCGCCACGTGGGTCTGCTCCTCCCGGCAACCCAAAGGAGCTCGACTTTGGCGCGAACAAGATCGACGACATCGCGCCGCTCCGCTCGCTCGCCACCGAGAGCGGCGCCCTCTGCAGGCTCGAGAGCTTCGCGCTCTCGGCCAACCCCATCACCGACCTGAGCCCGCTCGCCGACGCCATCCGCGCGCGCGCGCTGCCCAAGCTCAAGAAGCTCCTCATCCACGAGATCTCGGGCCGGCCGGCGACGCTCTTCCCGGGGCTCGTGCCCGGCGCGTGCGACGAGCTGACGATCATCACGCTCGACGAGCTGCCGCCGCCGCAGGCACGCCACGCCACGCCGCCTGCCGCGTCGCACTCGCGCTCGCGCATCTGCATTGCCTCCCACACGCCCTGTGCATGCCGAGCGTACGTGCACGTGCTCCCTCCCGCACGCCTCGCCATGCCGCGCCGCACAACCGCACGCCGCCACCGCCACCGCAGACCTTCGAGTTTGCGGCGGTGCTCGAGTCTGGCGCGCTGCCGGCGCTGCGCGAGATCTATCTCCAGAAGGCCAAGCTGGGCGTCGAGGGCACCAAGGCCATCTGCGCCGCCCTCGGAACGGGCAAGGTGCGCGCGCACGCATGCCCCCCCCCCATCAAACTCGATTGCGTGATTGAAACGCAAATCACGCGCAGTCACGCGTCCCCGCATGGGCCTGCCTGGTGATATGCCCCCTCCTCTCCCCCACCTCATGGTGGTACTGCCCCTCCCCCTCGCAGGTGCCGGAGCTGCGCTGCCTGTGCATCGACGACAACCACATGGGCGACAAGGTCGGCGGCCCCGCGCTCGCAGAGTGCCTCGGCAGCCTGCCCAAGCTGGTCAAGCTCGAGGCGACGAAGAACGGCCTCGGCAGCAACACCGCCAAGGCGCTCACGGCGGTCTTCGAGCGCGGCGGCTGCTCGGAGCTCAAGGAGGTCGACCTCGGCGACAACTCGATGGGCGCCGCCTTCACGCCGCTCGCCAAGGCGCTCGCGCGCATCGCGCCGGGCCTCGAGGACCTCAACCTCGAGGGCAACGACCTGACGGAGGAGGCGCTGATCGCGCTGGCCAACTCGCTCAGCCGCGCCAAGTCGCTCGAGAAGCTCGACCTGAGCGACTGCGGCTTCTCGGGCAGGGCGGCCGACGCGCTGGCGACGGCGGTGGTGGGCATGCGCTCGCTCACGCACCTGATCATGCAAAAGTGCAAGATCAAGACGGCCGACGCCGTCAAGATCGCCCAGGCGGTGCGCCGGCTCCCCTTGCCACACGCCGCCACCACTCCATCCACCTCACAGGACGCCCGCGTCTGAGTGGTTTCACCCCTCTCGCGTGTGCTGCGCAGGTGAACCAGCTCGACGAGATCAAGGAGCTCGACATGGCGGGCGCCACCTTCGCCAGCCGCGAGGAGAGCCGCCGGCAGGTGCTCGACGCGTGCGCGAGCAAGATGGCGGCGGGGCTCAAGGTCTCGCTCGAGGAGGAGGACGACGACGACGAGGACGAGAAGAACTACTGATGGGAAACAGGGAAGGCGTCGAGACTTACTTTAGGGGCGGGCGCGAGCCGCTCAGTGGGACGCGAGGCGCATGCATCTGCTAGGGACAGGGAATGATGTCTTCTCAGCATACGCGGCGTAGAGTACCTCCGGCTTGCCGTTGCTGTAGGTGTCGTCGGCGAAGCTCGCGATGCGCACGTCGGGGTACAGTAGCGCTCGTGCACTGGGAAAGCGTTACAAAGTCTGCAATCCGGCAATCGCGCCATGGTTAATGACGATGGAGATAACCGTGTCGGCGGTAGTGGCCCAGCTCGCCGCTTAGACCCGAATGACCCGTTAGGGAAGATCTCACCCGAAGATCAAGCGATGCGATCGGCCGAAAACGTCGGCCGATTGGAGAAGAAGGCGCGCTCCGGCTCAGTCGACTCGCAGCTCTTCGCCGCGATCCGGATGGCTGGCGAACCAACCGCGAACCGTCAGGCCAAGGACCGCGTGAGGGAATTGCTGCAGACCGGGGCCGACGTCAACGCTTCGGAGGGGCCACCCTGGTGGCGCATGGCCGGCACACTAGTGATGCCTTTCATCCTCTGCTGTGCGTTCGGTTCTCCGATGCATTATTCGAAGACGGCGCTGCACGTCGCGATGATCCAGGGCGACCCGGAGCTGGTCAAGCTCCTGCTCGACTCCGGCGCCGATCCTTCTGCACCTGCTGTCTTCTGGAACTGCTGTGTCTGCTGCTCCTGGAGGGCGACGGCGTCGGGCTTCCAGTCGGCCTTGATGGGCAACCCTGACACGGGCAGCGCGAACGCTGAGCTCGGCGACGCCGTACCCCGGGTCCAGCAGGCGGAGATTAAGCAGCTGGTCATGCAGCGCGCCTGATGCGCCCCCGCCTCTCCCACGAGATCAAGCAGAGAACCAGAGATCAAGCGACTGGTCGAGGGTGCACTGTAAAGCCGTAGGGCGGTACGGTCTAGGGGTCTGGTTTCGGCATGGATCTTCGGGGCGTGCGAGAAACATTCTAACCGTGAACCCTGTTTTCCACCGAGGAGTTGGTTATGTCCTACACCTGAAGAAGTCGGTTCAATCCAACCCTCGGCGCTCGAGGCAGGTACAAAAAATAAAATTAGCTGCGGCAAACGCCGCCTCATAGGCTGACATAGCCTCAAAGTAACGTCAGCTAATCACCTCCGCGTCCCTCAGCCTGCCAATCTCCGCGTCGCTCATTCCGAGCACCTCGCGCAAGACGCTGTCCGTGTGCGCGCCGAGCAGGGGCGGGGCCGTCGCCGGCGGCGGCTCCTCGCCGACGAGCTTGATGGGGCACGCCACCCCCGGCACGGTGCCCCCCGCCGCCGTCGGGTGCGGAAGGTCGACGCGCATGCCGCGCGCGACGACATGCGGGTGCTCGAAGACCTGCTTCATGTCCTGCACGGGGCCGCACGGCACGCCCGCCGCCTCAAACGTGGCGATCCAGTGCGCGGCCGACCGCGCCGACAGCGCCGTCTGCAGCTGCGGCATGAGCTCGTCGCGGTGGGCGACGCGCGCCGCGTTCGTCGCGTACCGGCTGTCGGAGCCGAGCTGCGGCTCGCCGATGGCCGCCGCCAAACGCGCGAACTGGCCGTCGTTGCCGACGGCGACGATGATCGAGTCGTCCGAAGTCGAGAAGGCCGACCACGGCACGATACTCGCGTGGTCGTTGCCCATCCGCTTCGGCACGACACCGCTCACCAGGTAGGCGAGCGCCTGGTCGGCCATCGACGCCACCGTCACGTCGAGGATCGAGCAGTCCACGTGGCAGCCCTCCCCGGTCCGGTCCTTGCGCGCCAGCCCGCTCAGCGCGCCGATGGTCGTGTACAGCCCAGTCAACAGGTCCGTCACGGCGACCCCGACCTTCTGCGGGCCCGCACCAGGGGTGCCCTCGCGCTCACCCGTGACCGACATGAGCCCACCCATCGCCTGGACCACGAAGTCGTAGCCTGCACGCGGCGCGAGCGGCCCGGACTGGCCGAAGCCGGTAATCGAGCAGTATACGATGCCGCGATTGAGCGCTCGTAGGTCGTCATAGCCCAGCCCATACTTGGCGAGGTTGCCCAGTTTGAAATTCTCAACGAAGACGTCCGACTTGGCCGCGAGCGCACGCACGACCTCCTGCCCAGCCGGCGACGAGATGTCGAGTGCGAGCGACTTCTTGTTCCGGTTGGCGGTGAGAAAGTACGCCGAGACCGCGCGGTTGCCGTCGGCGTCATGCACAAACGGCGGTCCCCAGCCACGAGTGTCATCTCCATGCTTGAGTCGCTCGACCTTGATCACCTCGGCACCCAGATCGGCGAGCGTCTGTGTGGCAGTCGGCCCGGCCACGACTCGACTCAAGTCTAGCACCCGCAGGTGAGAGAGAGGGCCTCCTCGCGAGTGTGAGTGGAAGAAGCGGCGGGATAGCGTCGTCCGCAT
>Ga0209713_10002178_pt1 | contig 12082 bp, 4 predicted proteins | sample ArcOceMetagenome_3_FD_187444 | JGI IMG/M metagenome (GOLD analysis project Ga0209713, IMG submission 187444) | Marine eukaryotic phytoplankton communities from Arctic Ocean - Arctic Ocean- Svalbard ARC20M Metagenome (SPAdes) (version 2) | ecosystem: Environmental > Aquatic > Marine > Oceanic...
CAGTGCAGAAATGGTGCGCGTCGCGTCGAGCGTCGAGCCAGGCCCGGAGCCGCCCCCCAAGCCGCCATCACCCCACAAGTCATGTTGATAGACCACGTCGAAGCCGGAGGACGGCGTTTTGCCAACCGCAGGCCCGCCAAGCTCGAGAGGTGCGGTCACCAGACGTGCATGCGATCCATGTCCACCGAGCTCGAGAGGTGCGGCCTCAGAGCGTGGCGTGCTCTCGCAGAAGGACGCGCACTCCGAGCTCGTCGTCCGCTGCGTCCGTGGGTGTGGGCTCGCGTCGTCCAGACTCAGGCAAGCGATCTCGCAGGAGGCTGACAGCGCGGAAGGGAGCCACACACACCACAAGAGCATTGATCTCATGGCGCACGGGAGCTAATGATACCTAAAACAGGATTTAGATTTTCTTGAAGTTAGTTGAGCTACACTGACTGACTGAAGTTTTTACCACCGCGCCGGCGCCGCAGTCCCCGGGACACCAGCACTGGGTCAGTACCTAGAGCTACAAGCGAAGCGACGCCGAGATAGCCTGCCAGGGCTAGGTCATGGTCTGGTACACTATCACTAATGCGTCATAAAATAACGATGGCCCCGTTTATTTACCCCTCGAATACTCTAGTATTGCCCTCCTTCTCAGACGGTCCCATTCCGCCGGGCCCACCCCTCCACGTACTGCGCCGCGTGGGGCTGGCCGCGCCTGCGCAGCAGCGCGGCCAGCGCCGCATTGTACGGCTCGTAGAAGACGCGCAGCTCCTCCTGCACGGGCGGCGCGGCGCGCCGCGCAGCCTGCCGCCCCTGCGCCTGCGCGGATGCGGCGCCGCCGCCGCCGCCGTCGCCGCCGTCCTGCCCGAGCTGATTCCACTGCCAGTTCCAGTTGAGGACGAGGCGCGGGAAGGACGCGACGCCGAGGAAGGCGGCGACGCGCGGCAGCACGACGCGCGGCGCCGCCGCGAACTCGTCGAGCGTCAGCGCGAGGAACTGGCGCGAGCCGAAGCGGTCGAGCCACCCCTTGAGCTGCGGCGCGTAGATCGACTGGCCGACGACGCAGAGATGGAAGCCGCACGCGACGCCGACGCAGTCGTACCACGCCTTGGCGGGAAGCCGCGCCGCGCCGTCGGCGCCGCTGCTCGCGGCGTAGGCGGCGGCGCACTGCGCGAACGCGGCCGCCTCGCGCCGCAGCTTGGTGTCGAGGTCCTGGTTGGCGACGTAGGCCTGCGCCCACTCCTCGCCGCGCGCGCTCAGCTTGACCAGCATCCGGTAGTGCGAGATCGCGCGCTCCTCGGGCCGGCGCACCATCACGACAAACTTGAGGGCCGCCGGCCTCGGCAGCGTCGCGCGCATCCGCCACACCGCCGGCAGCCGGTGCAGCATCGGCGTCGCGTCCATCGAGTAGTGCGGCCCCGGCCCGCCGCCGAGCCGGCAGCCGCAGTCGGGCTGGACCGGCGACGAGTTGCACAGGCAGCCCGGCAGCAGCGGCGCCGCGCGCATCGTCGTCGTCGTGCCATTGGCGCCGCCAGCAGCAGCACCATCACCATCACCGCCACCATCACCGCCACCGGCGGCGGCGGCGAGCTCGGCGGCGGCATCGGCGGCGGCGTCGGCGCACGCGGCGGCGCAGATGGCTGCGCGCAGCGGCGCGTCCAGGCGGCGCCGCGCCGCGAGCAGCTCGGCGAGCGCGCGCACGAGGCGGCCGCGCACGCAGCCGGCCGCGTGCGTGCACTCGCCGCGCACGACCGCGGCGATGCGCGCCGCCCACGCGGCGCTCGTGTCGCTCCGGTGGCGGCCGCGGTGCGAGACGGCCGCCCAGTGCGGGCACGAGTTGTCGGCCATCCGGCGCAGCCGCCACGCCAGCTCCGGCCGCGGCTCGAAGGGGCGCACGCGGATGACGTCGTCTTGCCAGTAGAGCATCCGACGCGTCTCGGCGTCGACGAGCCAAAAGGCCGTCGGCGTGCCGGCGGCGTCGGCGGCCATCGTCGTCGCTGCGGAGGCGGTGGAGGCTGAGCCGGCGGCGCGGCGTTTCCGCTCGCGCGCGCGCCCCCGCCCGCGCCCGCGCTCGGTGCGCCTCTCCCCGTCCGCACCGGCCGTCGCGGTCGCACCGTCGCTGCGCCTCCGCTTGCCCCGGCGGCCGACGATGCGCTTGCCGCTGCGGCCGCGCTTGCTGCTGCTGCCGCCATCGCCTCCCTCGTCGCCGCCCACAGCACCCCCACCGCCGCCACCGCCACCGCCACCGCCGCCACCGCCACCGCCACGCCGGCGTCGCTCCGCAAGCCGCCGGTCGCCGCCTCTGCCGTCGGCGGCGGCGTCGCTCACCGGGATGACCAGGAAGCGCTTGGCCGCGTCGTCGTCGCCGGAGGAGGAGGAGCGGCCGAGCGGCGCCGCGCGCACGACCCACTCGCGAAGGTAGAGCAGCTGCGACGTCGCCGCGTCGACGAGCCGGTACGCCTGCCGATGATGCTGCTGCTGCTGCTGCTGCTGCTGCTGCTGCCCCTTCTTCGCCCCCGCCACCACGAAAGGCGGCAGCGCGATGCCCGAGCCGTTGGCGCCCGGCGCGTCGCCGCCGCCCGTCGGCACGAGCATGACGGTGTGGTGGGCGTTGGTGGGCACGTTGAGCTCGGCGTCCCACCCGACGGCCTCGCCGCTCCTCGCGTCCTCGAGCAGCACCTCCACACCGTCACGCGCCGCCGCTGCCGCCGCCGCCGCAGCCGCAGCACCGCCGCTGCCGCCGCTGCCGCCGCCACTGCCGCTGCCGCCACCAGCACCGCCGATGAGCTCGGCGCCCCAGTACGACGGCTTGCTCGCGCTGGCGGCGGCGCCGCGCGCGCAGCGCGGGAAGTGCGCCGCGTAAAACGGCAGCCCGCGCGTGAAGCGCAGGTCGTCGTCGAAGAAGTGGAGCTCCTTGCGGAAGTACTGCGGCTCGCCCGGCAGCGCGTGCCGCGCCATGTGCAGCTGCGGGTGGCGGCCCAGCGCGAACGCCAGCGACGTCGAGCCGCACTTCTCGCCGCCGAGCAGGAAGAGCGTCGGGAGCACCGTCGCCTCGTCGTCCGCCGCCTCGTCGTCCGCCGCGTCGTCGGTCGCCGTCGCGTCGTCGGTCGCGGCGGCACCACCCGCGCCGTTGCTACCAGTAGCGTCGCTGGGCGGCGTCGTCGTCGCCACCGCGGCCTCCTCGCCACCCCGACCGGGCTGATCGAGCCACAGCCAGCCCTCGTGCGGCTGCCACTTGTGGAGCGGCTGGCCGATGGCCGTCAGCTCCGCGCGCAGCCCCGCGCTCAGCTCGGCGTAGAAGCGAGAGAGCGCCTCGCGCGCCGCCCGCGGCGCGTTGGCCCCTCGCGCCACCGCGCCGCCCGCCTCGCGCGCCACGTATGCGTCGGCACACTCGTCGCTGCCCGCGGCGGGCGATGCGTCGGCCAGAGGCGGTGGAGGCGGAGGCGGAGGCGGAGGCGGATGGTCGGAGGTGGCTGAGGTGCCGGATGGGAGACCGAGAAAGGCAAAGAGGCGGCGACGTGCGGCGGTGGGGCTTGTCCTCCACTCGTTGAGAGTGTAGAGCGAGAAGGCGCGCGGCGCAAACGAGGTGCGCCACGCGCGCAGCTGCAGCGCAAACATGCCGGCGCCGACGACGCAGTTGGGCCACCCGCACCCCACCGCGACGCACCGCTGCCACGCCTCGGTCGATGGCAGCGGCAACGCGGCGCCGTTGGCGTTGGCGTTGGCGTTGGCGTTGGCGGCGGCGGCCGTGCGGCGCGCGGCCTTGCGCGCGTCGGCGAAGCAGCGCGCGAGCGCCGCGCTCTCTTTGAGCGCGCGGTGCGTGAAGTTGCCCGAGCCGCGGTACGGCGCGAGCAGCGCGCGCAGCCTCGTCTGCTCGCGCGGGATGTCGCCCAGGCCGCGCCACAGCGCCCACGCCACCGAGACCGGGTCGTGCAGCACCGCCACCAGCTTGGGCGGCGGCAGTGCGCCCGGTGGGGAGCGCAGCCCCAGGTGCATCTTGAGCCGCGCCGCCGCGTACGGCGCGGCGAGCGACCCCTTGGAGCCGTCGACCCACGTGGTGGTCGCGTCGTGCGCGCCGCGCCGGCGAAAGTGCGCGGCGTACCACCCGACGCCGCGCGAGTACAGGTCCTCCTGCGAGAAGAACGACGGGTTGTCGCCGCGCCACCACGGCTCGCCCGGCAGCGGCCAGCCCAGCGAGACGTTCGGCTGCACGTCGAGCAACGCCGCCACGGCGCTCGAGCCACACGCCTCGCACCCGAGCACGTAGACGCTAGGTAGCTCGCCGCTGTCGCCACCGCTCGCCGCGGCATACGCCCCGGCGCCGTCGTCGCCTCCCGCGACACTCGTTGCGGCGGCGGCGGCGGCGGCGGCGGCGGCGGCGGCGGTGCCGTTGTCGACGCGGAGCGGCGTGCCGGTGCGCGGCGCACGCGTCACTCGGCCGGCGGCGAAGGTGGCGGTGGCGGGCTGGCAGCCGCCGACGCAGAGCCCCTCGAGCTGCGCGACGCACGTGGGCGTCGACGCGCCCGGCCGCGCGTAGGCGCGCGCCACCTGCCGCGACAGCAGCGGCTGGTTGCAGCCCATCGCCTCGAAGTTGTACGCGGCGCGCACGTGCGCGTGGAACGACGGCCAGCACGTCTCGCCCACCATCCAGTCGCGCGGCGAGTGCGAGTAGCCGCCGCGCCGCTGCACCGTCGTGAAGTGGACCAGGAAGAGCTCCGGTTGGACGAGCAGCTTCGCGCCGCGCGCCGCGAGCTCGTACGTGTAGCTGACGCGGTCCTTGCCGTAGCCGACGAAGCCCTCGTGGTACTGCGGCGAGTGGCGCCTCGACACGAGCAGGTACGGCTCGCAGCCGAAGCGGTAGCGCGTTTGGTAGACGCGGCGCGCGTGCAGCCAGCGCGTGGCGTTGTCGCACTCGTGCCCCATCGCGTACTGCGCGTACGCAAACGGGATCGCCTGCCCGCCGTCGACGAGCGAGCGCAGGTGGCCCTTGGTGCGCACCCGCAGCCACGGCAGCCCGCCACGGTCGACCCGATGGCTCGCGGCTCTGCTGCCGCGGCTGCGCCCGCCGCCCGCCGCGCCTCTGCTGCCGCGACTGCTGCCACCGCCGCCGCCGCCTCGGCGTGTGGTGCCGCCCTTGCCCTCCTTCTCGTCCTCGTCCACCGTCTCCTCCTCCTCGCCGCCCTCCTCCTCCTCCTCCTCCTCGAGCCTACGGTCCTCGTCGCGCGCCTTCCGCCTGCCTGCCGCCCGCCGCTGCCTCGCTCTCTGCGGCTTTCGACTGCTGCCAGCCTTTGAGCTGCGCTGCTTGCCTCCCTTGGCAACCTTCGGCGGCGTGGCGCCGGCCGTGGCGGCGCCTGCGCCTGCCACGCGCGCGAGCTCGAGCGCGGTGCCCCTCACCTCGAACGCCGGGATCACAAAGCCCAGGTGCGGCTGCCGCGCCACGCGCGCTGCGTACCGCCGCATCGCGCCGAGCACGCCGTCCTTGCCGCGGCCACCGTACAGCACAAAGTCAACGTCGAGCACGACCACGTGATCTGCGCTGCACCCTGACACCGCACGGTTGCGCAGCGTGTTGAACGGGAAGCGGTTCCGAGGCTTGGTGTACCCGTCGTCGTGCACCACCGTCAGCGTGATCCGGTCGAGCTTGGGCGGCGCCCGGCCGTCCCAGTTGAGCAGCGAGAGCCCGAGGCCAACGTCTGTCTCGAACTGAGCGGAGAGGAAGGCAATCGACAGCATGCCGGCCCAGGATGCCGCCAGACGATGCAGCGAGCCCACGCGGTCGGCTGTCATGATGGTCGCGACGCAGACGTCGGCCTGCTCGGCGCTGCCGCGAGGCACGGCATCCGACGACGAGGTCTCGACCGAGCAAGCGGGCCGTACGCCACAGTCAGTGCAGTCGGTGCCTGGGCTGCACACGCTTGGCTCGTCGCATCTGCCGTCGCGCACGTGGTGCAAGCACGAGTCGAAGCAGGCGCAGCTGCCGCTCGCCGCTGGTGCCGTCAGATTGGACCTCGGCAGCGGCAGCGCCGGCTGCTCCTGCGCCCACGCGGTCTCTAGCCACGCAGGCGTGGGCGTCTGCTGCTGTTCTGAGGCAGCGGCGGCGGTCTTCTTGCGCCGCCTTCGCGGCTTGCGAGTAGCCGGCGTCCCAGCTGGCTGCATGCCGCTCGAAGTTAGGATGCGCCCGCCGTTCAGGCAGGGGCATGACCACCAAGTGAAACGCAAGCCTGTTGTCAGTCAGTCCCTTTTCGCAAGTTCACGTAGGACACGATAGCATGTACGCCTGGTCAAGAACCTGTGCGACGCAACCCCTGCGATCATGCAGATCCTCACTCGATGGTCATCGACAGCAGCCAGCTGATGCAAGCAAGCCCCATCGGAGCCGGTGGTCGTCGGACCTTTTGGCGACGGCATGCCTGAGCCTTGGGGAACATTCGACGACTTTGAAGCACCACTTGATGTCGATTACACCATGGAAGAGCAGCTACTACCAGGGACGCAATCAAGCGACAGCGCCAATGGCAGCGGCAGGAGTTCCTTCGCATCCTAGATAGACGCCGAATGCGGCCGTCCGTTTGTTGAGCCTATCGCTGGTCTTCACCATGATCTGCGTCGTGGACACTGACACGGGCCTTGCGCTACTCCCGCAACACCTGGAGCTACTTCTTCCATATGCAGCTACCTATGAAAGGACCGCTTCTACCACGCACTCACTCGATCGTGTCCTGGTGTCCATCCACTCCATTGCGCTTCCTTCCACCATGCCTTCCACTCACTCACTCAATAAAAAACCCTTACCCGGGACCGGGAGGGGCTCTCATGGACCAGGCGTTGAAAAGAGCAGGATGAAGACGAAACCAAACAGACGCAAACACAGCTGGCGATCAGCCAGTGGAGAAGAACAGCGAAAAAGGCGACCGAGATCAAATCTTCAGCTAGACCCAAAGCGCCGCCGCCCCCACCCGGAATATCCCCGGTGATCCCCGAACCACCCGACTCGACGCTCCAAAACTCAGCACGCAAGCGTGGCGAGCGCGCAAAATCCTGCACTGCGTGTGCCCCCCCCCCGCGTCGGCGGCGCCGACGCACGCGATGCTTTGCTCCCTCGCAACGATATCCCTCCTCCCCCACGCCTCCTCACCACCACCACCCGAGCCGCTCTCTCGCGCCCACGACGCGCTGGCCGGCCTCTTCACCTACTACTCGCAGACGGAGCGCGGCGGCCAGCCGGCGCCTCCGGCCACCGACTGCCCGTGCTTCCGCTGCAATGACGACACGCCGTGCCTGAACAAGACGGAGTGCACCGTGTGCAGCGTCAGGGACGACGCGCACTGCGACACCGATTCCATCGCCTGCTACACCACCGCCGCAAGGGCCTGCGACTGCAACGACCCGCCGAAGCCGTGGCCGCCCGGCGCCAACACCGCGGCGACCTACCTCTTCGTGTGCGGACAGATCGGTGGGACTGGGCCAGCGGGCACGACCGTCCAGCCGGACCAGTGCGTTTGCGAGTCCGACTGGCCGTTTGGCTGCACAAATTGCTACCGCTGGTGGAGCGCCGTCGCCATCGAGGCGATGGCGAGCTACGCGATCGCCAAGGAGCTCGAGCCACCGCCGAGCCAACACGCGGCCGCCGGCGCGCCGCCGCCGTCGACCGAGGCGGAGACGATCCTGCACGCGATCGAGTCGGCGTGGACGCACGCGCCGTACAACGCCTTCTGGAACGCCACCGAGCACGGCACGTGGGTCGACGACTTTGCTTGGTACGGCCTGGCCTACATGCGCGCGCACGACTGGACGGGCGGCGTGGAGTGGCTGCGGCGCGCGGCGGACATCCACGACTGGGCGCGCACGTACGGCTGGGACAGGCGCGCGGCGGCGGCGGGCGGCGAGTGCGGCGGCTTCTGGTGGAACACCAACGCCGACAAGCGCTTCAAGGACTCGATCTCGATGGTCGAGGTGCTGCACCTCGCGGCGCGCCTCGCCGTGGCGCCCGCGCTCGCGCCCGCCGAGCGGCGGCGCTTCCTCGCGAGCGCCGAGGAGACCTGGGCGTGGCTCTTCGCCTTCGACGGCGGGCGCGGCCTGCTGGCGCCCAATGGCATCATGAGCACCGGCGCGCAGCCCGAGTGGTGCTGCGCCGCGGGCTCGGTCGTCGCCGCCGGCGACGACGACGACGACGACGACGACGACGGCGACGGCTCGCGCAGATGCTCCAACTCGCGCGTGCCCGGCATGAGCTACAACCACGGCCTGCTCATGAGCAGCGCGGCGCTCCTGTACAACGCCACCGCCGAGGCGGCGTACCTGAGCCGCGCCGAGCAGCTGCTCGCGGCGGCGGCCGCCAACCTCACCAACGCCGACGGCGCGGTGCGCGACGTGCAGCGCGGCTCGCGCATGAACGCGCCCGGCCTCGGCGGCTGCTCGGGCCAGGCGGGCCACGACCCCGGCACCGACTTCTTCTCGTTCAAGGGCGTCTTCGTCGCGCACCTCGCCTACTTTGCCGCGGCGCTCGGCCCGCACCGCCTCACGCGCGCGATGCGCGCGCAGCTGCTCTCGATGGTGGCCAACTCGAGCACGCCTCGCCTGGGCGCGCTCGGCCACGCGGCCGCCCTTCGACACCTCCGACCACTGCAACGTCAACGTCAGCGCCTCGGCAGCACCAGCAGCGGCGGCGGCGGCGGCGGCGGTGCCGTCGGTTGTGCGCGACGCCTCCCCGGCAAGCGACGCCTCGGACGGCGCGCCGCCCAAGTTCCGGTGGTGGTGGAGCGAATCGAGCGACGTGCTCGAGACGCCACCCGACCCGCGCCTGTGGTTTGTCAAGCAGGACCTGCGCTGCCAGTACGCGGCGGCGCTGGAGCGCAGCCAGACGAACTCGGCCGCCACCTGCGCCGCCCACTGCGCCGCCACGCCCGGCTGCGTCAAATGGTCGTTCAACAACGACTGGTCTTGGTCGGCGCAGAGGGTGCGCGACGACGAGCCCAACTGCTGGCTGTTCGCGACCGACAACAGCTCCGACCGCGACGCCGGCCCCGCGTGCGGCATCACGACGGCATCCGTCGGCTTCACGACCGGGGTGAGGCGCCCCGCCAACGTCGAGACGGGCGCGACCTGCGCCGCCCGGTGCGAGGGCCACGGCGCGGCGGCCGTCGACCCCGTGAGCCAGGCGCCGCTCGCCGCCTCGCGTCAGCCGAGTGTGGAGACGGAGGAGGCCGCGTCGGTTCATGAGGCCTCGCAGTCGCCAGACGTGCCCGCTTGTCGGTGCGACGCGGCGTGCGCCCGCCACCTCGACTGCTGCCTCGACTATGTGGAGGAGTGCGCCGCGCCCGAAGCGCAGCTGCCGTCGTGCGCCGGTCGCTGCTACGAGGGGCTGGGGGTCCCGATCCCGGGCGGCGGCTATTGCTGGTGCGACGAGGGCTGCGACAACACCTTCACCGACAACAACTCGCTCGGCTCGTGCTGCGCCGATTTCACCTGGAAGTGCCTCGAGGGGGCGGCCGACCCGCTGTGCCTCGACGCGCGCACGCAGACGCAGGCACTGCACCTCTTCGTGGCGCACCATGTGCTGCAAGCGCTGCCGGACACCGCCGTAAAAAAGTAAAATCGCTATTTGCACTGTAGGTATGCAGTGCATGCGGAACTTGTCCTAAGGTGCGCGTCCGGAAGCTGGCGCGCCTGCCTGTGCTGATGTCGACGCCCACCCGCCTCGCCCTCCGCCTCGACGCCCTCTCCCGCGACGAGCTGCTAGAGCTGGCGGCCGGCGCGCTGGACGAGCTTCCCAAGGGCCACCACCTCCGCAACCAAGCCGACGCCCTCGTCGCCAAGCGCAAGCCGCTGCCCGCTTGGTGCGTGGACGGCGTGCTGCTCTCGCCCGACCTGTTACCGCACCTGTTCGAGTCGCTCTCGCTCCGCGACTGCGCGGCGGCTGCGGCGTGCTCGGCGTGGAGTGGCGCCTGGGTTGCGCTGCTGCGCCTCCGCCGCTACGTGCATCCGGTGCCCAGGCGCATCGATCTCAGCAAGATGGCCATCGAAATGCGCATGCAGCCGAGGGTCGTCGCTGCGATGCCCGATGGCGCACTCTGTGTCGCTGGTACCAGCCGGCTGCGTTTCCTGACCGCGCAGGGCGAGCTGATACCCGGCGGCGGCGCATGGGCGGCCCTTGCCCAGGTGGAGTTTGACGAAACCTTCGGCGTGCTGCGGCATGAGGATTCGCTGCTGGTGGTGGATCATTTTGGTCAGCATGTACGGCAGCTGCGGCTGAGCGATGGAATTGAGCTGGCGCGCTCGCCTGATCTCGAGGCCTGCGTGTACGAAGCTGCCATCGCGGGCGACCGGCTGTTTGTACCTTCAGAGCACACGATCAGCGTGCTCGACATCGCAACACTCGAGCTGCGCTACTCCTTCGGAGAATTCGAAACCGCAGTCGACTGCGCCATTCACAACGACGAGGTGTACGTTGCCGATCAACATGACGGTGGCGAACTGAACGTCTTCACCCTCGCCGGCAAACCCTTGCGCACTGTGCGTGGCACGTTTGGCATACCTATCTGCATCTCCATCAAAGACGACCGCATCTACATGATTGAGCAGACGCCTGACCGCTCTGAAGACGAGTTTGATGAGCGTCAGGAAAGGGGCGAAGGCCGTAGACTCGTTGTGCTCGAGCTTGACGGCACTATCCGCCAGGAGATTCGCGTCGGGCGGGCAGGAGAGCCCGGCGGGATGCGCCTCCAAAGCCTGTGCTTTCTGGGCGATGAGCTCTGGATCCCCGACTATGACGAGATCTACAGACCGTCCGTGGCACCGAAGTTTGCAGCGATGACAGTCCTTCGCTTTGTCTGAGAGTTTGAAAGGTCATAAAACAGGGGTCCTTCAAGCTACCGTAAGAGGGTATGCAGTGCATGCGGAACTTGGCTCCTTGGGCCACCGAGTGCTACCTTGCGGAGGTATTGCCTGGCACTGGCCTGAGTACGCTGCTGCATATCACTGACATGAGGCTCGACCCTCGTCCCATCTGCCGGCGCGCCCTGCTCATAGCTGGCGCAGCGCTCTGGAGCGCACCGCAGACGCCTCCTGCGCATGGCGTCACGATCCCGGAGCGGTCTGAGCTGCAGAGGATACAGCAGCAGCTCTACTCGCCGCTGCCCGAGATGAAGACGTATCAGCAGCAGATCTCGGACGCTATCCGGATCAAGAGCATGCGTGGCGTGTGGGAGCTGCGCGAGACTGACAGTGGCGGCAAGGCCCGCGTGGGCAGGCTGGTCTTCAGGGGCGCCGAGACCGAACAGCGCGGCCGCGTGACCTACGAGGGCGACGCAGCGCGCGGTCGTGGCCCGTGGATTCTCAAATCGGACGGCTTCGGGTCCAACCCAACGGGCACGGGAGGCATCATCGAGCAAAAGGCGCTGTGGAAGCTGCGGCGCGGCGACGAGGGCACCTTCACCTACACGAGCAGGGTCAACGTGCCGTCTTACACCGGCAACATGCCCGACGCGATCATGAGCGGGCAGGTCGTGCAGCTCATCAACGGTGGCAAGCCCAAGGGCGGCACCGAGAAGGTGGTGGGCAAGTTCGAAGCCAGCTTGCAGCGCTTGCTGACCGCTGACGACGAGAGAGCCGAGGTGAACTCGGAGGCCTCCGGTGGCGCTCCCGAGGCGATCGAGCTCAAGCCCGTGTACGACGATGCGCTCGTGTACCGGCAGCAGCCGAGCAGCGATGATCCGTTGGACGCGCCGGCGCTGCGTTAGCCCTATTTATCATATGCTTTACCGTTAGGTGATGATCCCCCTCGCAGGGATCCCTTGACAAGTCGGGGCGCGGGGTGGCCGGACGCGGGCGCACCTCGCTCTCCTGGACCTCGCTCTCCTGGACCTCGCGCTCCTGACCGTGTCAACAAGCCAAGCCAAGCCAAGTGTGTCCATGCTGGCCTTCTTCTTCGCCGCCAGCACCGCCTTCAGCGTCGACCCTGCCAGCTCGTCCAACGCCACCAACACAGAGACGGCCGCTGCAGCGCCTGGCCCGTGCTGCCAGACCTGCGACTCGAGCCACGAGAAGTACTACTCCATTCCGAACCCGGACGAGCCCAACGGTGGAGAATGCGGAGAGT
>Ga0209713_10002179_pt1 | contig 12080 bp, 4 predicted proteins | sample ArcOceMetagenome_3_FD_187444 | JGI IMG/M metagenome (GOLD analysis project Ga0209713, IMG submission 187444) | Marine eukaryotic phytoplankton communities from Arctic Ocean - Arctic Ocean- Svalbard ARC20M Metagenome (SPAdes) (version 2) | ecosystem: Environmental > Aquatic > Marine > Oceanic...
GGGGGGGGGCGGGGGTGGCGGTGGCTGGGGCGGCGGTGGCGGTGGCAAGGGTGGCGGCGGCGGTGTTTGCGGGCTGTCCTTCGGGGTAGCGGGAGGACACGACGGCGGTGGTGGCGATGGTGACGGCGGGGGCAGCGGTGGAGACGTGGGTGACGGCACGGGCGGTGGCGGCGTGCTGGGTGGCGGAGGGGGCGGCAAAGGCGGCGGTGGAGGCATCTGCGGCGGGGTCGGCGACGGAGGGGGTGGCCGCTGCGGCGGCACCGGCTGAGGCGGCGGTGCGCTGGGAGGCGCCGTGGTGAGGCCGTGGGAGGCGGCCGGTGGCGGTGGCGCAGGAGATGCCGACGGCGGATCGGCCGGCGACGGGGAAGATGGAGGTGGAGGAGGCGCGGGCGGCGGAGGCGTCAGCGGCGCTGGCGGCGGAGCTGCGGGCGAGGGAGGCGAGGGCGAGGGTGACGCCGCTGCCGACGGCGTTTGGATGACAGGGTCGCTTTCCACCGCCACGCCCAGCGCAGCCGATGCTGCCGCGCGCGTGCCAAAGGCGCGTGCCAGCGCGGCAGCCATCGCCGCAGCGCGCGCACTCGCCATCCCATCAGACGACGCTCCAGCGGGTGCGGGCAGCGACGGCGGGGGCACCGTGATGGTCACAGTGAGCACGACGGAGCCCGCCGACAGCGCCACGCGCACCAAGCTGACACTGACGCCGGTGCGCCGGGCGACCTCCTCCCGCACCCTCTTGGCGATGTCGTCTGAGAAGCTCGAGAGGTCTCCGGCGACGACGAGACGCATCGTCACGGCTGCGGCGCCCTCCTGTCCCTCCGCTTGTTGCTCCTCCGCAGCCGCCTCTTCGTCGTCGGGAGGGGCGGGAGATGGCTGCGGTGGTGGTGGCGACAGCGATTGCGACGGTGGCAAAGGTGGGGCAGGCGACGGCGACAGCGGCATCAGCGGTGGGAGACGAGGAGACGCCAGCGGCGGAACGGGCGGCGGCTGCAGCCGAGGCAGCGTTGTAGACGAGGGCGGTGGTGGGTGCAGCAACCACCACCCTGCTGGGTTCCACCACACACTGGGTTGCTGGGTTGCAGGTGGTGCTGGAAGCTCGGGCGAGGGTGCTGGAATGACCGGAGGCTGTGGAGACGGCGGAGGCGGCGGGAGCGCCGGCGGAAGCGGAGGCGGCGACAGCAGTGGTGGTGGAGGCAGTGGCGGGGTCGGCGGTGGAATGGGCGGCGTGGGTGGCGCGGGCGGCGCGGGCGGCAGCGCCATCGCCGTCACGAGCACCACCACGAGCAGCGCCAGCGGCAGCAGCAGCAGCAGCAGCGGCAGGGTGGCTCTCGCACCAGCCTCGATCGCGTCTCGCGACGGCCACGCACCTCCGCCACCGCCGTTGCCCTTGTTTGCGATGAGGCCCGCGTCCTCGAGGAGGGCCGCGAGGCCGAGCCAGCGGCCGCGCCGCCTCCGCCGCCGCTCGAGCAGCCCACGGAAGACAACCTGCAGGTAGCTCGCCCATGCCTGGCGATAGAGCTGCCTGTGCCGCGCCGACTTGCCGCGCGCACGCGCCTGTATCGCCGTGATGGCGCGGTGGCGCATCAGCTGCTGGTGCTCCGGCGAGACGGGCGACGGCGGCGCGAGCAGCGCGGCCTCGGCCCGCTGCATCAGCAGCTCCGCTTCGAGCATGTTGTCGAACCTCGTCGCGCTCGCCACCTCGTCCGCCACGCTCGGTGCGGGAGCGCCGCTGCTGCTGGCAAACGCGCACACCGGCGCCCTCACATCGGCCGGCAGCATCGGCGCGGCGCTCTGTGCGGCGCCCGAGAGGGCCGAGGGTGCCGCCTCGCTGCTGTATGGGATGCTTGGCGGCGTTCGTGGCGAGCGCATAGGCGAGCGCACAGGCGGTGGAGTCGTCGGCGTCGCCGCACCAAAGCAGGCTCGCGTCTCCTCGAGCTTGCCATTGCCGCCCGCCAGCGCGGCCATCTCCTCGAGCCGCTCGGTCTGCTGGCGCTCAGCCCAGCGTTGGTCCATCCGCTCGCGGCTCATCATCGCACGCTGAGCATACGGCCCGATGCAGTGACGACACTGGCACAGGTGCGCCAGTCTGCCTGACGCCGCGCACCGCTCGCCATCGTAGGAGCGCGATCCGCGGATGGTTCGCAGGCCGTCTGGTGCGCTGGCATCGGAGCGCGCCGACAGCGCTGGGAGCGCCGGGAGCGCACCGTACGAGCGCATGGGCGAGCGGAGGGGTGGCCTGCAGAATCCATCGGACCGGTTGGTGCTGGGAGGACCGGACGCGCCGCCATTTTTGACAGGGATGGCCAGGGCGGTCAATGTGGCGGCCGTGTCGAAAGATGTGGCACTGGGAACGTCGACGGCTATGTCTGGACTCGGCGCAGCCTCGGGAGCCTCGATGGGTGGCGCAGCCTCGGGCTCAGACCGCGGCGCCGCACCGCTGTCCAGCGCAGATGGCATGCTGCGAAGGCCGCGACGCGAATGTGTTTTCGCCAAAGTTGCACTTCGCAGGGTGGTGGAGTCGGTCGCTGCTTATGCATGTTACACACGGACACAAAATCTCGCACGAAAACCATAGGACAATACACGGTCTATATAGCTGCTGCGGATCCGAGCTGTGCTGTCCGCTCGCTGGGCCTCACATAGCTCCTCACTCCCGTGGCGCCTCGAGCGCGCGCTCGTCGCCCGCACGCCGCTGCTGCTGCCACGCATGGATCTTGCGGAGTCCGCCCTGCCACCACTGCTTGACGCGGCCGAGCTGCGGCGCCGCCTTTGCTGCCGCCGCTCCGGGCAGCGCCCTCAGCTTGCGCTCGGCCTCGGCTGCCACTGCCTTGGTCTCCTCCACTGCCTTGGCCGCCCGCGCCGTGATCTCCGGCGTCGCCTTGGCGACGGCTCCCTTGAGGGGCGCGAGCCACCGAGCGCCGCCCGAGGCTTCATCGGGCGCGGCGGCACCGCTGCACCCGTAGAGGCACGCGCCGTCGGGCTTGCTCCGCGCATGAGCCAGCACGCCTCCCGCTTGTGTCGTGGCGGACGGCGGCGTGGGCGACACGGGCGGGAGCGGCGGTGCGCCCGGCAGATGCGTCACGAGCAGCACCGCCGCGCACAGCACGCCGAGGAGCGAGAGCCGCGCGCAGCCGCCACCCTGCGTGCTCGCCGCCGACGGGGCGCGGGTCTTCTGCCGCGTGGTGGTGGCGGGAGGCGACGACGGGGCCGCCACCGCGCCGCTCACCGAGCGCCGCTTACGCCGCGCGGCGCAGACGGTGTCCACCGTCTTCTCCCCACAGGAGGGGTCGCTGCCGTCGGTGGAGGAGGCGCTGTGGCGGCGACGCGGCGGCGGCGCCGGCGGCGAGCCACAGGGCCTGTCGGGTGGGAGGCTGTCGCTGTCCAGGCGTGCCGCCGTCACGACCCTGGAGGTCACCTCCGCCGCCGGTGCGCGGGGCAGGGGCGAGGACAGGACCTTGACCGCCTTCCAAAGGTCGAGCAGCCGAAGCCACGGCCGCGCTCGGCTGGCGGCGGCGGCGGCCTCGAGCGCCTCGCTGCGCCTCTGCCGCAGCCCCACGTACGCCCGCCCGATCCGCGCCGCCGCCACGCCTTCCGCCGCGCGCTGCACCTCTTCTGCCTCGAGCCGCCGGCGCTCCACCCGCCGCGCCAGCTGCAGCCGGCGCCACGACAGCGCGACCCGCGCGGCGGACGCCGTTTCGAGGGCGTCGCGACGACGGCGCAGCAGCCGGCCGAAGGCGTGCGCGATGATGGTGACGGAGACCGCCTGCTCCTCCGCCGACGCCTCGCGCAGCTCCTGGCTGAGGCTGCGCGAGCGGCGGCCGCGCAGCACCGCCTGGATACGCACCGCGCCCGCCGCCGCCGCCTTGGCCTGCTCGGCCGCCTGTGCCGCCGCCAACGCCTCGCGCTGCCTCTGGTCCTCCACTTGCCGCTTGCGCTCCTTTGCCGCCAGCCGCGCGCGCGCCACCTCGCGCCGCCGCCGCTCCTCCTGCTCCGCCGCCGATACAGGCGGCGGCAGCGACGGCGGCTGCATGTTGGCCTTGGACTCTTGCGCCTCCGTCGGTTGGGCTGGGCGGGCGCTGGCTGCGCCCGCTCCCTCCATGAGGAGGTTGACCGGCACGCCGCTCTGTTTGAACTCCGCCACCTGCTTCAGCAGCGCGCGACGGTGCACACTGATCTCGACACCAGCCTCCTTCAAATCATCGTCCGTGACCTCCTCGAGGTCGGCGCCGCGGATGGGCAGCTGCTGGAAGGCGGCTGAGTAGCGGCCCAGCTGCAGGGCTTCGAGCAGGCAACCGACCTGCTGCGGGGTCAGCGCGCCGAGTGGAAGGACGGCCGCCCGCTGCTGCCCGATGACCGACACTGAGTCATCTGGTGTGATCTCGGAGAGCGGCACCACTCGGGGCCCAGCCGCCAGCGCCGCTCGGATGTCCTTCGAGCAGCGCCGGCCGATCGCCGTGGGCTCACGATTGGTGAGTTCGACGATGGTGGTGAAGGAGCCCCCGGATCCTGCACTCGCGTCGCTCACAACGCTGCTCATGATGCTGTGTAAGCGGCACACGCCACGCTATTAGCTAATACCCTGAGGTGACGCCTTGACAAGGTCAAATTGGGCGAAGGCCGGCAGAGGGGGCACAACGCTCAGAGGTTCGCCAAATCTAAAACAGTGTTCTAAAGTATCGAAAGCCTATCTAAATAGCTCACGCCGTCACGCCTCGACCCAAAACAGGCTTCTGAACAGCGCGGGCCGGAGCGCCGCGTCGACGCTGACGGTGGCGATGAAGCCGCCGAGGCCGAGCACGAAGGCGGCGCCGACGAGGCGCGCGTTCGGGTGCGTCGGGACGCCGCCAAAGTCGGGCAGGCCCATGAAGTTGCAGAAGACGTGCGCCGCGAGCGGGCCGACGAGCAGCCCGGTGCGGAGGAAGAGGTAGGACGAGTAGGCGCCGAAGAGCGACGTGTAGGTGAACTGGACCGCCACAGCGAGCCAGTTGACGTCGCTGTCGAAGCGGTGGTGGATGTGCGCCGCGCCGAAGATGAAGGCCGAGGTGAAGACGTTGGCCACGTCCGACAGGCCCGCGCCAAAGAGGAGCGGGCACATGCACGCGCGGAAGACCCACTCCTCGGCGAGCGGCCCGACGAGCAGGTTGCGCACGAGCAGCAGCCGGCCGCGAGGATCGCGCCACTGCGCGGCGACCTGGCTAGTAGCGATGCGGCTGAGCACCGTCGTGGACCGGTCGCTGTCCAGCCACTCCATCACGAGCGGCCCGAGGAAGAGCAGCATCGTGAGCGCGAGCGGCAGCACGAGCGCCTGCGGGAAGGCGGGCGACCACAGACCGACCCAGCGCGCGAATGACGCGCGTGGCGCGCACTCCGCGCCGGTGCCACCACCGAGCATACCAGCGCTGAAGGTGATGACCGGGGATATCGTGCTGGCAATGCCGACGCGGGCGAAGCGCTGCTTGACCACCTGCGGGTCGTCGCGGTTGGGCAGCACCTTGCCCGTCCGGATGTACAGGCACCCGACGAAGATCGTGCCGAGCGCGCTGCTCGCCGCGATGGCGACCGGGACCGAGAGCTGTAGACAGAGATCCATGCGAGCAGTGTGCGGTTAGTACTGTATGAAAGTCACAACAACCTTTGCGAGTTCTGCAATGCAGAATTACATGCACCTAGCGTCGTCTCAAAATAGTCATTAGTCGGGTCGCCTAAATAGATAGCCTCAAACGGTAGTAAGTTTCCGTCACAACACGCCACCCCAGAATGAGGGTCGTCCGTCTTCACATCAAACAACATTCCGTCAAGCCTTGCCGCGAACCGTCATGCCGGCCGTCTTGACCCTGCCAAACCCCTTGGCCATGTGCTTGAAGCGGGCAAACGCCTTCGGGCCCAGCTTCTTGACAAGCGCGGCGCGTTTGCACATCAGCAACTCCTTGTTGACAGGGTCAACGCACGTCTCTTTGGCCAGGTGCTCCTTGGACGCGCCTGTGTGCGCGAGCGATGATAGAACGCGCGTCGGACGCGTGTGTGCGGTGCTACACGCGTGCACGCTGCGTGACCAAGAGCCAACGCAAGGCCCCGTACGCGTGCTACGGAGTGGAGAGGGTGTGTGTGCTGCGTGCGTGCCGTACGTCGATCCGCAGCCGTGAAATTTCCGAGCTTTCTTGCTTGATCTTCAGCTATCTTCAGCTGGTCATCCTTGGACGCCTTCACGAGGTCGGCACGCATGTTGTGCTTGATGCACACGAAGCTCTCCGCGTGTGCCGGGTTGCTACAGTACTTGCTGTGCACCTGCGCAGGGCTCGAGGAGAGTCTGTCAGGCGTCGCCCGTCGCGCACCTTGGGCCTTCGCGCACCTTCAAGCCCGTCGCGCGAAGCGCCGCCGAGTGCTGCTGCTGGGCGCTTCGGGCGCCGCCCTTGAGTTTTGGCGGCTGAACCTGCGCGAGGGCGGTTCCTAGCAAGGTGGTGACGATGAAAACAAGCCACATTCGACGATGACGTGTTGCCACGTCAGAATTCACTCGCAAGTTTGAAAACGAGTTTCATGTTATCCGTTCGGACTGTGACCACGGAGGCGATCCGATAGCTAACCGCCTAAACAGCCTAAACGTAAGCTAAACAGTTTTCCGCGAGGAGGGAGGTTGCTGATGCTGTTTGAGAAAACTTTCGATCACAACCGTCATCCTTATTATGCGTGAACAGACGCTAAAGAAGACCACTGCACTCGCATGCAAGAGAGAGAGACTCGACGACTACCAAAACCACGCGGGTCTTGCGACGAAGACATGTTGTTCGCAGTCTCAGCGGGCTCTCGGGTGCGGTAATCCACGCATCCTTGCTCCCGCCGGCGCGCTTGCTACGGGTCGGCGCGAATCGCAAAGCCGATCGCAGCTGCCGTAGCATATTCCTCGCGGTGTGTACACAATTCCATGGAAGTCCAAGTGGGGCGGCAGGGCCAGGCCGAGACGTAACGACGGGCTCGGTCGACCCCCCGCGCCTCATCACACAGGTGTGGTGTGGTGTGGTGTGGGGGATGAGATCCGAGTCTGCACCCGTCAGTCGTCGGACTGGCCGCCGCCGCCGACGCCGCCGGCAGTGGGCGGCGTGTTCGTGGCCATGCACGAGCGCGCGACCGATTCGAACAGGCGCTCGATCTCGGGAGCGCAGCGCGTGAAGCCCTTGGACCTGCGTCACAAGGCAGCGAGCGCGCGTGGAGCGGGCGAGGGGGCGACAGGGCGGGCGAGAGGGCGCGACACGCACAGGCGAGAGGAGCGCGCGCGCGAGAGGGGCGGAGGCGCACCAGAAATTGTACCGCGGGTTCTTGATCAGCTCGATGAAGGTGATGAGCAGCCCCCAGGGGTGCGGCCGGTGGACGATGAGGCGCTCGACGAGGACGCGCGTGATCTGCTCCTGCACGCGCTCGTCGCTCGCCTCGGAGAAGAGGTAGAGGAGCACGCACGAGAAGTAGTGCGTGTGGTTGTTGGGGTAGCGCAGCTGGTTTGCGATCGCGTTGAGGAAGAGGTAGCGGCCCTCGGGGGCGAGCTCGCTCGCGAGCTGCTGGAAGATGTCCATCGGCGCCGAGTGCGCGAGGCCCGCCGCGCCCTGCGAGATGCCGCTCGTGCCGACGTGCAGCACGAGCGCGTTGATCAGCGGCACGCGGTACGAGCCGTCGGCGGCGGCGACCTTGCTTTTCAGCTCAAACGGGAAGGCGACGGGCTGGCGGCTCTTGAGGAAGGCGTCGAGCTCGCTGAGCAGCGACGAGCCGCCGGCCGAGAGCGCGGCCGAGTACGACGAGAGGATGCGCGGCGGCTGCGAGATCTCGGGCAGCAGATCGACCTTCAGGTTGGGCGTGAACGGGTCGGGCAGGCGCATGTTGCGCGGGAAGGCCGACAGGATCAGGTTGCGCATCTGGATGCAGCTCGGCGGGATGACGTCGCAGAAGGCAAAGTGGTAGTCGCACAGGAACTCGGGGAAGTCGTGCAGCAGCACCAGCAGCACGCGCAGCGCGCCGCGGTAGAGCATCCGCACCGGCGGCGAGAGCTCGTTCTGGCTCAGGTAGGGGTGGAGGAACTTGAAGAGCCCCACGAGGAGGCGCTGCATGAGCGGCCACCCCTTCTGCCCCTTGGTGAGCAGCAGCTTGGGCATGAACATGCGGTGCGAGACGAGCTCCATCCACGAGAAGGCGAAGCCGGGCAGCCGCGCCGGCTGCAGCGCGTGGAAGGCCGAGCAGAAGGCCGAGAGCACCTGCGGCTGGATCGGGTCGAGCGTCGGGTCGGGCGCGTTGAGGTCGAAGAGCCACGACGAGAAGAGCCGGAAGAAGGCGCGCTGCTGGAAGTCGCCGCCCTGGTACGAGCGCAGCAGCAGGTGCATCAGCGCGGCGAGCACGCGCGTCAGCAGCTGCACCTGCGCCTTGGGCTTGGCGCCGTCGGCCGCCGCGTCGCCGCCCTCGGCCGGCACGAACTTGACCATCAGCAGCACGAGCTTGGAGAGCGCGTCGAGCGGCACGAAGTTGATCGGCTTGCCGCCCTCGCCCTGGCTCGCCGCGAGCGCCGCGACGGCCTCCGACGCGACCGTCGTCGACGCCGAGAGCGCAAACTCGCAGAGCACGCGCAGGAAGCGCTCGCCCGTCTCGTTGTGCAGCAGGTAGCCCGCCGTGGCGAGCGACTGGAGGAAGGCGGCGTACGCCTTGTCCGACTGGTTGGGCTGCTCGCAGATGGCGAGCCACTCCTCCCACAGCGGCGTCACCTGCTCGCGCATCCGCGCCACCGCGGGGTCGACCTCCTCCTCGACCACCGGCCGGCTCGGCTTGGCGGCCGCGGCGGCGCCCGCGCCGCCGCCCGCGGCGGCCGCGGCGGCGAGCGCCGTCGCGTGCACCTGCTCGAGCAGCGGGATGAGGCCCTCGGGCGCCTGCCCGGCCTGCGCGAGCTGCGCGAGGCTCGTGAGCAGCTCCTTGCAGTCGGAGGCGACGACGGTGCGCTCCTTGAGCAGGCACTGGTCGATGAGCGACATCGAGAAGGCGACGACCGCCGCGTTGCGCCCGCCGTTCATCTCCTTGGCGAGGTGCGAGCCGAACTCGCCCATGTGGAGCATCTGCGCGCCGAGCAGCGCGAAGACGACCTCGCGGTTGAGCTTGCGCTCCTCGTCCGAGTAGAGGACCATGTCGGAGACGAAGCGCGCCACCTTGTTGCACACCGAGTGGATGCGCGCGATCAGCTGCACGTCGACCTGCGTCGCCAGCCGCTGCGACGCGCGCGGCTCGTACATGCGCTTGAAGATCTTCTGCACCATCGCGAGCGCCGTCTCCTCGCGCGCCATCGAGCACGCGATGATGCTCGAGACCTGCCGCAGCAGCGCGTGCAGGTCGTGCTCGGCGGGCAGCGAGCCGATCGAGGCGACGCCCGACGCGGCGAGCTGCTGCACGATCATGTCGAGCTTCGCCACGCAGATCGACAGCTTCTCGCCCGCCTGCGCCTTGCTCAGCGTGTTGGCCGCGCCCGACGCGGCGACGTCGGCGGGCGGCGCCGCGCCGCCCGCGCCGAGCACCGACGACGCCACCGAGCTCGCCGTGCCGAAGGAGCCGATCTGGCCGCCGAGGCCGGGCACCGAGAGCTGGCCGAGCGCGCCCGAGTCGCCGCCCATGCCCGGCAGCCGCCCCGCCGCGGGCGTCGAGCTGAGCTGGCCGAGCGGGTCGGTGGCGCCGGGCGCGCCGGCGCCGCCCGGCAGCATCGACGCGCCGCCCAGCAGCGACGAGGTGCCCGGGGCGCCGCCGAAGGAGGCGCCGCCCTGCTGCGGCAGCGGCGGCATCGCGCCCGGGGCGCCGCCGGCCGCCGCCTGCTGCGCGGCCTGCGCCGCGGCCGCCTGCTGCGCCTGCTGCTGCTGGACCATGGCGGCCGTGCGCGGGATGCGGCCGAAGTCCTCGTAGACGCGCCGCTGCGCCGGCTGCAGCCCGCCCGGCCGGGGGCGGAGCGCCTCGGGGAGCGAGGCGGGGTAGCGGCCCGAGGTGAAGATGCTCATGTCGTAGTACGGCAGCCCCGTCTGCTCGCGGTGCTTGCGCCGGATGGCGAAGGCGGGCGCGAGCGCCTCCTCGATGTCGCGCACCGCCTTCTCGGTCGCCGCCTTCTCGATGAGCGTGCAGCCGAGCTCGAGGTTGTCGTTCGAGCACACCTGCGTCACCTGCTCGAGCAGCTGCGCGTCGACGCACGCCTGCTGCAGCAGCGAGCGCATGTGGTTGCCGCACGCGACGCGCAGCGGCTCCTTGCACGTGACGAGCGCGAGCGAGCCCGCGAGGTTCTGCACCATCAGCTGCGCCGCCTTGCGCATCCGCTGCTCGTCGGGCTCCATCGCAAAGTCCTTGAGCATCAGCTCGCGCGTCGTCACGCACGAGATGGTCACCGAGCGCTCGACGACCGGCGAGATGATCTCGCGGATGGCGCGGTCGATGGCGATCGGCACGATCCGCTTGAGCTGCGGCTGCTGCGTGAAGAGCTGCAGCCCCGAGTTGATGACGACGTACGACGCCAGGTTGGGGATGACCGTCTGCTCCTGCAGCCCTGCCGCGAGCGCCGGGTCGACCGACGCCTGGCCGGGCAGCGCCGCGCTGCCGAGCAGCGACTGCGGCTGCTGCTGCGCCGCCGCCGCCGCCGCCTGCTGCGCCGCCGCCTGCTGCGCCGCCTGCTGCTGCTGCACCTGCTGCTGCTGCTGCTGGAGCTGCTGCTGCTGCTGCTGCTGCTGCGCGAGCGCGAGCATCGCGGCGTTGCCCGCCGCCTGGCCGGGCTGGCCCGGCGGCGGAGGCGGCGGCGGCTGCGGCTGGCCGAAGCCGCCGCCGAAGCTGCCGCCCATCGTGCCGCCGGGCAGCGCCGGCGAGCCGTCGGGCATCATGCCGCCGCCCATCGAGCCCATCACGCCGCCGCCCATGCCCTGCGCGCCCGCGCCCTGCGGCACGAAGCTCTGGAAGCTGCTGCCGCAGAAGCTGCCGCCCGCGCCCCCGGCGAGGCCCGCGCCGCCGAAGCCGTTGCCGAAGCCGCTCGCGCCCGAGCCGAGGCCGGCGGCGACCATGCCGGCGCGGTTGGCGAAGTCGCACGTCTGCGACTTGTCCTGCGTGCGCTGCGCGAGCTTGTTGGCGGGCTTCATGTCGGCGAGCTCGACCTTGAGCGTCTTGGCGAGCACCTCGATCTCAAACTTGAGGTTGAGCTTGAGGTCGGGCACGTTGTACAGCTCGAGCAGCAGCGCGAGGAGGCCCATCACCCACGGGTTGGGCGGCATGAAGACCTGCGAGTTGGGGCACGCGTCGAGCACCTTGGCGACAAAGGGCACGACGGCGATGAGCCGCCCCGTCTCGTAGGCGTCGCAGATGAGCTCCTTCATGTCGAGGTCGCGCATCAGGATCGGCTTGTTGCGCGCGAGCGTCACCTGGCCGAGCCACGAGCCGAGGTTTTTGAGCAGCGAGCGCTCCGACGACGACGAGCGGATCTTGGGGCTCGACAGCAGCGTCTGCGCGTTCTGCATCGTCGAGAGGAGGATGCTCTTGGCGAGCACCTTGTGCGAGAGCACGTCGAGCATCTCCGAGTAGATCTGGTGGAAGTTGGGCTCGAGCGAGACGCGCTTGACGACGAGGTAGTTGGCGAACCACTGCACCATCGACTCGTGCTCGGCGAGCATCGCGCGCAGCTCGAGGCCCTTCTGCGGCACGTTGCCGGGCGACAGGTTGTTGAGCACGAAGCCCACCTTGTCCTGCAGCGCCTCGGGCGGCTGCTCGATGGTGACGAGGGCCGCCTCGAGCACGCCCGGCCCAAAGCCCGCCACGCCCCCCGCCGCGCTGCCCCCCGGCGTAGTCATCGACGCGGTCGCGGCGCCGCCCTCGAAGCCCGGCACCGTCAGGTTGGGCACCGCGACCGAGGCCGGCGCCGCGGGCGGCGCCGCCGCGGCCATCGCCGGCGCCCTGGGCACCGCCGGGTTGGCCGCTGCACCGCCGCCGCCGAGCAGGCCGGCGGGCAGCACCGACGAGGCCACGCCGGGTGTGTCGAGCGACGGCTGCGGCGTGACCGACGGCACGCCGAGCCCCGGCGCCCCGCCACCGAGATTGAGTCCCCC
>Ga0209713_10002180_pt1 | contig 12076 bp, 9 predicted proteins | sample ArcOceMetagenome_3_FD_187444 | JGI IMG/M metagenome (GOLD analysis project Ga0209713, IMG submission 187444) | Marine eukaryotic phytoplankton communities from Arctic Ocean - Arctic Ocean- Svalbard ARC20M Metagenome (SPAdes) (version 2) | ecosystem: Environmental > Aquatic > Marine > Oceanic...
GGTGCACGGCGTGCCGTGCGGCGAGTGGTTCGGGCCGTCGCGCGGCGGCAACGCGCTCGCGCCGGGCTCGCTCGTGCGCGACGTCGCCCTCGAGGAACGCGTCCGGGCGAGCCTGAGCGGACTGGTCGGCGGCGGGCGCGGCCGCGGCCGCGGCGGCGGCGGCGGGCGCGGCGGCGGCGGCGGCGGCAGCGGACGTGCTGGCGGCGGCCGAGGCGGCGGCGGCGGCGCGGCCAGCAGCCGCACGTATGGTGCGCCGCAGATCGAGTGCGTCCCCTGGCGCGAGCATGGCCGCGGCGCAACCAAGATGGTGCTGCGCCGCGTGGCGCAGAGCTAACCTGGCTTCGAGCCGATCTCTCACAGATCAATCTATGAAAAGTATGTCCGTTTTTTCTTCTCTTTGGACGATTCTAAATCAGGCAGTCGCGCTGCCGCCCTCTGAGCGACTCGCCAGGCACGTAGGCCTGCCCCCAGTGGGTAACCGTCGTGGCGACCGACCGAGAAAACGAGCGCGAGCGCTTCTGTACGTCGACGCATAATCCAGACGCGCCACGCCAGCCCACGTCTTCCAGCGCGGCTAAATCAACCTATCTAGCTCTATCCGAAGACATGTCGGGCCCACCAGTAGTCGCCATGGGCATTCCGGTCGCCGAGCAAGCTCCGGGCATTCCGATGCTCGGAGGGAGCTCGTCGGGCACGGGCCACCTCGAAGCCGCGCCGCCAAGACCCGCCCTCAACCGCGCGCAGACCGAGCAGGCGCTGCACGGTCTCAACGCCAAGGGCTTCCCACTCGGCCTGTGCAACGCCCTGCGCGGCTCGCTCGAAGCCTTCCCGCTGCGGATCTGGGTCGTCGACAACAGCGGCTCGATGGCCAGCGCTGACGGAGCTCGCTTCGTCAACAAGCGCAAGATTCGCGCGACGCGGTGGGCGGAGCTGGGCGACACCGTCATCGAGATGGGCGAGCTCTCGACGCTGCTCGGCGTGCGCACCGACTTCCACTTCCTCAACCCACCGGCGGGCGGCTCGCAGTACGTGAGCGTCGGCCCCGACTCGGCCGAGAACCTGATACCGACGGCGACTCAGGTCGACCTCAACGGGCTGAGGGCGCTGATGGGCAAGTCGCCGTCGGGCGGCACGCCGCTCGACGCGACGGTCAACAACATCTGCAGGGCGCTCGAGCCCGTCGCGGAGAAGCTCCTCGCGCGCGGGCAGAAGGTGGTCGTGGTCATCGCGACGGACGGCATGCCCAACTCGTCGCCCAGGTTCCTCGAGGCGATGCAGCGGCTGCAGCGGCTGCCGGTGTGGGTGGTCTGCCGGCTGTGCACGTCGGAGGACTCGATCGTCGACTACTACTCGAACCTCGACAAGAACCTCGAGGCGCCGCTCGAGGTGCTCGACGACATCTGCGGCGAGGCGGCCGAGATTAAGAAGGTCAACCCCTTCATAGCCTACGGGCCGCAGCTGCAGCAGCTGCGCGAGTGGGGGCTGCCCGAGAAGCTCTTCGACCTTCTCGACGAGGCGCCGATGATCCCGTCGCAGGCCAAGGCCTTCATCGAGTTTGTGCTCGGCTGCAAGCCGCTCCCCGAGCCCGAGGTCGACCCGGCCGCCTTCCTCGCCGCCGTCAACGACGCGTTGCGCGGCGCGCCCACCACCTTCGACCCGCTCAAGCTGCGCGAGGTGCCGTGGGTAGACGTGGGCGCGCTGCAGAGGCAGATCCGCGGCGGCGGCGGCGGCTGCTCCGTCATGTGAGCTGGCAGTGGCACGCACGCACGCGTTTGTTTGAGAGACACACAGACAGAGAGAGACCCGTGATGTGAGCCGATGCATGCACGCGGTTTTGTGAGCGAGACTCTTTTGCGAGTTACAGTACACGGCACATGTCTAGTTTACTATACAGCCCCTGCTGGTTCTGGTTCCATGCTGCGCACATCGATCACGCTCACGTCACACGGAGATCTGACTCTGGGCCCGCCCGGCCCATGCATGCATGCCTGAGAGCGTCTCCGGGGCGGCCGCGAGAAACTCCTGAGAGCGTCTCCGGGGCGGCCGCGAGAAACTCGCGTCGCCTGCGCTCCGCGCCATACCTGTCACCAATATCCCGACCACACGATTCGACGCTCACCAGAGCCTCAGCCAGGAGAACCAGCCGCGCCTTTTCTTCGGCTTGGCGGGAAGCTCGATCGTGCCCGTCACAAAGTCGCCGAAGCCGGCGACGAACTCGTCGCGCGAGATGCGGCCGTCGCCGTTGGCGTCGAGCTTCTTGATGAGCGCCGCGATCGACTTGGCGTCCATCCCCTGCTTCTTGAGATACCTGCGCATCTCGCGCATCGAGATCTCGCCGTTTTTGTCGACGTCGATGTTGTCGAACGATCGGCCGATGGTGACCTTGGACGGCACCGGAAGCCGGAGGACTTGCCCGTGAGCAGGAACTCGTTTGCGCGCGCGAGGATGCCGGCGTACAGGCCCTTCTCCTTGTTGACGTCGCGGCCGTAGGAGGGGATCATCTGCGCGAGCATCGCGTGCCAGCGGCATCGCTCGCCAAACTCGGACTCGAAGTTGGAGAGGACCTCGATTGCGATGTGAGGGGAGACGGAGGCGCCGGGGCTCGCGCCGAGCAGGCCGACGATCGTCTTGTCCTTGGAGGCGACGACCTCCGTGCCAAACTGCAGCTTGCCGACGAGCTCCTTGTCGGGCTTGACGATCTGGACGCGCTGCCCCGCCCACACGATCGTCCAGTCCTCGGGCTTCGCGTCGGGGACGAACTCGCGCAGCGTCGCGAGCTGCCCCTCCTTGGTGGCGGCGAGCTCCTGGAGGACGGAAAACGTAGAGGTCGAGAGGCGGGGAGGAAGCGAGTCAGGGGGGGAGCGAGTCAGGGCGGAGGGATGGGACTGAGGGTGTGGCGGGAGGCGTGGGCAGGGGAGAGGGTGAGAAGGGGGTATAACCACCTTGAAGAGATAGACGTAGAGGTCGAGGTTATGCGCCATCATCGCGACGATCGGCGCGATGTTGAACGGGTTGAGAGTGCCGAACCAGTCGATCACGCCGCCCGTCTTCTTGAAGAGGCGCAGGTCGAAGCCGGCGAAAGGGCCGCGAAGAAGATGCAGTCGCGGCCGTAGATGGTCCGCCAGTCGAGGTGTGGCACCGACATCGGCGGCGCGCCGACGGCCGCGCGGCCGTACACCTTGTTGCGGTGCTTCTCGACCACCTCTGGCTTCTGGCAGACGAGGAACTTGCCCGAGATCGGCAGCCCGGCGTAGCCGTCGACCTCGGCGAGGCCGGCCTTCTGCAGCACGCGCAGCGAGCCGCCGCCCGCGCCGGCGAAGACGAGCCTCGCGCGCACCTTGGTGGCCGTGCGCGAGAGGTCGTTCTTCGCGATGCCCACCAGCCACCGCTTGTCCTCCTGCTGGCGGAGCGCGTAGACGGACGAGAGGAGCCGCCGAGCTCGGAGAAGGCCTGCACCAGGTTGCGCGTCAGCAGCCCGTAGTTGCACTCGGTGCCGTGCGGGTGGCGCGACGCGGCGATCGGCTCGCCGTCGCGCGGCCGGCCGGAGCAGAGCAGCGACGCCCACTCCTGGATCTTGTCGTAGTCCTCCGAGTACTCGGTCGCGGCGAAGGTGGGCAGCTTGGTCAGCCTGGCCACGCGCTTCTTCAGCCACCCCGTGTTCTCCTCGCCGTGCACGAACGTGATGTGCGGCGCGGGCTGGATGAAGGAGCCGTCGGGCAGCACGCCCTTCTCGACCAGCCACGTCCACCACTGCAGGCTGACGAGGAACTTCTGGTTGACGGCGACGGCCTTGGTGATGTCGACCTCATTGGTATTGGGGTCCATCGGCGTGTAGTTGGGCTCGCACAGCGCCGCGTGCCCCGTCCCGGCGTTGTTCCACTCGTCGGAGGACTCGGCGCCCACCCGATCCAGCTGCTCCACGAGGCGGATCTTCCACTCGGGATGCAGCAGCTTCATCATCAGCCCGACCGACACGCCCATGATGCCGCCGCCGATGATCAGCGCGTCCACCTCCTCCACCTCCTCGCCCGGCGCGAGCGAAATGTTCTCCGCCTGACGGAGGAAGGCGTAGTATCCCCCGCCGGCCGCGAGGCCGAGCGCGACCGCCTGCGGGAGACGACGCGGCTTCGCGGCGGCCGGCGCGGCGTCGGTGCTCATGCGACGAACCAGGCGTGCAGCGAGGCGCGGGGCGCTGCCGCGCAGCATTCGCGCCGCCATCGCGTTCCCCGCCATCGAAGGCCCCATGGATTGATGGGCTTACGATGATCCTTACGATGGGTGGTGTGCACCCAGCGTGCGTCAAAAGGGGTATTTAGCTAACTGCCCCCTCGTCTGGATATAGGTTGACCAACTGGCGCTTGGCGCTATAGAAGCAACGAGGGCTGTTTATTAGCTTCCCTCAACTACACGTTCCATACCCTGGTTTACGGTTTACTTTAACGCGGTGCACTGCGTTTCAAGCGTTTCAAGCTGTTAGCTTCCCTCAACTACACACTTCGGACCCCAAGCCAGAATTGGACCCCAACTGCTCATAGCCGGACCCGGTCTGTGACCCGGGCGCCGTCCCGTATGCCAACAGCACATCTAAAGTACCGCCTGCGCCGCGCTCGGTTGCTCGACCGCACTACTTGTAAGTAGCACTATCGGGCCCCTCCCGCGCGGCGCGCTGCCTCTTGCCCCCTGACTGGGGCTTGCCCCGCCTCTTCTTCGTCCTGGCGGGCGGCTCAGCGCCCGCCGCCTCCGCCGGCATGCATGCATGCAGCATGCAATGCCACGGCACGCAAGCGAGGCGCGAGGGTGGCGGCTCCACAATTGACTCGCTCGTCCGCGCAGGGCCATATTATATAATGCCCTCCCACGCACGCATGCTGGAGCTCCAGGAGGACTACCTAGCCGACGACCTCACGTGGCCGCGTGACTCCGAACGATGGACTGAGGCCGAGGCGCACGCATTCTTCGACAGCGGCGGCCTCAGAGTGCCAGACGCCAGCGGCACCGACCAGGCGACAGGCGCTGCAGCCGCCGCCTCCTCGTCGGTCGCAGCAGCCGAGCCAGGTGCCTACCTGACGCCCGTGTGCTACGAAGTCACCCACTCGCACGTCAACGTGCGCTCCACGCCCAGCATCGCCGGCGCCAACAATGGCATGATGCGTCGCGGTGCGACCGTCCTCGCCAGCTCGCGCCAGGGCGCATGGATCAAGCTGGCAGGCGCGGACGGCGGCTGGATGATGGTCGACGGGCTCGAGGCCAAAATGGGTCAGCTCATGCGAGTGCACGCGACGCCCGCCCCGCCGGACACCTCGTGGCAGATCACGAGAGCGGGCGGCTGTGCTGCGCACGCAGAGGCGGGGGGTGGAGAGGCTGCCGGGTGGCTCGAGGAGGCCGCCACTGTGGAAGTAATCGCCGAGAGTGGTGGCTGGGTGCAGGTCGCGATGTCGTGGTCGGGTGGCAGCGAGGCGTGGATAGAGCTGGACTCGTGTTTGGCGGGTTGATCTCTTGCTGTCACCAGCTGTAACATTTTGCTCACTGGTCACCACTAGGCGACAATCCGTAAATTTCAAATTCGACCGCGTGCATGCAGCATGCAGAAGTTGAGCGCCAGTGCAAAGCAACGCGAGTAGCACATGAAAGATGGCATGCGACGCGCGCTGCTCGCCGTGTTGCTCAACATGCACCATCTCGTGCTGGCCGGCAACGCAGCGCTCACGGCCGAGGTACCGATTGGGAATACGAAAAACACGGTGATTGATCCCAGCCCTGGCTTCGTCGGTCTGCCGCTCGCGCCTCCGCATTCCGAAGGGCGGCAATTTGATCGCCACCGGGCGTGCCCGACATTCCGAGGACACCGCATGATGTGTGGCGTAGAGCGAGACGAATGGAACATGGTAGCTGCAGTCGTGACACCGCAGCACACAGTACTTGAGCTCGGAGCGCGCTTTGGCACCACCTCATGTGCGCTAGCGCAGGCCACGAACAACTCCGGCCGCGTCGTGTCAGTCGAGCCAGACCCCTCAGTCCATGCAGCACTCTTGGCCAATCGTGCCTCCCACAGCTGCAATTTCCACATTGTCCGCGGCACGGTGGGCTCAACGCCGCTGGCACTCGGCAGCACGTTCGGCGGCTACGACCAGAAGACGCGCAAGCCCAAGCCTGGGAAGACCGAGGTGATGGTGCCCAATGTGGGCGTCGCTGAGCTCGAGCGACGAGTGGGAGGCTCCTTCGACGTCTTGCTCATCGATTGTGAGGGGTGCATCAACGAACTGCCCATGGACCAGCTCCTCCCCCATGCCGTTCTCGTGCTGCTCGAAATGGACTCGCCCAACCGCGTCAACTACGCAGAGTGGCATGTGCTGCTCACGAGCCTCGGCTTTCAAAGGGTTTGGCACATGCTCGATTCCTTTTTCTCAGGCAACCAGCCGCCGCACCACGCGCTATGGCAGCGCATCGACCCGGCGCGCCCTGAGCTCGTGAGCTGCGAGGATTACGCCAGGAGCACAAATGAATCGCTGCGCTGCATTGATCCAGGGCTGCGCGCCGGATCACGGGAGAAGTCGCGCGTGCAGCACGGGCACCGTAGGCTACCAGAGCTCCTACGAAAACGTGGGCTCACGGCGCAGACTATCATGCAGGGCCGTCTACGCAGCGGCCCAGCGGGATAAGAGCTGTGCTTCTGATAATAGTAGAACTTTGACTTAGACGGCGTGCACGCCCTCTCTCAAGCACATTCCGGTCTGTACCCATATTTTACCCCCTGATCGTAGTCCATCTTATACGACACAGGCACAATGAACGGAAGCGCTAGGCAACCGGAACGCAACACCACACTGACCCACGACATCGTATTTCATGCGTGGGTATAAAATCGATCCAATCGTGCAATACTAGTCGGCGTTCAATACTAGAGTTATTAGAGTTATAGGCAGCTGAGTTTTCCGTAATTTCAAATTCAACGGCTATTGCGTGCATGCAGCATGCAGAAGTTGAGAGGTGCACGTAAACGCGAGTAACACATGAAAGATGGCATGCGACGCGCGCTCCTCGCCGTTAGCCTCGGTGCGCTCGCGCTGCAGATCTCGCTCAGGAAAGCGCACGACCCGCACCTTGGCCGACCGCCGGGCTGCGAGCAGCTCTCTCTGCAGGCAGCGCTCTCGGGGAACGCCTCTCAGCCCGCCAAGGGCAGCGTTCCTCGAGGCAGCCTGCCCGCCGAGGGCAGCATGCTGTCCGACGACCTGTTCCCGCAGCTGTGCACAGCCGCGCCGGTGAGCGGCGCGCGCGGCAGCTGCTTCACCGTCGACGGTGCCACGCTCTGCCTGCCCACCTTTCTGGTCGTCGGCTTCACCAAGGCGGGCACGACCGCCTTCTTCCGCTACATCTCGCAGCACCCGCAGGTGCACGTCTCCAGCGTCAAGGAGCCCGGCTACCTCGGCTTCGAGGCCGAGGAGGTCGACCGCGCCGCGCAGAAGGCCGAGTCGGCCCTGGCGCGCTCGCGGCGCGCAGCTCGCAGGGCGAGGCGCGCGGCCGCGGGCGAGGACGTCACGGCCGAGGCCGACGCCGACGAGGCGACGGCGCCCGTGCCGGCGAGGCGGCGGCCGCGCAAGAGCCTGCGCTGGTACACCGAGCTGTTCGGCACGTGCGCGGCGTGCGAGCGCGGCGAGGCGACGCCGTCGTACGCGTGGCGCGACGTGTCGGCGGCGGCGGCGGCGCAGGCGCGGCTGCTGCTCGGGGGGAGCGCCGTCTCGCTCGTCTTCCTGGTGCGCGAGCCGATCGCGCGCGCGGCGTCGCACTACGCCTACTTCCGCGAGAAGCGGTACGCCAACGCGGCCAACCTCACCGGGGCGCTGGCGCGCGCGCTCGACGAGCTCGAGCTCTGCGCGACGCAGCTGGGCGGCTGGCGGCACGCGTGCACCTACCGCGACGGGCGGCGCGCGGCGGAGCGGCGCGCGGCGCACGAGGCGGAGCGGCGGCCACGGCCGTGGCTGCACCGGCGCGGCGACCGCGCGTACGAGCTGCTGCAGGCGGGGCTGTACGTCGAGCACACGGAGACGTGGCGGCGGCGGCTGCCCGGCGCGCGGCAGCTGGTGCTGGCGTCGGCGGCGCTGTGGGAGGCGCCGCTCGCGACGCTGCGCCGCTTCGAGCGCTTCACCGCGCTGCCGCCCGCGACGTATGCGCTGAGCGACGCGCCGGCGCTTGCGCGGCATGGCGGTGGGGGTGGTGAAAGTGCTGGTGACGCTGGTGAAGGGGGCGGGGGTGGAGGAGTTGGAGAGGGAGGCGAAGGCGGCGGCGGAGGAGGAGGGGCGCGGCGCGCGGGTGCGGCGCTGCCGCTCGCGCCCGAGCTGCGAGGGCGGCTCGAGGAGTTCTTTGCGCCGTTCAATCGGCGTCTGGAGGAGCGTACAGGGATTGTGTTCGCGTCGGGTTGAGTTTTGTCTTCACTTGAAGACCCGCCGCCTGGCAGTCGCGAGCGATGATCATAGTGCGCATACCGCATGCACGAGTTAGTTAGGCGACGATGGCCGCACGCGTGAGCGCTCGGCTAGCCGCAAGGCGCGGCTCACCGAGGCGGTGGCGACGGGCCCGCTCGGCGCGCTGAGCCACGACGAGCTGGGCGTGATCGTCGACGGCCTCGCTGACCCGCTCCAGCCCGTCGTCGCCGTCGCGTTCAGCAGCACTTGCAAGGGGCTGCGGACACCGCTGCAGGCGGCGCTCACGGTGCTGCAGGAGCGGCACGAGCGGGCGGTGGCGCTATGCCGCAAGATGGAGACGAGCTGCGCGGCGCTGTTGAGTGCGAAGGAGCTGAGCTGTATGAGTAAGGCCCTGACCGCCGACGACATGGGGACGCTCGGGATGATCCTGCGCACGAACGGGCTGCCAAGGCTGAAAGGGCTCCGGATTCGGCGACGGGGGCGTGCAGGCGCTGTGCGAGGGCCTGTGTCATTGCTCGCTGCCCTCTCTCACCTTTTTCGATCTCGGCACCAACAAGTTCGGGCCGGCGGGCGCCGAGGCCTTCGCCGCCGCACTCCGCCGGGGCACAATGCCCCGCCTCGTGGTGCTTTCCCTCAACCTCAACCCCATCGGCAACCGGGGCGTGGCCGGGCTGGTCGCGCTGCTGCGTAAGCTGCCTGCATTCAAGATCCTGGACCTCTACATGTGCGGCATTGGCGACGAGGGCGTGGCCTCACTGGTGGCCGACCTCGGCAAGGACGACTTCAAGGCGCTCATTTGTCTCTGGCTCAGTCATAACAACATCACCGACGCGGGCATGGCCACGCTAGCCGCGGCCCTCGGTTCTGGCTCGCTGCCCAAGCTGCGTTCCCATCAAGCGAATGAGCTCACTTTCTTGGATCAGAACCAATCGAGCGCCTCCGCAGTGCAGGCTGTGGAAGACGCGCTCTCCAAGCGCTCGTCTTGACTCGAAGCTTCTGGACTCTTGATATGCGCGCGAGGTTCCTGGATTTGGCTGGAGTTGAGGGGAGCAACTGCTGTGATGCTGTATTGTATGGAAAAGAGTCGCGCACGTAAAACGTAGGAGACTAGACCGGCATCCTACCATGTACTCGACGGGTCGCCCGGCTGCGGCCCGATCGCAGACCTCCGGCACCGCCACCGCCGCCCACGCCCGCCCGGTTGCACGCGCTGCAGTTTGGCCATGCGCTCAGCCCACCCGCGAAGGATGCGGGCGTGCAGCTCCCGGCGTTGGTGCGGCGCAGCAGCTTCCGCGCGCTCGAGAGGCGACTCGAGTTGCAGTGGGCGCGCGCGATGCCGCACGCCGCGTGCCCGGGCCCCTCTTCAGGACTGGTGGTGGCCACCGCAGCACCCGCCGTCGTTGCCGAGGGGGTTGCGACGCCGGAGGCTAAGGAGGCGAGGCACATGCCGGCGGGGCAACCGAGCACGAGGCCCCAAAGCCGCTCGAGCGCATGGCTCCAGTCCACCGCCGCCGAGCCACGCGCCGCGCGGCTGTCGAAGCGGCGCAGCTGCGCGTGGAGGCCGCGCCAGAAGGCCTGTGGACGGCTGCGCAGCGCGGTGGCGCTCGCGACGAACTGCGCCTTCTCGAAGTGCGACAGCGTCGCGCAGCCTTCCGACGACGACGTGGTGGACGTGGCGCCCGTGCCTGTGCCCGTGCCCGTGCCCGTGCCTGAGCTGCTGTCCAGCTTCGTCCCGCCGAGCTGCTCGAGGGCGCGGAGCAACGCCCGCGCGAGGCCGGGCCGCCGCGGATGCACCGTCAGGTTGGTCCAGGTGCTGTCGAGGTACGCCTCCGTCAGCCGCGGCGGCGGCCGTGCCGTCGCCGTCGCCGTCGCCGGCTGGCCCTGGCCCTGGCCCTGGCCCTGGCCCTGGCCCTGGACAGCGGGGCCACCGCCACCCCACGCCAGCGCCGCATAGACTCGCATCGACGGCGCGCGCAGCGCCAGGAAGTCAAACTCGCTCAGCACGGGGAGCGTCGCGGCGTCGAGAGTCGGCGGGAAGAAGAGCGAGTGGCGGCTCGGCCCGTCGTCCTGTAGGAAGAGGGTCCTGGGCGCGAGGTTCGACCACGACTCGAGGACGTGGCGTACGAAGGTCTCGCCCTCGCGACCGACGTTGGGCAGCGTCCTCACCAGCAGCCGTGGCGGCCTCTCAGCACCACCAGACTCGCGCCGTGGCCTCTCCCCGCCCGACGCGCCGGCGTGGTGGCCTGTGGCGGCACCACCGGTGTCGCCGCCTGAGCTGGCGCCGCATGGCTGGCCCAGCTCAGCCAAGGCGGCCGCGTGGTGGCCGCACTTGCTGCCCACGTGCAGCGTCCGCAGCACGGGCGCGCCGCACAGCGGCGCGGCCCACACGAGAGAGCGTTTGCAGTGGGCGATGACAACGTCGACGATGCGAGCGACCTGCCCCGTCGCTTCAGAAGAGGTCGCCGTCGCGTGCGATGCTGCATCCGCCGCATGCGATGCTGCCTGGGCTGGCGGCATTCGCGGCGGCGCGGGCGGCGGTGGCGGCGGTGGCGGCGACGCGCTGCAGTCGGGCGCGCGCCTCGGCTGCTCGGAGGTGTGCCCGGTCGGCCCTCGGATCGTCCTCATCACCTGCATCAGCTCGTTCGTCAGGTACGGCGGGTGCGGCGACGGGCGGCGGCGCGAGCAGAGACCGGTGCCGCACCGCGGCCGCCACCCGCCCGCGACCTCCGCACCGCCGAAGGCGTCGTGCAGTAGAATCGACAGCACCGACTGGTCGCCGCGGTGGCACTGCCCGGTTGGGCCGGGCTGGCAAGTGTGACCGATTGTATATCCGTGCTGGCTTCCTATCGTCACCTTGAAGCCGCTGGCGCCCTTTGGCTTGATGCACCGCTCGTGCAGGGCGCAGGTCGCCCACGGGCGCGCCAGGGCGCTGAGCACCTGCGGCGTCGGCTGCCACATGCTCACGCAGCCGCACGCCATCGCCACGCCTCGGTAGCGGTCGATGCTCCGTGCGCCTCCCATCGCGAGGAAGGTCGACGGGTGCGTGTGGTTGGAGACCTCGCCACGCGTCTCTCTCCCAACGAAGCCGAATCGACGCAGCCGAGCGCCGATGACCCCTCGTGTAAGGACGCTCTCGTCAATCGGGTTGACGAAGCGTGCGCTGGCGTCTCCGTAGAGGACCACTCCGTGCGGCGGAAGCTGCAGGAGGCACTCGAGTATGACGAGCGGCTTCCAAGCCGAGTTGGTCAGGTAGCGCTTGTCGAATGGGCTGATGCCGCTCGAGTGCTCGCCCGGTAGTAGCGCCTGCGCGCGCATCCTAGACATGCGGCGTAGCTGGACGCGGCAGAGGTCAACGAACGCCATGGACGGCACGTCGCCGAGCAGGTCGTAGATTAGAATCGGCCACGTCTCTGGCGTGTTGCGCTGCGCCGTCACAACAAAGGCCATCGTCTCGTTTCTATGATTCAGCGACGTGCCGGTCACGACGATCCCAGGCCGCTGCGCCATGGTCGTCACTGCCAGCGCAGTCGGCGCCGATCCAACCGAGTCGCGGAGTCGTGGAGTGGAAGAACACGTGCGGACCCCACGTGTTCCGGGCAACCGGTGGACCACGCAGGCGCTAACGAGCTTGGTAAATCTTCTCTAGGGCAATCGAG
>Ga0209713_10002182_pt1 | contig 12075 bp, 6 predicted proteins | sample ArcOceMetagenome_3_FD_187444 | JGI IMG/M metagenome (GOLD analysis project Ga0209713, IMG submission 187444) | Marine eukaryotic phytoplankton communities from Arctic Ocean - Arctic Ocean- Svalbard ARC20M Metagenome (SPAdes) (version 2) | ecosystem: Environmental > Aquatic > Marine > Oceanic...
ATATATACGGCGTATACATATAAAGTTACTGGCCATGGGGTTTGCCGCGGTGTCGCGGCGCTAGCGGCCGACTCGGACACACGATGCGTGCCGCCAGCACGCCGGGCCACGGGAAACCAGGAATGCGTGCCGACGTCGGCACTGCGGCAGCGCCACATCGGCGCTGACAGCGGCACAGGCGGGCCGGCCATGGCGCAGAAGACGCCGCGCGGTGGCCTGCGCGGCGTCGGCATGGTGCTCCAGGCGCGGGACGCGCGGGACGCGCGGGGCGCGGCCTCTTTCTTTGCGCTGGGCCCGCGCCCGCAGGAGTTTGTGGTGAAAGAGCTCCTGAGCGGCGGCCCGGCTGCTGACTGCCGCACAATATCATGCGGCGACTGCATCGCCGAAATTGACGGCACGAGGGTAGAGGGCCGCACGCTGCAGCAGGTGCGTGCCCTGCTGCGACCTAGGCCCGCGCGCAAGACGCCAGCCTGCCGTTGACCCTGGTGCGTTCCGCCGGCAGGTGCAGAATCTCATCCGCGGCCCCCCCTCCACGAGCGTCACCATCAGGCTCACGCGGGGGCACGGCCGAGACCGCCGAGACTACACCGTGAGCCTCGCCCGCGGGGACTGCAGCAGCAGGAACAGCTGCAGGGACGGGGAAGAGCGTGACGGCTGCTCGGACGCCCCGGCGGCGCCGGCGCCGGGCCCCGTGGGCGCACGCCAGGCACAAGACTGGTCGCCCGGGTCGCCGCGCCGGTCAGAGACCGGGGAACCGGACCTGCAGGAATGCCACGCTTTCTGGGCGGAAATGCGGCAGCAGCTTGGGCATCTGCGCAGCTTGGCGAAGGGTGGGGAGTGGCCGATAGCAGGGTGGAGGGCGCCTGCATGGCCAAAGGGCGCCTGCATGGCAGATTCCGCCAGCTGTCTCAGGGAGCTGCGAAAGTATCCCGTAGATGATGCGGACACGGGTTCTATGCTCCGTCTCGAGCTGATCGAGGACATGGTCTTCCTACGCGATCAAGTGCGCTGTGCTAGGGGTGAGCTCATGGAATCTGTGTTTGCGAAGAATGCTGTCGAGCCCGGCAATGTCCTGGTCTCCATAGATGCATCCGCAGCCACGCCCATGCTCCCTGCCCCTTCTCCGGAAGACCCGAGGAAGGGAGGGTGCGGCAGGTGTGAACGCCTTTTTGCTCATCTGCAGAATGTGGACGCGCAACGCGCACAGCTGCACACGGCCACGGTCAGACACCGCATCAGAGTAGGAGCGTGGGAACAAAAGCGCCTCAAAGCAGCGTCCGAGATGTGGCTGCAGGCTGCACATCTGGGAGCGAGTTTGGAGCACATCGCTCTCGAGCTTGCAGAGATTCGGGAATCCTTTGATCAGGACGCCCCAATCCACTTTTTTTCTTCCGTGCTGCTCGGACAAAAGTCGCTATTTCACGGAGACGGTAAGCTGGATCGAAATACGACGCGAGCGAGCTGGAACGCAGGTAGTCCAGGCAGGATCCGAGTTTCTGGTCGCGATGGAACAGAGGTTGCGAGGAGGAGTCTGCCCGTAAACATTGTTTCTGCCGCGAACTCACGCCCAAACAAGAGTCGGGCGGGGCGTGAACTCACGCTTGGGGCGCTGTGCGAAGAAGCGGCCGAGGTCACTAGCCCTGACAAGGGAGCCCATAAGCAGGCGCTGAATGCAAGTGAGCAGGTGCAGCTGCTGACACGCCAGGTAAAGGAATTACAGGAACGGCTTGCCGCATCACACGCGAATGCTGCTGCTCCTGCGGCGCCGAGCGAGAACGTTCGCAAGCTTCAACGAGAGAACGAGGCGCTGAAAAAAGAGTTGTTGGTCATTACAGATTTAGAAAAGAAAGTCGAAGAACAGGAGGCTCAATGGGCAAGCGATGTGGCAACGATGGCGGAGAAACTTGCCAAGAAATCGGAGGAAGTGGATAAGGAGAAAATAGCTCTGAAGAAGGCGCTCGAAGCTCAGAAAAGTAAGTGTGGTGATATTTTGAAGCTGAAGGAAAAGCTGACTTCAGCAGTGCAGCTGGAAAACAACGCGAAAAGTCGGAACCTGGTCTTAGAGTTAGAGTTGACCTCTTTCAAAGAAAAGCTCACTGAGAAGACAAAGCACGTCCAAGGCTTAAACACACGGATTGAGTCGATGGACACCGATCTCCGAAACGCCAGAGAGCGAGTTGCTGTTCTCGACAAATTGTTGCAGGACATGGCTGTTGCAGCCCAGGCTGATCAAAAGCAGGCGCATGATCGGTACGCAGATGAAATTGAGGCAAAGCAAACGGTGATCGAAACGCTCAAAATCGACCTTTCATCTACAAAGGATGAGCTGCAACTTTTGAGGGACGAGTTGTCAGTAGCGACCGCAGCTGCGGACAGCCAGCACGAGAAGATGCGTGCTGCTGAACAAAAACTGTTGGAGCAAGGTGCAGAGCACGCAAAGGAGCTGCAACGTTTTGCCCAAAGTGATTACTGGAAGGAAGAGCGCATCAAGCAATTGGAACACGACTTGACAGAAGCAAAACAAGAGAAAGAGGAAGCTCGAATCGTGGGTGTGTCTCTTGAAGACACATTAAGAAAAAGAACGCTGGAGCTGAATCAATCCCAACTCGAGCAAGAGGCAGCACGGGAAGAGATCAAAACCTTGCGGGAGTCGATCGCATGTGTGCAAAAGCAGCTTGAGACAACCCAACAAATGGGCGAGGATGAACGCAAGCAGAAAGAAACGAACGCCGAGCGTATCAAAGAGATGGAAGAGGAGGTATCCAAGTACGTGGTTAAAGGCATCGATCGTGATGCTCTCCAGCACATGTGGCAACAATACAAGGACATGTACGAGGAAGAGCATCGCGCAAAAGTTCTCCTGCAGCATCGAGCTGTTGAGGCAATCCGAGGCGTGCGGGAGGCACATACGACGGAAACGATGTTACTGAAGGCGACAATTGAAGGAACGGCGCAAGAGGTTGAAGATCTGATGGTCGCATTCACTGATGACCGTCAACAGCAGGCACAAGTGCTGGCGTTTAATCTGGAGCAGCACCAAGAGAATGTTGCCAAGGCATATATCGCTGAGGAAAACTTGAAGATACATCTTGCGCATTTACAAGCTGAGCTCGACATGCTGCAGGACGAGAGAGTCGAACTCATTGCCACGTCTCACAAGTATCAGGATGAGGCAAGTGCTTTTCAGGAGGAGGCTGATAATCTCAAGGAAATGTACGGGCGATTGGAAGCCAGTAGTTCACGTGCAATTGCGGAGCTCGAAAGCAAGATCAAAGACCAGGTGCGTGTGATAGCTTTGGGCCCAGCTTTTTTGAGGGAAAAAGGCGATACAGTCAGTCACCGCCATTAATCAAACAGAAATGTCAGCCCAGACTTAGTTTCTTAAGCAAAACAGGTCTGTTTTGAGGAATTCTTTGACCAAACACATTGGCGAATCAGCACATGCTCAGTCTCAGTTTTCCTACTATGAGCGTTCCTTAAATCCGGCAACTGACTGTATTTGCAAAGTGAGCAATGATACTGTCAATTTGCGCATGACCGGCATGCGCTTGAACGAATGAGCATTTCCATGAATACTTGGACATGTAAACTGAGATATGCTTACCTACCTATATTCAGGATGGACAGTGGGGAAAAGATGTAAGTGTGCTAAAGGAGAAGCTGAAGGTGGCCAGGTATGAGGTACATCAGCTGAATGTAGCCTTGCAAAATGCCGAGGCAAGGGCTAATTCATCCGAAAATTCGCTTGCGCACAGCACTGACGAAGCGCAGGCCCACAAAAAATCTATCATGGTCCTTGAATGTGCTATCAAAGACATTGAAGGGCACAGGAACGAGATTCGAGACTCCTATCGCAAAGCTGAGTCAGTCATCGGCAAGCTTCAGGCCGAAAAGGACACCCTGACAAAGTCTCACTCACTTCTGGAGAGAGACCTTTCGATGATATCATCAGAAAAAGAAGTGTTGCTTTCCAAACTTGCAACTGCTGAAGGGCAGATTGCCGAGATATCAGCGATGGTGTCTGAGTACCAAAAGACACTTGCTGCCAAGGACGAATCCCTCGCAGAGGCCAACAACGACAATTCTCAGCTGCGCCAGCAGATTACACACGGCCAGAAGGAATTAGAAGTGGCCTTGAGCAACATGCAGCAAGCGCACGCTGAAATGCACGCACGCGAAAGAGCGCATCAATCGCAAATGAATGATCTTGTGCGAGAGCAAGAAGAGCGATGCAAGGTTCAAATAGAAGCGGTGCAAGAGCGCCACGGTGCATTTCTTGTGGAATTAGGGGCAAAACATGCAGCTGAAATACGTGATGAGGAAGCCAAACATGCTATCGCGCTAAGGCAAGTCGAATCCGAACAAGAAAAGATCGACGCTAAGGCTGCAGCAAATCTGAGCGCGGTCGAAGTCCAGCACGCAGCAATTCTCAGGGAAAATGAAGAAAAACATGCTCTACAGCTCAAAGAGGTGGAAGAGGAGTGCCACGTCAAGCTTGATGCCATGCGTAGCGAGACCCAGGTGCAAAATGGCTCAAAAGCTCCTAAATTTTGCATACTGCTGTCGAAAATGTCTGCGTGTGTGCACCCTTGATTCAAACTTAATTGTAAGCTGACATGCTGAGAGATGCTTGCAGCGCGAAATGAGGCTTTGCAAACGTGACTGGGAAAATATGAAAGATAAGTGTCTTCAAGAGGCAGAGCAAAAGCGTCGGCAGGAAGTGGAAAGTTTGAAGCAAGCATCTGCAGAGGAGGTGGACAGAATCAAGGTCCAGTGGGCGCAAGAAGTAAACGAGTTGAGGCAAATCCATCAACAGCTAGAAGAAAACGCCAGGTGCCTTTCGCAGGAGAATGACGAGCTGAAGCAGACGATTGAAAAGTCAAAACTTAGCTTGCGCGGCCAGTGGGAGCATTTTGAAGTCGTGGATAAAGAGGCTAAACAGGCCAGATGTGAGATTGAAGCTCTTAAGCTCAGCATCCAGTCCCTGCAAGAGGAGGCGGACAAGAGTAGGTCGCAGTGCACACAGATGCAGCAGGAACTGGACAGGAGCACTTCCCGAAACCAAGAGCTAGATGAACTTGCACGAATATTGAAGCAAGAACAGGAAGCGTTAAAAGACGAGTTGCGAGAGGCGGAGAAGCAAGTCATTGAGATCACTGCCTTGTATCAGAGCACAAGATGTGAAGTTGAGCGACAAGCATCGGTCATTGCAAAGCTAAAAGTGGGCCTTGATACTTTTCAGCAACAACTGCAAAAACAAGTCACGAACATTGAAGAGACTTCAAGCCAGATACAGGCGCAATTGTATGCTGTCCAGTCTTGTCAGCAGGCTGATGCGCACGCTGTGAAGCTGGAGACAGATGCCATCGCTATGGCATGTGAGAGAGCCGACCTCAAGAGACGACTACAAGGTCAGAAGTTTCAAGACAGCATAAGCCAATTGAAAGAGATGAAGCAGACGCAAATCGCATGTATCATGCGACAAATCGACGACGTTGGAAACGATGTACAGTCAGCACTTGCTGCGCATAGCAGTCTTGACGTGCAACATTCAGCTCTTCAACAGGTATTTGCTTCTAGGGAGAAGGTTCTGGAAAGCAAGGTCGTTGCACTGGAAATTGAGCATAGGGATCAAGTTGCGAAACATGACAAGATGATGATCGAAAAGGGAGCTGAGCATGCCGCGAATCTCAAGCAGTCCGATGAACGACTTGCACAGCTGACAGCTTCGAAGGTTGAAGAACGGGAAGCTCTTGAGAGACAAATCAAGGCCCTGTGCGATGAGCAATCAAGTTACGTGAGCGACCTGCAGAAACGCGATGACATCATTGCTGAGCTCAGGAAAAATCTTTCCGTGGTTGCCGAACAACTCGACACAAGGGAAGCCGAGTTGAGAGCAGTATCCGAAGAATACAAGGTGCGAGAGACTAAACATGAACAAGAGATGCAAGCGGCACTGGACCAAAACGATTGTCAACGTATCGAGATTCGAGACTTACGCCTGCAGCGAGGGGACATGCAGGCACATTCGCAAGACGTCCTCGCTGAACGTGATATCCTGAAGACAGAGCTGGACGAACTTCGAGCTACAGTGGTCAATCTTAACCAAAGGATGGCAGAACAGGAGCGCATTCATGGCATTGAATGCAAAGAGCTTGGGCAGCGGTGTTGGACAACGGATTTGGAACGAGATGGTATACGAGGGGAGCTTCAGGCGTGCAAATTGCAACTTGACACTTGCCAGCGCGAGCTCATCCGATGCAAGGCTGAATTAAAAGTGGCAGAGGATGCTGCTGAGAAGACTTCGAGAGACATTGCAACATTGAAGGACAGCGAGGAGATGCTTACAAAAAACTTGTTGGCAGCGCAGAGCAAGTTCAATGAACAAGCTGTTGAGCTTCGAAATATGCAGCATGAGAGCGTCATGAATGATCACGACGTCAAAGATTGCGAAGCGTGCGTCCGGCTCAAGCAAACGCTTCACAGCGTCGAGAGCCAGTTGAGCGCACAGCTTGACCAGTCGCGCGTCATGGCCATGGAGCGGGAGACGATGGAGCAACTGCTGCAAAAGTCCAAGACCGATCTTGATCATAAAAGTGACAAACGATCGTCCTTCGGAAATGTTCGTGGCGTGTTTTCCGAAGAGCAGGACAAGAAGCTCCGCGAGCTTGAGCGCTCCCTCACACGCCTCATCTCTGAAAATAGTGACTACAGACGCTCTCAGTCGAGATTGCAGTGGGAGCTTGCAGCGTTGGAGAAATTATTCACCATCTTCCAGCATAAGCATCAGCATTTCGTGCTCTGGAGCCACTGCCACATGAGCCTTCTTTATTGGCGTTATGTGCGCTGTTCGTCGTCGGACGATGCAGTAGGAACTCCTTGTTCTGCTCGCGGCCAAGCTTCTGGTAGTCAGGTGTGCGAGAGCACGCCAGTGATCCAAGGGTCTGATACCGACACAGCTTCATGTGAATCCGTGCAAACGGCGCAGAGCTATTTCACGCAGTATTCCAACCTGTATGTTGATGACGGCATGCGTGAGAAGGCTCATCGATTTCAGCAGCATGTTGCTACTTTGCGTGCCAAACAGCTCACGATGAACGGCATGGTCGCAGTGCGCATTCGCCTCCGCTTTATGAGTACTGTGCTTGTAAACTGGCGACTGCACATGATGAGCCGATTGCATTTTCTTGTGGTCACGCGCTCTGTCGTGGAACGCCGGAGAGCCAAAGTGAAACGAATTGCCCTCGGTGCCCTTGCCGATGAAAGATTGTACAAGGCTAAGCAGTTGAAGGCAGCAGCAGCTCTGGAAATGCTTACTCCTCGTATTAGAGTTGTGCAGCACCTTAGGATTTGGCTTCAGGAGGTGGAGAGGTTGCGTTTTCGCAAAAGTGCTGAATTGAAGACAATCGATTGATGTACAGATAGACACTGACATATGTGCGTGGACTTGGCAGAAGTGCAAGGCATCGCATGATCATGATGCAGATGGGCGTTCGATGGTAGACTATTATTCTCAGATTGCAACCCCAATGCAATGACGGGCAAATCAGTGCTGCATTGATTTGCCGTCGTTTGAATGCAACTGACTGATGTAAATGACACTGACAGGACGAAGGTGTCTATCAAGGGTGCGATTTCATGTTTGCGGAGGCACAAGGCGCTGAGTCGGGAAATTCGAAAGTTCAAGAAGAACTTGATCAACAGTAAGCTTCTGGCGATAGTTCAAGCATGGTGGCTGCATTCGCGCACGCAGACTGTGGGAGCCAAATTTTTGCGTGCCGGTGAGAAGAGTGTTAATCGTGTGACTGGTGCTGCCGTCAACGTCACGGGGGTTGCTGTAAGTGCCATCAGCTACGTCAACCCGGCCAACGTCCTGGGAGCGTGGAGCAGTCCCTTCTCCTCACCTGCACCGGGACCCAATGTAAATGTGGCAGGACGCAGGGGCTCGATACGCTCGGGGCGGGAGTCCGAGGAAGGAAATTCACAGCCTGACTCTACGGCACGATGCTTGGCGCGGAATCTGCCGCACACAGCTCGCAGCGGGCCAGATTACGAGGGCGTGTCCGATAGTCAGGATGATGCTCGAGAGGCAGAACCCGCGGTGGGGCAGATACGAGGTACGCCGGGCGGTGTTGCGCCTACCGCCGAACAAACACTGACTGGCTTCCGTGCTGCCTCAAATGTGCAACCGGACTTTTTCTCACCTTGAGTTCGTGTTCAAAACTTGTTGAAACTAGCTCGCTGTGACGCGAATCTTCAAGGCCGGTAGTTGATGTGAGGTATCATGGACTCGCATCATCATCGATCAACTCCTGGAATCGCGATTCCACAGTCTTGTTGCACACTCGTTTGTCAACCCAGCAGAATATGAATAAATTCCTTCCGAGGTTAAAAGTGAACCTAGTAGAACAAGTACCGCAGGGGGTATGATAACCGATTCTCACAGCAAAAAAAGAGAGGTTGGCAGCGTCAGCAAACCTCGAGATTTCAAGCGATCCTCATGAATACCCTCTTCCTCCTCTTCCTCCTCTTCCTCCTCTTCCTCCTCTTCCTCCTCTTCCTCCTCTTCCTCCTCTTCCTCCTCTTCCTCCCCTTCCTCCCCTTCCTCCTCTTCCTCCTCTTCCTCCTCCCTCCTCCTCTTCCTCCTCCTCCTTTCATCAGTACAGTACGACTCCGCGGAATGGGAACCCAGCCAATGGGAACCATCTTGACATTTGCCTCCTGAGTTCTCGGAAAAATAGGAACTCTCTTACTTGGGTCCTGGTGGCCTTGACAGTGTGTTTTACCTACCCTACCCTGTACTGTATAGAGTCTCGTCCAAATCTCGAGCTGGTGAGTGGGAATTGTGAGTCGGCAGCAGCTCAAGTACAAGCTCGCAAAGAAGGAGCGTGCGTGAATCTATCTTGATTTTTAGTTGCTAATAAAGGTCAAAATTTAACAATTTTGTTTGTGCTTGGGAGAGGAGCTAGCGTAAAGTTTTGTGTAAACGATTTTTATTAGCATTTCGCTAATATTACTACACATCAGGCGTCATTTCGCGCAACCACTGCGCCGCCGCCACAGATACGCCATTGTAGTTGTCTCCGTCAAAAGCCCGGTGTAGACTGGCCGGCTGTGTCAATGAGATATGGATTCTGTGTCAAATCACTTAGAGCCATGCATGTTTTGCTCAAGGGTGTCGGAAGAAAGTTACATTAGCCTATGTCACATCATCACATAACGCCTATGTCACATCATCATACATACTATGTCACATCAAGCTATGCACCGTCACCGATGTCGATCTCGTCCCAGCTCGGTTGCCCCTTCGCGTGATGCTCAGGCCAGGTGCCTCGATCGACCATGCCTGACTCACGCCAAGTCGTATTGGGATCACCGCGTGTCATATCGGCACAAATCTCTTCAGCCAGCGCCCGAATTTCGTCACTCAGGTGCACTTTGTATTCAATTTTGTCATCAGGTTTCAACATGTATTTAGGCGTTGGTCCCCAAATTTCTGTACTTGCTCGTTTCAATCTTCTATATATAAATCTATATGAGAACTCAAGCCGGATTTCAATTCTGTTAAGCTCAAGTTGCATGTCCGCCATGTACTCGCGAATCACGAAATGAACAAAGTCTGTATTGATGAGATTTTTGTGAAGAACTTCTTTTGCAGCTTTAATGCGCTGCCACGCATTGAACTCCAGGAAAACCGGATCTGAGCCTCTCGGGCTTGGACCCAGTTCCTCTGTCGAAAATGGGAACTCACTTGCTTGCCTCCCTGGGTAGCAAAGGAAAACATAGGAACTCTCTTGCTTGCCTCAGAAATGCCGGTTCCCATTCCGCGGAGTCGTACTGTAAGCAAGATGATCACATTCACCGCCAACATGGCGGTCTACCCATATAAGCAACGTCTTCAGCCTGGAAATGAAGGGTCAGGAGTGTGTGTTGCTTTGTTTTCAGAGTTATTAGCACCGACGCCGGAGGTCACATGATATAGGGAGGTCACATGATATAGGGTACCGAGGGTTTCCCCAGGGGCCAGGGGTCACCGCACCCAAAACTGTTTCCGCCTACTTCGTCGCTGGCTACGCCGGGTCCTTAGACCTTAAAAGGGTATACGTTTCTTCGGTCTCTTTAGGCCCGACAGGCTGCCGCTCGTTGTTGTTTATGACTTCTGGCAGTCACGGTCATAAACTTCGCTCTCCCTTCCTCGTCATCCGTACAGGCTAGATCACAGTCTGAAAGGTAGTGTCCTGCATCGGCTCCTGGCCCGCGCAAGGAATTTCCGAGTCCCCTTGGCGGCCCGGCCGGCCATGGCCGTCCCACCCGCCAAGGGCTGGATGAAGCCTGCGCCGAGCTGTACAAGGCTTGCCGTCATCTTCCATCGGTCACTAGCATGAGCAGGGACGTGACTCTACATTAGCTAAATTGCTCCATACCCTGCGTCGGCACCAATTAGAAACCGGCATTATGAGGCAAGCAAGATGGTTTCTATTTTCCTATGTTTTCCGCGAGTCAAGCACGCAAAAATCTCTTTTCGACATGGAAACTAAGGCCAAGCCTTGGGGGCTCGACAAGGCTCCAACCCACTTGAATGTAACTTGATCTGGGCCGTGAACCATAGATCTTCATTCTTGCGCGCGTGAGCGGAAACTGGGCCAAAGTTCCTGCAGCGACAGATTAGATCAGTGACTCAAAATATGTGGAGAGCGCTCAAAGTCTGACTCAGATAAAGACGTCAGACAGGACCTCTCGCTCTTCGCTCTCCCTTCTCGTCGAGAAAAGGCTTCTCTGTCTGATATAGACGTCAGCCAGGAGCAAGCGTAGACACTCGCACTGGCAAACGGTTACTACTCCCTCTCTCAGTGTCTGCAATACTGATCTTAAACTCGACAAGAATTCGGGCGCATTCCAACGATGCAGAGGACTTAGGACCTAGGAGTGGTCAGTGGCAGAGTGGCAGAGACCTTTGGACGACGCCCACTGAGCCTGCTGGGAGGTATCTGGATGAGGCACTTCCGGGGAGAGTCTCCCAAGTCGGCACTGAACTCAGTTGAAGTAGGCGATCGGGGGATCTCCAGATCGCCGGAATGACCTGAGCACCTTAGACCTTAGAAGGGGTTACGAGGCCTCTTTATCCCCCTGAACCAAGTGAATGATTCCAAAAAGGGCTCGAATGGGGCGGCCGGCTCCAACCTTCATAGCGAAGAGAGGGATGGGCTCAGCGTGACGGGCCGTAGCCCCGCTAGCCCAGAGTCCGTTGAAGGACCCCCGGGTTAATTCCCAGTCAAGTGAATGACTCCCGGCATGTTAAAGCCGCCGTGGCATTTTGTTGTTTTGTTTTGCGCTGTTTATTTGGGGAGGTGTATGGGGCGCAAGCAACGAGAATGCGCGCAGATAGTGAGGAGGTTTAGTGGATCGCGAATGAGCGCAGGCAACGAGAATGCGCGCAGATGATGGATTGGTGGAGGAGGTGAGGGGGTCGCACCGGGGTATGGGTGGCACTGAAATCCCACTACACCACTGTTCCTGGACGTGTCGAGTGATTTCTTTTCGTGACCGGAAGTTTTCGCCCCAGGAAATCATACAAAGTAGGGATCGCGAACGTTCGATCGTTGGCAGGCCTCCAGATTACGATCGGATCGCGATCCACGTTCCCTATAATCCGTTCATGCGTATGTGATACTTGACAATACGGGATTTTCCGAGATTTCCGCACATTTTCCTCACATTTTCCGCACATTTCCCGATATTTCCGCACATTTTCCGTACATTGTCCGTGAAAATTTTGTCTTTTCCGCATACTGTTTTAAAATTTTGGTACAAAAATAGATTTATTTTACGGGTCACTAAGTAAACGATCGGATTTACGTTCGAGGCCCCCCCCCCCCTTTACGATCCGATCGTACGTTCGCGTGGCCCCCCCAACGATCCCTACCTTGTATGCAGGAAATAGGACCCATCCGAATTTTTAAGGGGTTATTTCTAATGGGACTGCCTTAGAACACTTCGTTTCTAATGGGACTCTCACTAGTCAATTGCTTCTAATGGGCCTCCCACTAGTCAATATGCGTATTATTGGCTCTCACT
>Ga0209713_10002183_pt1 | contig 12074 bp, 7 predicted proteins | sample ArcOceMetagenome_3_FD_187444 | JGI IMG/M metagenome (GOLD analysis project Ga0209713, IMG submission 187444) | Marine eukaryotic phytoplankton communities from Arctic Ocean - Arctic Ocean- Svalbard ARC20M Metagenome (SPAdes) (version 2) | ecosystem: Environmental > Aquatic > Marine > Oceanic...
CCTGAAGGTGGCTCGCCGCATGTTCTGGTGGGGCTTTGCGCTCCTGCCGGGGCTGTGGCTTTTGGTGTGGGTGCACTTTCGACAAGCGGCGAAGCAGCCGGGCTCGGACCCTCTGTTACGGCTCTACGTGCACCGCTCGATCGCCGGCGCCGCCTGCAGCGGCGTGCTCCTCGCATGCTGGGTGGCGCTGGTGCAGAGCCACTGGCGCGAGTGGGAGGACCGATGGCAGTGGCTGATGGTGGTCGCGCCGCCGCCAGAGGAGACCGACTGGTGAAACGTAGCAGCGTATGGAGCTGTTGGTCTGTCCCGCGCAATCACACACAGACGCACAGTGCTCAGTGCAGAGGGAGAGAGCGCGCACCTCTGCCAGGATGCTACCGGAGCAGACCCATCGTTTAGCGCCCAGGTAGCCCGTGGTCTCGTGGTTTATTACAGTTATTCCGTGGATCGCACGTCATTTCCCCCCGCCAGGGGGGGGGGGGGGGGGGTGCGGTGCGAGCCACGCGTGCTTAGTGTGCGCCGCCGCTCTGGCGCTCTGCCGCCCGGCGACGCGCCCGTGTGTGCCGTGCGCGCCACCGCCAGGCCCCACGCGGCGGGCCTCGAGATTCGGCATTGAACTCGGCGCTACTCGGGAGCGACGCAGCAAGCGGTCGAATTGGCCTCCGCTGACCCGGCCAACCGCGCGCGACTTGGCCGTCGTCGGGAGCTCGGCGAACGTATTTCGCTGCTACTAGTGGTGTGTGCCTGATCCGCTCAGGCGCCGCTGGTTTTCCAAAGAAACTGCATTCGCAAAAAAATGCCGCCGCGGGCCGCGCGCCGCGCGGCGTTCGAGCACGAGCCGTGCCCGTGGAGAGGGCCGCTGCCCGCGCGCGCGGGGTGTCAGCAGTCAAGCGCTCGGGACGACCCGGTGTGCTGCACGGCGGCCAGGCGACGCTCAAAGGGGAACACCCCAGCCCAACACCCGCTGGGCGCCAACACCCCGTTTTCAACACCCTAATGTGTCAGTTCCCCTTTTGCCTCCTCGGGCCCGGGCCCACGATTTTGTGTGCTGCGAGAGGTTGCGGGGATCCGGGGAAATGCTGTGACGCTCGTACGTGGCGGGCGAATATCTCAAGCGATGTATCCCCTTGGCTTGTAGTTAGTACCAGATAAAGTAGATAGATACATAAATATTTATAGCTAGCAAGAGCATCTAGAACTAGGACGTCTAACTCAACTGTCTCGAAAAATACTTCCCCAGATTCTGGGAAGCCTGCCGACGATTTTTTTTCGAGCTGTCACCCACCCCACCACCCACCCACAACAAAAAGATGTTCGCCGTTCAAATGCGTGCAGCGCAGCTGCGCACGCCTCCACGCCGCGCTGCTGCGGCGCGCACGGCAGGCGCGCAGGCAGCGCGAGCTCGTGGCGCATCGGCGACGCCGCTGTCGTGATCGTGCCGCCTGACCCAGGGCGAGGCGCTCCGCTCGAGCCTCGAGCGTGGCGGGAGGCGGCGGCACTGAGGAGTGCCGGCGCGCCGCTGGTCTCGTGGCGCGATCGAAGCGCGCCGTCGGCCAGCGCGCTGAGCCGCGTCGGGGAGGCCGCTGGTCGGCGTGGACTCGCCGATAGCTCGACTTGCTCACCCGCTGGCCCGACGGAGCACTTCGCGTGCTGGCTGCTACCAGGCGCACCTCTCACCCCTGGTGCTGGCGCGGGGCACCGTCTGCTCGCGCGCGCGCAAACACGCTCGAGCACGCTCTTCTCTCCCCTTCTTCCTCCCAACCCCTAGTGCAGCGGCACGCCCTGCTGGCGTGTTCCTGCGCTACGACCGGTAGCGGTACGCGGATCGAGGTGCGGAGCGGCGGCTTCGCTGCCGTCGCTCGTCACTCCACTGGGGCGTGGCCCAAGCTGCCTCCTGCTCCACCACCAGTCCACCACCAACTGATCTAAACACAGCCAGAATCTGGGGAAGCCTGCGCAGCTCTAACCATACAACACACAACACACGGACACACAAAAAAACGTGTACCAATTCGCCGGCACACTCACTCACTTTCCACAACAGGTTTTACGCCGCTTGGAGATGCAGAGGGTGCGAAGCTGGTTCCGCCAACGGCCAACCAAGATAAAAGATCAGAGAGAGGTATCTTTACAGTCGTATCTTATCTCTCTCTGGTACAGTCGTAACGCCAGAGATGAATTACGTCCTTAGGGCCCACGACTTGCCGGAAACGCTGTCGTTAGAAGAAAGAAATCTGAGGACACCGTAGGCAAAGAAAACCACAGAAAGTTGCAATTTTTGGGGGCAGTTCCTTGGCAGTTCGATTCTTATCTATCGGGCAGTTCCTGGAGGTCGGCTCGTTTATGCGTCAAGTTTCGCGCGATCACTTAGCAAAAGGTGCCCAGATCTTCGCCAACTCGGAGTCGGAGGGCTCGGTCGGTGCAATCACCTCTGTGCTCGCGTCAGCATGCCGAACCGGGCCAGGCTCCTGGCGCTCCTCGCGCCGTGCATCATCGCAATCCAGCCGTCCGACACGTACGCCCAGCGCCCATCTGGCCATGTATATTTTATTCTCAGTCTCACACGCCGATTTCACGATCTCATCGCTCGCGTTCCGTCACAGGTGGTTTGGAAACCACGGCGGCCCCTACTACCCGGCATTCTGGAGCTTCAGTCCAGCGGGCCTGTCGATCTACTCGGTGGAGGGCGACCTAATGAAGTCCATCCCCAACAACGAGATCTGCCAGACGCGGGAGAGCTGCAGCAGCAGCACCAAAATCTGCACCATGATCAGCGATTGCAATTACTACCGCGTGACGTCGGACGGGCGCAAGAACGTTTACGCCACCGTCACCGGGGATTCTTCGTTCGGTGCTGTCCAGGCCTTCTCGATGGAGACTGGTATGCACGTGGGCAACCTTGAGACCTGCGGCTTCCCGTACAACATCGAGTATGCGCCGCACCGCGAAGAGATCTGGACGCACTGCTGGAGCCCCGACGGAGATCCCAAGTGCGCCGCGAGCCCGTGCATGAATGACACGTTCGTAGCACTCGAGTAAGCACTGCCCTTGCCTGCGCACCGCAGCTCCCGGGGTCGCGAGGGCCATCGGGGCGACGAGGGGCACCTCGACGTCTTCTCGACCACAATGCCATTGGCCTTGACCACGAGCAGATCCAGCTCAACAATCTCGACGTCACCGGCCACGGCCATGTCCAGCTTGACGCCGCGCTCCCTAACCACGCCTACGCGACGGCACTGACGGGCTCCGATAACATTGGGAAGCCTGGCTGGTTCAAGATCCCGCTGAACGAGGGCCGGCATGCCAAGAAGGCGGTGCCGCTCAACTTCGACTGGACGATGTGCCCCGGCGGCTTCTACCGCTTTTCGCTCAACGGCTACCTCCGCTGCATGGTGTGCTGCTCCTGCGGCGTAGACAAGGACACGCAGGCGGAATGCTCCACTAGAGGTGGGGCGCCCGGCTTCGTCAACATCACGACCGGGCCTGGCGCGGGCACCTACCAGACAGGACACTGCGGCCACAGCTGCGAGAACTCCCTGGCAGACAACGTGGGCGTGGTCGAGTATGATCTCGTCACGGAGACCGTTATCGGCACCCACGAGCCGACCCACGAGACCAACAAGGGCAACTCGGCGCCGCAAGTGAGCGCGCGAGGCGATTACGTGAGCCGCTCACCCTACCCCTACCCCTACCACTACCACTACCCCTAACCTCAGCCCTAACCCCACAACCCTAACCCCAACCCCAGCTCTTAGCCCCACCCCCAACCAGGTCGTCCTGATGGGCGGCACTGGTGCGTTCACCGACATCCTGAAGACGATGGGCAACGGCGTTCCCGCCGTGAATGCAGGCAGCGTCGCCACCGGCTTCAAGGACGGCGGCGGCCAGTCCATCACGGACGTCGAGTTTGTCGAGGATGGCACGCACAACATTGCCATCTTCGCCGCGACGACGGACAACTTCATCGTGCTGGCAGACATGCGCGCCACTGCCGCGTGGGACGGCGTCGGCACGCCTCCGGCAATCCCGAGCCGCCAGATCGACCTGCTCAGTTTGTCCTCCAGCGACGTGGCGGACGACTACAAGACCAACGTGGAGAGCTCCTCGGGGCACGGCCGCGGTGCGGTGCGCTCGATCGTGTGGGCGCCCGGCTCGAACAAGGTGCTGATCAACTCGGGTAAAACCGAGGAGCTCCACCTGATCACGCTGGCGGCCGATGGCGGCATTGAGGGCGCCGCGCTCACCAAAACGATCGCCGGGGCTCCGTCCAGGTACATGGTCTTCGTCGACAACCACGATGTTCGTGCCAAAACGCGTGCGATGGACGCCAAGATCGCGACGGCCAAAGCAGAGGCCCTCGGCCTCGCCGCTCCCGCACCGCTGGCGGATATGGGTCCAAGCAACCAGGAAGTGTCCGACTCGTCCTCGGACGAGGCCAAGGCGATGGCCGTCGGAGGTCTCGTCCTCGGCGCGCTCGGATTTCTGTTTGGGGCGGCCTCGCTTGGTGTCACGCTCATGGGCGGCTCGCGCAAGTCTGTGGCGCGCGAGATCTCCTTCGGCAAGGACAAGGGCGGTGTCGCCGATGCGAAGGCATAGGATACAGCGCCGCATGCGTTAAGAGGGCTGGGGCTGGGCATCACCCGCCAGCATTTCGTGCCTTCTACTTGTCTGCTACGAGTCGTCCAGTCGTCTTCGCTTGGAGCCGCCGCCGTGGAAGATAACACAGCACGACGCCAAGTTGCTGTATGAGTGACGAGTGTGCGTTGCGTGTAGTAGCGCTCAAGCGCGGGTGTCTTCCCCTTGAGTCCGAGAAGATCAGATGAGAAGCAGATGGTAACGCAGCGGCCGCGCATCCCTCCCCCGAAAGTTGACAGTCGCCGCCGTCCGCACACAGCGGTGTCCCTTGCGACTGAGCCGGCACACATCCACGCCCTCTTCGCCCCGCCAGCCTCTGTGAGCGCGGCGAACTCGATATGGATGCATTTGATGTACTCGATATAGACGCGGCTGCCGAGGTCAAGCCTGCGAAGCGCCAGCGCGCCGAGGCTGCGCCAACGGTGGCGGAGCCTCCTGCCAAGGCCAAGCCTGCGCCGAAGGCCGCGCCTGTGTCGGCGCCGCCGGCTCCTGACGCCACCGACGCCGCCGCGGCCTCCTCCGGCGGCGCGGAGAAGCCGACCGGCAAGTCGTGCAAGCACGAGGTGGCGGTGCCGCCTGGTGCGGTGGTGGACGTGGGCATGATCGAGCTGACGCACCCGGAGGTGGTGCCCGCCAAGACGTACCCGTTCCCGCTGGACCCGTTCCAGAAGGCGGCGGTTGCGTGCATCGAGCGGAACGAGTCTGTGCTCGTCTCGGCGCACACCTCTGCCGGCAAGACCGTGTGTGCCGAGTATGCCATCGCCACCGGCCTGCGCGAGAAGCAGCGCGTCATCTACACCTCGCCGATCAAGGCGCTGTCGAATCAGAAGTACCGCGAGCTTAAGGAGGAGTTCGGCGACGTGGGGCTGCTGACGGGCGACGTGACCATCGACGTCAACGCCAGCTGCCTCGTGATGACGACTGAGATCCTGCGCTCGATGCTCTACCGCGGCAGCGAGGTGATGCGCGAGGTCAAGTGGGTCATCTTCGACGAGGTGCACTACATGCGCGACAAGGAGCGCGGCGTCGTGTGGGAGGAGGTGATGATCCTGCTGCCGCACAAGGTGCGCTACGTCTTCCTCTCGGCCACCATCCCCAACGCGCTCGAGTTCGCCGAGTGGATCGCCTCGCTGCACGGCCAGCCGTGCCACGTCGTCTACACCGAGTACCGGCCCACGCCGCTGCAGCACTACATGTTCCCCAGCGGCGGCGACGGCATCCACCTCATCGTCGACGAGCAGAGCACCTTCCAGCCCGCCAACTTCCAGCGCGCCACCTCCGCCATCAAGCCGCGCGTGCGGCCCAAGGCGGGCAAGGGCAAGGGCAAGGGCAAGGACGCTGGCCCGACGGACACGTTCAAGCTGGTAAGTAGTAAGTAGCCACAGTGAGTAGCGCGTGGTGATCGTGGGGCGGCGCCCAGTGAGCCTAACCCACACTAACCCACACGCCCGCTACAGCCGCCACTGCATACCACTGCATACCAGGTGAAGATGATCGTGGAACGCGCCTACTCGCCGCTGATCGTCTTCGCCTTTGGCAAGAAGAGCTGCGAGACGCTGGCGCGGCAGATGAGCGCGCTCGAGCTCAACTCGGCCGAGGAGCGCGCCATGGTGAGCGACATCTTCCATAGCGCGATCGACCTCCTGTGCGAGGACGACCGCGAGCTGCCGCAGGTGCAGGGGCTGCTGCCGCTGCTGCAGCGCGGCGTGGCGGTGCACCACTCGGGCCTGCTGCCCGTGCTCAAGGAGGTGGTCGAGCTCCTCTTCCAGGAGAACCTCGTCAAGCTGCTCTTCGCGACGGAGACCTTCGCCATGGGCCTCAACATGCCCGCGCGCACGGTCATCTTCAGCGACCTCTCCAAGTTCGACGGCAGCGAGTTCCGCTACCTGAGCAGCGGTGAGTACATCCAGATGAGCGGCAGGGCGGGGCGGCGCGGCCTCGACACGCGCGGCGTGGTCATCCAGATGGCGGATGAGCGCACCGACCTCGTCAAGGTGCGCGAGATGCTCGAGGGCTCCGCCGACTCACTCTCGAGCAAGTTCCACCTCTCGTACAACATGCTGCTCAACTGCGTGCGCGTCGAGACGGCCGACGTCGAGCTCCTCATCTCCAAGTCCTTCTACACCTTCCAGCTGCAGAAGGCCCTGCCCGCCATGCAGGCGCAGCAGCGCGCGCTCGTGGCGCGCCTTGCCACGCCGGAGATGGCCATCGCCGACGAGGCGCTCCTCACCGAGCTGCTGCAGGCCGGACCATGCTGCACCCTCCTTCGCATGTGCATGTGGACCATGCTGCACCCTCCTGCGCATGTGCATGTGGACCATGCTGCACCCCCTCATCATGTGCATGTTGCATGTTGCATGTTGCATGTGCATGTGCATGTGCATATGGATCATGCTGCACCCCCTTCGCATTAATACTTAGCATTCACTGCGCCCCTCGCTGCTGCAGGCGGGGCGGGCCAAGCTGCAGCTGCGCGATGCCCTGCGCGGCGTCGCCAACGAGCCCATCCACGTGCTGCCCTTCCTGCAGCTCGGCCGGCTGGCGCAGCTGCGCGAGCCGCTGCCCAGGGAGCGGAGCGAGGCTGAGGCCGCCGAGGCCGCCGAGGCACAGGCGGGGGGCGACGAGGGGCAGCGGCCGCCGCAGGCCGAGCCGGTGGACTGGGGGTGGGGCGTGCTGGTGAGCTTCAAAGACCTGCGGCTGGAGGCCGAGGGCGAAAAGGGGCGCAGGCGGAAGAGCGGCGGCAAGGGGGCGGACGCTGCCTCGGCGGCGGGCGGTGGCCGCGTGGAGGACTTCGTCATAGAGGTGCTGCTGCGCTGCGCGCCTGGCGCCGAGGCGGCCGTGGCGGCGGGGCGGCAGCCGGAGCCGGCGAGGGAGGGCGAGGAGGCGGAGCTGCACGTGCTGTCGATGCCGCTGGCGCACCTCGACCGGCTGAGCTCCGTCAAGCTGCAGATGCCCGGCGACCTGCGCGGCGGCGACGCGCGCTTCACGGTGCTCAAGGTGCTGCGCGAGGTGGAGCGCCGCTTCCCGGGCGACACGGTGCCGCTGCTGCAGCCGGTCGAGGACATGCAGGTGGACGACGAGCGCGTGCCGCGGCTGCAGCGCAAGCTCGAGGCCGTCGAGGCGCGGCTGGCCGAACCGCGGCTCAGCGGCGCGGCGCTGCGCGCGGCGCTGCCCGCGCTGCGCGCCAAGCTCGACCTCGAGGCGGAGGAGATGGCGCTGCGCAAGAAGGTGAAAGCCGCGCAGGCGACGCTGATGAAAGACGAGCTCAAGGGCATGCGCCGCGTGCTGAGGCGGCTGGGGCACGTGAGCGACGAGGGCGTCATCCAGAACAAGGGGCGCGTCGCGTGCGAGGTGAGCACGGCGGACGAGCTCCTCGTCACCGAGCTCATCTTCTCGGGCGTGCTCAACGAGATGACGGCGCAGGGCCTCGCCTCGCTTCTCAGCTGCCTCGTCGTCACCGAGGGCGGCAACAGCAAGGACGAAAAGGGCGACGGCGCGTGCGCGGCGGCCATCAAGACCGTCGCGATGCGCGACAGCGTGCAGCGCATGCGCGACCTGGCGCGGCGCATCGCCAGCGTGGTCGAGGAGGCGAAGCTCCCCGTCGAGGTCGAGGAGTACGTCGAGCGCTTCAAGCCCGACCTCGTCGACGTCGTGCATGCGTGGTGCGGCGGCGCCAAGTTCATCGAAGTCTGCAAGATGTGCGACTGGTACGAGGGCTCCATCGTGCGCACCATGCACAGGCTCGAGGAGCTGCTGCGACAGCTCATGGACGCGGCCAAGCTCGTGGGCAACGACGAGCTCGAGACGCGCTGCGCCGAGGCGAGGAAGCTCCTGATCCGCGACGTCGTCTTTGCCGCCAGCCTGTACACATGAGACATGACGCGCCGGCACGCCGCCGCGGCGCGCCGAGGCGCCGCGTGTCGCACCACAGGCCCGTGTGTGCTCGTGTGCCTTGTGTACCGTCTATCGCTCTATCCCCCTTCCCCGTCGTGCGGGGCGCCGTGCGTTGGTCACTCTCCCTTTTTTCTTATTTCTATGAGGTGTGTATACCGGTGTCACGTGTCAGCCAGCGGCAAGGACCACGAGTCGGGAGCAAGATTACTTTTTAACGCTTTAATGCATAGATACAACACCACGCTGAGGTCACTCGCGATCGTAAAACTCACCTTCACGCCTGGCCTTGTCTACACTGAAGCGCTCGCTGCACTTGACGTTGTCGTAGTCGAACGAGGGGTCCAGACAGAAGGCCTCCACGCCCTCGAGGCTCACGCCTGTGCCCAGCTCGGCCGATGGCTCGTTCGCCGCCTGCCCCGCGCTTGTGGGCTCGGATGCCCGCTCTGCCGGACGCCCCCCGCCCCCGCCCTCGCCCTCGTCCTCATCCCATTCTGCTCCGATCGCCGCCAGCAGCCCCTCGGGGTCTTCGTCTTCTGGCAGCGCAGTCGCGCGGACAGCCGCGGGCCGGTGCAGCGCCACAGAGCGCATCGCACCCGGAGCGGGTGGCTCGGAGATCGCGGGCACCATCCCGGGCAAGTCGCCAGAGGGATCCGCCCATTCATGCTCATCGTCGTCAGATATATCTGCGGGATCCAAAAAGTTGTCCAGGCGCAGCTTGCACGTCTTCGGGCTCTGCGTCGCGTCGCGCGACGCGCCTTGCTGCAGCGTCATCTCCTCCATGCCCAGCTCCTCCGCCGCCGCCACTCGCGCTGCCTCCGCCGCCACTGACGCTGGCACCTCAAACGGTGGAATGGGCAGCTTCGGCAGCGGGAGCGCGATATACTGCGGGTCGATATCGCCGGTAGGCAGATTGAGCATCTCCCGGAAGGCTTGGTACGACTGCGCCATGCTTCCTACGGCCTCGGCTGGTTCCTACCGCCTCGGCTCCTGGCGGAGGGAGGTGGGTGCGAGGGCGTGGACGCTTCGTACGATACGATAAGATCTTAAATATAACTTTCGCGCGATGGCAATGCCGTTGTCGTGCTCGCTCGCGCCGCCCGTGGCGGCCGTCTGTGCGGGCTCGTGGGCTCGATCGTGCTGCGCGCGACCTTCTCGCCGACCGCTGCGGGTTGGTTGCTGCAGCTGCTCGTCGTGCGCTTGCTGGCCGCCTCCTGTGTGCTTCACATCTGTGGTGCAACGGGCCACTGCTGGCTACATGCAGCTCTGTGTGCTGGCTGCTGGCTTGTGCTGGTGCCTCGACATCATCTTGGACTGCTCCATCGTGAATTCGTGATGTCCGAGACCCAGTCCAGCTCGATCATCGTGCCCGGCTTCATCTGCAAGTCGGTGGTAGCTTGCTGGCACAACCAGCACGAGGGCTGGCTGCACCAGCGGGTGTGGCGTGCTCGGCCTCCAGATTTGGCCGACGTGAGCTGCACGTGGAGAACGGCCTCCTCGAGATCTTCCGTTCGGTGTGCGGATCGTCGACGCCGGCTTCGAGCTGCCAGGACGAGCGGCGCCGGCAGACGAGCTGTGCTGCCGCTGCTGTGCTGCTGGCCGAGTGGCGCGCGCGCGGCTCCTGTTAGTAGCCTCGTAGGAACCTGGTAGTAGCCTTGTAGTAGCCTCGTAGTAGACCTCCTAGTAGCCTCGTAGTACGGTAGTAGCCTCGTGGTGGCCCCGTAGTAGACCTCGTGGTAGCCTAGGGGTAGCCTCGTAGTAGCCTAGTAGTAGCCTCGTAGTAGCCCTCGTAGTAGCCTCGTAGTAGCCTAGCTACTACGACGGGCGGGGGTGAGGCGAGCGGGACGCCCGCCGCGAGCGCGCGGCGAAGGGCCGGTAGGGATGCATGGAGGAGGTGGCTAGTCCACTGATTCGGATCGCTTCGCGTCAGAACGTGACGACGGCGATGGCGAAGCAAAACAAGCCTCAGGAGAAGCGAATATCCAACTGCAGACAGCGAAACATGACGGAGCATGGCATGCTGCGGGCATTTTTTAAAGAGAAGCACGGGGCCATTACTGCACGTGGCGATGGCGAAGCATAGCAAGCTGCAGGCGGAGTGAGGCGAGCTGTAGACGGCGTTGACGAAGCACAGCAAGCTGCAGATGAAGCGTAGCGAGCTGCAGGTGGCGATGGCGAAGTGAAGCACGCAACAGGCAAAGTAGTTCTAGAGTTGAAGTGCAAGCAGCGAATCATCGCAAGCTGCGAGGCAAAGTGCAGGCGGTGATGGTGAAGCATAGTGCGCTGGAGACAGCAACCAAAGAGAGTTGTGGTAGCCAAGAGACCAGCAGGCAACTGATAGCAATGGATCGCGAGTGATCGAATTGGGAGTGGTGCCAAAGCCAAGAAGTACATCGAAGAGGGTGAAACCAAGCAGTCAGCAATGGGCAGATGTTGATTGCAAGGTGGAGTTAAGGTGGAGTACGAATGTATGGATGGAAGAAGCTCATGGACAGAAGTACGAGCTGCAAGGGCGTGTTGAGCTCGAACATGCACACAGGGAGGAGGCTCGCCAACAGAGGTAGAGCAGAGCTGTAGGCGGCGATGGCAAAAAGCATGGCATGGCGGAGCGAAGCAGGGGCTGCAGGCGGCGATGGCGAAGCATAGGGCGACACAGAGGCCACCATCCAAGGTAAGTACCACACGGGAGAGTACCACCGGCCCCTCCCGGCCAAGCGGGCGAGCACGCGGACATGAACAGTGAGTACTCGATTTGAGGTCGAAGCGCCCGGATCCGGACTCTGAGGCGGCAAAGGCGGAACCAACCGCGGCAGCAAGTAGGCAGCAGGCAGTAGGCAGCAGGCAGCAATTAGGCAGCAGGCAGCAGGTAACCACAAAGAGGGTGATAGAAGGGAGACGAGAATATGCTCGTCCGGCTCTGAGCACAACACGAGCTGGGATAGATCCTGGGAGATATAGGAAGTAGTAGTGGCGGTCGACGAATCCGCTGGTACGCTGTCACCTTTTAGGGCGTGACGATCAGCATGCACGCTTGGAGTAAGCTCGACGACTGGGTACGAGCTGCAAGCACGTGAGAAGAACTCAGGGGCAGAGCTATAGCAGAGCTAGCTCAAACGAGGTGCGAGATGCGAGGGCGTGACGATTAGCATGCACGCTTGTGGTGAGGAGGGAGTCGCTCGAACCACTGTGACAGGACGCAGAACGTCTGTCGCTGCTCCGGTGATCATATCATCAACTTGCGCGAGTAGGCAAAGCAGGCAAAGTCTGTGACGTTGGACAGCTCGTTGGAGACAGCGGGCGCACACGCACGCCGGGTCGTTGTCGTAGGGGCCGGGAGCCATGATCAACTTGGAGTCGTGCGTCGAAACGTCTCGACAACGAGCGAGGCGGAGGCCATGGAGGACTTGCAGTATCCGTGTGCGGGAAGGCTACTGCCCGACAGGAAGCCATGAAGCGATGCGAGGCTCAGGCCCAGGAGGGCGAGCATCGACATCATGTGCGTTTGTTTCAACACATTAATTAAGTTATAAAAGACGGAACAGGAAATC
>Ga0209713_10002190_pt1 | contig 12058 bp, 6 predicted proteins | sample ArcOceMetagenome_3_FD_187444 | JGI IMG/M metagenome (GOLD analysis project Ga0209713, IMG submission 187444) | Marine eukaryotic phytoplankton communities from Arctic Ocean - Arctic Ocean- Svalbard ARC20M Metagenome (SPAdes) (version 2) | ecosystem: Environmental > Aquatic > Marine > Oceanic...
AGGCGCGCATGCGCCGCGGGCGGGCGGCGCACGGTTGCAGGGGGCTGCACGCAACCCAAATTATTATGCTCTTCGTCTCCATGACCGCTCTCGCGACGCACCGCTCGGAGGTCTGGACCCGCGCGCAGGAGGACGCCGCCGGCATCGTGCGCGAGCGCCTCCTCTCCGCCCCTCCGCGGCTGCGCGTCGCCACCGAGGACCTGCCCGAGACATTTTCGTGGGCTGACCAGGACGGCACGTCCTACGTGACAAAAAATCTCAACCAGCACATCCCCCAGTACTGCGGGAGCTGCTGGGCCCACGGCGCCCTCTCCGCGCTGGCGGATCGCATCAAGATCGCTCGCAAGGCTCGCGGCGTCGACATCAACCTGGCGGTGCAGCACGTGCTCAACTGCGGCACGGCGGGCTCGTGCCACGGCGGCTCGGCGACGGGCGTCTACCACTGGATCGCCGACATCTCCAACAAGACCGGGAGCGGCGTCGTGTACGACACCTGCGCCCCGTACATGGCCTGCAGCTCCGAGAGCACCGAGGGCTTCTGCGGCCTGCTCGGCGACGACGCGTGGAGCTGCAAGCCGGAGAACGTCTGCCGGACGTGCTCGACCTTCACGGCGGCGGGCGGCAAGTGCGTCGAGATCGACAAGCAGCCCAACGTCACCGTGCAGGAGTACGGCGAGGTCAAGGGCGCCGACGACATGGCCAAGGAGATCCTCACGCGCGGCCCGATCGCGTGCGGCGTGGACGCCGAGCCGCTGCACGACTACGAGGGCGGCGTCATCGCGACCAAGGGGCAGGGCACCAACCACATCGTGAGCGTCATCGGCTGGGGCAAGGACGCGGCGAGCGGCGAGCAGTACTGGATCATGCGCAACTCGTGGGGCGAGTTCTGGGGCGAGATGGGCTACGCCAAGGTGCAAAAGGGGCAGAACGCGCTGCTCATCGAGTCGGGCTGCTCGTGGGCGGTGCCGCACACCTTCACGTCGATGGAGACGTCGCCCAACGCGCCGTGCCACGAGGGCGGCGACAACTGCAACGAGCACAAGCCGACCCCGCCGCCCAACCAGTGCAGCAAGTTCTGCTCGCCCAAGGCGATGCAGACCTGCGCCATGCTCGGCATGCACTGCAACTGCGGCGACAAGCTGTTCAACACGACCGGCCAGGGCATGCCGCACGGCGAGTCGTGCTCGGCCACGCCGGGCTGCACGGGCAAGTGCGCCTCGTCCCTCGTCGAGGCGTGAGCAGAGGCTCCGTCTGACGACGCGACGCTTCGATCGCCCGCGGCAAGGCAGCGCAGCGCGGGCTGTGGTGGGTGCATCGATCGATGGCAAACGCTTTTTGTGTGGTGTCTATGGTGTCTATGCGCCGCGTGCAGAGAGTGATATATGATGGGTGTGATTCGGCGGGTGTGATTCGCTATGTAAAGAACCTGAAGCGTGTGTCTGTGGACCGATCGTGGAGGGACCGGAGCGTGACACAAATCATATGCCGCGCCTCTGGGCCTGCCCCGCCCTGCAGCGTGCAGGCCTACGCAAGGCCGCGCCCCTTCCCCTTGCGCCTGCGAGGCCGCTGCCACAGCGCCTCTGACCTGTTCGTCGCGATGGGGCCGGAGCGGCACAGCCGGCGCTCGACCCACCAGACGCCGAAGCGCACGTGCAGCTCGCAGTGCACGAACAGCTCGGCGAGCGCCTGCCCGACACCGTAGGAGGGCGGGATCCGCTTGCCGCGCCGCCCCTCGGCCGTCCTCGCGTGCGCCTGGCGGCGCTCGAGGATCTCCGCCCAGTTGCGGTGGTGGGCAAAGTCGTGGCCGGCGAGCACGCCGCCCGGCTTGACCTTGGGCCAGTACGCGAGGACGTCTGCATGCACATTCTCGTAGTCGTGCGCCGCGTCGACAAAGACGAGGTCGGACGACGCGTCGGCGATGCTCGCGGAGGCGGGCACGCTGTACGCCTGGATCAGGTGGAGCGCGGGGAAGCGTTCCGCAATCGGCCGTAGCCGGCCGTAGCAGCCGCAGCCCGGGTTGCACCGGCGCTCGCCCCACGCGTCAATGGCCGTGTACGAGTCGATCGAGTCTCCGTGCTGGCGCAGCGTCGAGACGACGGTGGCGCCCGTGCACACGCCCACCTCGATGACGGAGCGCGCGTCGTAGCGGCGCACGAGGTACGGCACCATGTGGCTGCCGTGCGAGCAGGTGCTGCACACCGTCGGTCGCGAGGCGTCGGCGGCGCTGGGGTAGCCCAGCGCGCCGCTCAGCGTGTTCGTGTCGCTGCTGTTGACGGTGCACGCGCCAGGGGCACGGGAGCAGGCATGGTCGGCGAGCAGACCCCGCGCGTACGAGAAGTCGACGTGCGTGTCCGCCCAGTCCGCGTCCGTCTGGGGCGAGACGCCCGCCGTGAAGATTGACCACATCGTCAGGCGTTGGCGAAGTACTCGGTGCGCAAACTATTTGTCAATGGTGATGAATCGATCCTGTACGCCACCTCACCACCGAACCAAGCTGTTCCGAGCTTGCTTGCGTGATCCGTGAAGAGAAACCGCGTGGCCATGCTCGGCTTGGCCATCGTCGCTTACGCTGTCGACGAGCCCGCACGCAACGTGGCGCAACTAGAGCCCAAGGACGCCGAGTCGTACTTCAAGACGCTAGACACCGACGCTAACGGCGTCCTGAGCAGAGCCGAGGCGCTGGCGTACATCGACGAGCTGGGTCGGCTGGTCGGCACGCCCGACGACGACGCGATGCGCAAGCAGACGTTCACGACGATGGACGCCGACGGCGACGGCTCGCTGTCGGTGCGCGAGCTGCAGGGCTTCCTCGAGCTGCTCGAGCAGATGAAGAAGCCGGCCGAGGGGCGGTCGGCCGAGACCGACGAGCTGATCAAGCAGGCCAAGGAGGCGCGGCTCTTCAACAAGCTCGACGCCAACGGCGACGGCCAGCTCACGAAGTTTGAGGCGGCGAGCTGGCTGACCGCCGTCAGCAGCGAGCCACTGGTGCAGGAGGCGACCTTCGCCGCCATCGACTCCGACGGCGATGGCTTCGTGCAGACCTTCGAGCTCAGCGCGTACATGCGGGGCGACGGCGAGCCGCCGCCGCCGCCTCGCGCGCGGCCGGAGAAGAAGAAGCAGCCCAAGCCGAAGGCAGAGAAGAAGAAAAAGGCGGCGGCCGCAGCCTCCGCGGAAGGTGACGATGCTGCAGACGGTGCTGCTGGCGGTGGTGGCGAGCGCAAGGGGAGAGCAAAGTATTACCCGGGAGGGGCGTCTGGGCTGCCCGACGAGTGCCGTGGCACCGACAAGGCCAAGTGCAAGGAGGCGATCCTCGAGCTGTATGGCGAGGAGCTGTGGGCCAAGTTTGAAGAGGCGATCGACAAGGTGGAGGGCGAGGGCGGTAGCGAGGATGGAAAGGACGAGCTTTGACAAACTACGTGATTGTTAGTGTTGTTGCTCCTGCAACCCCTGCTATTCAGGATTTTTTGTGTTTATCAATGATTGAGATTCTTGAGCTGTTCGCTGTCGCGACCGCCGCCGTCGGCACTGCCACCGCGGTGGACCACGGGTGGATATCACACGCATACTGCCCCTCAAAAGCGGCCTTTGCGTTGACGACGAACGCGAAAGTGGGCTCGACGACCCTGAAGGGGTGGGCCGCACAGCAGGGCGAGGGCCACGACGAAATGAAGGTCCTGCGGGTCACTCCGAACACCGGGAATTACGTGAACCTTAGGCTGGCGCCACTGAATTCCAGCCGCCCGCCCGTCACCGTGCTTCGCAAGGTACGGGTATGTGCGAGCAAAGCAGAGGAAGACTCGCGGTTCCGCTGGGCTCTCGTACGCCACCCGCTGCGCAGGCTGGTGTCTGCCTTTCACGACAAGGTCGAGACGGAGAACTGCGGCTACCAGCCCTTCCGGTGGGTCTGCACGCTGCCACGAGAGCAGCGATGGCCCGAGTTTGTGCGCCGCGTGGCGAGCGGCCAGTTTCGAGATGCGCATTCCCAGCCGCAGCTGATACATTTGCGTCGCTTTGGAATTCATCGGCTGCAGGCCATCGTGCGCATCGAAGAGCTGGACGCCCTCTGGCCATGGCTCCTCCAAAACTCCGCCTATCGTGGTCGTGATTTGAACCTCCCGCATGGCAACAGCAAGACCAACGCAGCAAACTCGACGGGAGACTACTTTGCCGACCCAGACCTGCTCGCAAAGCTCATGCGCTACTACGCCGAAGACCTGAAGGCACTTCAGTATGATCCTGTGGAAGTGGTCGCTGGACGCGCAGCATCCAACGCGGCCAAGGTGTGGCGGGAGATCTCGGCCTCGACGTCGCCTCGACGTCAACAGAGAAAGTCTGTCCTCCTCCTGAAGAACGGGTCGGTCGTCACCAACTTGTGGGTACGCTAAATTTTAGGTCATGCACTGCTTCATCTAAATTCGTTTACGTTTTACTCAGCACGCACTCAGCACGCACTAGGATACGAGATCGGCACGACGCGCCTCCAGTGCCGCCGTCGGCCGTCGAGCGGCTGCATAATATCCGGGAAACCCCGCTTGTTTGTACATGTATCCTACTAGGTACGTAGTAGTACTTGCATTCTTCTCTCGAGTCGTATCACTTGAGTTGATCGCCGCCTCCATTGCCGCCGGCGCCGCCACCTGCGCCGCCAAAGCCGCCGCCAACTACTATGCCACCGTCGCCGCTGCCGCCGAGCCACCTGGGCAAGTGCAACGCCCAAAGCCCACTTTCCGGGTTTCACCTGCGCTACCACTCGGTGCCGAACGGCGAGCATGCCAGCCACTGCACGCTGGCCAGGTTCATCAAGGCCGGCGGCAGCTCAGCAACGCAGCTTATGAGAAGTGTAGGCAACGCTGACGTCACCTGCGAGGTCGGTGGGCTGGGCCCATGGCATTGGACTCGGCATGACGTCGTCATCGGCATGATGCGCAACCCTTTTGACTGGTACGCTTCCTTGTGGGGCTACATGGCCGATATGTGCGAGTGGTGGCCGACCATCAGAGGAATGGGCTGCTCCCCAGACGAGTACCAATACCGTTGGCTCTCACGCGAAAAGCCGCGAGGCCACAGCGCCGAAGACCGTAAGCGCTTCCAGGCCTTCGTCCGGGGCATGGGCGCGCCGACGCTGGGGCTGATGAGCATGCACGTCTGGGGTAACTATGTGGGCGTACAGACCTCACCCACTTTCATCGTCCATATCTACGAGAGCGTCTCGCGCTTCTTTGATTTGGCTTCGCATGCGGCAAATCTGACGCTGAACGCGGTATCGGACGCGTTGCGTGACTGGCAGCCGCTGGGAGGGGTGAGGGATGTGCGGAGCTTTATGGATTTAGGCGCACCCGCCCGCGGGGCGGTGGCGTGCTGGACGTATTTGCCGGGCGACGAGGTGACCGAACTGCGCAGATGCCTTCAAGCTTGTGAGAGGAGTCCCTTCAAGACCTCCGGCGTCGACTGGAACGCTTTCGATGAACTGGCCCGTCTTCCAAGGCGAAACCCGTCCTCGCCGCGCGTAAACACCTCTGCTTTGTATGACGAGGAGACGGTTCGTTTTGTGGCCACCGCAGACGTACAGATCTTCCGTGCCTTTGGCCTCAGCAGAGAGTTGCCTGGGGTGTAGGGTCACTCACATGGAGCCGCCGAACAAATAAATACGGTAAGTGTCCGCTGAAAAAAGCCGCTGCTAGCGGCTCGTCGGACGGCAAAAGTGTGTATGCGACTTTGCGCGGCATGTTTCGTTGCGAAGCCACGCACTTGGCGTGTCAATGCTATGCGCATCGTGTGCGCGGGTGCACTCGCAGGCTCTGATCACTGCTCTGATTGGTGCGCCTCTCACGCTGAGTCGTGGGACACAAAGTGCAAGCAGACAGCGTGGGTCGCTGGGAAATGGTGCACCGCTTGTGCAGAATGCCAGGATCGTGTGCATCTCTGCGAGCCCATGCAGAACGGACCTGGGGGGATGGTGGAGGCAACGTTGGGGCACTTCAACGCATCGAAGTCGCTCGTCTTCCTGAGGCCAGCGAAAACTGGCAGTAATTCGCTCATTGAAGCGTTTAATGCCGCAAGAGCAGCCGATCCGTTCGGGTGCGCACAGGCATCGATGGCTAATCACCACTACTTTGACGTAGATGTGAGTAGGCGTCAATTCACGGGCGCGTGTTCTCTGCGAACGGCCGCCGTTTTGAGGGAGCCGTGTGAGCGATTTGTCAGCGCGTTCCACTACTCGCAGAAGTGGGCGAGCTGGGACTGGCAGAATTGCAGCCGGGATCCCGGCTGTATGCATGCCAGGATTCAGCAGCTCTTGATGCAGAAGCAAAATCCTTGGTATTTGACAGAAATCCAGCGGGCCCAGCCGATGCTCCTACCACTCGCGAAGTCGCCGACACCCTTTGACTGGGCGAGTCGTCTGCTTTCTGATCTGAAGCTGCGCAGAGCATGGCTCAGTGCGCCCGGAATGTCGTGCAATGTCAACGGGTCCAATTTCTTGGCGGGCGAAATGTGCGGGTTTGTGCCGCAAGCCAATTACGTGGACGCGAAGCATCTGCTTGTGGCATGCTTGCCGCGCATGACCGAAGGCGTCCAAAAGTTGTTAGACGAGCACGTGCCGGGTTGCAAGCTGCCAAATAGCACGCACGGCATGCACAAGAACATAGCGGCCGATCATGCGCCTCCGGGCGATGAGCTGTGTGAACGCGTGCGTAAGCTCTACCCGCGAGACATCGAGCTGTGGAACTTGAACTGCGGCCGTGCGCGTTGATCTACGACCCGCCGGGGCAGCCACCACGAGGTCTACTTATCTGATCTTTTTGCATACTAGGGTGTGCTGCTTGCCGCGTCGCACCTCGCACGCGCGCGCGCGCGCGCGCGCAACGACCTCGGACCGGGCCATTTCAGGGTACGCGATTTTTACGTCTTACTCAGCACGCACTCAGCACGCACTAGGATACGATACGCTCTTCCTCTTGTGACGACTGCAGCTGCAGCGTGCAGGATGCACTGACACACGCCAAAAATCGTCCGGTCGTTCGCGCTCGAGACCCCCTGGCTCCTCAGCCCTTGCCCGCCTCCTTGAGCTTCTCCGTGCAGTGCGTTACGAAGCGGCCGACGGCGAGCAGGTTGGGGTGCTGCGCGTCGAGGGCGCCGCCGAGGATGCGGTGCGCCAGCTGCAGCAGCGGGAGCGCCTCGCGCCAGCGGCGCTGCGTGCAGAGCACCTGGCCGATGGCGGCGGCGTCGGAGGCGGTGTGGACGTGCTCGGGGCCGAGGAGCGCGGCGTCGAGGCCGTGCGCGTCGCGGAAGGCGGCGGCGGCGTCGTCGAGGCGCCCCAGGTCGCACAGCACGTTGCCGATGTGCGAGAGGTCGCGCGCCACCTCGACGTGCCGCGCGCCGTGCGCCTGCGCGTGCAGCTTGCGCGCGCGCTGCTGCAGCCGCAGCGCCGCCTCGTGCTTGCCCTCCTGCCGGCACAGCAGCCCCAGCACGCGCGCCTCGCGCGCGAACTCGGCGTACAGGCCGCCCTCGCCCGCCGCGCCCTTCTCGCGCGCCGCGCTGCTCGCGCCCGCCGCCGCCGCCGCCGCCGAGGCTGCTGCTGCTGCTGCTGCGGCGGCGGCCAGCTCCTTTTTGAGCGCCTCGATCTCCCGCCTGGCCTGCGCGAGCTCGGCGTGCGCAACGCCCGCAGACGACGGCGCGCCCGCCGCAGACGACGGCGCACCCGCCCCCACACCCGCCCCCACCGCCGCCGTCGTCGCCGGTGGCGGCTCGGCGGCTTTCGCAGCGAGCTGGGAGCGGAGCGACGCCACCAGCGCCTGCAGCTCGGGCACGCTCGTCGGCTCGGGCGGGTGGAGCGCCGCACAGCGCGCCGCGCGGCACAGCCGCAGCGCGCCGGGCGCGGGCGGCGCGGGCGGCGCGCACACGAGCAGCCACGAGGAGGCACCCGCGTCAAACGCGCGCGCCGCGTGGAGCAGCCGCGTCAGCGCGGTCTGCTGGTACGCGGGCCGCGGCGCGAGCAGCGCGCGGCCTGGTGGCGCCGCCACCGACGCGTCGCCAGGCAGGCCGATGGCAGCGCGAGGCGAGGGCGCGGCGGCGGCGGGCGCGGCGGCGGAAGGCGCGGCGGCCGGCGCGGCAGCCGCGGGCGCGGCGGCGGGCGCGGTGGCGGCCTCCGAGAGCGAGGAGAGGCAGCGCATCAGGCCCTCGAGCGACGGCTCCTCGGGCGCGCCTCCCTCCGCCAGCGCCGCCGCGTCGACGAAGCAGAGCGTCCCGCCGCCCGCCGCGTCGCTCTCGCCGCCGCCGCCCTCGGCGGGCCGCGGCGGCAGCCGCAGCAGCAGCAGCGTGTGGCAGTCGGCACTGCCGATGCTGCGCGAGGCGAAGGGCTCCGAGGCGAGCAGCTGCGCGCGCGCCTTCGCCACCCGCTGCAGCATCAGCATCGCGTCTCGCGCCGAGTTGGCTGCCTCCCACCGGTGGCCGTGGAGCACGCCGCCGCGCTGCACGGTGGCGGCCCCGGCGCCAGCCCCAGCGCCGGCTCCGGCGCCAGCGGCCGCTGTGGGTGGGAGAAGCAGCTCGTGCCACTGCTCACGGCACAGCATCACGCAGCTCGTTCGCACCGTCGTGGCCGTCGGGCCGTCGGCGAGGCCCTTGAAGAGCTCCGTCAGCGCGCGCGGCACGACGCCCCACTCGCCGATGTGCGTATTGAGCAGCGAGTGCGACTTGCCCGAGCCCGCGGCGCCGCAGCAGACCACCGTGCCACATGCGCCGCGCAGCGCCGCGCCCACCGCGCCACGCACCTGCGCGAAGACCTCGTCCTGCGAGCTCTTGCCTCCGCAGACGGCGTCGGCCTGCAGCCGCGAGGACGGGCTGCCGTCGGCGGACCACACCTGTCGCTCGTCGTGCGAGAGCATCGAGCTAAGCTCGGACTCGTGGAGCACTGGCCGCAGCCGCACGACCACTCGAAATCGCTCCACGGACGGGTCGAGCGACGTGGGGCGCGGCGACGGGTCGTTGCGAGAGTTGCGGCGGCTGAGTGGAATTTTGCTCGCCTGTGCGGTCTGCGGAATCTTGCTCGCCTGTGCGGCCGCCGGCGGGCGCTTGGGCGAAGCGTTGCCGCGAGGCGAGCTGCGCTTGGGAGAAGGTGCGCGCATTGCCGGTAGCCGGTGGCGCCAGTTGGACGCGCCGCCACGAACTCGAGCTGGCCACCGCTGGCGCCACCGCGCTCACGGCCGCCAAGGGCTAACGATCAGCGATGCGCAAGTCGCAGATGCCCTCTCTGCTCAAGCTGCCGCCGGCCGAGCGCGCGCTCGTGACGAGCGGCGCCTCGACGAGCCGGCGCGACCCGGCGCTCATCCGGCGCGCCAGCGCAGCGTCGTTCCTCTACTCGGAGGACGACATGTCGGACGCGCTGCGCGCAAAGCTGACCGACGCGTACAAGCCGCCGCAGCAGGACTCGACCAAGATGCAGCAGTTCGACCCGTCCCGCTCGCGCTGCACCCTCGGCCCATCGCGGGTGAAGGGGTCGCGGCCGGAGCGGGTGGTGCCCATCTCGCTTCCGATCGTGGGCTCGGATGCCGCGCCGGAGGACGACTTCGAGTTCGAGCCACTCAGGTTGTGGGAGCCACCCCCACTGGAGGAGGAGGAGAACGGCGAGGCCGGCGAGGCCGGCGAGGCCGGCGAGGAGGCTGCTGGGGAGGAGGGCGGCGGCGCCGCAGCGGCGGCAGAGGCAAAGCCAGCCAAGCCGGACAACCGGCCGCCGCCCATCGAGGTGGATGGCATCCTGTGCAAGTTTCTGCGGCCGCACCAGCGCGAGGGCGTCCAGTTCACCTTCGACTGCTGCATGGGCATGCGCGACTACGAGGGCGAGGGGTGCATCCTCGCCGACGACATGGGGCTCGGCAAGACGCTCCAGTCGATCACCATCCTGTGGACGCTGATGTGCCAGGGCCTCGACGGCAAGCCGGCGGTGCGGCACACGATCGTGGCGTGCCCGGTGTCGCTCGTGACCAACTGGGAGAAGGAGCTCACCGAGAAGTGGATCGGCGCGTCGCGGCTGCGCCAGCGCGGCATCGACGTGATCGCGGTGAGCGAGGCCGCCAAGAGCGAGGTGAAGCGGATGGTCAACCGCTTCACGTCGAGCCGCACGGCGGTGCTGATCATCTCGTACGAGACGTTCCGGATCCACGAGAAGCTCTTCCACCGCGGCAAGAACCAGTGCGGGCTGCTGATCTGCGACGAGGCGCACCGCCTCAAGAACAAGGACACCAAGACGGCCAAGGCGCTGCACGCGCTGCCGACGCGGAAGCGGATCCTGCTCTCGGGCACGCCGATCCAGAACGACCTCGACGAGTTCTACTCGATGGTGCACTTCTGCAACCCCGACCTGCTCGGCTCGGAGAAGCACTTCCACCGGGTGTACCAGAACCCGATCCTGCGCGCGCGCGAGCCCGACGCGACGCCGCGCGACCGCGACGAGGGCGAGAAGAAGTCGGGCGAGCTCGGCCGCATCGTCAACCAGTTCATCCTGCGCCGCACGAACACGCTGCTCTCCAACCACCTGCCGCCCAAGCTCGTCTGCGTCGTGTGCTGCTCGATGTCGTCGCTGCAGACGCAGATGTACACGACCTTCCTCAGTTCGAAGCTCGCGCGCACCGCCGCCAACGGCGGCAAGCAGACGATGGTCCTCGCGGCGATCACGAGCCTCAAGAAGCTGTGCAACCACCCGTCGCTGCTCTTCGAGGGCGGCGCGCCCGCCAAGGGCTTCGAGGACTGCCTCTCGCTCTTCCCCGACGGCCTCGCCGCGCCCGCCAACGCGCGGCGCGGCGGCGGCGGCGGCGGCGGCGGCGGCGGCGGCGGCGCGCCGGCGTCGGTGATGCCGCAGCTCTCGGGCAAGTTCCATGTGCTGCACAAGCTGCTCAAGCACGTGCGCGCCGCGACGAGCGACCACCGCGTCGTCCTCGTCTCCAACTACACGCAGACGCTCGACCTCTTCGAGCGCATGTGCGAGTTCGAGCGGTGGCAGTGCTGCAAGCTCGACGGCTCGTGCTCGATCAAGAAGCGCACCAAGATGGTCGACGAGATCAACGACCCAAAGTCGAACCTCTTCGCCTTCCTGCTCTCGTCCAAGGCGGGCGGCTGCGGCCTCAACCTGATCGGCGCCAACCGGCTCGTGCTGTTCGACCCCGACTGGAACCCGGCCAACGACAAGCAGGCGGCGGCGCGCGTGTGGCGCGACGGGCAGAAGAAGCGCGTGTACATCTACCGGATGCTGTGCGCGGGGTCGATCGAGGAGAAGGTCTTCGAGCGGCAGCTGAGCAAGGAGGGGCTCTCGGGCATCGCGACCAACGAGGCGGTCGAGAGCTCGGCGATGTCGTCGACGGAGCTGCGCGACCTCTTCACGCTGCACGAGGGCACGCCTTCACACCTCTACGAGAAGATGTGCTCGGCCGAGGAGCAGCGGCGGGCCGACGAGGCCGACGACGACGAGGGCGACGAGGAGGAGGAGGAGGAGGAGGGCGACGGCGACGGCGAGGGTGCCGCCGCCGCCAAGGCCCCCGCGGGGGACGAGCCCGCTGAGGACAAGCTACAGGACGGCTGGCCCAAGGAGACGGGCGACATGCACCTGTGGGGCCACCACCACGGCTGCGAGGGCGTCGCCGACGCCGCGCTGCGCGAGGCGGGGCGGCGCTCGAGCCCCGAGGACGGCGCCGTCTCGTTCGTCTTCAGCCTGCAGGTGCGCGGCATGGCGCTCGACGAGGAGAAGGAGAAGGAGAAGCCGCCGAGCGGCGCGGCGGGCGGCGCGGCGGGGGCGGCGTTGGCGTCGGCGTCGGCGAGCGGCGCCGCGACGAGCGGCGCGGGCTTCAAGCGGCCGGCGCAGAAGGGGTCGCTCGGACCAAAGCCCGCTGGCCTGTTCAAGCGGCCGGCGGCGGCGGCGGGGCCGGCGGGCGGGCAGCAGCAGGTGGGCGCCGTTGCAGCGGCGGCGGGCAAGGAGAACGCGCTCGATGGCGGCGCGGCAGGCAAGAAGCGGGCGGAGGAGGAAGAGGAGGAGGAGGAGGAAGAAGAGGAGGAGAAAGAGGAGGAGGAGGAG
>Ga0209713_10002191_pt1 | contig 12056 bp, 6 predicted proteins | sample ArcOceMetagenome_3_FD_187444 | JGI IMG/M metagenome (GOLD analysis project Ga0209713, IMG submission 187444) | Marine eukaryotic phytoplankton communities from Arctic Ocean - Arctic Ocean- Svalbard ARC20M Metagenome (SPAdes) (version 2) | ecosystem: Environmental > Aquatic > Marine > Oceanic...
CCGAGGACGATGCGGAGGGCGAGTCGAAGGATGAGTCCACCGAGACGTCCGCGATCGATGTGAGCTCGGAGGCGGGCGGTCCCCCGGCGAGCAAGCTCCGCGAGGCGGATACCGACGAGAACAAAACGGATCTGGACAAACAAGTCGTCGGGCGCCCGACGGACTTTGCGACGTGGTTCCGGCGTCTCTTCCAGCCCATGCGTCTGTTCACGATGGGCATGAACACCTTCCTCTTCTTCTTCGCCGCCAATTTGTTCCACAACCACCAGGACAAGGCGCCCGGCACGCACATGGTGCCCGTCACCTACAGCAGGTTCCTCGAGGACGTCAAGAACGACGAGGTCAAGTACCTCAAGGTGGACGGCTCCTACCTCACGTGGAAGCCCAAGACCCCTTACGTCATCAAGCGCCCCGGGGTGGGCCCGATGCACATGACGGAGGAGAAGATCGAGGTGGCGTACAGCGCCGCGAGGCCCGAAGACGCTCGGGTTCCGTACGAGCATCTCTCCAAGAACAAGGTTGAGTTCGGCGCCCTGGACAAGCGGTACCAGTCGCAGCGCAACATCAACACGTTCATCGCCGTCTTCGTCGTCGGCATGGCGCTCGTTCAGTTCAACAGGATGGGCCAGAACCGCGGGGGGATGGGCCAGGGAGGTGGCGGCATGATGCGGGGCATGGGCGGCGGTCCCAACACCAGCGCGGGGCGGATGACGGGCGGTAAGCAGCGCGGCGCTTTGCCCCCGCCGAGCACGACGTTCAACGACGTCGCCGGCGTCGACGAGGCGAAGGAGGAGCTTCAGGAGATTGTTGATATCCTTAAACGGCCCGAGCACTACACCAGGCTCGGCGCCCGGCCCCCGTGCGGCGTCCTCCTCGTCGGCGCCCCCGGCACCGGCAAGACCTTGCTCGCCAGGGCCGTCGCGGGCGAGGCGGGCGTCCCGTTCATCTCCGTGTCGGCGTCGGAGTTCGTCGAGCTGTACGTGGGCATGGGCGCGGCGCGAGTACGGGACGTCTTCGCCAGGGCTAGGGAACAGGCGCCCGCCATCGTCTTCATCGACGAGATTGACGCCGTCGCCAAGGGGCGGAGCGAGGGACGGATGCGGGGCATGGGCAACGACGAGCGCGAACAAACCCTCAACCAGCTCCTCACCGAACTCGACGGCTTCGACGACGAGCACCTCGTCATCTGCCTCGCCGCGACGAACCGCGCGGATACCTTGGACAGCGCGTTGAAACGCCCGGGCCGGTTCGATCGCACGGTGAGCGTGGAGCGACCGGATAAGCAAGGGCGCAAAGAGATCCTCGGGGTTCACATCGGCAACAGGAACCTGCCGCTGCGCGAAGGGCTGGACATCGACGGGATCGCCGCGATGACGGCGGGGTTCACCGGCGCCGAGCTCGCCAACCTCGTGAACGAAGCGGCGCTCCTCGCGGGCCGAACCGGAGCCACGACGGTGGGCAAAGAAGACTTCGAGTCCGCCGTCCTTCGCACCGTGGCGGGCATCGAGAAGAAACGGTCCATCCTGTCACCCGCGGAGAAAATCATCGTGTCCGCGCACGAGGTTGGCCACGCCGTCGTGGGCACAGCCGTCGGTAACCTGATTCCCGGAACGGCGAGGCCCGAGCAGCTGTCCATCGTCGCTCGAAGCGGGGGCGCGCTCGGGTTCACCTACACCCCCCCGGGCGAGGAGGACCGCAAGCTCATGTTCGCGGATGAACTCCGCGGGAGGCTGGTCACGCTCATGGGCGGGCGCGCCGCGGAGATTGTCGCGTGCAGCCGCGTATCCACCGGCGCGTTCGACGACATCCAACGCGCCACCGACCTCGCGTACAAGTCCGTCGCCGAGTACGGCTTGTCACCGACCGTCGGGCCCCTGAACGTGCCCACGCTGAGCGGCGGGGGCCGGGAGGACATCTTCGGCGGCGGCGCGGACGCGTCGCAGGTTGAGAGGCAGGTTGAGGGCGAGGTGAAGGATGCGCTCGTGTCGGCGCTCTACGTGGCGAAGGAAGTTCTGGTGGCGAACCGGAAGGTTCTGGATGACATCACGGACGAGCTGAGCGAGAAGGAGAAGGTGATGGGAGCCGAGCTGCACGGGTGGCTCGACGACGTGAAAACCTCGCCGATACTGGAGAGGTTCCTCCGGGGAGAGAACGTGCTGCCGCCGACGGATTCGCCCCTGTGGCACATGCTGCCGCTGCCGCAGGCCAAGGAGACGAAGAATCCCGCCGCGGGTGCGAGGTAGGCGTCGGAACCGGTCGACGAACGAATCGAGAGTCCACACGACGATGGGACATCGAGGACGGAGTGAGGAGGGAGGGGGAACGCACGCTTGTTTGGCGACGTCCGGGGGACAACCGGGCGGTGTACGAGTACCATTGTTTTAGTTTTTTCCGATTTCAAGAAAACTTTTTGGATAGGCTTCCTTCTCCCTTTTCTTGGCGCGGTGCCCACGTCGAATCGAATGAAGAATCCCGAACCGCCCCAATTCGCGTTTCCCACCGCGAAGACGGTTCTGGAAAGTTCCACCAGCGTGGCAAAAGTGGACCAAATTGCAATTTTGGAAATCCTGATCCGGCGGTACGATATCCTGACCAGGCTGATTCGACAATTTTGGGTTAACAAAACCTCGAATTTGACGTGGCCGCCACTTGGCAAATAGTCTAGCGAGGGTTTATTTACTCAAAAAATAAACGACGCTTCGAAGAAGACAATCGAAAAAGGCGCGCGCGAAAGACTCTTCGACGCGCGACGCCGCGAGCTGCATCCTTCGCTCCATCGTCCTTCGTCACACAACGATGTCCGTCATGGCTTCATCCGCGATACACCACGCGGGCGTCGCATCTCGCGCGCCCGCCCGCGGATCTGGCCCCAAGTCCACGCCCATGCGTCTTATTCGGACACCCGCGCGTCATTCAAACGTCGTCCTGTCCACCAGGACCTCGCACGTCGCGCACGCGCAGTGGTTCGACGCCGGATTCACCCAGGGCGGTCGTGGCGCCGTCGCGATGCCCTACTACAGCGCCGCGACCGCGGGAGGCCCCACCGCCGGCGACGACCAGTCCGCCATTGACGTGGACGTCACCACCTCCGAGGAGGAGGACGGCCCCGCCTCTCCTTGGCCGCAGTCCGCCGCGAGCAAGAACTCGGACAAGTGGGGCAACTTCGTCTACTTCGGCTACGTGTTCATCAGCGCGGTCATCATGAACAACATCCTCTACACCTTCTTCCCCAACGGCCTCGCATCTGCCGTGGTGATGCCAACACCGCTCAAAATCACCGAGATCATGATTCAGTTCTCGTGCGCCATCCTCGCGGCGTGCAACTTCGGGCCCCAGGCCGCCAAGCAGGTCCGCGGCGGCCTCCGCGCGCTCGACCAGGTGGGCGGGAACCGCGCCACCGCCCGGGACTTCCTCGGCCTCGTCCTCCTGAAGATCATCTTCGACGTCGTCGGCCTGGGCGCTTTCGCCGTGCCCGCCGCGCTCGTCCCCGACTTCCTACCGCGTTCGCTCGGCATCGCCGCCACCATGTTCGTGCACAGCGCGTTCGTGATTCACTGCGACGTCACCTTCGACGCGGAAGGGGCCATGCGCCCGATCCCTGGTAAGATGAGGGAGCTGATCTCGAGTTTTGACCGGACGCTGGCGTTTCTGGCGTGCGCGGTGGCGCTGATGACGGACGTGTGGGTGGCGGGTATCAGCGCGGGTCTGTTCACCGCGGGCGCGCTCTTCTTCAGCGCCGAGCACCTGTTTGGGTTCGGAGCCGGCATGAAGAAGAAGTGAACACGGGAATGAAGAGGAAGTGAACACCCACGGAGAGACAGAGAGAGGGTGACAAAAGAGAGAGGGGGGGCGACGAATTCGAGGCGAAAAAGAGGAAGCACATAACACACACCAACCCCGTATGCTTGCATGATAGCGAACATGAACCTGCAATATATACGAAATACACTACAACGAACCGTCGAGGTACAAACGCCGGAGCTCCTTCTTGTTCACCTTGCCCATCGCGTTCCGTGGGATCTCGTCGATCAGGTGGAACGTCCGCGGAGCCTTGTATTCCGCCATGTTCATCCGCGCCCACCGCGCCAGCTCAGAGGCGTCCACAGCTGTGCCCTCGACGTCCTCCTCCTTCAGCGCGGTCACCGCCACGCTAACCTCCCCGTACGCGTCGTCGGACACGCCGAACACGGCGCACTCCGCGATGCGCGGGTGCGTCAGAAGCACAGCCTCCGTCTCGAGCGCGCTCACCTTGAACCCCCCGGTTTTTATTATGTCCACGGAGGTCCGCCCCAGTATCCGCCAGTACCCGCCTTCCTCCCTCACGGCCGTGTCCCCGGTGCGGAAGAATCCGTCTGGGGTGAACGAGCTCGACGTGACGCTAGGTGCGTTCCAGTACTCTTTGAACACGGTGGGTCCCCTGACCAGCAACTCGCCGGGGCCCTCCTCTTCGCCCGGGTTCACATCCAACCTCACCTCTACGCCGGGCAGGGGTGTACCCACCGTCCCCGCGCGCCTCTCCCCGTGAAGTGGGTTACTGAGCGCCATGCCAATCTCTGTCATGCCGTACCGCTCCAGGAAGACGACGTCCGACCCGGTCGTTTCCATCCAGGCCCGCGCGACGGGCTCCGGGCACGCGGCGGACCCGCTCACGGTCAAGCGCAGCGACCTCGCCGCCGCCGCCGACGCCGCCGCCTCACCGCGGTTCCGCCTCTTCGCACCCTCGAACGCCCTCAGCATCATGACGTACATCGTGGGCACGCCCATGAAGATCGTCACCGGGGGAAGATCGACGTCACGCAGCCGCGACCACGCGGCGCGGGGCGCGAAGGACGCGTCCCCGGCGAACTCGACTGTGGCGCCCGCCGCCGCCGCGCACATCCACCCGTTGACGATGCCGTGTATGTGGTGCAACGGCAGGACGTGGTACATGCGGTCGTTGGGGGACCATTCCCACGCGTTCATCAACGCGGTGCACTGCGCGGCGAGGGAGCCGTGCGTGTGCAGGACGCCCTTGGGCGCGCCGGTGGTGCCGCTGGTGTAGATGATCAAAGCGCCGTCTGTAGACGCGTTGCGTTCGCGCCCCATTGGGTTCGCCGTCTTCTTCCGTCTCATGATGCCGTCCATCGATGTACGTTCGTCCACCCTCGGCACGGTCACCATCCGTTGTATCCCGACGCTTTCCACGAACTCGAACGCGTCCATCGCGTCGCGTCCGTCGGCGTGTTCCTCGTCGGTTAAATGCTCGGGCACGTGCGCGAAGAGCGCCGCGCCCGAGTCTCTCAGCACGTGCGCCATCTCCGCCTTTGTGTGGCCCCGCGCGATCGGCACGGCGATCGCGCCGCACATCCACGTCGCCTGCATCGCGGCGGCGTACTCCGGCCCGGGAACCGCGGATATCGCCACCCGTTCGCCCTTGAGGACGTCTTCGGGAGGGGGCTCGTGCGTCATCACCCCGTCGTCCCCGTCGCCTTCGTCGGGGATTCGCGCGAAGGTGGCGCGCATGGAGTCCGCGAGCGCGTCGGCGTGCGCCAGGAGCGTCCCGTAAGTGACCCGCGTACCTCTCGGTGACACCACCGCGACGTCATCGGCGCGATCGGTGGCGACGTCCACGAGCCTCGTACCGATGGAGTCGAACGAGTAGTGTGGGCGGTGATGACGATGGCGGCAGTCGGCACCGGTTTGCGGGTGTGAGGAGGCGACCCACCGCGCGAGGTTGGGACGCGTGCATCGAGCGGCACCGCCCCGGGTCCGCGACGCGAGGCGCCGACATGAAGTCGCGATCAGACCCGGCAGCATCTCGGAGTGGACTCCCGGGTCGAACGGCGTCCTTCCCCTCCACCTAACGGGGCGCCCTCATCAATGTGAACGAACCGTCGTCGCCAGGCATTTTTCGGCGGCTTTTTCGTGCCGCCCCGCGCTCGAAAAACTCGAAACAGACCACCGTTTTTCGGTTCGCAAAATCGCCCTGCGACCAATCAGATTTTCGTAAAATTTGAATCGATAGCACCTTTCGGACCGATCAACGAACAAAATATCTCCCTTTTCGGCCATAGGTAACACCGATCGGCGCCGTTTCGGTTGTGACTAAAAGATCTCTGCAAGACACCGACGGCGGCTCAGAGCCTCTAAAAAGGCGCCGCGAACCGATGGTCATCATCATCCATTCGTAGACCGCGACCACCACCGCGCGTCGAGCATCTAAAAAGATGTCTCTTCCCCTCAGCTTCTACAAGAGCTCCATGGCCGGGTCTTTCGCCGCCGGCGGCGTCGAGACCCCCATGTCCCGCGCCGTGCCCGCGACTTTCACCCAGCAGGTCACCGCCAACTTCATGGCTCCCGCTAAGAAGGAGTTCTCCATGTCTGCGTTCCTGACGGATCTCGCGATTGTGAGTAATGCGCCCGCGCCGACCTAGAACAACCCGGTCTCGATGGACGTCTCGCGTGATGGATACCCCACCAAACAAATCGCCCGTTTCCGGTGCCGGGAGCGCCGGGAACGCCGGCGAAACGCGCGCATCGCGCGAGGGCTTTCGCGCGGATTTTTCCCATCCGGGGCACGGCAGACAGCTGGACCGGACGCACGTGCGATATTTTTGGGGCCGCCGACGGGACTTCCGACCGATCGATCGGGAGCACCGACCGCGCGCGAGAACCCCACACGACCCCGACCACTCGACTGATCACCGCATCCCCTTCCCTCCATGAAAACAGGGTGGCGTCTCCGGCTCCATCGCCAAGACCGCGACCGCCCCCATCGAGCGCGTCAAGCTCCTCATCCAGACCCAGGACGCCAACCCCAAGATCATGTCCGGCGAGGTTCCCCGCTACACCGGCATCGTGAACTGCTTCACCCGCGTCTCCTCGGAGCAGGGCTTCGGCTCCTTCTGGCGCGGTAACACGGCCAACATCGTCCGTTACTTCCCCACCCAGGCGTTCAACTTCGCCTTCAAGGACACCATCAAGGACTTGTTCCCTTCGTACAACCCCAAGACGGAGTTCTGGCCGTTCTTCGGCGTGAACATGGCGGCCGGCGGCCTCGCGGGCGCCGGCTCCCTGCTCATCGTCTACCCCCTCGACTTCGCCCGTACCCGCCTCGCCGCGGACGTCGGCTCTGGCAAGAACCGCGAGTTCACCGGCCTCGTCGACTGCCTCAGCAAGGTTGCCAAGAGGTCCGGCCCCATGTCCCTCTACCAGGGCTTCGGCGTCTCCGTGCAGGGCATCATCGTGTACCGCGGCGCGTACTTCGGCCTCTACGATACCGGCAAGGGTGCGCTCCTCACCAAGGACTCCTCCATCGTCGCCAAGTTTGTCGTCGCGCAGGTCGCCACCAACGCGGCGGGCGTCCTCTCCTACCCCTTCGACACCGTTCGCCGTCGCCTCATGATGACCTCGGGCGGCAAGAAGCTCTACAACGGCACCGTCGACGCGTTCGTCAAGATTTACTCCAACGAGGGCGCCGGCGCCTTCTTCAAGGGTGCCTTCTCCAACGTCCTCCGTGGCGTCGGCGGCGCGCTCGTGCTCATCATGTACGACGAGATCAAGGCGGCGCTCAACCCGTAATTCACGAATGGGCACGAATGGACACGGCGAAACCGGCGGAGGGCGGAGACTGAGCGGAACCTACATTAGGTTTCTCACGGATGTTCCGTCGCGGTTTCTTTAGGATGTATTTGATTGATGACGCGGGACGTGGAGCGCATCGGAGGCGCCCCCGCGGAATGTTTTTGTGCAACGTAATGTTATCACCGGCGATGGTGAAGCGCGGCGCCGAGGTTTGAATGCTACATTTGGTTTTCACCTCGGCGCCCGGGTGACTCGCGGGCACGAACCGTACTTAGGATTCTTCAGCCGGCGCGCGCGGGTGGTGGGGGCGGTGTATCCGACCCACTCCGTGACGTCGCCGGCGGTGCAACATGTAGTATCTCAATATCAACTTTTGTTTCAAACGACCTTCGCGCCTACGTTTCATTCTGAAAGTCCCTCGGAAAGGACCACTTGAAAGGACCATTTGAGCGACCCGGTTGTCATTTCTTTCAGAGCCCGCCCTAATTAGGCGCCGCGGAGGCACGCGACGAGCGGCGATGGCAGACGAGGGTGCGAGAGCGCGGTCCTCCAGCAGGTCCCCTGGGCGCGGTGAACCCGGTGAGGAAGGTCCTTCGGGACGAGACCCGATGGGGGCACCGGAACCGCGAGAGTACGCCTCGGGCGCTGAGGGTGAGTACGGCGACGACGACATCGATAGGGACGACGACGTGGACGAGGCGGACTTCGACGACGAGTACGACGATGTGGACCCGGACGACGTGGACAAGGAGATGGACGAGGATGATGGAGGCGGGGGTAGCGTGCTGGGGCTCCTGTCGTACCTCTGGATGTTCATCGCGCTGGCGCTCTTCGCGTACCTCATCACGACGGTTCAAAATCAAGCCGGGGTGCTCAAGGTGCTCAAGCGACGGGTCGCGACGATGGAGTCCCGGCTGGGGCTTCAGCCCATTCAACTGGATCTGTGACGCGTCGTTCGTGTAGTCGTATCGTATCGTATTAGTCGTCTAGCTAGCGTCGTCACCGTTCACGCGACGTCGGTTCCGCAAACGTTGAAATCCATTAACGTTGCAATTCATCAATGTCTCCTCAGCCTCTTCCCGCCGCCCGTCTCGCCTTCGCCGTCCACGAAGTGCCGGCGAAACCACCCGTACACCTCCTCTCGGCCCGGTGCGCTGTTGCTCAGGTACCGCACCGGGCTGCTGTGCGCGCCGAAGTGTACCTTCCACTCCCACCCTTCGTCCCGCGCCGGCGTCATGCCCGGCTTCATACCCGGCTGGAAGCGAGTCACGTAGTCCACCTGCGCGCACGCGTACCCAGAGTCGCCGCCGTTCTTGCGCTTCAGTCTCACGCGGACAAACATGCCCTTGACCGTCTCCGATGCGTCGTCGTCGCTCTCCAGGTTCCGGAGGATGGACTCGAGCTCGGAGCGGGAGGCGAACTCGTCGGTGATCCGCGTTTGTATCTCGTCAAAGCTCGGGGAAGGCCCTTCTCCGGGGACCGCGTCGTCGTCGATCGGGTTTTCTCCGCCGGCTTCGTCCACAAAGCCGAACCGATCGTCCACGGATGCGACGCGGGGTCGCTTCTTGGCGAGGTCGCTCGGAGGCACCGGGGTCTTGGTGGGTGCGCCGGCCTTGCCCTTCTTCTTGTTCGGCCCGTCCTTCTTGCACCACATCTTGAGGTGAAGCTGGAGACCCTTCGCGTTGTACGGTCCTTTGCCGCAGGCGTCGCACGTCGCCGTCTTGTGGTGTTGGTCGGTGACACGGTCGGGGGGATCCGGCACGGGCACCAGCGCCGGCGTTCGCTCCACGACCGCGGCCGGCGCCGGGTCGGCGGGAACCCTGGGCAGGTCCGGGGTCCGCTCCCGTCCCCGCCTCTTCGCCGCCGTCGCCCGAACCGGACCCGTATCGGGCGCCGGTTCGTCCGCGTCATCCGCGCCGGCGTCGTCCGCGCGCTCCCACGTCTCCCGCGCGAGATCCACGCGCTCCACGTCCCCGTCGTCGTACTTGACCACGTGCTTCCGCGTCCGCGCGTCCCACGCGTCCACCACGCCGGCGTAGTACCGGCCCTCCGCGGGCCAAAAGATGCGAACCCTCGCGCCGACTTTGCCTTCCGGGTCCTCGCCTCCAGCCCTGGCGGCGTCGTTGAGCTCGCTCGAGCCGCCCGGGAGGACGTCCGTGAAGTCGAGCGCGTCGTGCCCGCCGAGCGCCGGCACCACCGCGCCGTTGCGGATCTCTCCATCCTCCGGGTCCGAGTTGTGACCCCTGGGCTCAACTCGGACCTTTGCTGCTGGCTGGGAGATTCGTCGGGGTCGGCCCGCTCGTTCGTCGTCGGCGACGAGGTCTGCGACGAGGTTGAACACGGCTCTGGCACCCGCCGCCGCGGCTGCCTCGTTGTTGGCCCACACCACGACATCCACCCCCGCGGGCGTCCACCGCATCTTCGACCCGGTGTCCGCCTGCAGCTTCCGAATCGTGGCGCCGCCCTTGCCGATGACGCCTCCCATGTGTCCGCGGGTGTCGACGTGGCACTCCCACCACTTGGGGCCGAACTTCTCCCACCGGCCAAAGTCCTTCACGCTCGGGGGACCGACGTTGTTGTTGTTGTTGTTGTTGTTGTTGTTCATCGGCGCGGGCTCATCGATCCGGAGATCATCCCCGCGCTGTCCGACGTCGTTCCGCGGGTCGGGCGTCCACCCCGGCGCGGCGACGCACGGAACAACCCATCGCGGCTTGTCCAGGTTCCTCGGCCAGTCGTGCAGGTGCGTCGCGGACAGCGCCCTCGAGCGGAAGGTGATGGGGTTGCCCCGGTCCGCCTTGCGCGCGAGCGTATCGATGACGAGCCGCGCGTCGCCCTCGGTGGCGAACTGCGCGAACGCGGTGACCGTTCCGTTGTGGTTGCGGATCAGTTGCGTTCGTTCCACGGCGCCGGCGTTGACGCGGAGGTTCACGAAGAGCCTCTCCACGTTGTGGGGTTTCGTGTCGGGCGGGTAGCCGTGTACCACCACGCGTCGCCACTGCAGCGTGGGGTCGCCGCCCCGGGCGTTGGTGCCGGCGCTCCCCGCGCCCCACGACCTGCGCTGCTCGCCCCGGGTCCTCGGCGGCGACTGCAACCCGATCGCCTCGCGTCTCGAGCCGATCAACTCGGGGGACCGCGACGCGTGTGACTGTTTAGGGACGGTATGGATTGAATCGTCGGTGCGTCCGCGTGGTTTGCTGTGTATGGCGCCGATTTCGTACGCGGCGTATCGTCCCGGGGGTTTGCGCTCGCGGGGAGTTTCCGCGTTCACGGCGTTCCTCGGGCGACTGCGGCTGCGTTCGGTGGCTGACGCGGTTGGGTTGGATCTGAGGTTTCTGGTGTCGGTGCCCTCGTGCGCCGAGTGGTTGCCGTCGGAGTGCGCGGACGCCGACGCGGCTGCGGTGGCGGCGCGCGCGCTGGTACCCGCGGGCGCCGCGCGGGTATCATCGCTCTCGTCCTCGGACTGGCGCGGGGAAGGGTCGTCGGCTTGATGGGCCGCCTGGCTGGGGTTCGAGTTGCCCCTCGTTCCCACGGCGCCGCGCGCGGACCCCGCGCCGCGCGCGCGCCGCCTCTGCTGCTGCTCCTTCTTGAGCCTATCGAGCTCTGCCACCTTAGGGGACTTCATGATGTCCGCCACGACGCCTGATACGCGAGGGATGGATGGGTCAGCGGTGGGGTCAGGTCGACGCGACGCACGTCTCGTCTCGCGCGTTTTCGAAACCTGATTGAGAATGAGACGGACTCGGACGTCCGAGGGATCGCCACGGGGTCGAGCGCGGACGCACCTGAGAGGCCCCTCGCCTTACCCCTCATGCGGGAAGATCGAATGGTTCTTCTGGATCGACGGACGCGCGCGACCGGCTCCTCGGGGTCTGGAGTCGACGCGGCGAGCGTGATTGTGCGGAGCGTCGCCCGCCCGAGGTTCACTCTTTTTGAGCAACGCTCCATCGCGCCTACTCGCCTCCTACAAATGATCTGCAGCATTTTTGATAAGCTATTTTTGATCAGCCTTCTTCTTTTTCGACAGGCAAACAGTTAACCAATTACCAACCAATTACGCGATGTACCCACGGGCACTTTAGTCAGATCACCAGCCGACGAAATGGATGTGAGAAATGCCATTTCACACCCGTTCAAAGTCCAAAACAAAAGCAACAACGGGGAGGGGGCTGAAAGCATTGGTCCCCCCGACCGTACGTACTTGGCGACCATGCGGTGGAGGTTCGCGGCGCTGCCGCTGCTCCTATTGCTCACGCTGCTGCTCGCGGTCGCACAGCTGTCCAACGCGCAGTCGGACCCGTCGCTCGGTGAGTACGACGACGACCTGGACGATGCTGACGACCTGGAGCGCCTGCAGGCTCTTCTCGACGAGGCGGAGGAGATGGGGATCGAGCTGGACGCGGACGACGCCATCGACGAGTTGGCGGGTCTGAGCGACGACGTGCCCGTGGAGGATGTGGAGGACGCGCCGCCTAAGGCGACGAAGCCCGTCGTCA
>Ga0209713_10002192_pt1 | contig 12054 bp, 4 predicted proteins | sample ArcOceMetagenome_3_FD_187444 | JGI IMG/M metagenome (GOLD analysis project Ga0209713, IMG submission 187444) | Marine eukaryotic phytoplankton communities from Arctic Ocean - Arctic Ocean- Svalbard ARC20M Metagenome (SPAdes) (version 2) | ecosystem: Environmental > Aquatic > Marine > Oceanic...
GATGTCGCGGGAGCCGGCTGAGTGAGACGTGGTGTGCGCCCCCCCTTCTCGCACGAGCGAGACTGGCTGGTGCGCGACTGTCCAGGTCTTCCTCGAAGCGTGAGATGCGAAGGCTGGTCGTGACGCGGCGCGCGCCGGTCTTTGGGCCGCTGCGCACGACGGGCCGCTGGCGGCGGACGGATGCGCTCGAGCACCTCGCAGCGTTTCGGCACCACAGCACCATGCTGGACCACGCGGCGCACGAGGAGCGCCACCTCAGCGACGGCGACCGTCTGCTGGTTTCCGAGGCCGAAGCGCTCGGGCAGCGGGGCGCGCTGGGCGCTCATGGCGGTCCAGTTGGCGTGGAGCGCGCGCGGGAGCGGCTCGACGTGCACGGCCACCGCGTGACGCCCATCTTTGGGCACCGCGAGTCGGCGCAGGCCGCCTTCTTCTTCCCAGAGGAGGACTCGGACGTCGAGCTGAACTGGGCGACTCTCGAGGCGGCGGGCCACGGGTTACACGAGGGCATGACGCCGCGCGAACGAAGGCAGTGGCAGCAGGAGATCAACGAGCTCAAGGCCGTGGACGACGCGGTCGAGCAGTTCAAGCGACAGTGGCTGAGCACCGACGTTGCCGCAGAGGGCGGGCCCGATGCGCACGAGCTACGGAGCCCGACGAAGAACGAGATGATCGGCCGGACGCAGACGCAGCGCCAGCTCGCGCGCTTCGCGTGGTTCTCCACCCTGCGCGCGGAGCTGCTGCACGAGCTGCGCGCCGCGGCTGGTCTGCGCGGCGAGCACGCGAGCGACGCGGAGGCCGAGGTGGCCAACGCGCGTCGGCTCAAGGAGCTGTCCGACGAGGGTGTAGGCAGGCCGGTGCTGATGTCGCTGGTCCAGCCGCCCCCGCGCGAGCTCGCCATCCGCGTCGTGCGTGGCAAGATCCTCAACGCGTACAAGGAGGGCGGTGGCGGCGCCGACGAGCCAGGCGGTGGCGGCAGCGGCGGCAGCGGCCCGCAGCGGGTCGAGTGGGCCAAGGAGCAGCTCTCGGCGACGCTGGAGGAGCTGCAGCAGCTGCCCGCGGAGGCGAGCAAGAAGCAGGTGGACGCCGTGCTCGAGCCGGCGGCGGACGGCGGCGAGGGCGGCTGGCTGCAGATGCGGCTCGGCGCGGGGGCGACGCGCGGCCTCGTGCACTGCCTGACGCCCGCCGAGGTGGGCAAGCTCGGCAAGGCCGAGCTGCGCAGGGCGCTCGAGGAGCGCGGCGAGCCGACGACGGGCGAGAAGCGCGAGCTGCAGCGCCGGCTGCGCGAGTACGACGCGCCGCGCGCGCGTAAGCGGCGCGAGTATGGCCTGGCGGAGCGGCAGGCGCTGATGGGCGCGCGGCAGCGGACGGGGCGGCAGCTCCGCGAGAGCTTCGATCGGCAGCTCGAGACGCGGCTGCGGCAGACGTGCGACCGGCTCGCGGTGCTGACGGTGCACGAGGTAGCATCGTCGGTGCTGCTCGCCGACGATCGGCGCGTCAAGACGACGGAGCTGTGCATCGGGCTGGGCTCGCTCGTGCAGCTGCAGTACGGCCGCGATGCGCTGATGTTCTCGTCGCAGCAGTGCTCGCAGAACTGGCGGCTGCTGCAGCTGTTTGGCGCGCAGTCAGACGGGCCGAAGTCACAGCAGCCGAAGCCGCCGCCGACGACGACGGCTGGTCCGCCGACGGAGGGCGACGAGGACGCGGCCGCCGCGACGGACGACGACGCGTTGCGGAGGCGCCGGTGGCTGTCGATGCACCCAGACAAGCGGCTGTCGCACCTGACGCGGCGCGAGGCGGAGAGGTGGCACGGGCTGTGGCCAAACCTCAACAAGACGCGCAAGCGGCACGCGTACCTCACCAAGGCGGCGCGCGGCGACTTTGACCTCGCGGCGGGCGGCGCCAAGGCGGCGGAGCTCGCGCAGATCCGCGAGCACCGCGAGGCGCTCGAGCGCGAGATGGCGGTGGCGGGCGCGCAGGCGGGTCCCCGCTCCGAGGCGGCGCGATGGAAGGCGGCGCACCGCATGCTGCGCGAGGCGGAGGCCGAGGCGGCCAACGAGGTCGCCCGCGACGCCGCCAAGCGCGCGAAGAGCTTCTCTCTGCCGCCCGAGGACATCATCCCCGCCGAGTGCCTCGGCCCGGTGTGGGACCGCAACTCGACGTGCCGCGTCGGCGCCTACCTCGCGAGCCGCCTCCTCAAGCACGCCCTCTTCTCGGACGAGCACGCCAAGCCGTGCGCGCCCAACCATGCCGAGCTGTGCGCGCCCCACTCGACGGCGCCCACCGTCGATGGCGCCGCCTCGCCCGACGCCGCCCTCGCCGGCCTCGCCGGCCTCGACGCGGACGCCGACGCGGAGGCCGACGAGGCGCCGGCCGAGCTGCAGCTGGCGAGGGCGGCGGCGTGGCCCGCGCACCTCTCTGCGTCGCGCGCCGAGCTGCAGGCGAGCCGCGAGGTGCAGGAGGAGCTGCGGCGCGGCCAGAGCAAGCTCAAGAAGGCCTTTGCGCTGCAGAACAAGTGGACGGCGCACTCTGGCGGCGCGCAGCCGAGGCGCGTCAGCTACGTGCAGGCCGACCCGCGGCTGTACACCGAGCTGGTGACGGGCGACCTGTGCCACCTGCGCAACGCGGTGCACCCCGAGGAGATGCCGATGCTCGCGCCGCCGCTCGCGTGGTGCAAGGAGGACGCGCCCGGCCTCGACGAGGCGGGCGGGGGCGACGGTGGTGGCGGAGAGCTGCCGGCCGGCGGCTTCTTCCACTGCAACGCCGCCTTTGTGCGCACGGCCTTCAAGGGGCACACGCTCGAGCTGCGGCGCACGCCGGCCGAGCAGCTGCAGCCCGTCTTCGAGAGCCTCGACGCGCTCGCCGCGACGGGCTGGCGCGTCAACCGCTGGGCGCTCGACCTCACCGAGGCGCTGTGGGACGCCCAGCCGGGCGGCGCGTGCCCCCCCGAGCTGCGCGAGGGCGTCGCCTTCCTCCCTGACCGCGTCGACCGCCCGCCGCCGCCGCCGCTCGCCGCCGAGGCCGCGGTCGACACAGACGGCATGGACGCGGCGGCGGCGCAGCGCGCGCGTTACGTGGCGCGGCGCGAGCACGAGCGCGCCGAGGCGGACGTGCGCAAGCACAACGCCGAGCTGCACTCGATGCGCTGCACGGCGCAGCTCAAGCTCGACGTGGCGCGGCGGCTGCGCGACGAGCACTTCTACTACCCCTACAACCTCGACTTCCGCGGCCGCGCCTACCCGACGTCGCCGCACCTGACGCACCTCGGCGACGACCTCGCGCGCGGCCTCCTCACGTTTGCCGAGAAGCGGCCGCTCGGGCCGCGCGGGCTGCGCTGGCTCAAGGTCCACCTCGCCAACCTGTACGGGGTCGACAAGCTGCCGCTCGAGGAGCGCGTCGCGTGGGCGGACGGCCTCATCGAGCGGGGCGTGCTGCGCGCCGTGCACGACGAGCCGCTCGGCAGCCGCGCGCAGGAGTGGTGGCAGCAGGCCGACAACGCGCTGCAGACGCTCGCGGTGGCGCGCGAGGTCCACCTGGCGAGCTGCGCGCCCGACCCGGCCGCGTACCTCTCCGACGTGCCCGTCCACCAGGACGGCTCGTGCAACGGGCTGCAGCACTACGCCGCGCTGCTCAAGGACCGCGCCGGCGGCGAGCAGGTCAACCTGACGCCGTCGGAGCAGCCGCAGGACGTCTACGCGGGCGTGCGCGCGCTCGTCGCGCAGAAGGTCGAGGACGACGCCGCGGCGGGCGACGCGCTCGCGGGGCGGCTCGTGGGGCTCGTCTCGCGCAAGGTGGTCAAGCAGACGGTGATGACGTCGGTCTACGGCGTCACGTACGTCGGCGCGCGGCAGCAGATCCAGAACCGCCTCGAGGAGGTCAAGGAGCTCAAGGCGTGCACGGAGACGGAGCACTTTGCGATGGCGGGCTACCTCGCCAAGCTCACGATGCAGTCGCTCGGCACCGTCTTCAGCGGCGCCACCGACGCGATGGGGTGGATGGCGAGCGCCGCCTCGCAGATCGCCAAGGAGAGCGGCAAGCCGGTGCAGTGGACGACGCCGCTCGGGCTGCCCGTGCTGCAGCCGTACATGAAGCCCGAGATGCAGCGCGTCAAGACGGTCCTCGCGCAGCTCTCGCTCACGCGCGAGATGGATCCGACCGACGCGCGCGCGCGCGTCAACTCGATGAAGCAGCGCTCGGCCTTCTCGCCAAACTACGTCCACTCGATTGACTCGACGCACATGCTGATGACCGCCGTCGAGTGCCGCCGGCGCGGCCTCGTCTTCGCGGCGGTGCACGACTCGTACTGGACGCACGCGTGCGACGTCGACGAGATGAACGAAGTGCTGCGCGACAAGTTCGTCGAGTTGCACTCGCAGCCGCTGCTCGAGCAGGTCCTCGACTCCTTCCGGCAGCGCTACCCCGAGGTGGCGTGGGACGACGCGCCCAAGCTGCAGCTGCCCAAGCCCGGCGACCTCGACCTCGAGCAGGTCAGGAAGTCCACCTACTTCTTCGCCTGATCCCGTGGTACCCACAATTTTGATGAGCGCGGAGCGCCACGTACTATTTACTGTACCTTTCTACAGTCACAACGTTTTTTTTACAAACCAGTTTTCGTGAAGGATACAGACACTCGATTTGCGAAGGCGCGGCAGCCACCACCCCGCGACCCGCCCGCCCGCCCGCGCTCACGCGTCACACGGGGGCGCGGGCGCGTGCGCGGGCGCACCTCATGCCTACTTGATGCTCTGACACGTGCGAGTTGTGCACAGCGGGGCTTCCGGAGCGTGTGCACACAGCCTTGCGCTGGCTGGCACGTTTCCACGACGCGGTCCCCCACCGCCGCCGCGCTCCTCTCAGAGCGTGCCCTTTTTCCATGGGTCGAGGACGACGGGGCGCGTCATCTGCTCGGTGAAGCGCTGCGCTCGCCCCCCCGGCCCGCCGAAGACGGTGATCGACGGGTGGGTCGGCGCGATCTGGACGATGGCATCGAGGCGGTAGCCCGCCTCCTCGCTCAGCTGGTAGTCCTTCTCGCGGATGAGGCACTTCTGCAGCGCCACCTTGGCAGCACGCGCTCGCTCGCCCTCCTGCAGCGCGATTTGCGCCTGGTGCTGCGCCTCGAGCGCGCGCTGCGACCAGTGGCGCGCGGCGGCGTCCGCATGCTGCCATCGGTCGTGCGTCTCGGCGAGCTGCGCCTGGCACGTTTCGAGCGCGCTCAGGTACTGCTCGCGCTCGCGCTCGACTGCCGTCTGCGATCGGCGGAGTGCCGCGTCGTGCGTCTGCAGGCCTGCGCTTAGTGCCGCCTCGGCATCCAGCGCAGCCTTGGCGCGTCCGAGGTCGGTCTCGGCGGTCTCGCGCCGCTTGCGCTCGGCGACCAGCGCGCCGGCGGTCTCCTCCAGCCGCTGCGTCAACTCGGCCGTCAGCTTCTCGAGGCGCGTGCGCCGCTTCCGATCGTCCTTCCGCAGGCCATGATAGTGCGCCTCGAGAGCGTTGAGCGCGCGCAGCACCCACTGCTGCCGGGCACCGGGTGGGATGGTGGCGCCTCCCGCGTACTGCGCGAAGATGTCGAGCGCCACCGCCTCAGGCGCAGGCAAGTCGTACTCCTCCTCCTCGTACCGGTAGGCGTCGTCGTCGTAGTCGTCAATGATGGGAGGCCTCGGAGCCACGACGGGCTGCTGCACGCCGGAGGCGGCGACGGCGGCGGTGGCCGCAGCTATCGCGGAGGCCGCGGCTGAGTCGCGGGACATAATGGTTTGCGGCAGGTAATCCTGCGCTCGTGCGCTGCATCAAAGTTTGATGAAGCATGCAGGCACGCTTCGCGCGTTCTCCTAGCGCATTGCGGCGCATTGGGCCAACCGGGCGACGCATACTACATGCCGTGCACTCGTCAACAAGCGCTACTAAAGCTAAACTCAGCCAAGACTCACACCCACCAGCACCTCACGTCGTACCACGCCGTCAACGGCGCACGGGGGCAAAACTGTCACCAGTCGTCAACCCGCGAGTCGACCGCCTCCTTGCTGAACGGGTCCAGCTTGGCCTCGCTCGCCGAGGGGACGACGGCGTTGGCAGCGATCATCTGGCGATACCAGCTCACCACGGGCTTGGGCGTGCGCTGCAGCGTCTCGTAGTTGACATGCAACGCGCCGAAGCGCTTGGCGTACCCAAAGGCCCACTCGAAGTTGTCCATCAGACTCCACAAGAAGTAGCCGCGGACGTCAGCGCCCGCTGCAATGGCGCGATGGATGGCGACGAGGTGCGCGCGCACGTAGCTGACGCGGCGAGCGCCGGGCCTGCCAGGGCGCGTGTCGAGCGCGGCCTGCACGTCATCCTCGCCCGCCACCGCCACGCCATTCTCGGTGATGACGATGCCGCCCTGCGGCCGGTACTTGGTGGTGATGTACACGAGGAAGCGCGCGAGCGCCCACGGGACCACCGGCCACGTCATGTGCGTCAGCGCCCAGCTCCTGCGGAAGGACGGCACCGAGCCGATGTCGGCAAAGTAGTTGCCGCTGCCGCGCTTGCTCCACCCGGCACGCAGCTGTGCGCTCAGCACGCCGCTCAGCCCAAACGGCTCTCCCGCCGCCATCCGTATGAGCGACGGCAGCGAGGTGGCGACGCTTGTCAGGCCCGGCTCCGAGGCAATGCGAGCCGAGTACCAGTTGAAGCCGAAGAAGTCGGACGAGCCCTTGATCATGGCGCTCTGCTCCGGTGTGAAGGCCGGAAGCCGCTCACCGCACCGCTCGCGCATCACCGCGGGGTAGTCGCCAGTCAGGAAGATGGGCTCGGCGAACCAGCCCAGTGCAAACTCGAGCTCCCTCGCCACCGCGTCGGCGTGCGCGGGGCCGGCCGGCTCGCGCCACTCGCAGTTGAGCGTGATGCCGATGCTGCGCCGCCAGCGCGCCTTGTACGCCTTGTAGGCGAGGCCGTGCGCCAGCAGCACGTGATGTGCGGCCAGGTATGGCTCGACGCCGGGCGACGTGGACAGCCCCGGCGCGTGGACGCCCGAGCCGTACCCAAGCGCGCACATGCACCACGGCTCGTTGAAAGTGATCCACGTGTCGACCAGGCCGTCGAAGAGCTCGTAGCAGCGCACCGCGAAGGCCGCAAACCAGCCGGGCGACGCCTCGCTCAGCCAGCCGCCCTGCGCCGCGAGCGCCGACGGCAGGTCCCAGTGGTACAGCGTGACCATGGCCTTGATGCCCTTGTCCTTGAGCTGCTGGAGCAGACGACGGTAGAAGTCGACGCCCGCCGCGTTCTCGCTGGACACGGTGCCGTCCGGAAAGAGGCGCGACCACGAGAGCGAGAACCGGTACGCTTGCAAGCCCATCTCCTTGATGCTCAGCACATCCTCCTCGAGGCGGTGGTAGTGGTCGCACGCCACGTCACCGTGGTGCTTGCCATAGGTCTTGCCGCGAGTATGCGCAAAGTCGTCCCACCACGATCGGCCCTTGCCATCGGCCGCGCAGGCGCCCTCGATCTGGTAGGACGCCGTCGCCGCACCCCACAAGAAGTTGCTGGGGAAGGCGAGGGGCTCCTGCTGCGCTGCGTCGTCGCTCGACATGAGGTGGGGCGGTTGGGTGTGGAGGTGAGAGCTCTCTACCCCCTTAGTGAGAGAGACGTGCGCAGCGACGCGACTCAGCGAGGCCGACGCACGTGCCGACGCAGCTCGGCGAGGCCGCAAGTTCGACTCAAAGGAGCTAAACCACCAGATAGATTTCGGCCGCTAAGATCTAAAGTAATCTAAAGTGGTCTAATCGATTCATTGTCTCCATGGCTCTATCAAAACGAATTCAGGGACTGACGGTCGTGAGCATGGATGCCGTACGAGCGCCCCACGTTTCATGGAGACTTTGAGCTGATTGATCTTTTGCAGCGCAGCTCAACGTCGGCGCGAGGGCTACGGGGACGGCAGGTCGCTCTTGCCGCTCGAGGGCTGTGGTGCAGAGGCCTGCCTGCTGGGGAATCGGAAGGCCCCGCCCGCAGAGGCGGGTCGGAGACTCGCCGAGGATTTCGCGCGGTTCCCAGAGGATGGTCTTGATGAGGATCGATTTCGTTCCGCAAACGATGTGGATTCCTCGGGAGCAGTGTATCGCTCTCGGGACGCCGTCGACTTCCGATTGTGCCCCTTGAGGTTGCGCACCTGCATCTCCGGGTGCATCTGGTTGAAGAGCCGGACGAGCGAGCGCGCGCCGGCGAGGTAGCCATCCTCGTGCGAGCCGGCGGCGCCGCTCCAGCCGAGCGTGTCGTGCGAGAGCGCCTCGCCGTCGGCCGCCGCGAAGCTGTCGCCAAAGCTCACCATCTTCAGCTCGAGCTTCGTGCGCGCCGCGTCGTCGTACACCATCAGCAGCGTCGAGCGCAGCAGCACGTGCTTCGAGAAGAAGGCCGAGCGCTCGAGCGCCGTGGTGAGCGCCTGCAGCTTGCCCAGCACCGCCTTGCACAGCGCGTAGTCGTCCTGCAGGAAGGTGCCGATCGCCGCCTGCACGCTGGCCTCGTCGCGCAGCGTCTCGAGCGAGACGCCCTCCGGCAGCGGCAGCGTCGCCAGCTCGCCGTCCACCACCGTCTTCGCCGCGTCGATCCGGAAGCCAAGCGACGCCGTCGACGACGACGAGTCGAGGAACTGCAGGTACCGCCGGCGCGACACGCCGCCCGCCGCCTCCTCCTCCGCCGTCGGCGCAGACGCGTCGAGCGCGCGCATCTTCTCGAGCAGATCGGCGCTCGGCGCGCTCCCCTCCTCCTCAAAGTCCGCCGGCACCACCGTCCGGCACCCCATCACGATCAGCATCGCGCACGGCCGCGTCATGCCGCCCGCCAGGTCCTGCATCCGAATGTCGTGCAGCGCCCCGTCGTCGACGGCCTCGATCGAATGCACGACGGGTATGTGATTGGCGAGGCTGCCGTCGCTCCCGATTGCGGCGCACAGGCTCGCGTCCGTCTGGTTGGTCCGCTTCTTGATCACGTCCTCGCCCACGCGCTTCCAGTCGGGCACGCGCCCCGTCGCCTTCGCGAGCGCCGATGGCCCCGCTGCCGACTGGTACGCGATCGCCTCGCGATTGGCCGTGGCGTGGGCCGTGCTCAGGCGCACTAGCGCGCGCGAGAGCGAGCGCGCGCCGGCGAGGTAGCCATCCTCGTGCGAGCCGGCGGCGCCGCTCCAGCCGAGCGTGTCGTGCGAGAGCGCCTCGCCGTCGGCCGCCGCGAAGCTGTCGCCAAAGCTCACCATCTTCAGCTCGAGCTTCGTGCGCGCCGCGTCGTCGTACACCATCAGCAGCGTCGAGCGCAGCAGCACGTGCTTCGAGAAGAAGGCCGAGCGCTCGAGCGCCGTGGTGAGCGCCTGCAGCTTGCCCAGCACCGCCTTGCACAGCGCGTAGTCGTCCTGCAGGAAGGTGCCGATCGCCGCCTGCACGCTGGCCTCGTCGCGCAGCGTCTCGAGCGAGACGCCCTCCGGCAGCGGCAGCGTCGCCAGCTCGCCGTCCACCACCGTCTTCGCCGCGTCGATCCGGAAGCCAAGCGACGCCGTCGACGACGACGAGTCGAGGAACTGCAGGTACCGCCGGCGCGACACGCCGCCCGCCGCCTCCTCCTCCGCCGTCGGCGCAGACGCGTCGAGCGCGCGCATCTTCTCGAGCAGATCGGCGCTCGGCGCGCTCCCCTCCTCCTCAAAGTCCGCCGGCACCACCGTCCGGCACCCCATCACGATCAGCATCGCGCACGGCCGCGTCATGCCGCCCGCCAGGTCCTGCATCCGAATGTCGTGCAGCGAAGGCTTCGCAGCCGCCGCATGCGACGGAGCCGGAGCCGCTGCCGGCGGGGCCGCAGCGGGCGCGACGGAGGAGCGGTCTGTGTCGCCGCCCTCCTGGACGGCGTCGATGCCGTAGATGACGGGCATGTGGTGGGCGAGGTCGCCGTCGCTCGCGATTGCGGCGCACAGACTCGCGTCCGTCTCGTTGGTCCGCTTCCGGATCACGTTCTCGCCCTCGCGCTTCCAGTCGGGCCGCGCGTTTGTCGCCTTCGCGAGCGCCGATGGCCCCGCCGCCGACTGGTACGCGATCAGCTGGCGGTACTTCGACGCGGTGAATGCCAGTTCAATCTCCTCCTCTGTCACATGGATGGCCGTGGTCGGCTGCTGCGGAAGTGGCTCCTTGCCGTCGCTGGTCAGCCACGCGTGGAGGCGCAGCTGGTTGAGCGTGAGGCGCTTGGCAGGGTCCTTCGTGAGCAGCCCTGTGATAACCGACGCGAGCATGGGCGACGCCTCGGTCGGCGGGCTCGTTGTCTCGGCGCACTGCTGAATCTCCTCCATCAAAAGGTACTCGGTCGCCGCCATGAAAGGCATCTTGCCGCAGCACCACACGAAGACGGTGACGCCCACCGCCCACAGGTCGACTGCGCGCGTGTCGAACGTGCCGCTCGCGTCCTTGGTGCACATCTCCGGCGAGAAGAAGAGAGGAGTGCCCTGCGTCTTCTTCTTGCCGTTCTCGTCGTCGTCGGACAGGATGTTCGCCGTCCCAAAGTCGGCGATCTTGAGCATGCCGATGCCGTTGAATGCCGGCTCCTTTGTCACCAGGAGGTTCTCCGGCTTGATGTCGCGGTGCACGATGCCCTGCATGTGCAGGAACTCCAGCCCGAGCACCAGGTGGCGCATGTGTGACCACATCGTCGCCTCGGGCAGCGGGATCGGGTTGCCTTCCGCGTCCATCTTCTGCGACGCGCCGCCGTCGATAAACTCGATGACCACGTAGACCTCGTGCCGGTTCACGTCGACGACCACGTCGAACATGTGGACGAGGTTCGGGTGATTGATCTTTCTCATCGTGGCGATCTCGGTCGCGACCGTGTCAAACGCACCACTGGTGCCGCCACCTGGCTTGGCGCCGGGGCGCTTCGCGATGGTCTTGGTGTTCTTGGCGAGCGCCGACTTTTTGAGCACCTTGACCGCGTATTTGTCGCCGCCCTTGCTCGCGAGGAAGACCTCGCCGAAGGCCCCCTTGCCCAGCACCTTGCCCATCGCGTAGCCGTTGACCGAGGTGACCTTGCCGTCGACGATGACGATGGTGTCGCCCGTGCTCCCCCTTGTGACGTCGCCCTTCTTGACTGTTTTGACACTCTCCTTCCGCCTGGTGGTGACCTGCCGGACGGACTGCTCGTACGCCGCGTTCCACTCGTTCGAATCCGCCGAACGCGGCTTCGACGGTTTACAGCCCATGGCGGAGTGTGCTGCCCCCGCGCGGGGTCAGCGACAGCTTCAAGACAGCTTCGTCTTCTGGCCAAGTTGTGGATCGAGGGGGGGCACTCCACCCGAAGCCGGTAGCGAAGGCAAACTGGCAAAGGTAGCTGCGGATCTGCGGTGCCGCGTCACGACCAGCCTTCGCATCTCACGCTTCGAGGAAGACTTGGACAGTCGCGCACCAGCCAGTCTCGCTCGTGCGGAGAGGGGGGGCGCACACCAGACACCACGTCTCACTCAGCGTCAGTCAGATCAATCAGTCACGCACCTGCCTGGGGCATCGAGATCGGGCAAGTCCTGGCCGAGCGCCCTCGTCGCCCTCCGGCGAGAGAGTCTGGGCTCGTCCGTGGCTCCCGCGACATCGAGCGAGCAGCGCAGGGGCAGTCGCACGTCGGTGCACGACAGCGACGGAGCGGGCGCAAGGCATGGATGGACAAGGGACGGCGGCCCACCAACCAACCAACCGAGCCATGGTACCCTAGTAGGCGCAGCACGAGCACGCGAGAGCGTGCCACGCCGCGCCAGCCTGCACTACGTCAAACTAATGTAAGCAAACGCGAAACTGTGTTTTTGGGCTAGGCGAAAGACGCGACCGCCAGGAGCGCGGCGGTCTCGATCGTCGGCGAGCTGATCAGCCATGGCGGTCGTCCAGGGCAAGAAGGTGCGCACTGAGATGCCCGCGCGTCGTCGGCGTCGCGCTCCCTGCGGCCAGAGCACACCCTGGGCCCGCCAACCGGCCCCGTGATCGACGCTCCCAGAGGGACCCCCTGCCACAGCCCCGCACCCAGCCGGTGAAAGACGGCATCGTTTCTTTAGATCGAAGCATCCTCCACGTGCTT
>Ga0209713_10002194_pt1 | contig 12048 bp, 6 predicted proteins | sample ArcOceMetagenome_3_FD_187444 | JGI IMG/M metagenome (GOLD analysis project Ga0209713, IMG submission 187444) | Marine eukaryotic phytoplankton communities from Arctic Ocean - Arctic Ocean- Svalbard ARC20M Metagenome (SPAdes) (version 2) | ecosystem: Environmental > Aquatic > Marine > Oceanic...
CCGAGTTAGTTCGTTGGTTGGTGTGAGGAGATCACTGGGATGATCCTCCCAAAAAAAACTTGTTGTAACCTACCCCAAAAGACATCCAATTCTCTCGAAAAAACCTTTTTTTCTACTCCAACACCACGATGGCCGCGTAATAGTGGTGTATCCTCTCCCCAACTTTCTTTGCCGAAGTACTTTCCTGAGGTGCACCGAGGAGCTCTTGCCCGAGCTGCGCAGTCGAGGAGGATGCTCAGCGTCGCGCTCGTCTTCGAGGCGGCGCTCGCGCTGCACCCGACCGCCCCTCACCTGCGCGTGCACCAAAGAGCGCAGCGCGCCCCGTCCATCGCCGCGACTGCGACCGGTGGTCGCCGCGCCGCCCTCGCGAGCGGGCTGGGCATCGCGGCTGCCGGCCTGGTGGCGACGCCGGCGGCGCGTGCGGTCGAGGCGACGCCGATGGCGTACTCGGTGCTGCTGGAGGAGATCAAGGAGAAGAAGGTCTCGTCGGCGGTGCTGTCGAGCGACGGAAAGAAGGCGACCACCATCTTCAAGGACGGCACCAGGCACGAGACGGAGATCCTCGACGCCTCCGACCTGATCAACAAGATGCGTGCCGCCGGCATCACCTTCGAGCTGGCGCAGCCGGAGACCGACTACATCGGGCCGCTCACCGAGGTTGCGTCGGGCATCCTGCCGCCGCTGCTGCTGCTGGGCGGCCTCTTCTTCCTCGCGAGCCGCGGCGGCATGGGCGGGATGGGCGGCATGGGGCCGGGCGGCCCGATGCAGTTCGGCAAGTCGAAGTCGAAGATCGAGCTGGAGCCCGAGACGGGCGTCACGTTCAAGGACGTCGCGGGCTGCGACGGCTCGAAGCTCGAGCTCACCGAGGTCGTCGACTTCCTTAAGAACCCCGGCAAGTATGCGGCGCTCGGCGCCAAGGTGCCGCGCGGCTGCCTGATGGAGGGGCCGCCCGGCACGGGCAAGACGCTGCTCGCCAAGGCGGTCGCGGGCGAGGCGGGCGTCCCCTTCATCGCCGCGTCGGGCTCCGAGTTTGTCGAGATGTTCGTCGGCGTCGGCGCGTCGCGCGTGCGCGACCTGTTCGGCGAGGCGAAGAAGAACGCGCCGTGCATCGTCTTCATCGACGAGATCGACGCCGTCGGCCGCGCGCGCCCCGGCGGCGGCGGCGGCGGGCCGTCGGGCGGCGGCGGCAACGACGAGCGCGAGCAGACGCTCAACCAGATCCTCACCGAGATGGACGGCTTCGACGGCAACTCGGGCGTCATCGTGCTCGCCGCCACCAACCGCGCCGACGTGCTCGACCCCGCGCTGCTGCGCGCCGGCCGCTTCGACCGCCGCGTGCCGGTCGACCTCCCCGACAAGGACGGCCGCGAGAAGATCCTCGAGGTGCACGCGCGCGGCAAGCCGCTCGCGGCCGACGTGCGCCTCGCCGACATTGCGGTGCGCACGACGGGCTTCAGCGGCGCGCAGCTGCAGAACCTGATGAACGAGGCGGCCATCGTCGCCGCGCGGCGCAACGCGACGGTGATCTCGTACAACGAGGTCGACTACGCCATCGACCGGCTGACGGTCGGCATGCAGAAGAGCCGAGCCGACGACAGCGGCGCTCCGCAGGTCGACGGCGAGAAGAAGAAGGCGATGGTCAAGAAGCTGCGCACGGTGTCCGCCACGCAGGAGGCGGGCAAGGCCGTGATGGCGCTCGTGACGCCCGGCTTCGACACGGTCGCCAAGATCACGATCATCCCGCGCGCCAACGCGGGCGGGCAGGGCGGCTTCACGCTGCTCACGCCGACCGACGAGCGCGCCGAGAGCGGCATGTACTCGAAGCAGTACCTCCTCAACCAGCTCACGGTGCTGCTCGGCCCGCGCGTCGCGGAGGAGCTTAGCTTCGGCGTCGACGACGTCACGACGGGCTCGTCGGGCGAGCTGCAGCGCGTGCGTGACATCTCGCGCCGGATGGTGGCGCAGTGGGGCTTCACGCTCTCGCCAGAGGTCGGCGAGAAGATCGGCCTCGTGGGGTGGGAGGCGCCCGACGCGCAGCGGTACGGCGCCAAGTCGATGTCGCCCGAGAAGGAGTACGAGATCGACATGGAGGCCAAGTACATCGTCGACGACTGCTACGAGCGCTGCACCGCGCAGCTCACCAAGCACCGCGCGCTCATGGACACCGTCGTCGCGGCGCTCGTCGAGAAGGAGACGCTCAACGCGGCGGAGCTCCTCGAGATGCTCAAGGCGTACGACCCCGCGCTCTACGAGTCGCTCGGCAAGAAGCCGCCGCCCATGAACGACCCGGCGCCGGAGCTCACGGCCGTCGCGTCCGCCATGTGAGCGCGAGGCGAGGCTAAGGCGAGGCGAGCAGGACCGGACATTATGGCGGATCCGTAGAGTGAGAGAGACGCACACGTGGACAGGACTATACGCGACACACAGACACACAGCTAGACCTCGTGTTCTGAGAGGCAGCGTAGGGATGGCACAAAACTGTAAAGTGAAAGAGGCTGTGCTCTCATCGACATCGTGCTTCAGAAGACCGAGCTCCTCGATCATCTCAGCGAGACGCCGAAGTCGAAGGTATCAGTGGGGTGGGGGGGGAGGAGCGACGGGGCAGACGGGGGCCTGCGGCGGCGGGAAGGGCGTCGTCGTGGAGGACGTCGCCGCCTGCCAGCGGCCCGCCTCATCAGATGCCTGCTGCTCGACAGTAGGCGAGGTCCGCAGCCGCTTCTCTGGCTGCGACGGCTGCGGCTGTTGCGGCGGCGGGTCCAGCAGGAGACGCTTGGCGGGGTGGCTGCGGCTCGACGTGCCGGCGTTTCTCTTCAAGAGATGCTCGGTAGGGTCCACCCAATGCTCCTCCTGCGTGTGCTCCTCCTCCTGCTCCGCCTCCTGCTCCGCCTCCTCGGCATCGTCGTCGTCGTCGTCGTCGTCGCCCTCGTCGTCGTCGTCGTCGACCTCGACGCCGTAGACCACCTCGGCACGACCTCCGCCCCCGTTAACGGGCTCGCGGCCCCCCCCTGGTCCCGCCCCGTTGGCATCGGCCTCGCCACCGCCGCTTCCTCCTCCCTCTCCCTGGTCCCCGCTGCCAGAGCTGGACCGCACGTCCCCCGTGAGCGCTCGGATGCGCGCGTACGCCGTCGTGAGCTCGCCGCTCCTCTCGCGGAGCTGCGCCTCGAGCGCCTGGACGCGCTGCTCGCTGCGCCGCTGCTGCTCGGAGAGCTGACGCTCGAGGAAGGTCACGCGCGCGTGAGGGTACACGTGCTCCGGCGGCGCCTCCGCCTCCTCCGCCTCCGACCTGATGTGTGGCGAGTCCTCCCTCGGACTTTCCTTGACAATGTCGGCGGGCAGCCCGTCCACCGTGTCGGGCGGCACGAGGGGTGAGAGGGGTGAGAGGGGCGCCTCGTGCGCCGTCAGGAGGTCTTGCGACGACGCCAGCACCGGCACGGCAAAGCTGATCGCGAAGCCCTGGTGCGGCATCACCTTGATGGCGATCGGGTTGGCGTGCTTCTCGCAGCTCGTCGGGATGCGCTTCTTGCAGTCCTGGCACAGCGCCTCCTGCCGCCACCCGACGCCGCGCTCGGGCGCCACCGGCAGCGTCGTCCGGCACTTCTTGCGGCAGCTCGCGCAGTCGTACTCGATCCTCGTCGGTCCCGACGACGGCCACTTCCTCGACTTTGTGCCGACGATGTGCTTTGCCGCTGCGCCGACGCCCTCGCCGGCGCTCGCCCCGCCGCCGGGCTGCGCCGCCGCCGCCGACGACGACGAGGCGCCGTCCGACAGAAGCGGCGGAAGCGGCGGAGAGCCGGTCGACGCGCCGGCGGCCTTGCCCGTCGCCCCCGTTGTCGCCTGCACCGCGCCCTGCTCCGCGCCCTGCGCGCCGAGTTCTTCGGTCGCGCCCTTGATGTGGTTGAGGTAGGCCTTGTCGGCCGCGCGCACACAGAAGCCGTGCGTGCGCACGGTGAGCGCCTCGTGCCGCGCGTAGTCGGCGTGCGTGGGCGAGACGACGAGCCGCATCGGGCTGCGCTGGATGTCGTTGGAGAGGAGCATCAGCTTGAGGCGGAACTCGTGCCGCGCCTCGAGCATCTTGACGCGCGGCTCGTACGGGCCGCCCGCCACGCCCGCGAAGAGGCGCTTCTCGCGCGGGTTGTTGTGGTCGTGCAGCAGACTCTCCTTCTCGTCGCCGACCATCTTGTGCAGCGAGAGCTCGAGGTCGAGCCCGCCCGGCTGCACGTCGCACCCCCGGACGGGCGCGCCGTCGGCGCCCCTCAGCTCGACGACGATGCGCGTGAACTTGGTCTTGGTCTGCATCCACGTCGCGTCCGGGTGGTCGGCCACCGCCGCGAGCCACGCCTTGCGGTCGTGCTGCGAGGCGGAGATCGGCTTCTGCTGGTCGGCGGTGTCGAGCATCTGAGGGAACTCGGGGCACGGGAAGTCGGTCTGCACGAGCCGCACCCCGGCGGGGATCGCCGCCCTGCCCTTGGCGTCGGTGGGCGCGGTCACTTGCGCGATGACGGGGGCTGCCTTGGGCTTGGCGGGCCCGCTCATCTCGGCCGCCATGAGCAGCTCCTCCATGTTAGCCGATGCGGTGTCGCGGTGGGTGCGCAGTCACGACGAGTCGAGTCGAGGTTCGGGTCGCGTCGATGTCGAGTCACCAGAGAACTTCCGAATTTGAGTTTGCTTGGTGGTGTGGCCCCAGGTGAACAAGGATGTTTTTTTCTTAACTTGCGGAGACGGCGCTCGCTGCGCACGGCGCGGTGCTGACGGCGGACCACGCCAAGGCCCCGCTGCGCCACACCCGCACCGCACGATGATGGCGGTGGAGGTTGGTTGCGCGCATCAGCAGGGAGAGAAGCCACCAACCCTCCACCGCGGTTTGGCCGGCTTGCGAACAGTCTTTTGGTTGTGTGTTCTTTGGTGTCAGTAATTCTTAATTTCAGGTGTAACAATTTGGCTAATTCATCATGGCGACAGCTGCCTCTAAGCTGCCTCCTAATTCCTGTCCCATGTATCAGCATCATGGCTCGTTGGTTGCGCGCATCCGCACGCTGGAGCTAGAGAATCACAACCTCCTCCAGCGTTCAGCGGCTGATGCTGAACGCATCCGTTCCTTGGAGGGACAGCTAGCACAACTCAAGGCGTCGGTCACGTCGTCGCAGTCACGTCGAGCGTTCCGCGGTCACGTCGCTCGGGCTGTACTAAGTCCAGCATCGACGTCACAGCCGCATCGGCCATCGATACCGCAACCTAGTCCGGCCGTCACGGCGGCAGCAGCGGCTATGGCGTCTGCGATGGCATTCTCGACGGCAGGGGCATCTCCGGGGGCGAGCTCGACTTCTCCCGCGCCATCGGTGCTTCCACCGGCTGTGCCCGACCAGGAGGTGGTGCGGACGCCCGACTCGCAGCAGGTGCACGACGACTCGAGCGACGACGACTTGTTTTCGTTCACCAGGGCGGACCTCAAGCGGCGTCGCGACGCGTTGGACGCGACCGAGGAAGCGAGCAACCTGTCAAACTTTCCGGTGCCACGCCCCGCTGTCGTTGCCACCCCTTGCTCCAGCGGTGGGTGCGGCGGTGGGTGCGGCGCCTTCACCTCCGGCGGCGTCCTCGGCGCCTTCGCCTCCGGCTGCGCGGCGCCCGCTGGGGCCAGCCACGCCTCGACCGCGCCTCCGGGGCCCTGGGCAACGCCGCAGGCGCACGCCCCGGCTCCCATCGTCCTCGCCAGCTCCTCGCCGTGGCCGTGCCCGAGCCGTGGGCCTGGCGGCGGGGGCGGCGCCGGCGGGGCCGCCGCACCCGCTGCCGGGGACGACGCCGCGACGCGTGCTGCGGCCGCTGCCGCCGCCGTAGCGGCTGCTGCCGCCGTGGTTGGCGTCGCCCAGGCCGCCGCCGCCGCCGCCACCTCCGCCGCGTCCTCTCTGACGCCGCAGATGCCGCCGCCCGCCACCGACGAAGGGGCAAAGCGGCAGCGGTGCGTCCCGAGCGGTGTGCAGCCGCCGCCGCTGTCGCAGATTCAACCGCTGCTGCCGCCCTCTCAAGAACAAGCGACAACGCTGCCGCCGCCGCAGATGACACCGGCGCAGCAGTGTGGGGCGATGGCAGCGGCGCCCGCTGCTCCATCCAGGCCCATCGCAGGCGAGCCGACCGACGGGGGCGGCCCCAGCGAGGTGCACGCGGAGCCGCCCGAGACGGAGCCGAAGCAGGGCGACACGCTGGAGGCGCTCGATGCTTATGGAACGTGGTGCGTCGGCACGGTCAGGGATCGGCGGGGCAACGGCGAGGCGACCGAGGTGCACATCCATTTCTGCGGCTGGACGTCGCGGCACGACGAGTGGGTCGGCGTGAACAGCGGCAGGCTGCGCGCAGTGGGAGGAGGCAAGCTGGGTCGGCTGGTGGGGCTGCAGTGCTCGCGCTGCAAAAAGTGGCGGCTGCTGCGTGGCTACCAGGAACAGGCGGCGAAGCGCACGGAGAAGAGCACTGGAAAGGCCTGGGAGTGCGCGCTCAGCCCAGACGCGCAGCACAGCTCGTGCGAGGTGCCGCAGCAAATGGACAACGACGAGATGGACCGCTTGCTCGGTATGAGCGGGGAGGACGACGACGCTGCCTCGGTGGTACCGGGCTACGCCGACGACGACCGCGAGGCGGTCGCCACGGAGGAGTGTGTGCAGTGCGATCGCTGCAGCAAGTGGCGTCGGCTCACGGCTGCTCTCGCCAACCCGGATGACGGCTGGCACTGCGCGCTCAACGTCGACCCCGCGTTCAACTCGTGTGACGTGGATGAGGAGCTGTGGAGCGACAACCAGGCTCCTGTCACGAGTGGCGATGGCGCAGGCAAGAAGACCAAGCAGGCCAAGAAGTGTAAGAAGCGTACGGCGGTGCTGCTCAATGAGGCAGGAGATGAAGTCGAGGTCGAGCTGCCAATGTACGTGTACAAGCCACCGATCAAGCACCGAGTGCGTGCCAGTGTAGGCTACGGGACGACCAAGCTCTACGGCCCGAACCGCATGACGGTGGAAGAGGCCAGCGCCGACGTACAGGCACTCTTGCTGCAGCGCAGCGAGAAGCAGACGGCGACGCCAGCCTCTGTGACAGCCTCTGCTGCCGAGGAGGACGTCGAGGAAATGCCGGTTGAGGTGGAGGTGGTGGAGGAGGCCACGATGAGCCGTGATGCTGACGTGGAGGTCGAGGGGGAGGTGGATGCAGAGGAGGTGGAGGGAGAGGTGGTGGATGCAGAGCCCTCCGATCAGAGTGATGCGGAGGCGTGGGGAGACGTCATCTCGTCTCGCATGCCGAGCGTGGGACAGCGTATCCGTGTCTTGCTGTCGGGCAAGGTGACGATCAGCGGCAGGCGGCAGACGCTGGACGGCGCCGTCACGGCATGCCGAGTCGAGTCGATGGGCGAGCAGGCCTTCAAGGTCGCGTTCGACAACGGCGGCCACTCGTGGCACGCGTCGCACAAGACGCGCTGGCGGCCGCTCAGCTCATCGGAGGAGGCGGCTGCGGACGTGCTGTGTGTCGGCGGCCAGTGGGAGCTGCTGGAGCTCTCTTGCGCGCTCACGCGGCAGCGGCTGACGAGCCCGGCGCGCGGCGTGCGCTGCCGCCACCCCGCCAACTGCAACCACGACGCGCTGCGCCGCCACGCGACGTCGACGATCGGCCGGCGCGACGGCGCGCAGCCGTGCCCGATCATCGGCTGCCCCGAGGTGCTGCGCCGCTCTGGCGACGCGGTCTGCGACGAGGCGCTCGCCGCCAAGCTCATCCGCATCGTTCCAGCCCATGTCAGGCAGGTGTGGGTCCGCGGCGACGAGCTGAGGCTCGACCCGCCGGCCGCATCGGGGGGAGCGGCCAGCAGCAGCGCCGCGGCGAGTGTGGACCTCACGTGAGTACTTTCTGGAACTGGTTAAGATTTAAGCAATCTTTCATTCCCGCGTTTCTCTGTGTGTCTGCCTACTTACTTACTTACTTACTTCTCACGTTTTCTACAATCAGGACATACACCACCGCACGTTCAAGCGCATGCACTACTGCATGGGCAACCTCAGATGACCGGTGAGCGCGGTTGGTCGGCTTGCTGGGGCGCGACGGCCGCGTTTTTGCTGCTGAGGTTCGTTCTGCCTCGGCTAGCCCCTCCACCGCCGCCACCGGCACCACCACCACCGCCACAGCCGTCATCGTCATCGCTGGCCTCGCCACCGCCACCGCCACCTCCTCGATTAGCCTCGTCGTGGCATCCGTCTCCGCCACCGCCGCCACGAGCACGGCTCGAGTCGCCGTTACTGTCGCTGCCGCAGTTACCGCCACCGCCGCCCTTTGCTGCTTCGAGCACGCCTTCGCGACGCTCGGCTGCCAGCGGTGGCGCCACCGACGTCGTCATCACCATGCTTGGCTCGCTCTCTCCCGGCGTCGCCGCTCGGTTTGCTCGCTCGCTGCGCGAGAGCGGCGCCACGTGCCACATCGTCATCCTGCTGCCAGAGTCGCGCGCCAAGGAGCCGGTGCTCCGCGCCGTCGCAGCCGACTGGCGGGTCGAGCTCGTCGCTTACACGGGCAAGCCAGGCGACCGCGCCGAATCGGCCGGTGGAGGCAGTCGCGGCGGCGGTGAGGGTGGCAGTGGCGGTGGCAAGGGCACGGGCAAGGGCAAGGGCAAGATGTGGCGGGCGGACGGTGGCGTGACGAAGTATTCACGCGCGCGCCGCTTCCGTGACCCATGGCAGCAGCAGCAGCAGCAGCAGCAGCAGCAGCGGCGGCAGCCGAATCTGCACGTGCGAGGGCGACGGCTCCAGGCGGCGACGGGCGACGGCGGCCGTAGCAGCGCGGGCGGCCTGATGACGCTGGGGCGCCCCTCGTCGCCCAAGGGCGCGGGCGAGAAGCTGCTGCGCTACTGGGCGGCGCTGCAGTACCTCGACCGACGCGCAGAGCGCCACGCGGCGCGACGCGTGCTGCTGGCGGACTGCCGCGACGTCGTCTTCCAGCGAGACCCGTTCTCGATCGCGCACGAGCCGCGGCGGCCGCTCGTGGTCTTCATGGAGGACTACCTGCGCAACTTCAACAACTCGGGCATCAATCTGGGCCACGTCGTGCCGTGCTTCGGCGTCGCCGCCGTCCGCCGCGTCCTCCTCTCGCCGCCGCGCCCCGTCTCGTGCTCGGGCGTGACGCTCGGCGGCGTCGACGCGATCAGGGGCTACCTGCGCGCAATGTGGGAGGAGATGAGCTCGCAGCGCTACTCGCAGCAGTGCCTGCGGCACGACCAGGCCTTCCACAACTGGCTGCTCTGGTCGGGGCGGCTGGGCGCGGGCGTGCGCGCCGAGACGGCCGAGGAGGGCGCCGTCAACACCGTCGGGTGGCCCGAGCACCTCTACCGCGACCGGTACGGCCGCGTGCTCAACCGCGCCGGCGTCGTCTCGCACATTGTCCACCAGTTCGACCGGCGCAAGCAGCTGCTCGACACGCTGGGCGCGCGGTTTGCGCTCGTCGAGAAGCCGGAGCGGCCGCCGCGCACCGCCGCGCCCGTCGACACCTCCGCACCGCTCGCCGCCATGCTGCGCAACGGCGGCGGCGCCGGCGCCGGCGGCGGCGGCGGCGGCGGCGGCGGCGGCGGCGGCGGGTTTCGTCGCGAGGTGGTCAGCGCGCCGCCGCCGCTCCACGAGGCGTACGAGGCGGCGCTGCTGCGCGATCCGAACGCGCTGTGGCGACCGGCGCGCGCCGCCCAGGCCGCCGCGGTGGCGAAGCCAAAGCCGAAGCCAAAGCACCCTCGGCGAGCCGAGCGATCGCCGCGGCACAAGGGCGGCAAGCGGCGGGGCGCGAAGGCGGCGGCGCCGCCGACGGAGCAGCCGTCGTCGCAGACGGCGACGCACGCCGAGATGCTGCGCGCCGCGCAGGAGCAGGCGCTCCGCACGCAGGCGCGGGTGCAGCAGGAGCGTGCCCAGCTCGCCGCCGCACGCGCGCGCGCCGCAGCCAAGCAGTGGAGCCCGCAGGGAGTCGCGTCGACAAACTGGGCGCAGGAGCTCCAGGCCTGGAAGACGCGATCCAAGGCCGGTAGTGGCGGGTAGATACGGTAAACACGCTGTATGTTGTCATATCACGTTCTACTTTCATGTTATATGCGTGCACACACCAGGAGCCGTGGCGCCGGCTGCGCGGCATGGACCGGCATCACGCCGGGCGGCAGCGGCGGCGCCCCGTCGAGCGCATGCGGCCGCCACTCCGTCAGTGCCCAGCCGCGCCGCGCCGCGAGCGCCTCAAAGTCGGCGCAGCGGCCGAGCCGGTCGCTAACGGCGAGCAGCACGCGTGTCGTCGGGTGGACGAGCGCCGCCAGCGTGGAGAGAAGCGGCTCGAAGAGCTCCGGCCAGAAGACACAATCCGCCGACAGCACGACGTCCCATCTGCGAGAGGCGATCGGCTCGGGCAGTGGCTGCATCCAGTAGGGCCTCCACGCTTACGGCTCGCACCATTGTGATGGACGAGCTGCTGCAGCCGTGGTAGATTCTCTGGCAGCTCGGTCAGGCAGACGGACGCCGCACCGGCCCGCCAGGCGGCCAGCCCCGGCAGACCGCAGCCGGCACCCAGCTCGAGGACGGCACGCCCACGAACGTCGATGACCGGGTGTGCTGCGTGCAAGCTCATGGCTAGTGCATACGCAGCTGGCCAAACGCGATGTGCCGTGGAGGCGACAAGCGACGAGTGCTCTGCGGGCGGCGCTGTGGACAGCGTCGAACCAGCCTTGCTGGGCTCCAGTATTCCGATGCCCAGGGCGCGCTGGTGCTCGAATAGCGCGGCACCCGGCGGGTACGCCGGTGGAGGCACGAGGACCACGGCGTCACCGAAGCTAAAGCGACCCTGCTCCATGGAGCTGGCCGATCGCGGCTAAGCTCCTCGAGCCTGGGGAATGCGAATAACCTTCGACCAAATTTGCTTGCGCATTACACGGACCCGACAAGCCGCCTTCCGCACCCCACGTAAAAACTGGGAATCACGGGTAGAGCTCTGCTTAAACACCTCAAACAGACTCACACCAACTGTGGGCTCACACCAACATACTGTGGGCGCATCATTATCCCTGCCCTTTCTCCGTCACTATTCCCTCGCGCCACGCGCGCCGCTGCGCGCCCAGAGTCACCGAGCGCTGCGGCGCCCACTCGCCCGACGCGGCGACGACGGCCTCCTCGGCGCTGCCGGGCGGGTAGGCGACGGCGTAGTAGCCACGCTTCGAGTCGCCCGGGTTGAGCGAGTGCTTGCTGACGCGCGCGATGTGCTCGGGTGGCGGCACGAAGAGGTGCTGCGGGATGACACGGAAGTCGAACGAGACGCGAGTGCGCTCCGTGTCGTTGGGCGTCGTGAAGTGTCGGCATCGATTGCCGTAGAAGCGCACCGCCTGGCCCGGCCCCGCCTCGAAGGCGGCGTAGTCGCCGCGGCCGGGCGCCGACTCGCTCCAGAGCGAGCTCGCGCCGGCGACGTCGGAGAGCGGCAACCAGAGGTTGAGTTCGTTGCTGTCGTGGTAGTAGTCGGCGTCGCAGTGCATCTGGGTCGGCGCGACCGAGCCGGGCAGCACGACGCGCAGGATCGGCTTGCGTTGGTAGAGCAGTGGCACCCCACCCAGCGTCGGCGCGACCCAGTGGACGACGAAGCGGCGGTAGACCTCGAGGAAGCGCTTCCAGCTCTCTGACCTCTCAAAGTCCCACGCTCGCCGCCTTGCGCCCTTGCGCTCCTGCTTGCTGACGGCGGCTCCGACGCGAGCCTGGATCTGCCCGCGGCGCAGGGCCGGCGGCGTCGCGTCCCACGGCTCGACCGGCGCGCGGTGCAGAGAGCCGAGCGGATGCTCGTGGCCAAAGATCTCGTGGGCGGCGCCGACAAAGTCGTACTCGGCCGGGTCGTAGCTGAGCACGGCCTGTCGCAGCAGCTTCTCCTGGAGCCGGCACGGTCCTTGCCACTCGTGCGAGGGCGCGAGGAGGCGGGGTGGCGCGGCGCGGAGGCGACCGAGGAGCGTGGTCGGGAGGCGCATCCGGACGAGGGCCCGAGGGTGGCGGTGCCGAAATGCTGCGAAGCGGAGCTAATCTGATTACCAGCTAGCTG
>Ga0209713_10002195_pt1 | contig 12045 bp, 5 predicted proteins | sample ArcOceMetagenome_3_FD_187444 | JGI IMG/M metagenome (GOLD analysis project Ga0209713, IMG submission 187444) | Marine eukaryotic phytoplankton communities from Arctic Ocean - Arctic Ocean- Svalbard ARC20M Metagenome (SPAdes) (version 2) | ecosystem: Environmental > Aquatic > Marine > Oceanic...
CTGTCTGTCTGGTCGCGCGGGTTGACGTCGGGGTGGAGCTGGCGCTCGCTGCAGTTGATCAGCCGCCCCGCGGCGTCGACGATGAGCTCATGGCCGGCGCGTCGCTGCGGTACGCCGTCAGCGCCGAGCAAGCACAGCGGTGGCAGCGGCGCCGCCGCCCACGCACGCACGCGCCGCCGCGCCACGGGTCGAGCGGCATCGCGAGCTCGGCGATCCGCAGCGTCTGCGTGAGCAGGCCGTCGAAGAGCGACGCGTCGAGGACGAAGAGGTCGCAAGTCCTCCGTCGCGCGCCCTTGAGCTAGCTAGCGTCCGCGTTTTTCGTCTCTTTTAGATTACTTTAGATCTGAGCTTTGCCTAAGCCGGCGCTCATGTCGGTGTCTGTGTCAAACCACCGCAGCTTCTCCACCCCGAACCAAAGTCAAAGCAACCTTATCAGCCCGGAGCCCGCCGCGCCCCGGCCGCCCGCACCGCGATGAAGAAGATCGGAAACGCGCTCAAGGCCATTCGTGGCGGTTCGCCTAGCCGCTCGCGCCCCGGCAGCGCCGCGCCGGCGCAGCCCCCCAAGGAGTGGTGGACGCTGGGGGACACCTCCGCCACCACGTTGAAGGTCCTCACGCCAGAAGGTGCGGCTCGCGAGCACTAATTTCGCGCCGAGAGGGGTCCCAAGGCTCACAATGTGCCCCCCCGTGCGCCGCCTCGCAGGCCAGGACAAGCCGACCACGGTGCTGGTGGAGCTCACCCCGCCCCAGAGCAAGGACGCCGGGCTCGGCCCCAGCTGCGGCGCGTACTGCCTCGTCATCGACGTGTCGTACTCGATGTCGCACGAGGCGCAGATCACGAGCGACGACGGCGAGAAGCTCGGCTTCGGCTGGTCGCTACTCGACATCGCCAAGCACGCCACGAGCACGCTGATCAGCACGCTGACAGCGGCCGACTACGTGACGATTGTCACCTACTCGTCGGCCGTCAAGGTGGTGCAGGAGTGGATCAAGTGCGACGACAGGGGCAAGATGGCGGCGCTCGCGGCGGTGACGGCGATGAAGCCTGAGGTCGAGACCAACCTCGCCAAGGGCCTCCGCCAGGCGTACGAGCAGATGGCGAAGGTGCCGATCAAGTCGCAGAACCTCTACCCGTACAACCTGCAGATGATCGTGCTGACCGACGGGCGGCCGACGCCCGAGTACCACCCGGGCGAGGGCACGGCGTGGCGCTCCTTCGGCGACGCCGTGCTGCCGCGCGACGTCGACTGCTCCGTCGCCATCCGCGGCGCGTACACCCAGCTGCTCAACGAGGGGCAGGCGGCGCTCACCGCAAAGGTCGGCGCGCTCGGCCGCACGATGGTCACGACGATCGGGCTGGGCAACGAGCTCGACTCGCCGCTGCTGGCGCACATGTCCGACTCGTTCCTGCACATCCCCGACCCCGGCTCGGTCGGCGCGTTCATGGTCAACCTGATCGCGCAGCTGCGCTCGACGGCGCGACTGCCCGACCCGACCGAGGGCGGCTCGGCGGCCGACGTCACGCTGCTCATCACGCCGGCGTCGGCGGTCAAGGCGGTGCCGGGCTACGCGTCCGTGCAGCTCAGCCTCGGGCCGCCCTCGTCGCAGCTGGTCGCGGTGGCGGGCGAGACGGAGGCGACCGACTCGCTGGCGGTGCCGTTGGGCACGGTCGCCATGGACCAGCCGCGCCACATCCTCATCGAGCTCAACGACGCCACCTTTCCCGCCTTGGAGGTCAAGGCGATGCTGCACGGGCGCGTGCTGGGCGTCGCGTCGTTGGCGTCGGCGGCGCCGGTCAAGCCGGAGGTGCTCGAGACGCACAAGCTGCGCCTCGCGGCGGTGACGGCGCTCGAGGCGGTCGCGGCGGCCAACGGCAGCCCCGAGCCGCTGCAGCGGCTCCTCGAGGCGATCGAGGCGTCGCCCGTCGCGCAGCTCGAGCCAGTCAAGGCGCTCGCGGCGACCATCGGCACCGAGGCGGTGCTCGGCTGCCAGCGCGACAACTACGCCAAGTGGGGGCGCCACTACGTGCGCACACTGCCGATGGTGCTGCGCGCCGAGCGCCGCTCCAACTTCCGCGACGCCGCGACGCAAGGCTTCGGCAAGGACGCGCAGGGGCGCGACGCGCTCTTCGAGCAGATGTCCAACGACGCCGAGCTCATCTTCGCGACGATGCCCGCGCCGACGCCGTCGATCAAGAAGGCGGGCGGCGCCGCGCCCGGCGCGACGCGCGCGCAGGGCGACGCCAACACGCTCCCCGCCGAGTTCCTCCGCGCGGGCGGCTGCCTCGCCCCCGAGTGCGTCGTCGAGGCCGTCGACGCCGATGCCGAGTACGACGAGGAGGAGGAGGAGGGGCCCGGCGCCGGCGGTCGTGGCGCGACGCGGCCGCTGCGTGTGGAGGGCGTGCGGCCGGGCATGCTGCTGCGCACGGCGCGTGGCGGCGTCGCGCGCGTGCGCTGCGTCGTGCGCACGGCGTGCCCGGGCAACCGCGCGCAGCTGGTGCGGCTGCCGGGCGGCGCGTCGCTCACGGCGTGGCACCCGGTGCTGCTCAAGGGCGCGGCTGGCGCGGGTGGCGCGGGTGGCGAGGGGTGGGCCTTCCCCGCGGAGGTGGGCACGCCGTCGGTGCGGCCGTGCGCGCACGTGTACAACTTTGTGCTCGAGGGCGCCGACCGCGTGCTGCGCGTCAACGGCGTCGGCTGCGTCACGCTCGGCCACGGCCTCGAGGGCGCCGTCGTCGGCCACGCCTACTACGGCACGGCCGCCGTGCTGCGCGACCTGCAGCGCCGCCCCGGCTGGGAGCACGGCTACGTCGCGCTGCAGGAGCCGCTGCTGCCGCCGACGAATGCGTGAGCGAGGGTGGCCGTGACCGGGCGTCTGTGGGTGCGGGGCGGGGTATAGTGCACGGGGCATGGCCGCGGTGGCGCGCTTGGGGTATGTGCCGGTTCTGCCATGTGCATGGTCTTAGAGCGTGTGCAAGTTCTCTGTGTGGAGGGCATCTGCGCTCCCCTGTTTCCTAAGAAATTGATCTTGCTTCAGATTACTTTGCAGTCCATGGAATAATAAGCTATATTTCCGCGTAAGCTATCATGCTACACACATCGCACCTCACTTGAGGACACTTCATGCCGAGAACTCAGTAGTCAAGCGCTTCCCCTTGACTCTCAATCCTGCCGCCGCGGCCGCAGTTCTAAGCGCCGTTTGATTCGTCGATAGTGAGGCCTGTGTCGCAGGTGTCGCTGGGACCGCCTTGACCTTCGGCACGCCTATGCAGCTGTCGATCGTCGACCACAGGTTGTAGCCCCCGTCGGGGGACAGATCGCACGGCGTGCTGTCGTAGCAGCGGCACCGGCCCTTCGGGTGGTTTAGGAAGAGTGTCATGCCCGCCTCGTTGTGGAAGGCGAAGAAGGGCGCGCTGTAGGTGCGGTTGCAGTAGGCGCGGCAGGCCGCCACGCTGCTCGCCGCGCCAAGGCTCTTGTCGCCGGCGTCGATGTAGTTTCTGCATCGCGAGTCGGTGGCACACTGCATCTCGCCCGCGTGGCCCAACCACGGCTCCTCGAGCGCCAGCACCTCGAGCTCCAGGCGGCGCTGCGACGATCGGCTCGTCGCGATCGCATCCTTTTGCCGCGTCAGCGCGTCCTTCTGCAGGCCGACCGACGTGCGAACGCTCTGCAGCCCCGCACGCATCTCCTTGAGCTGCGCCATCAGCGAGGCGACCGTCGCCTCGAGATCCTCGACCTGCCTCGAGCCGCGCCCACCAGTCCCGGGTGGCGGCGAGGGAGCGGGCGAGCCCGAGACCGCCTCGAGCCGGCTTCTCTTTCTGCTGGCGTACTCGTCAAGCAAGCCGCTTCGGAAGAGGTAGGTCGGGACGCCAAAGGAGATGACCGAGAGGAGCAGCACCGACGCGCGCGAGCACCGGCCGCGACGCTGGCACTCGGCGCCGAGCTTCGGGCTCGGAGGACGCATCGATGGGGTCCTGCGTTAGGTGGAGGCGCGTGCCAAGCTACTCGCTTGGCGTGCATGCACGACCTGGCCGCCTGCATAGCAAACTTGTCGGGCTTCGCGCCACAGGGTGCTCTTCGCGCGGTACACCGGCCTCGATCAAGCAGGCCACGCGCGACGCCATGAAGCTCGACGAGGCCACGCGCGACGCCATCTTTGAGCTGTGCAAGCCGCCCGAGCCGGGCAAGGCGCCGCCGCGATGCCCGCACCAGGGGCGATACAGCGCACCGGGCGCACCGGTCGAGCACATTCCCTACCGGTGTCCAGTCTGCCAGCCCTTTTCTCAGCACACGGCCCTAGTGAACCAGCACGCATCCGGGTGCCGAGTCCTGAAGGATCTCCTCCGCTCATGCCAGCTCTCCACGCTGGCGAGCGCTACGCAAACCCACGCGGTGCCCGGCGGGGAGCGCGAGGAGCAGGCGATGATCGTGCACATCGAGGTCTTCAAAGCCGACGGTCAGCAGAACGAGCCTGTCAAGAAGCTCCGTGGGCCGCTCGAGCTGCTCGTCTCATTCACCGAGGCGTGCACTCGCACTTCCGACGGCGTCACGCTCGTCGAGAATGGCCAGGTCGTGCCGTCCAGCTCGGTTCACGAGGCGGCTGTGCATCTGCACATGCTCGGCGAGGAGGGTCAGCGGGAGGGCCCGAAAAAGTGCTGGCGGATGCTCGCGCTTCAGACCCTCGGGGGGGCGCCTGACGCCTCCTCTTTCCTCGACGAGTCAAACCTGCCACGCTTCGGCCGCCGGCTCGCAGCCGCCGGCCTGTGCAAGAGCTTCAACGAGGGCGACAGCCAAGTTCTCACAGGGTGGCCTGGGCGCAAGCGCATCCAGTTGCTCCCTTGCGCATTGATGCTCGCTGCGCGGGCGCACCTCGATGGCTCGTTCGTTCACGACGCGGCAGCGGCCAACTACGCCTCCATCCTCTCTCGCTTCGCGAGAAAGGCCAGACTACTCGGGAGCGCCGCCATCCCCGCGGCCAAGAAGCTCGCTCCGGGTCTGCAGTTGCTCCTGTGGTGCCAAGGGCGCAAGCCTGAGCCACCGACGTCCACCGGCACGTCGTCGCTCATCAGCGCCCTGCGGCAACTGGGCGTGCAGATGGACACGCCATCGCGCGCCACGTCCACGGCGGCCAAGACCAAGCTCGCCAAGGTCGCCAAGGCGGTGGCTATTGTAGCCGAGGAGGGGCAGCAGGCGGGCGTGGCGTTCTTTGGGGGCGCCTTTTACCTGCCAGAGGAGCTGTTCGTGCACACGCTCTCGTTGCTGCCCACGAAGCGGAACAACCCGAGCGTCGAGCTTATCCTCACCGTGCCCCTCGTCGCAAAGGCGTGGCTCGCCGCCTCGCTGGACCCGACGTTGCACAAGGCCCTGCGCGCTCCCAAGAAGATGGCCATCTCGGCACTGCTCAACGTGCTCAGCCAGCCGCGCTTCTCGCGAGTCGAGGTGCTGCACATAGGCAGCGCTCTCAAGTTCGGCAAGACGGGAGCCGCGGCGCTCTCCGCGGCCTGCCCCCACCTCTGCGAGATCGACCTGACCGACGCGATCGTGACCTGCAACGAGTTCAAGAGCGTCACCGCCGAATTCCCGCAGCTGTCCGGCCTCTCGTTCTTCGCGCGCTCGGCTACCATCGACGCGCTCCACGACCCCGACGACCAACACAACCGATGCGAGGGGTACCTCCTGTGCGCGGCGCTCGCCCCCTTTGCCAACCTGCTCCGCCTCGAGGTGACGATCGACGAGGGCGGCATCACCGATCTCGGCGACCGGGTGCTCAGACACCTCGCCAGCCACTGCCCGCGGCTCCAAGAGCTCTCGATGACCACCCCAAGCTATGCCACCAGCTATCGAGGCCGGTGGCAAAACTGTCTCGACTACCACGCGGAGCGCCAGCAGCTGACGGACGACGGCGTCATCGCGCTCCTTGGCGGCTGCCCCGAGCTGCAGCGCCTCGCGCTCGGTCCGACGCTGCTTGTGGAGACTGCGTTCCAGACCATCTCTGATCAACTCTCTGCGAAGCCGCCCAAGCTGAAGCTGACGCACCTCGCCGTGACCGACAACCCGGCGCTCTCGGAGCCGGTCAGCGGAGCCGTTCTGATCTCTGCACTCGAGCAGAAGCTCACGTCGTTCAGCTACGACGATGTCAAGCGGCGCGAGCGCCGGGCAGAGGCGCGGCGGGAGCAGCAGCAGACGGAGCGGGAAGAGCGCAAGCAGCAGCACGATGGAGAGAAGAAGCGCGCAGACGATGAGAAGAAACGTGAGGAGGAGGAGGAGTTGCAGACCGTGCGCACGGCAAACGACAGCGTGTGGAAGAGCTTCGGCTTCCAGATCTCCGGCCCAAAGGCCAGCTGCTGAGGCAACCTTCGCGCTCGTGCTCGCTCTTCGCGTTCGCGCTGGAAGGCGCAGCAGACACACGGTCTGATGACGACTATGACTATATCCATGACGCGATACCCCAACGCGTGCCGAACCCACGGCACCGCCCGGCCCACGGGACCCGCCTTGACGTAGCCTTGGGCCCTTGGCGACTAAGCGAACTGGCTGGCAACGCAGCGGGACATATCGTCCACTATAGACGCCTATATATGATTGATTAACGTTTGATACTGTGCACTCCCACGCGTCGCAGCGCCGTCGACCAGAGAAGCTAATAAATATTCCATGCAGCACGCGGTGCATAGAACTCTACGCAAACTTTATAATAATAGAGCTCACCGCGTCGGCGCTAGGTCAGCTTCACCAGCGAAGCCCTACGCAGCCTAAACAGGGTACGGTAACGATGGCCGAGGAGCCACCCGCCAAGCGCGCCAAGAGCTCAGGCTTCTCAGCGTCGCCCGACCTCGAGTCGCTGCGCAGCCAGCAGGCGGCCTTTGCCCTCGCGCGCGAGTGGGACCAGTTCCACACGCCGCGCAACCTCGCGTTGGCGTTGGTCGGCGAGGTGGGAGAGCTGTGCGAGATCTTCCAGTGGAAGCACGACAGTGAGGTGCAGCCTGGCCTTCCAGGATGGTCTGACGCCAAGCGCGAGCACCTCGGCGAGGAGCTGAGCGACTGCCTAATGTATCTGGTCCGTCTAGCAGACAAGTGCGGCATCGACCTGCCCGCTGCAGCGCAGCAGAAGCTCTCGAAGAACGCGGCCAAGTATCCGGCCGACCTGGTTCGAGGCTCTTCGAAGAAGTACACGGAGTATCAGCAACAGGGCGGCGCAGACGGGTCAGCAGCGAAGGAGTCGGACAGCAACGCAGCAGCCGAGTAGCTTTTTGTGAGTGACGTGTACATCCTGGTACGATGTATTTGATAGACTGATAGTGGACATCACTCAAACGTCAAAGGGCGGCATCGGCATGGCCGGCTGCGCCGACTCCGAGTTGGTGGCGACCCGCGAGAACTTGCCGCCAAAGGGCGAGGGCATGCCGAAGCTGAGCCGGCCGACGAGCGAGTCGACGCCGTCGAAGACGGTATCGACCCCGGCGTCGACGCGCGCCAGCAGCCCACCGACCGAGGAGCTGGTGGACGCTGAGGATGGCGTCGCCGCCGCTGCGCTCGCCGGCGCCGCGGCCCTCGAGCGGCGGCTCGCCATCGAGGCGTCCGAGCACGCGGGCGAGGGCGGCGGCTGCGGCAGCGGCAGGCTGCGCATCGCCAGCTCCTCCTCGAGCTGGTCGATGCGCACCTTGTCGGCGCGTGCGCGCTTGCGCAGCAGCTTCAGCTGCTCCTGCCACAGCGCGAGCTGAGAGAGCGCCTGCTCGCGCCCCGCCTCCGACTCCTGCACCTTGGCGTGCAGCGCCGCAGCCGCCTCCGCCTTCTGAGCCGCCTGCGCCTCAGCAGCCGCCACCTTCGCCTCGGCCTCGCCAGCAACGTCGCTGATTCTCTGCTGCTCCGACGCGACTGTCGCCTCCAAGGTCGCCAGGGTCGAGTATGCCTCCTCCGCCGCGGCGGTCTCGGCGGCTGCCCTCTCCTCCGCCGCCTCCACGCGGGCCGTCGCCTCCGCCACGGCAGCCGCGTGCTGCGACTGCAGCTGCTGCGCCTGCTGCTCCAGCTCTTCACGCATCGCCGCCACGCGCTCCCCCTCCGCGGCGGCTGCAGCCGCCCGCGCCCGCTGAAGCCCGTTCGCCTCGCCCTCGAGCTCCTCGATGCGCACCTTGTCGGCGCGGGAACGCGTCCGCAACAGCTTCAGCTGCTCCTGACACAGCTCCAGCTGCGACGACGCCGCCTCGCGCGCCGCCTCAGCCTCCTGGACCTTGGCTTGCAGCGCCGCGGCCGCCTCCGCCTCCTGAGCTACCTGTGCCTCGGCAGCCGCCCGCCTGGCGTCTGCGTACTCGACAGCCGCGTTGAGCCTCTCCTGCTCCGACGCCAGCGCCTCCTCTAAACTCGCCAGCGCCGAGCGTGCCTCCTCTGCCTCGGCGTCCGCGTCGGCCGCCCTCTCCTCCGCCGCCTCCACCGCATCGACGAGCGCCGTCGCCTCCTCCTCCGCTGCGGCCAACGCCTCGGCGGCCTCCACCTGCTTTGCCGCGAGGGCCTGGTCCGCAACGCGCCGCGCCTCCACAGATTCCTCCGCCGCCGTGGTCGCGTCCTGCTGCGCTCGCTTCGCCACCTCCGCCTCCTCGACCGCCTGAGACTGCTGCTCGGCTGCCACGGCGGCGGCGTCCCTCGCCGCCCTCGCCTCCTCCTCGGAGGCCTCGGCCCTGGCACGGAGCGACTCGAGCTCCGCACGCGCAGCCGCCAGATCGTCGCGCACGGCGCTGGCGTCCGCCCTCGCCGTCGCCGCCTCCGCCGAGAGTGCGGCCTCCTTGTTTGGGAGCTCCTCGCGCAGCATCGCGAGTGCCGCCTCCGCCGCCTCCGCCTCGGCCGCCGCACGAGCGCGCGCCTCCTCCGCCGCAGCCGCCTCGGCCTCGGCAGCGGCCACCTGCGCCTGGACGCGCCGCGCCTCCTCCTCTGCCTCGGAGCGAACGCGCTGCAGCTCCGCCTTCGCTGCAGCCTCCGCAGACGCCAGGGAGCTCGCCGCCTGCTGCGCCCGCTCATCCGCATCCGCAGCGGCGGAGTCTGCGGCGACCTTGCCCTCGATCGCCCGCTCAGCCTCCCTGGCGGCGTTCTCGGCGTCTGTGTGCGCGGTTTCCGCGCGCGCCTCCGCCGCGGCGCACGCCGCCTCCGCCGCCTCCACCCGCTCCACCGACGCCTCCACCTGCGCGCGAGCCTGCGCGAGCTCGTCCCCTTGGGCAGCCGCATCGAGCGTCGCCTTCTCCTCTGCCGCATTCGCCTTCTCCTCTGCAGCCTTCGCCATCTCCTCCGCCGCCTCTGCCTTCTCCTCCGCCACCTGCGCCTTCTCCTCCGCCAATTGTGCCGCTGCCGCCATCGCCTCCTCGTGCCTCGCGCGCAGACCGTCCAGCTCGTCGCGCGCCGCATCACGCTCCCGCGCCGCCGCCTCCGCCTCCGCCTCCGCCGCCGCAATCGCGACCGCGCCCTCCTCCCTGCTCGCCGCCGCCTGCTCCTTCCGTGCCGCCGCCTGCTTCGCGCGCTCCGCCTCCGCCGCCTTCGCCTCGGCGTCGCGTTGCTCCAGCGCCACCGCCACCTCGGTCCTCGCCTCCTCCACCGCCGCCTCCAGCCGGCACGCGCGCTCCACGGACGCCTCGAGCGCCGCCTCGAGCTCCGCGCGTGCCGTCTCGAGCTGCGCACGCGCCGTCGCCTCGCTCTGCAGCGCACTCCGCGCCTCGGCACGCGTCGCATCGTCCGACTCGACACGCGCCGCCTCCTCCGCCCTGCGAGCCTCGCGCTCCGATGCGAGCGCGGCCTCCTGCGCACGCGCCTGCTCCATCGTCGCCTCCGCCGCAGCGCGCGCCTCGCGCACCTCGGCCTGCAGCTCGGCCTGGGCCTCCTCGTGCATTCGCTGCGCCTCCTCGAGCGTCATCTGCGCCTCCTGATGCGTTCTTTGGGCCTCCTCCGCCGCCACCTTTGCCCGTGCCGCCTCCTCCGTGGCAGCCGCCGCATCCGCCGTTGCCGCCGCCGCCTCCTCCACCGCAGCCGCAGTCTCCCGCGTCGCAGCCGCCGCCGCGGCCTGCGCGGCCGCCGTCGCCGCGGCATCCTCGGCCGCCCGCGCCTCGGCCCGCGCCCTCGCATCGTCCGCCGCGGCCACCGCCGCCGCGGCCTCCTCCGCCGCCTGTGCCGCGGCAGCCTCCATGGCGGCACCCTCGGCCGTACGCTCGGCTGCCAGTAGCCCCACCTTCTCTCGCAGCCTCGCAGCCTCCGCGATGGCAGCCGAGACCTCATGCGCGGCCGCACTCGCCGCCTCCTCGGCCGCCGTCGCGCCCTGCGCCGCTTCCCGCTCGGCCGCCACGCGCCTCTGCCGCTCAACCGCGAGCTCCTCACTGAGCGTCGCCACCGCAGCGCGCGCCTCCTCGAGCGCTGCCGCCGTCTCCCGCCGTGAGCCGTCAGCACCCTCCTCTGCCGCCGCACGCAGCCTGCGCTCGAGCGCCAGATCCTCCCGCATCGACGCCAGCTCGGTGGCGGCTCGCGCCTCGGCCGCCGCGACATCCGCCTGCGCCGCCGCCTCGCCTGCCTGCGCCACCGCCATCACGCCTTCCGCAGCCGCCCTCGCCTGCTCCGCCTCCTCCGCCTCCTCCGCCTGCGCCGCCTTCAGCGCGCTCGTGGCCTCCGCTTCCTCCGTATGCTGCCGGTCCGCCTCCGACCGCTCCACCGCAACACGCAGCTCGTTCTCGAGAGTCGAGATGCGCGACAGCTCCTCACGAAGCGCCGCCACGCCCGCCTCCGCCTCCGCACGCGCCGCCCTCTCAGCCAGCAGCTCCGACCGCACCGACAGCACCGCCGCGTCACCAGAGGCCGCGCTGGCCTCCACCCTCGCCTCGGCAATTTGCCTCGCGGCCTCGGCGCGTGCGTCAGCAGAAGCAACCTCCTCGGCCGCTGCCGCCGCCGCGCTGACCGCCCTCGCCTCCGCGTCGGCCAGCGCCGCCCGCATGCTCTGCTGCTCCGCGGCAACCTCCGCCTCACGCGCCGCCAGCGCCGCTTGCGCCGCCTCTGCCGCTGCGATGGCAGCCGCCGCCTTCTCCTCGGCAGCCGCCGCCTTCTCCTGCAGCGCCAGCGTCTCCGCCGCCTCACGCGCAATCGCCTCGGCCGTGGCATCCTGGCCGGCAGGGCCGTGGACCCGCCCCGCACTGCTGCCGTCGCCGCTCGAGCCACCCTCATCCAACCCACCGGCGCCTCCAGTGCTCTCCGACGCGGAGTCCGCGCGCGTGGTGTCGACAATAGGCGTGATGCTGCGCGCCGCCTCGGTGGTGGCGGCATCTGCGCCCGTCGTCACGCTCGCCTCCTTGGCTGCTCTGGCCTCGGCTTGCGCTGCTGCCGCGACCTCGGTGGCCCTTGCGGCCTTCTCCGCGGCAGCTGCGGCGATCATCCGCGCGCTCTCCGTTCGCGAGTCGGCGGCCGTGACCTGCGCCTCCGCCACCAACCGCGCGGCCCTCTCAGCCTCCGCCTCTACCAGCGCTGCGCGTTCTCGCTCCTCTGCGGCCACCGCCGCCGCCCGTGCCGCGTTGGCCTCGTCTTGCACTTGCATTGCCGTGGCTCGCGACGCCACCCGCTCCTCGTCACGCGCTCTCACCGCCGCATCGGCATCGACCAGCGCAGCCTGCAGCATGAGCACCTGCGCAGCGGCCTCCTCGTGCCGTGCTTCCTTTGCCCCGGCTCGAGCGTGCTCCGCCTTGAGAGCCGCCTCGGCGCTCCTAAGCTCCTCTGCGGCCACGGAGAGCCGAGCTATCGAGGCCTCGACGCCGGTGAGCTGCGTCTCTATGCTCGAGGTCACGCTGCTCAGTGCCGTCGTCGAGGACTTCAGCGTGAGCGCCGTCGTTTCGGACCGCTCGGACTGGCCGCGCAGCTTCACCTCCGCCTCGCGCAGCGACGTCTCGGCGTCGCGCTTGGCGCGGTTTGTGCTGCGCATCGTGAGAACCGCGACGGGGCGCGACGCGCAGGCAGGGCGACGGCTCCTAGGCCCGGCGAGACGACGACGACGACTGTATTCTCAAACCGGTCTTCAAGTTTTTTCCAGCAACTTCATG